>Ga0136615_10000971_pt1 | contig 13510 bp, 10 predicted proteins | sample AntDrymUQ2882206_2_FD_106647 | JGI IMG/M metagenome (GOLD analysis project Ga0136615, IMG submission 106647) | Polar desert sand microbial communities from Dry Valleys, Antarctica - metaG UQ288 (22.06) | ecosystem: Environmental > Terrestrial > Soil > Desert | place: Antarctica: Dry Valley...
TCACGCGGCGCCTGGAGGATTGCGGGCGGGTGGAGTTCATGGTCGACGAGGGCTCCGACCGCTGGCCGGAGCTGCTCGAGGAAGGACTTCGGATCGAGGGCTCCGGGTGGAAGGACGAGGCGGCACGGCGATTCTCTCCCAGGCCGACACGACTCGCTTCTACCGCGAGGTTGCGACGTGGGCTGCGCGGCGCGGCTGGCTGCGCCTGAAGTTCCTGCGCCTCGACGGGCGCGCGGTGGCGTTCGATCTCGTCCTCGAGGCGGAGGGAGTGGCGCACGTCCTGAAGGGCGGCTTCGATCCGGCCATGCGCCAGCTTGGCCCGGGGACCGTACTGACCGGGCGCTCACTCGAGCGGGCCTTCGAGCTGGGTCTGCACTCCTACGAGCTGCACGGCACCGACGACGCCTACAAGCTGCGCTGGACTACCGCCACGCGTACACGGGCCAGGATCCAGGCCTTTCCTCCGTCCCTGGTCGGCACAGTTGCCCACCTAGCCGCTGATCGCGGGCAGGCGCTCTACCGGCGGATGCGGGGCCGCGAACCGCCCGAACGGCTGGATGTCGCGTAGCCGCTCAGTGCGGCCCGCTCGTTCGGACAAGCCGCCGGCGGACCTTGTGAAGGCCGGCGAGGAGCGGCCTCGGGTCACGCGCCTCGAGCGCCCCGTGGACGGTCCCGCGTCGAGGCACGAGCGCTTCGAGGGCGTCCCGGCGGCGACCGGAGCGCCAGGTGTGCGCCGCCGCGCGTAGATCCGTCCCGATCACACGGAATGAGACGCCCACCCGGTAGGGGCCCACCTCGGGACGGCGCCCGAGGAGGAGATCCACCCAGGTCGCCGGCAGGTTGTGGCCGGCGGCGATGGCCAGCGCGATCGAGCCGTAGACGCGCGGGTTGAAGTCGATGGCGTACGAGCGCCCGCCGGTGCGCAGGAACTGCAACCCGAAGATTCCCGACCATCCGAGTCCGGCGACGAGCGCGCGAAGTCCGCGTTCGCGCTCGCGGTGCGGCGCCACCGTGTACGCGAAGGAGCTGATGCCCTGTCCCGGCGGCCAGATCCGTGGCGACTGCTGGTGCACGGCGCACACCACCTCGCCGCGCCAAGCCACCCCGCAGATCGCCTCGAGGACCCCGTCCACCATGGGCTCGACGAGCCACGTCCGGTCCGGGGCGCGGGCGACCGCAACCCTCAGTTCCTCCGGGCTGCGGGCGGCGCGGACAGCGACCACGTCGAGGCGCCCCCCGCCCGCGGGCTCGACGGAGTGCAGCGGCTTGACGACGACCGGATAGCTGATGTCGTCGGCGCCTCCATCGAGGAAGGCGGTCCCGTCGCGGACGATCTGGGGAAGGACGTCCAGTCCGGCCTCGGAGGCCAGGCGACGAAGGAGCCGCTTGTCGGTCGCCCGAGCCAGCGCGCCGGCCGAGTCGAGCCCCACAGCGCCGCCGTGAGGCAGATCGATGGGGTGATCGGCCAGCGCCTGGAGACTGGGCTCGGTTCCCGGCAGGACCGCTGCGAACCGCTGGCGCTCGGCCGTCCGGACGATCGCCCGAGCGTGGGCCTCGGGATCGGCCTCTGGATCGGGCAGCCGGACGCTTCCAGCGACCGCCCGGGAGCGGGCTGCGTAGGTGTCCGATCGCCACACCCCTACCACGGGCTCATGGCCTGCGGCACGAAGCGCCCGGACCGCGGCCAAGGAGCCGAGCCCCTCGTCGATGGTGACGAGCAGCCGCGATTCGTCTCTCACCGGCCAATTGTAAATCAGGCGATGCATCGGGCGTGCCGGGAGCGAGCGGACTATTGTCGCCGATGATGACCGCCGACCCGTCCGCGCGTCACAGCTCGGTCGGGAGCGCGACGGCGGAGGTGGCCGCTCTGGTCGACGATGTCGCGCCACGCCCCGTCCTGGTCGTCGGCTCCCTCCCACCCGAGGCCCGCGACCTGGATCTCCTGGTCGGTCCGGATCAGGAGGCGGTGATCGCGGGAGCACTCCGCCGTGCCGGATTCGTCGTCGACGGTGAGCGCTGGGCGCGCTTCGCGGAGCTCTCGGCCACTGAGGTCGAGCTGCTGCCGGTTGCGGGCCTTGGCATCGCCGCCTCGGAGGTCGAGTCGCTCTTCGCCGAGTCGATGCCGCTCCCGAGCTTCGAACGCCTCGCAGAGCCGGCAACCCACCACCGCATCCTGCTCGGGGCGACCCAGCTTCTCGGCCGCTCCGGGTACATCGCCTCGCGCCACCGGGAACGCCTCTTACGGATCACCGAAGAGCATCCGCGAGCGTGGGCAGAGGCCGAGGCACGCGCGGCCGAATGGGCGGCCGAGGAGCGCCTCGCGCGCCTTGCGCGCGCCCTGGCCGGTCAGCCGCCACCGCCGCACACGCGCGCGGTCGCGCTGCTGCGACGCGTGCGCGCGACGCTGCGTCCGCAAGTGATCGCCCTGTCGGGGATCGACGGCTCGGGCAAGAGCCTCCAAGCGCGCGTGTTGGCTGAGACCCTCGAGCGACTCGGCCACCCCGCTGCGGTGATCTGGGCGCCGCTCGCCAACGAGGCGTGGCTCGACCGGCTGGCGCGCCCGGTCAAGCGCGTGCTGCGCCTGGTGCCGGGGCTCTCGCCACCAGACGCCGTCGCGGAGCCGGGTCGGCGAGAGCCGGCGTCCAACCCCGGGCGGGTCCTGCGCCACCGCAGTCGCATCCTCACCTCGGCATGGGCCACCCTCGTGGCGGTCGCCAACGGCTGGTCGCTCGGCCGGGATGTGCTCAGGCACGGCTGGGAGGGCCGGGTCATCGTCGCCGACCGTTACCACCTCGACTCCATCGTGCGGATGCGCTTCCTCTACGACGAGCACCGCGAGTTCCGCCTGCAGCGCCTGATCGTCGCCGCGCTCTCCCCCCGCCCGCGCCACGCCTTCTTACTCGACGTCGACCCCGCCACCTCGCTGGCTCGCAAGGACGATGGGTGGAGTCCGCAGGAGCTCGCCGTCCAGGCTCGGATATACCGCGAGGAGCACGGCGCGCACGCGACCGTGCGGCTCGACGGCTCGCGACCCCCCGCCGAGCTCTGCGGAGAGATCGCAGAACGCGTGTGGCGTGGGCTCAGGTAGCCGCGCCGGTCTCGACCTGCCGCAAGGCGACAGTGCCCGACGGTGACCACCGTCGGAGGTAGAGTGCTACGTCGGCTGCCGCGGGCGCCGGATGTCGGGATCCGCCCTCAAGCCAGCGTCGCCGCGCGCCGAAGATCGATCCACCTTCCCTGCTCAGGCTTCCATGATCGACCTTCACTGCCACGCCCTACCCGGGATGGACGATGGACCCGCGAGCTACGCGGGCAGCCTCGCGATGGCGCGCGCGGCGGCCGGCGCCGGAATAGAGGTCATGACGGCCACGCCCCACATTCGCTCGGACTATGCCGTGGCGATCGACGGAATCAGGCGCGCGGTCGACGCTCTGAACGCTCGGCTTCACAGCGAGGGAGTCGCGGTCGAGGTCGCGCCCGGTGCGGAGGTCTCCCTGGCGAAGGCTCGAACGCTGGTGGACACGGACCTCGAGGCTCTCTGCCTCGGCACCGGTCGCTACGTGCTAATCGAGAGCCCCTATGGCCATCTGGGGCCTGAGCTCGAGACGGCCGTGCTGGGACTGCACAACCGCGGCTTCCATCCCGTACTCGCACATCCGGAGCGGTCACCGGCCTTCCTTCGCGATCCGGGACGGCTACGGCGTCTCGTGGAGGACGGCTCGCTCTGCTCGATCACCGCATCCTCTCTGTCCGGGGCGTTCGGCCCCCCGGTGCGGAGCTTCGCCCTCGAGCTCCTGACCGGGGGGTTCGCCCACAACGTCGCGACGGATTCCCACGGCGCCACCGACCGCCCGCCCTCCAGCTTGAGGGCAGGGCTCGAGGCGATGGAGGAGTCGGTCGTCCACTCCGACGGGTATGCAGAGTGGCTGACCGACTCCGTCCCGCGCGCCATCCTCGCGGGAGGCCCCCTTCCGAGTGCGCCGTCGAGTGGGCTCGCCCTTCGGCCGAGCTCCGAGCCCGGGAGGACACGGCTCAGATCTCGAGTCGGCAGCAGGTTGCCAAGAAGGGTGGTCAAGCTCTTCGCCGCACCGGGTCACCGCGCGGGTAGCTGAGCCGGTTGGGTCAAGCGCGAGGTCCGGCCCGAGCCACCGGGGACACCATCGCGCGCAGCACGGGGCTGGCGGCCGTTTCGCAGCTCAGCGTCGCCGCCTTCACGGCCTTCCTGACCCTCTATCTCGTCCGTGTGCTCGGACCCTCCGAGTACGGGATCTTCGCGGTGGCGGTCAGCGTGGGCGCTCTCGCCCTGCTGCCCTCCGACCTGGGCATCTCGCTCTCCGCCGCCCGGTTCATCGCCGAACGACGCGAAGAGCCCACCGCGGCGGCCGACATCCTGAGGGACGCGCTCCGGCTGAAGGTGGTGGTCGGTCTGGTCGTCTCGGTCGCGCTCATTGTCGTCGCCGAGCCGATCGCCTGGATCTACGGTGAGCCAGGGCTCGTCTGGCCGATTCGCGCCGTCTCGGTCGCGGTCTTCGGACAAGGCCTCGTGCTGTTCTTCCAGCGAGCGTTCATCGCGCTCGGACGTGTGGCCGTCGGCCTGCGGATCGTCGTGTCCGAGAGCGCCTTCGAGGTCGGGGCCACCGTTACCCTGGTCATGCTCGGGATGGGGGCGGGAGGCGCAGCGTTCGGCCGCGCGACGGGCTATCTCCTCGGCACCCTGGTCGCGGTCGTCCTCACCGTCCGCGCGCTCGGACGCCGCGCCGTCGCGGGACCGGGACACGTGCGGGAGGCCATGAGGAGCATCGCCGGCTACGCCGGGGCGCTCCTCGTCATCGAGGCCGCCTACACGCTCTTCAGCCAGATCGACATCCTCCTGGTGGGAGCGCTACTGGGCCCCGCCGCCGCCGGTGTCTTCCAGGCACCGGTCCGGCTCGCCACCTTCCTCGGCTATCCCGGGCTGGCCATCGCGAACGGGGTCGCCCCCCGCCTGGCCCGAGGAGAGGCCCAGCAACCGAACGTCGGCGCCTTCGAGCTCGCGATGCGGCTGCTCATCGTGTTCCAGGCGCTCGCCCTCGCGCCGCTGCTGGTCTGGGCCGAGCCGTTGGTCGACCTCCTGCTCGGCTCCGAGTACGCGGAGTCTGCCTCCGTGCTGCGAGCGCTCACGCCGTACATCTTCCTCTCCGGAATCGCTCCCCTCCTGGCGCTCGGCGTCAACTTCCTCGGAGAGGCCCGCCGGCGCATTCCGCTCGCGTTCGCTGCGGTGACCGTGAACACGGTGGTGTGCCTGGTGCTCATCCCTGAGATTGGCGTCGTAGGGGGGGCGATCGGCAGCAGCCTGGGATACCTGCTGTACGTGCCGGCACATCTGGTCGTCATCAGGCGGACGCTCGATCTATCGCTGAGGCCACTGGGCGCGACCCTCGTGCGCTCGTTGCTCGCCGCCGCCGTGATGGCCGGCGTCCTCGCGGCGCTCGGCACCGGAGAGGTCTCGCTCCCCCTGCTCGCAGCCGGTGCGTTCGTGGGGACCGCCGCGTTCACCTTGACCTTGTACGCGACCGGTGAGCTACGACGGCGTGACGTGGACGCCGTGCGAACCGTGCTCGCCCGTCGGCGCGCTGCCCGATCCGCGGATACGGGCAGCTAGCTCAGCCCTTCGGTGCGGTCACCTCCGGCGGGGCGCCTCGTCCCGCGCAGGGGCTTCCGTCTTGAAGCCTGAAGTCGTGAGCCGCGCGGTTCACGTACCGGGGGTCCGGTGAAGCGATCACCGTACCCGACTGCCTGACCCTCGAGCCCACGCGGACGCCGCCGCCCTGGCGGTAGTAGCTGTTTGAGTGTGAGGCGTGGACGCAGTTGCCGGTGAACGCGTTGCCACGGCCGGTGACGGCGTAGCGCTCGGCGTTCCAGCGGATTACCGCGTTGGAGAAGATGTTGCCGCGGACGACGTTCCCCGCACTTCTCTCACCGAACACGATGCCCTGGCCGTTGCCGTCGACGGTGTTGCGCTCCACCACTATGCCGCGGGCGTTCGGGTACAGCTGAACGCCGCGGTCGGCGTTGCCATAGATGACGTTGTCCCGGATGACCCCACCGGCAGCCTCGGCTACGTAGACCCCGTGGTCATGGTTCGTGGCCGGGCGCCTCCCACAGTCGTGTATGCGGTTGCGCTCGATGACGAAGCGCCTCGGCACGGCCCGCCCGTCCCTCCGCGGGTGGACGCAGATGCCGGCATCGGGACTCTGGATGTCGTTCTCGCGGATCACCACTCCGGACCCGCTGATCGTCGGGCTCGGAAGTACTCCCCCGGCGCATGTGCTCCGCCGACAGCGCGTCCCCCGACTCCCGTCCAAGGCGAGGCGCTGTAGCACGACACGGTCCCCGTTGATGACCACCCGACCCTGCCAGCGTGCCTGCTCACCCGGGTAACTCTGGATCGTCACCCCGTCTCGGGCGATCTTGACCGATGTCTCGGTGTAGGTGCCTGACCGGAGACAGCCCGTCCCACCCGACGGGAGGTCTCGTACCAACCGCCCGGGAGTACGGAAGGGCGAGCTCTCGGTGCCAGGGTTCCGGTCCGAGCCGTTGAGCGCGGCCACCCTGTCGCAGCCCGGGGACGCCGGGGCGGCTTCTCCGAGCGCGAGGATCGCGATGACGACTCCGGCCCCGAGGACCGCACCGGCCTTCAGCAAGCTAGGGCTCCTTCCCATCGCGTCGCCTTCGGCCCGAAGATAACACACGCGGGAGGAGGGCTTCGTACGACCGGAGCCATGCCTCGGACGGGGAACTCGCCCCGCGGCTGGACGGATGTCCGAGCCGCCGCCTGATCGCTCACCGCCCCCGACGGCCGGCCGACTGAGAGGACGCCAGACCTTGTCCTCCGGCAGCCCGGCCATACGGGCGGAGATCGAACATGGCCCGAAGTCTCACACCACTGCCCACCCCGTCAGACTCGAGGATCCGCAGGCCGCTCGTCGCCCTGATGGCGGCGGTCGTCCTCCTCGGAACGGTCGGGAGCTTCGCGCCTCCGGCCCAAGCCGCCGCGACGTGCGATCGCGTGGCGGCGGCGTACGGCTCCGACTCTGCGCCGGGCACCGAGGCCGCGCCGTTCGCGACGCCCCAGCGTCTCGCGAGCTCGCTCGGCGCGGGCCAGACCGGTTGCCTGCGCGCCGGGAAGTACATCCAGAACGTCAAGGTGGCGAAGGGCGGGACCAGCGGCGCGCCACTCACCATTCGCAGCTATCCGGACGAGCGGGCGACGGTGAGCGGCCGCCTGGTCGTAGCCGACACCGCCAACTTCGTGAGGATCGAGGGACTGAACCTCGATGGGAGTCGGGCACCCGCCTGTCCCACGGGCAGCACGTGCAAGATCCTCCCCAGTCCGACGGTGAATGGCGACGACGTCACCTTTCGATACAACGATGTGACCAACCACAACACGGGCATCTGCTTCGTGCTCGGGGTTCCGGGCTACGGAAGGGCAGAGCGGACCCTCCTCGAGGAGAACCGCATACACGGTTGCGGCCGCTCGCCCAGTGGTAACTACGACCACGGCGTCTACGTGGAGTACGCCGCCGACGCACGCATCGAGCGAAACACGATCTTCGACAACGTCGACCGCGGTGTGCAGCTCTACCCCGATGCCCAGCGAACGGTGATCCGGGACAACGTCATCGACGGGAACGGTGAGGGGATCATCTTCTCCGGCGATGGTGGGACCACTTCGAACGACTCGGTCGTGGAGGGCAACGCCATCACGAACTCGCGGCTGCGCTACAACGTCGAGTCGTGGTATCCCTCGGGACACTCCGTCGGCACCGGCAACATGGTCACCCGCAACTGCATCCGTGGGGGCGCGAGAGATCGTGGAAACGGAGGCATCCAGGAGGTCCAGACGGGGTTCACGGCGATTGACAACACGGTCGCCGACCCCATGTACGTCGATCGCGGGGCAGGAGACTTCCGGATCGGCGACAACAGCTCCTGCCGCTCACGGGTGGCCCGCGCGAGCGTCTCGCGTACGCCGTTCGTCGGGCGAACGGCCGAGGTGGAGGCCCCTTCGCCTCCGAGCGGCCCGGACCCGACCCCTCCTCCCATCGAGCCGAACCCGGAGATCCCGGTCGTACCGCCCGGTGATCCCGCGTCTCCTCCGGACGGCGAAGAGGGCAACGCCCCGGAAGATGGAGAGACTCCTGCTCCCGGCGGGGACTCAGGTGACGGCGACGCGGACTGCGACGAAGACGACGCCGGCCACACCGCCGGCAGCGACGGCGGCGCGGACGTCGACGGCGACGACGAGACCGGCGGGGACGACACCGCGAGCACCGGCGACGCACCGGCCGAGAGCGAGCAGTCAGCCGCGGACGAGGAGTCAAATGAGGAGAACGACGGTGACTCCGGCCCCAGTCCGCAAGAGGAGGACGTACAGGCCTCCGGTGGAGAGGGTCCCGGCGACAGCGATAACCGCTGCCGGGGCGATGAGGGCGACGGGGATGGAGACGAGGGCACCGACGAATCCGAGGACGGTTCCGACGGCGAGGACAACTCGAGTGACGGGGACGAAGACGACCGTGGCGAGAGCTCCGGCTCCTCGGCGTCGGGCGGCGGATCGGGCGGTGGCGGATCGGGCGGTGGCGGAGGCGCTCCGGCCGCCGGGCCCGATACCTCCCACCTCAGCACCGCGGTCGCCGGCGGCGAGCCCGGGGCCGCGTCCCTTCACCCACCGAGCTCACCCGGAGGCGCTCGGGGCATTCGGCTGACGGTGAGCCAGAGAACGGTGGCGACTCGGTCGCGGTCCCCGATCACCCTGCGCCTGAGGGGCAGGATCCTTGACGCCGGCGTCGCGAGGTCCATGCACAGGTCGAAGGAGCGGGTCAAGGTGCAGGTGACCGATGCCCGTGGGGCGATCACCACCCGTTTCGCACGCCTCTCGGCTTCCGGCGGCTTCGCCCTTCGCCTCAAGGTCAGCGCCACGCCCGGTCGCGAGGGACTTGCGCTTCAGGCGCTCGCCCGCAGCGGACTCCGCTCACCCGTCGTTCACGTAGCGGCCCGAGGATGAGCTGACTCGAGGACCCCCGACGGGGGCCCGCGTGATCGCGGCTTGAGATCAGCCCTCTCCCGCATGGGCCGGCAGCCGCGCCCTGGCCGTCGACTCCTCCAGCAGCCGCTGGTACAGCTCGTCGTAGCGGCCGACGAAGCGCTCGAGCGTGAAGTCCGCGAGGCGCTCACGGGCGGCCGTGGCGAGCTGGACGCGCCGGTCGGGGTCGGTGAGCAGCTCCTCCAGCGCCCGGGCCATCGACTCGGGATCGCGGGGCGGAACGAGGAGAGCGTGCTTGCCGTCCTCCAGGATGTCGAGGAGGCCTCCGACGCCGGTGGCGACCAGAGGGACACCGTACGCCATGCACTCGAGCGCGAACAGCGATGTAGCCTCGAAGTCCGAGCTCATCCCCGCCACGTCGATGCCCTCCAGCACGACGTTGATGTCATCTCGCTCGCCGATGAAGTGGATGCGGTCCGCGATGCCCAGTCCCCGGGCGCGAAGCTTCAGGTCCGGAAGGCACTGACCATCCCCGCCGATCGCGAGCCGTGCGTCGGGCACCCTGCGCAGGCACAGGGCAAAGGCGTCGACCATCACCTCGAGGGCCTTCTGGGGCCGGATTACCGCGACCGTGCCCACGAGCGGAGTGCCGGCTTCTATCCCCAGCTCCCCGCGCAGGTCACCGTCGCGATCGGGTCGGGGAAAGTAGGCGTTCGGTATGACGACGGCCTTGTGCGGAGGCACGCCTTCGAGCTCGATCATGCGCGAGCGATCGAAGGTCGAGCCGCACGTGAAGGCCGACGCGAACCGCCCGATGAAGTAGCCGTCGAGGAACTTGCGCAGTGGGCGACCCTCGTAGGACCACGTGTGCTCGTGGGCGATGACCACCGGCGTGCGCGCGAGTCGCCCGAAGAGGGTGCCCCAGAGGTTGGAGCCGAACATGTGCGCGTGCAGGACGTCGACGCGCTCCCTCCGGAGGACCGTGAAGAGCGAACGGAAGGCCGGGAGATCCGCCGCGTGCCGGCGATGAAGACAGAAGTGGCGCACTCCGCCCTCGTCGAGCACTGCGAGCTGCTGCTCCTCCACCGCCTCCCGGTCGGTCCGGGGTGCACGGGTCATGCAGACGGCCACGTCGTATCGATCTTGCGGCAGGTTCGTTGCCAGGGCGACCAGCAGCCTCTCCGCCCCTCCCAACCACAGGTTGTCGATCAACATGAGAACACTTGTCCGCCTGGGGCGACCGGCGGAGGAACTGGTACCCGTGGCTACCAAGAGGGGGCGGCGTCTCCGTCGCCTGGTGGCTCCTCCGACCGCGCCACGGCGAGCAGACCGGGACTCATCGCCAGGAGTAGCCACAGTTGCTTGCTGTAGGGCTCCGAGGCGAAGAAGTCCGCGGCGAGGATGGCGACGATCGCCACCAACAGTCCCCGGGCCAGCACATCCATGTCCCGGTCGCCGGCGTGGGCGAACGCCCTCACCGCCCTTACGGCGCAAAGGAGCGAGAAGACGAGGATCCCCCCGAAGAGCAGCAAGCCGACGACTCCCAGCTCCGCCAGGGCTCCCAGGTAGATGTTGTGGACCAGGTTCGGACGATCGATGATGTACTCATCGCGGCGGATCACGCCGGGCTGGATCAGATAGTCGATGGACGACTCGCGAAAGTTGCCCGCTCCTACGCCGAGCACGGGATGTGCCTCCACCATCCGTCCGGCAATTCTCCAGAGGTCGGTCCGGCCCGAGCTCTCCGTGGTGAAGACCCTCTGCTGGATCCCCGCGGGGGCGAAACTGACGAAGTAGGTGGCCGCGAGCGCTGCCACGAGCACGACGGCCACCATCGTCCCGATACGGCGTCGACCGCCGACGAGAACGCCCATGAACAGAGCGACGCCCATCGCGACGAGGCCCGCGCGAGAGCCCGTGAGGAGAAAGGCCCCCGAGCAGAGGACCCCCGCGGCTATGGCCGCGAGGCGGAGGGGCGCGGAGACGGCGCGTACCCCCGCCAGCGTGACCGCGAGCACGAGGCCGACGACCAGGTAGGTCGCGTACTCGTTCGGCTCACCGTAGGTGCCTTCCAGCCTGCCCTCGTCACTGACCTCGGAGGGGAGGACGAGACCGAGCGTGGCGGCGAGCCCCGCGCTCAGCACGAACGCACCGACGACCCAGAGCGCCTGCTGTCGCGTGTGCACCGCGGTGTAGACGATCAGGAAGAAGACCGCGGTCTGGGCGTAGCGAAGGCCCGAGGCGAGGGCGACGTCGGGGGCCGCCGCCCAGAGGGCGCTGAGCAGGGACCAGCCCACGAAGAAGGCCAGCAGGCCGGTGAAGGCGGGGTGGGCGGAGATGAGACTGCGCTCCGCCTCGCCCCGGCGCAGGGCCATCGCCCCGAGCCAGGACAGAGCGAGCAGGCCGCCGGCCATCTTCTCCACGCTGAGCCCTAGGCCGGACAGCTGGAGGAACTCGAGTGCGATGAACAGGCACAGGCCGAGCGTGACGCTCGTGAGCGCGATCAGCACGAAGGCGACGCCGAGCGCGAGGCCCACCGCGAGCCTGGCGTCGATACCGGCCAGGATACCGAGTCCCGCGCCCGCGACGGCGAGCCCCGCCGCCCAGGCCGCGCGTGCGGGATCGGCTAGGGCGAACGACATGGAGCTTGACGTGGGAGCCGGCTAGGCGACGGGCTCTGGCTCGCGGCGCCCGCGTCGCGCAGTGCGTCCTGACGAGCCGCCGGCGCTCGCGGACGGGTTGTAGTAGTAGCCGTCCTTGCCGGCAGGTTGGACGCCGACCACCGCAAAGCCCGCCGGCCTGATGCCGTGCTGGGCGAGTAGCTCCGTGAGCTGTGAGAGCTTTGCGAGCGGGGTGCGTCCGACACGGGTCACGATGAGCACTTCGTCGGCCTCGCGCGCGATCGTGATGGCGTCGATGACCTCGCTGAGCGGAGGAGAGTCGATGACCACGAAGTCGGCGATCTGCCGGGCCTCCTCGACCAGGCGGACGGCCCCGGGAAGGAAAAGGGCATCCGCGAGGCCTCCGCTCACGCCTCGCGAATCGTCCGCGAGCAGTACCCGAAGCGACGAGCCGTAGGCGTCGGTCTTGACCAGGGCGTCGGAAAGGGAAGCGGTACCTCTGATGACGCTGCTCGTCCCTTGCGCGGCCTCGATCCCGAGCGTCCTTCCGAGCGCGGGGCGGCGCAGGTCAGCCTCGATGAGCACCACCTTGTTCCCCACGAGGGCGAGCGAAGAGGCGAGGTTGACGGCGGTCGTGGACTTGCCCTCCGAGGCCGAGGCGCTCGTCACGAGGAGGGCCGGCGTCCGAGGACTCGAGTGCGAGTCGAGTGCGACCACGGTCGCACGCAGCGACCGAAAGGCCTCCAGGGTCGACGGATACAGCGTTTCCGGCGGTCGAGCGACGTGGTCGGCCTGAGTGCGCTGCTTCTTGTCGAGCGGGATCTGGGCCAGGATGGGAAGCCCGTAGCGCTCCCGCAGCTGATCGACGCGGCGGAAGCGAGGGTCCAGTATCTCCCTCGCGAAGGCGCCGGCCACGCCGAGCAGCAGTCCGGCGAAGAGAGCGCCCACGATGCTGAGGAGGGGCCTCGGTGAAACCGGCGCTCCGGGCAGTGCGGCGAGTGACTCGACCCGCAGCGTGGGATCGTCCACCCTCCGAAGACTCTGCAGGCGGGCGAGCTGAGCACCGAGCTCGATGCCGGTGGCGCTCCGGTTGCCCGCCTCCCGGACGAGCGGCTGCAGGTTGGCGATCGCTGCCTCGACCTGGATGTGCAGCCGCTCGGTGCGCTCGGCGACGGCGGCGCGCGCGAACGCGTTGGCCAGGTCGCGCGCCTCGGCGGCGGTACCCCCCTGCCCCGTCACCGTGACGACGCTGCTCTGTGCCACCGGCTCGGCCCGCACGTGCTCGAGGACGGCGTCGGGGGACTCGGCAAGCCGGAGCTCCCGCACCACTCGGCGGGCCACCTCTCGAGTGGTGATGAGCGCCGCGGCCGTCTGCACGTCGCGCGTGGGATCGCTCGAGTCACGCAGGACGCTGATCGAGGAGAGTGCCTCGTCATCGCGACCGACGGGGGTTATGAGCAGGCTCGCCTCGCCCTCGTAGACCGTCGGAGCGAGCAGCACGTAGGCGACCGCGGCCAGAGTGGCCAGGAGACCGGTGAGGAGGACCACCCACTTCCGCTCCTTCAGCGTCCTCATGTACTGCTGAAGAGGATGTTGCTCGGTGCGGGACTCGAGCCAGGAAGGAGGGGCCTCGCGCCGGGTGATGTCGGCAGGACCCATTATCGCCCACTATGACAGGTGGGGCGGCGGCAGTCGGGGGCTGAGACGGGACTCCTGGAAGCGCTCATGACACCTCGTATCGGCACCGGCGCAGCCGAGACTTGAGACGCAGCTCAGAGCCCGGCGGCCTCCGTGATGAAGCTGCGCACTCGATCGCACTCGGCGTCCAGGGTATGGTGCCGCGCCCGCTCGAGCCCCGAGA
>Ga0136615_10000972_pt1 | contig 13508 bp, 12 predicted proteins | sample AntDrymUQ2882206_2_FD_106647 | JGI IMG/M metagenome (GOLD analysis project Ga0136615, IMG submission 106647) | Polar desert sand microbial communities from Dry Valleys, Antarctica - metaG UQ288 (22.06) | ecosystem: Environmental > Terrestrial > Soil > Desert | place: Antarctica: Dry Valley...
CGAATGGCTGGACTTCACCCACGGTGATATCCAGCGAAAAGCAAAAAACTCACTAAACCCTATGTCCGACGCCATTTCCCGCCGCTTACCCCCAGAATTTATGCAACTGGAAGGTCTACTCTCGCCTGTACGAAGTCTGCTCCTCTTTGGCGCGACAGATCGGCTCCGAGATCAACGGACAAGTCCCCGAACCGACTGAACTAGATCCTGCATCAAACGATGTGGCTCGCGTTAGGTACATAAAGCTATCCAACCCAAACATGGGTCGGCTCGCGAACATCCGCATTGACGCGGATCCAGACTTCAAGCCCCCCCTGCGTTAATCACCCTTCGCAACGAACTTCGCAGCGCTCACGTGACCCGATCGCGACCAGTTCGACCACACGACCCGCCGCGCGATAGACGATGCGAAATCGCCCCACGCGGAAACTCCGCAGGCCGTCAAGCTCATCCTTGAGCGCTTTGCCGCACAACGGATTGGAGAGGATCCGTTCAAGCGCGCTGCGGACCTTCTTCTTGATCTGTGGGTGTAACCCACCGATAAGGGCGGCAATCTGGGGCGGTGCACGGAGTCGGTGGCGCACCGGTCTTACTCATCGCCAGTGAAAAGTTCCTCTAGGGTATAAAGCTTAGCCTTCTTGCTCTTCAGAGCCGCAAGCCCGGCCCTGATTTCGCTCATCAAAGCGGGGTCGCGATGAATCGAAGTCATCCTCCATGCAAGCAGGAGGTTCTCACCGATTGCTTTCTGCCCGCTTGGCATCGCGGTGCAGACTCGCGCCGGTAGGGTTTAATCCGTTCCGGTCTTTGTACCGGGGCGATGCGAGATCGACGATCCTTTCATTGGCAGGCGCTGGCGGATCGGGTGCGATGCCACGCTTTTTCTCGGCGCGCTCCTCAAGAAAAGTGATCAGATGTTCTCGCAACCGGTAATAGTCCGGATGGTCCATGATCCCTTTGCGATCGCGCGGACGCGGAAAACGCACGTTTAATATCTCGCCGACCTCCGCCTCCGGTCCGTTGGTCATCATCACCACCCGGTCGGCGAGATAGAGCGCTTCGTCGACGTCGTGGGTCACCATAAACGCGGTCTTCTGATCGCGTCCCCAGAGATCCAACAACACCTTTTGTAATTCAAAACGCGTCAAGGAATCGAGCATCCCAAAAGGTTCATCCAAGAGCAACATCTTGGGCGCTAGGGCGAATGCGCGCGCTATACCGACACGCTGGCGCATGCCTTGAGAAAGCTCCGCCGGCCGTCTGTGCATCGCGTCCGCGAGGCCGACCAGGCTCAGATAGTACTCGGCGAGATCATGCCGCTCCGTCCGGCTGGCCGTGTAATAGACCTGATCCACCCCGAGCATCACGTTTCCGAAGGCCGAGAGCCAGGGCAACAGACACGGGTATTGAAACACCATGCCGCGATCGGGTCCGGGTCCTTTTATCTCTTTACCGGCCAGCACCATGACGCCGCTCGTGACTTCGGTTAGGCCGGCCAGCATGGAAAGCACCGTAGTCTTTCCGCAGCCGGAATGCCCTATGAGGCAAACGAACTCGCCTGTATTCACATCAAGATCGAAGTCTCTGACGATGACCGCCGGACCTTTTGGCGTAGCATAGATTTTGGTGAGACGAGAGATGGTCAGAAATGCGCTCATAGGGGTTAGGTTGCAGATTTTGCCGTTGTTAGCACAGCGGTTAGGTCTCGATCTCCACGGTCTCTTTTTTGAATTCCTTGCTGCGCAGGGGGCCGCGGCGGAACAGCGAAAATGGTGAAGGCTTACCATAGGATAAATCTTCAGGTTCTATCTCCGGCAGATGGAGTTTACGGGTAACGGTCTTGCGGTGTTGAACGCCAACGCCCAAGAGAAAGTCCATCACCTGGTGCCGGGTCTGCTTGAACCGCGGGTCGTGGTTTATGGCTTTACGGTCGCGCGGCCGAGGGAGCTCAACCGGCACGGCGGGACCCAGCGTTGCATCGGGGCCATGGGTCAATGGAATGATACGGTCCGCGAGCAGGATGCCTTCATCCACATCGTTGGTGATGAGCACCACGGTTTTCTTATCCTGATCCCAGATCTTAGCGATCTCACCTTGGAGCGTCGCCCGGGTCAGGGCGTCTAAGGCGCTGAGGGGTTCATCGAGCAACAAAATCCGTGGGTCGCTGGCCAATGCGCGTGCGACCGACACCCGCTGGCGCATGCCCCCGGAAAGCTCAGCCGGGCGTTTCTCGCGCGCAGGCAATAGGTTCACCATCCCAATGTATTTTTCCGTATGGGCTTTTTTCTTGTCTGCCGACCATTTCGGAAAAACCTGGTCCACGGCCAGGTAGACATTTTCATAAGCCGTCAACCACGGCAGCAGGGAATAGTTTTGAAAGACTATCCCGCGGTCCGGACCTGGCCCGCTTATTCTGGCGCCGTCCAAGGTGACGGTGCCGGTATCGGGCTGGATCAGTCCTGCCATCAAAGAAATGAGCGTGGTCTTGCCGGAACCCGAATAACCGACGATGGCGACAAACTCGCCGTTTTCGACTGAGAGATTTATGTCGCGAAGGACCGGCGTGATGACGCCGTTGGACCGGTAAGCTTTGCTGACGCGCTCTAATTCCAAGAAAGCCATGGGCGCTATCTCAAATGGTTTTGAATCGGGATTCCACCAGGCTCATGAGTCGGTCGAGTATGAAACCGACAAAACCGATGGTGAGGATGCACAAGATAATGTGCTCGTAGATGAGGCTGTTGTATTCCTGCCAGAGGAACCCGCCGACGCCAGGCACGCCGGTCAGCATTTCCGCCGCGACAATGACCAACCAGGCGATGCCAAGGCTCAACCGGAAGCCGGTAAACATGTAGGGCATGGTGGCCGGGATCAATACCTTGAACAGAGTCTTCACCCGCGACAATTTCAGGACCCGCGCGACATTGAGATAGTCTTGGGGGACCGAACGTACGCCCACCGCGGTATTCAATACCGTGGGCCACATGGCGCATACGGCGATGGTAAAAAGCGCAGCCGGCTCCGATTTCTGGAACAGCACAAGACCCAACGGCAACCACGCAAGCGGCGAGACGGGCCGCAAGATCTGAATAATGGGATCGAAGCTCTTGGCAAACATCTTCGAAAGCCCGAGGAGAAGACCCAGCGGCGTGCCTATCAAAATGGCCAGTACGTAGCCCTTGGCGACCAGCACCAGCGAATACCAGGTGAATCTGAGAATGCCCTGGTCCAACTCGCCGCGTTTCGCGAAAGGCTCCACGATGTAGAGTTTGCTAACCTCCCAGGTCTTCAGAGGGGAAGGCAGGTTGGTGCCCGGCAGCGCGCTCCACAGCGTCCATATCCCAATCACGGCCACTCCTCCTAGCATGGGCAGGACGAGCCAATCAATGTTATATCTGTTCTTGCTCATAGCGATGTTTCTCCACATGGGTTGCGGCTGCTGAAACGAGCAGTGCCACGGTCTACTATCCTTTCATGCTGTGGATTTCGAACGCGGTGGCGTACTCTTCGGCCTTGGCAGGATCAAACGTCTTTCCGTCAAACAAGGTTTCCGGATCATTGTTGAGCCCGCCATGCTGATAACCGATTTCCTTCATCGCCTCCTCATAGAGGTCTGTACGCATCACCTGTTTGGCAATGCCATCGTAATCGGGGGCACCGTCCACCATGCCCCAACGGCGAAATTGGCTAAGAAACCACTTTGCGTATTTCGGTTGAGGATAGTTGCAGTTACGATCGCTGAAGATCATGTAGTTGGGATCTTCCGTTTTGCGGCCGTCGCCGAAATCGTAATGTCCCTGCAAGCGGCCCAGGATGATGTCCGGCGGACAATTAATGTAAGTAGCCTTGGAGACGATCTCGGACTGCTCGGGGCGGTTTTCCATTTTGTCCAACCACACGCTCGCCTCGTGCAAGGCTTTCAGAACAGCCTTCACGGTCCTTGGATTCTGATCCGCAAATTCCGCGGTGAAGGCGCACACCTTTTCCGGATGATCCTTCCAAATATCTTGGGTGTTGACCGACGTAAACCCGATTCCTTCGATGACGGCGCGCGCGTTCCACGGCTCCCCGACACAATAACCGTTCATCTTCCCCACATTCATGTTGGCTATCATCTGCGGAGGCGGAATGGTGATGAGGGCGACGTCCTTGTCCGGGTTGATCCCGCCCGCGCCGAGGTAATAGCGCATCCACATGGCGTGCGTCCCGGGCGGAAAGGTCATCGCGAAGGTCATCGGTTCGCCCGCTTTCTTTGCATAATAAACCAGCGGTTTCAGGGCTTTGGGATCGGCCGCCACTTTGCCTTTCAAATCAGCTTTCAAGGTGATGGACTGGCCGTTGCGATTCAAGATCCATGGGATAATCATGGGTTTCTTGGGCGAACCCAAAAGCCCCATGGTGGAAGCGATGGGCATCCCGATCAGCATGTGAGTCGCCTGAATATCGCCGTTGGAAAGCGCATCGCGAATGGCTGCCCAGTTGGCGCCTTTACTGACCGTGGAGTTGATACCGTACTTTCTGAAGAAGCCTTTCTCGTGAGCGATGACGATCGGAGAACAGTCCGTGAGCGCGATCATCCCAAACTTTATATTCGACGTTTCCGGCCCCTCATCGGCGTAAACCCCACCGATCCAGCCCTTGGGTAGGCCCGAAGATAGCAGCGCTGCCCCCCCCAGGCCTTTGGCGGCCGTGGACAGAAATCTGCGGCGGCTCATGCCGTTTGAGTCGGTCCTACTTCCACTATTTTTCCTATTCATGACGTCGTCTTTATCTCCAGATTGATTGCCAATAAAAAGGGCATCCAACCACGGGGATCTTGCTCCTTCCCGGGTATGTAACCCTTTGTCCGGTGCGCAACCCGCCGTTGGGTTGCCGAAAAATCTCTTAACAGTGAGTAGGGTCGCAGCGCGCACCGTTCTGCCACTTGCGGACTTGTGTGGTGCGGGGCAGCGCATCTTACCCGTCTACGTTTTCTGTCCCACCAGCTCCGCCGCCGCGATGATACTCTTGGCCAATTCCGCCATGCGTACGTTGCGGTCCATGGCCATCTTGCGCATCGACTTGTAGGCTGTCTCCTCGTCGAGCCGACGCTGCCGCATCACCACACCCTTGGCGCGCTCGATTAATTTGCGCTCGGCGAGGGCGAGCTTGGCCTGTTCCAGTTCGCACCGCATGGCGTGGCATTCCTCAAACTGGGCGATGGCCACCTCCAGGATGGGTCGCAGCCGATTCGCGCTTAGGCCATCCACCACGTAGGCCGTCACTCCCGCATTCACCGCCGCGCGAATGGTGTGGCTGTCTGTATCGTTGGTAACCATCACGATCGGTCGGGGCGAGTTGTGGGTGATGCAGCAGATGTGCTCAATCGTATCCCGGTTGGGGGAGTCGGTATCGATGATGATCACATCAGGCTCAATCTCACGAACCCGGCGATACAGTTCCAAATCCGGCGTTACATGGGCAACCAGCCGATAGCCGTTACGCGTCAGCGCCTCCTCGATCTGCGCGGCCCGTTCCGGGGAATCGTCGACCAGCATGATGCGGAGGCCCTTGTGGAGGTCGCTGACCATAGGCAGTCACTTAGGGATACGAATCCAGCCGAGTCCCGGTCTTTCTTGCCCGTTCGACTCGAAGTCGTACTAACCTAACCTCGGCATTGACCATGCGTCGCCAAAGGATACCCATCAGAGTGATGGCTGCTGGCGTAAACAGAACCGCTGCTTCGTTCATGACTTACATACTCAGTCGTACCCAAAAGCGAAGTTAAAACTTAAACTGGACGTAGGCCCAGGCCTTCTCGAGATCGAAGGCCTGCCCCGAGATGGTGTTACGCGCCTTATTCAGCGCATCGCCAGAGGCATCGTAATAGGCGTACTTGATTCCGACGAGGAAATTGTTGGCGATGGGCCGTTCGAGCACGAGGTCCCATTCCGTTCCATAGTCGTAATCGTCATTGTTCGCCGAGAAATCGTGCCACATGGCCATGAAGTTGGCTCCCCAGACCTTCATCTGCAAGGTGACGAAGAGATCCTCGATGCCGTCGGCCGGGGTGATGAGGAAGCGATCGGCCCAACCCTGGAAGGCGTGGTTCGTGCCGAGAGGGGTCTGGAAGGCTCGGGCGACGCGTCCGCCGCAACAACCGCTCACCAGTTCGCCGCCATCACCTTCCAACACCTCGTAGCTCCCCTTCACGGTAACGGACTCGATGGGACTATCGATGAACGTATGGGTGGCGCCGAGCTCGCCCAGGTAATAGTTGACATCGATATCGGCTGGGTTTTCGGCATAGTCCATCTGATGGGCGAACTCGCCGGTGTAAAGGATGGAAACCGGGTAGCTGATGAGGTCATACGCACCTTGAAAACGCAAGCCGAAGGTCGATGTTGAAAATCCCTCCGAAGTCCTGCTTTCGAAGTCCAGCAAATAGGCATACGGTTCGAATTTCCCGTACGGGAACCCGCTGTACTGAACATTGATAAAGTGACTGTCCATGCGAAAGTCACTGCGGTCGGGGATTTCGTTGTCCTCGCCGAAGATGCGGTTGGTATTCCACACGTAGGCATAGTCGATCACCGTTGCCGGCAGATATTCGTTCAGCGCCCGGAATCCATCGAAGCTCTGCCAATTCTGCCGCCACAGGATATTGCCGATGTAGCGATGCAGTGGTGCTTGGCGATGTTCGATCTCCTGACGCCCGAGCTTCAGTGTGGTGTAAGGTAGACCTGCGTAGCGAAGATTGGCTTGATTGATCTCGGTGCCCTCCGGGTCCACCACGACGGCCTTGTCGACGACGCCGTTGGAGCCCCCGTCGCTGTAGGCATCGTTGTCGGCCGCGCGCACGTCCTCGAACTGGACGTAGGCTCCGAAGTCATAGAAGAGCCCAGTGCTGTACCCGAGCGCGGTGCGGAGCGTATTGGCGTAGGCCGCATCGAGCGGCCCGTTGAGCGCGGGTGGTATGCCGGGGATAACGCGCGGCTGATCGTCATCCACGAATTCAAAGCGATAGCGCAGGTACAGGTCTACCTTCCCTCCTTTCAACGCATCGATAATGTTGTCCCCGGCGTAGAGTGGTCCGGCCACGCCCGTGCCCAAAAGGCCCACGAACGCGGCGGTATAATGTCGTGACCGAACGGCGCGAGTCATAGGCGTCTATCCTTGTTGATTAAAAGCCAGTGCTGAATCGGGACAGGCGTCTTTGCCCTGGCGTTCGACCGCGCCGTTACGGTCCAACAACCCCGCTCTCGTTCGCCCTTGGCAACCAGGCCCGGCGCGACGGATCTGTGCGGGTTTACGGCAATCCCGGGGCCATGTTGGTAACGCTTTGATCTGACGGTTTATATTCTAGGAAGGCCGCACTCGGACGCATTTGCAGGCGGCTGAGCCGCACCATGATCGGGAGCGCGTAAACGTCGATGTCCCATCGTAGTGCATGCGGTCGGGCGGCAGCACCCATGCGGCGGAGGCGCGCGCTCGGCGTGAGCGTGACTCCAGCGGGCCACGGGCGTTATTGCAACGCAGCATCCATTCGTTTATCGTTTGCTATAGTTCCAAATGACTCGGGGCAGGCATGAATGTAATTCCAGAAGGCCTTTTCAGATTCGCGGGGTTGGTGGTTGGCATGGTCCTGAGCTCGGGCGCGGGCGCCTTGGAGTGCGGGGACTTCACCTTCCCCAAATGCTCGGCGCCGGATGTCCAATACGCCGGGGGTTTTGATCCCGGGACCGGATTCGGGGGTTTCGGCGGGGGAGAATGCAAGGCGGTACGGACACCGGTGGTCTTTATCCACGGCAACGCCGATCGCGCCATCAGTTGGGACTCGCAAATTCAGGGCGGCGTGGCAGGTTATACTCCCCCGATTCGCTCCGTGTATCAGGAATTCAAACACCAGGGCTACAACGACTGCGAGCTGTTCGGCGTGACCTATCTCAGCGCCGAGGAACAGCAAAACCCCCAGGATAACTTCCACCGTCGCGGTAAATACAAGGTCATCAAGAAATTCATCGACGCGGTACGGGCCTATACCGGTAGCGCCACGGTGGACCTCGTGACCCATTCGCTCGGGGTGTCCATGGCCATCGCCACCCTCGAGGCCAACGACGCCTGGCCGGGCATCCGCCGTTTCGTCAATATCGCCGGCGGCATACGCGGCCTCAATTCCTGCCTCTATGTCGGCCCCGCCAACGCCGCCGTCGCAACCTGCGGCTCGCAGAACATCTTCGATCCCTACGTGTTCGGCTTCTACCCTAACTACAACCGCTGGACCGGCGCCGCCGACGAACACAGCCTGCGCCTCATCCCCAGCCGCCGCAAGCCGGTACTGTTCTATACACTGCACGCCGGCATCCACGATCAGGTCCATTGCAGCACCGCAAAGGGTTTCAGCAATTGCACCAAGGGTGCGCTGTTCGCAGCCGGGCCCAATGTCCGGGCGCAGCTCGATGTGGGGGCGGGCTCCACGACCGGCCGCCTGGACTTCGATTTTACTCATTTGTCCCCGGACCCGGCGCAGTCGGTCAAGGTCAACACCATGGGCGGGGATACCGACGGCGTCGGCCATTTCAAGGCCCGCAACGACACCGGCGCGATTATTTACACCATGCTGAATGAGGACTGTAAGAAAATCGCCTGTCAGGGGCCTTATCGGGGTGGGCCGGTGCAAGCCAACTGACGATCTTTTCCTGCCTACCGTATCCTAAGCCGGCGGCTCAACGCGGCCGGCCGTGCTTGCTAGCGCGCTCTCCGCCCCATAGACTGAGGATCTCGTTACGGAAACTTTGATAAAGCCACGGCCACTCGTCATGGCGGCGGAAGATCCGATGCTCACGCTGTATCAGTTTGAATGCTCTCACTACTGCGAGAAGGCCCGTTGGGCGCTCGACTACAAAGGGCTCGACTACCGCACGCGCAACCTGATCCCGGGCCCCCACCGGCTCGTCACCGAGCGCTTGGCCCCGCGCAGCCATGTCCCGATCCTCGTCGATGGGGAGCGGGTCGTTCAGGGCTCCTCCGAAATCATCGACTACCTCGACAAGCGCTGTCCAGGCGCCCGCTTGACCCCGGCCGGGGCGAGAACGGCGCAACAGGCGCACGAATGGGAGCGCTACCTCGACCGCGAGATCGGGGTCGCGATCCGCTGCTGGTTCTATTTCCACGCCCTACCCAAGCGCAAGCTCGCGACGCGCTTTCTCTTGCAGGGTGCGCCCTGGTACGGGCCCCCGCTCTATGCCCTCATCTTCCCGGTCGTGCGGCGCGCTATGCGCTCGCTTATGCGCATCGACGCCGAGAACGCCGCGCGCTCCGAATCGCAACTGCGTGCGGCCTTGGTGCACCTGAACGAGGCCTTGCGCCGGCGCCGCTACCTGGCGGGCCCGGGGGGCTTCTCCAGGGCCGATCTCACCGCCTGTGCCTTGCTGGCGCCGCTATGCCTTCCCAACGCAGCGTACGCGCGGGATCTCCCAAAGGCCGTGGCCGCGTTTCGCACCGAGCACGAGGCCGATCCTTTCTTCGGCTGGGTGGTCGAGACCTACGGCCGTTATCGCCGCCGCTACGCGTGAGGGCGGCCGCGAGTGCTCGGACGCGGAGTAATGATTCCCAATTTTCACGGTGCAGCAGGCAGCTGAAGCATCCCATGGAGAGAGTTCATCCTTGTTGACCGACCACGATATCTACCTTTTGCGCGAGGGAACGCACGGGCGGCTCTATGAGAAGCTCGGTGCCCATACGCTCGAAGCGGCGAGCGGAGGGGGCGTGCGCTTTGCGGTCTGGGCGCCTAACGCCGAGGAGGTCTCGGCGGTAGGCGAGTTCAACGCCTGGCGCCCGGGCATAAACCCGCTTGCGCTTCGCGAGGATGAATCCGGGATTTGGGAAGGGGTCGTGCGCATGGCCGCGCCGGGTCAGCGCTACAAGTACCATGTCCGCTCGCGTTTCAACAACTACCGTGTTAGCAAAGCCGACCCGTTTGCCTTTTGCTGCGAGACGCCTCCCGGCACGGCCTCGATCATAGGGGATCTCGCCTACCCGTGGGGCGACAAGGAATGGATGCACGCACGGGCGGCGAAAAACGCGCTCGATGCGCCCCTCTCGATCTATGAGGTCCATCTCGGCTCCTGGCGGCGCGTACCGGAGGAGGAGAACCGCTCCCTCAGTTACCGCGAGATGGCGCGGCGGCTTGCCGATTACGTGCAGGAGACGGGCTTTACCCACGTTGAGTTCTTGCCGCCCATGGAGCACCCCTTTTACGGATCGTGGGGCTACCAGACGACCGGTTACTTCGCGCCGACGGCGCGCTACGGGTCACCACAGGATTTCATGTATCTCATCGAGTTCCTCCATCAGCGCGGCATTGGCGTCATTCTCGACTGGGTGCCTTCCCACTTCCCGGGCGACGAGCACGGGCTCTGCTATTTCGACGGCACCTGTCTCTACGAGCACGCGGATCCCAAGCGCGGCTTTCATCCCGAATGGCACAGCTACATCTTCAACTATGGCCGGCACGAGGTACGGGCGTTTTTGCTCTCAAGCGCTCTCTTCTGGCTGGATAAATACCACGTGGATGGGCTGCGCGTGGACGCCGTTGCCTCCATGCTGTATCTCGATTACGGGCGGCGCGACGGCGAATGGGTTCCGAACCAGTACGGCGGTAACGAGGACTTGGACGCGATCCAATTCCTGCGTATGCTGAACGAAAGCGCCTATCGCGACCACCCCGATACGCAAACCGCGGCCGAGGAATCCACTGCCTGGCCGATGGTCTCCCGGCCAGTCTCCGTCGGGGGGCTTGGTTTCGGTATGAAGTGGAACCTGGGCTGGATGCACGACACCCTCGGCTATTTCGCCCGCGAGGCCATCCATCGCAGGTACCACCATCACCAGGTGACCTTCAGCATCTGGTACGCCTTTCACGAGAATTTCGTCCTGCCGCTCTCGCACGATGAGGTCGTCTACGGCAAGGGCGCGCTCATCGGCAAAATGCCGGGCGACGAATGGCAGCAGTTCGCGAACCTGCGCCTCCTCTATGGTTATATGTGGGCGCACCCCGGCAAGAAGCTGCTCTTCATGGGGGGCGAATTCGGACAGAAGCGGGAGTGGAATCACGATGCAAGTCTCGAATGGCATGTGCTCGAGTATCCGCTGCACGCGGGGCTAAAACAGTGGGTGGGGGATCTGAACCGCTGCTATCGCGCCCACCCGGCGCTCTTTGAGCGCGACTTCAGCCAGGATGGGTTTCAGTGGGTGGACTGCAACGATGCTGAACAGAGCGTCATCAGTTTCCTGCGCAAGAGCGCGCAGGGGGAGTGGCTGCTCGTCGTCTGCAACGCGACACCTGTCGTCCGCGACAACTATCGGGTCGGCGTCCCCCTGGGCGGCTACTGGGAGGAGTGCATGAACAGCGATGCCGCCTGTTACGGCGGCGGTGGCCAGGGCAACCTGGGCGGCGTGGAGACGGCACCGGTAGCGGCCCACGGGCGCTACCATTCGCTCGTCCTCAGGCTTCCGCCGCTCGCAGTGCTCTACCTCAAGCCGCGCGACCCGGATCTCCGGGCGGATGATTGAGAGGGCCAGGTCCTGTTCAACGCTCGGCGTCGACCTCGACCGCCGTGTTAGGCGCTGGCGATCAAGACAACCAGCGCAACAATGCTGAGAACGCTGCGTACGGCATGTAATTGGCCCCAGCGAGCCAGTAACTCGCGTGTGTTTGAGGACGTTCTGTCCAGTGTGGGTTCGAGCAACTGCCGGGTCGTCGGCATGATGACTACTAAGGTGAACGGAATGACGAGCCCAAGGAGTAAACCGCCAAGCAGCCACCAAAGCGTGCCGCCTGCAAACCATGCCACCACCGCAGAAAGAAAACCGAGTGCAGCAAGTGACGCTTGCATAACCGCCGCCCTGCGGTAGCTCGGCGCAAAAACGGTTGCGGCAAGCTCAGTACCGCACTCCATCCGTGCAGGGTGTTCAACAAGGTTATATAAACAGCGGCACCGGCAAATAAGCCGCATGCGACCATCGCAACAAACTGAGCTACCGTCTGAAGCATTGTCATGACTTGACTCTTTCTCAGCGCCCAATGCTGAAGCTCACCGGACCGCTGCTTGCGGCGCGTCGGTGAAGCGCTTTGTTCGGCTTAAGACCTCACGCTACCTCTAGGCATAGGTCGGACTCTCGGTGTAGGAAGACAACGACCTTCAGATTCAAAATGCTGAATAACATCCTCCACCACCCCGCACAAATCACCGTAGACCTGGCGGGGATCAGTACCGTGAATGCCAGTAATGAGGCTGGACATTTTCCAAGGTAGGCTTGATTCTCTTCGCTCCATTCCACCCATTTGTGGTATTTATCGCTCGTCTTAGGAAACATCTATCAACGCCCTATATTCGGACTCTGTGCAGCGTGACCTTTGGGTGAGTATAGATCAGCTCGTTGAAACGCTCCAACAAGGGGGTACGGCTATGAGGGGATAGCTCGCCCCCAGTAGCGTTCCCTGTCCTGCGGGTTCTCCGATCAAGCCTGTTCCCTTATACTAACCAAGCGAAGGTGCCGGCCGAGGTGGCGGAACAGGCAGACGCGCCAGACTCAAAATCTGGTGGGGGAAACCCCGTGTGGGTTCGAGTCCCACTCTCGGCACCACTAGCGTATCCGATACCATCCAATGAAGTCCACGAAACCAGTGTCGTTACGTGCTTTAATGCAATCTAGCCGTCCGAAGTCGTGCAGCGATATCCATTGACATACCGTCGCATATGACGGTACTTTTAGCGGTACTTTGATACCGTAATAGGTGAGGTACCGTCAGATGGCTTTATCAGACACCGCCGCGCGCAACGCGAAGCCAAAGAGTACGCCTTACAAGCTCGCTGGCGAGAGAGCACTGTACTTACTCGTCAAGCTGGCGGGCAAGTATTGGCGTTTTGATTATCGTTTTGGTGGCAAACGAAAAACACTTGCGTTGGGTGTGTACCCGGACGTGTCACTGAAAGCGGCGAGGGACGCGCGCGATGATGCCCGAAAGCAAATCGCAGCCGGCATCGATCCCGCTGATAACCGTAAAGCAACAAAAGCCGCAAAGCGCGGTGACGATCCAAACAGCTTCGAGGTTATCACGCGTGAATGGATTGAGAAGTACCGCAAAACATGGACGCCGAATCATATAACCAAGGTGGTCCGATTCTTCGAGCAAGACGTGTTTCCGTGGATCGGTAAGCGTTCTGTCAATGTCATCGCCGCTGCCGAAATTCTCTTGATGTTACGCCGGATTGAAAGCCGTGGTGCAAACGAGATCGCCCACCGTATCAAGCAGAATTGCGGACGTGTGTTTCATTATGCGATCGCCACCGGACGGGCCGAGCGTAACCCTGTTGCGGATTTACAGGGTGCGCTGGAACCGCTTAAACCCTAGCGTTGCATAAATCTCGGTTGATGGCGATCTCACGCAGCTTTCAAAGCCGCCAGGTAATGCAACAGTTCCTCCTGGACCGCTTGATTGGCTGCGTTTCTCCAGCGTCGTGCGCGAA
>Ga0136615_10000973_pt1 | contig 13504 bp, 14 predicted proteins | sample AntDrymUQ2882206_2_FD_106647 | JGI IMG/M metagenome (GOLD analysis project Ga0136615, IMG submission 106647) | Polar desert sand microbial communities from Dry Valleys, Antarctica - metaG UQ288 (22.06) | ecosystem: Environmental > Terrestrial > Soil > Desert | place: Antarctica: Dry Valley...
GGCTACGAGGTCACCCTCCGCGTGACCTTCCTGCTCGAAGACGCCTAGCGCGGGTTGCTCCCCGGCCGCCGCCTCCGCACAACGGCGGCCGGGGATCCAGGATCTCGCACGATGTGGTGGGCGCGGCGGACTGGGTGGCCGTGGAGCCGTCGCCGGAGAAGGTCAGAGGCGGCGGTGCATGATGTGCAGCCAGACGTAGCCGTGGACCGGGTGGTGGTAGCCCTCCGGCACCGTCGCCAGGACCTCGAAGCCCAGTGAGCGCCACGGCGCCACCGCCGGGGTGTTCGTCTCCACGACGGCGTTGAACTGCATCGCGCGGTAGCCGTTGGCCCGTGCCCAGTCCGGGGCGTGCTCGCCGAGGGCCCGGCCCACGCCCCGCCCGGCATGCTGGGATCGACCATGAGGCTCGCGCTGGCGACGTGCGCCGCCGGTCCGCCGTGGTTGGGTTCAGCAGGCCGCCACCCCACCGGTGATGGAGAGCCCCAGCAGCCGGGCTCGTTCGAGCAGTGCCCGGCAGTCGTGGACGCCGCCGCCGACCTCGATGGTGCAGGCGCGACCGGCCCGCTACCTGGCCCGCCTGGCGGCGCGGCGTTCCCGCACATCGCGGCGCGGCGTTCCCGCACATCATCGACCTGGCGCACGAGCTGACCGACGGTGGGATGGACGACCGCTTCGCCTTCGGGCACGACCTCCTGACGCGTGGCCTGGTCACCTTGAGCACGCCGAAGGCCTAGACCGCGAGGGGCAGGCCGAGGGAGCGGGCGATCAGCAGGCGCTGGACCTCGCTGGTGCCCTCGCCGATCTCGAGGATCTTGGCGTCCTGGTAGAAGCGCCCGACCGGGTACTCGGTGGTGAAGCCGTACCCGCCGAAGACCTGACACGCCTGGCGGGCCACGCTGACGGCGGCCTCGGTGGCGTACAGCTTCGCCACGCTGGCCTGGCGCTTGAACGGCATGCCCTGCTCCAGCAGCCAGCAGGCATGCCAGTACTGGTTACGGGCCACCTCGGCGGCGACCTGCATGTCGGCGATCTTGAACGCGATCGCCTGGTAGCTGCCGATCGGCTTGCCGAAGGCCTCGCGCTCGCCGGCGTAGCGCAGGCACTCGTCGATGCAGCCCTGGATGGAGCCGACGGCGAGGGCGGAGATGGCGATGCGGCCCTCGTCGAGGATGGACAGGAAGTTCGCGAACCCGCGGCCGGCCTCCCCGAGCTGGTTCTCCGCCGGCACCCGGCAGTCGGCAAAGGCGAGGTCGCGGGTGTCCGACGCGTGCCAGCCGACCTTGCGGTACCCCTCGCCCACGGTGAAGCCCGGGGTGTCGCGGGGGACGATGAAGTTGGTGACGCCGGGACGCCCGCCCTCGCCGGGCTGGTCGGTGACCGCGGTGATGGTCACGAACGTGCTGATGTCGGTGCCCGCGTTCGTGATGAACGACTTCGAGCCGTTGATGACCCAGGTGTCGCCGTCGTGGACCGCCCGGGTGCGCAGGCCGCCCGCGTCGGAGCCGCCGCCCGGCTCGGTGAGGCCGAAGCCGGCGAGCTGCTCGCCGCGGGCCAGCGGGGGCAGCCAGCGCCGCTTCTGCTCCTCGGTGCCGAACTTCGCGATCGGCATCGCGCCCAGCCCCACGGCGGCCTCCAGCGTGATGCCCAGCGACTGGTCGACCCGGCCGATCTCCTCGATGGCCAGGCACAGGTCGAAGTAGGCGCCGCCCGACCCGCCGTACTCCTCGCCGAAGGGCAAGCCGAACAGGCCCATCGACCCCATCTCGGCCACCAGGTCGGTGGGGAACTCCCCGCGGTGGTTCATCTCCTCCGCGCGCGGCGCCACCTTGTCCAGCGCGAACTGGCGCACCACCGCGCGCAGCTCCTCCTGCTCGGGCGTGAGGGCGAACGACACCGTCATGGGGGCTCCTGTGCGCCGGGGTCGCTGGGAAGTGTAGTGAGCCGCCCCGCGGGCTCAGCGGCGGCGCAGGACCCCGAGAGCGAGGACGCCGAGCACCACCACCAGCGCCGCGCCGAGCACCAAGCGCAGGGCGCCGCTCACGGCCACCACGGCGAGGTAGGCGACGAACAGCCCCAGGGCGAGGAACAGCAGCCCCCCACCTCGTCCCGCGCCTCTCGTCTCCCGCATCGCCGCCCGATCCTTTCTCGCCTGCTAGGTGTACCTGTGGGCAGTGCCGATCCTGCTCCTACCCCCCTCCAACCTGCCTACGGTGTGGAACTTCATCCGCGGCCGGTCGAGACTCGAGGTGACGATGTCCTCACGACCGCTCGATGCCGCCGTGGACCCGGACGGGCAAGACCCGGGGCGCGGTCCGCTGAGCGAACAGGCCCTGGCGGACCTGGAGCGCCGCCGAAACCTCGTCGCCTCCGAGCTGTCCCGCCTGAGCGCGGCGCTGGACGAGGCGCTCAGCAACGCCAGGGCGCTCCACGTCGACGCGCCGCGGGCGCCGGCCCCTGCCCCGAGCGCCGCCCCGTCGGCCGCGACCCCAGCGGCGGCGCCTGCCGCTCCGGCGGCCCCAGCCACCGCGGACGTGACCGAGCGGCTGCCGCGGTTGCAGATGCTGGACGGCGGGTCGCCCTGGGCGCCGCCGCTCCCGGAGCGGGCGGCGGCGGTGGCGACCGGGGGCGCCCCCGCGGGGCCACCGCGGGCCTCGCAGCCCGTCGTCGCGCCGAGGGCGCCGGCCGACGAGCGGCCGCTGCGAGCCGTCAGCGTGCTGGCGGCGCTCGGGGTGGCCGCCGTGGCGCTACTCGCGGTCGTGTTCGTGCTGCAGCGCGGTCGCGGCGCCGAGGTAGCCCCCAACACCGGCGGCCGGACCGTCGTGGGCGCCTCCGAGGCCCCGCGCGTCGTTTCGCCGAGCGAGGCGACTCCCGGATCGAGCGCGGTGGCGGTGGCGCCGTCCCCGCTCGCTCCCTCCGCGATCGCCGCCTCCCCGCTGGCGACACCCTCGCGGGCGCTGGACCGCGTGCTCGTGGCGGCAGCCACCGCCCCGCAGTCCCTCCCCGACGCGACCCAGGCCCTGGTCACCCGCGTGCCGACCCTCCAGCGCCTCACCGGCCCGGCGAGGGCGGAGGAGGCGGCGGACCTCTACGGCCTGGCGGTCATCGCCGCCCGCGGCGAGGACACCCCCGGCCCGGCGACGGCGCTGGTGGAGGCGCTGGCGCCCGAGGTGACCCTCGACGCGCTGAGGCTGCTGGCACAGCGCCGGCCCGCCGTGGTCGGCGCCGGCGTCGCCCCGCTGTACGGCGAGTTCGCCGCGCTGCCCGCCGCGCCGGCCAGCACCCAGCGGGCGCGGGCGCAGGCCCTGCTCGACGCGATGATCGCCGGTGTGGAGCGCGGCACCGTCTCCCCCGGGTTCTACAACGTGGGCGCCCACGTGCTCCAGCCCTACCTCCAGCCCACCTAGGACAGCGCCCGGACCACCCGCGAGGGGCTGGGGCGGCCGAGCACGCCGGACAGCCAGGCGCTCGTGGTCACCAGGGCGCCGAGGTCGACGCCGGTCTCCACGCCCAGCCCGTCCAGCATCCAGACCAGGTCCTCGGTGGCGAGGTTGCCGGTGGCGCTGCGCGCGAAGGGGCAGCCGCCGAGCCCGCCCGCGGATGCGTCGACCGTCGTGACGCCGGCCCGCAGCGCCGCCAGGGTGTTCGCCAGCGCCTGGCCGTAGGTGTCGTGGAAGTGCACGGCCAGGCGCTCGACGCCGATGCCGGCCGCGCCGAACGCGCCGAGCAGGGCGGTGACGTGGCCGGGGGTGGCGACCCCGATGGTGTCGCCGAGCGACAGCTCCTCACAGCCCATCGCCAGCAGGCGCGCGCCCACGTCGACCACCGCGTCCAGCGCGACCTCCCCCTCCCACGGGTCCCCGAAGCACATGGAGGCATACCCGCGCACTCGCAGCCCCGCAGCGCGCGCTCGTTCCACCACCGCGGCGTAGCCGGCGAGGGACTCCGCGACCGAGCGGCCGAGGTTGCGCCGGGCGAAGCTCTCGGTGACGCTCGCGAACACCGCGACCTCGGTGACGCCCGCCGCCAGGGCCCGCTCCAGCCCCCGCTCGTTCGGCACCAGCACCGGCAGGCGCGCAGCGGAGCCTGGCGGCGGCAGAGACCCCGCGCGCAGCAGCACACTGCTGGCGCCGACGGGGCCGAGGGCGGCCAGCAGCTCGGTGGCGTCGGCGAGCTGGGGCACCCGGTCGGGCCGGACGAAGCTGGTCACCTCGACCACGCCCAGGCCCGCGCCGAGCAGCCGCCGCACGAACTCGGCCTTGATCGCGGTTGGCACCGTGGTCGCCTCGTTCTGCAGCCCGTCGCGCGGACCCACCTCGTACACGGTGATCCGCTCCGGAAGGCCCGGCTCGGGCGCCACGCGCGGCCGTGCGCCGGTCACGCGCCGCCCTCCCTGGGCTCGACGACGGCCAGCTCGGCGTCGATCGGGACCTGCTGGCCGGCGCGGACGGCGACACGGGTGACCACCCCGTCCGCCGGCGCGGCGACGGGATGCTCCATCTTCATCGCCTCGACCACGACGAGCGTCTGGCCGGCGACCACCGTGTCGCCCTCGGCGACGGCCACGAGCAGCACGGTGCCGGGCAGGGGCGCCCGCAGCGGGCCGGTGGCCGCCGCGGCGCCGGCGGCGCGACCCGCGGCGAGACGCGGCAGGACGCGCAGTCCCCAGGCGGCGCCCTCGCGGCCCAGCCAGATGACCGCGTCATCGCGGGCGAGCGCCCAGCGGGTGCGCAGCCCGTCGAGGCTGAGGATGACCCCGCCCTGTACCGCGCGCAGCGCCGCGGCGCGCTGCGGTCCGCCGTCCACGCGCACCGTGGCCGCCGCGGGCGTCCCGGTCACCTCGACCTCGACCGGCGCCGCGACGCCCTCGGCGAGCCGCCACTGCACCGTGGCGTGCCCGCCGACCCGCCACCCGCTGCGCGCCGCGAAGGGGTCCACGGGCACGCCCGGCGCGAGCGGGGCGCCGAGAAGGTCGGCCAGCGCCGCGGCCACGAACGCCTCCGCCGGCGGCGCGCCGGGGTCGCCCTCGCCGCCGGCCTCCAGCATCCGGGCGATCAGCCCGGTGTCGAGCCGGCCCGCCCGCACGTCGGGGTCGGCGAGCAGCCGGCGCAGGAACGCGACGTTCGTGGTCACGCCGAGCACCGCCAGCCCGCCGAGCGCGGCGTCCAAGCGGCGCAGCGCCTCAGCCCGGTCCGCGCCGTGGGCGATCACCTTGCCGAGCAGGGGGTCGTAGGCTGAGCCCACCGCGGTCCCGGTGGCGATGCCAAGGTCGAGGCGCACGCCGGGCTCGCCGGACGGCGCGCGCAGTGCGAGCACCCGCCCGCCGGTGGGCAGGAAGCCGCGGCGAGGGTCCTCGGCGTAGACCCGCGCCTCCACGGCGTGCCCGCTCGGCCCGGCGGACCTGCTGGGTCCGACGAGCGCGGCCGGCAGCGCCTCGCCCGCAGCCACCCGCAGCTGCTGCTCCACGAGGTCCAGTCCCCAGACCTGTTCGGTCACGGGGTGCTCGACCTGCAGCCGGGTGTTCATCTCCAAGAAGGCGAAGCCCCCGCCGGGACCGTCCAGACCCGGGTGGGCGCCGTCGCCGGAGACCAGGAACTCCACCGTGCCCACGCCCGTGTAGCCCACCGCCTGGGCCAGGGCGACCGCGCCCGCGCTCATCCGCTCGTGGGCGGCGGGGTCGAGCAGCGGCGAGGGGGCCTCCTCGACGACCTTCTGGTAGCGCCGCTGGAGGCTGCACTCGCGCTCCCCCAGGGCCACGCACGCGCCGTGGTCGTCGGCGAGCACCTGGATCTCCAGGTGGCGAGGCCGCTCCACGTAGCGCTCCAGCAGCAGCGCGCCGTCGCCGAACGCCGCCAGGGCCTCACGGCGCGCCGCGCTCAGCGCGTCGGGCAGCCCCGCGGGGCCGCGCACGACCCGCATGCCCTTGCCGCCGCCGCCCGCCGCGGCCTTGACCAGCAGCGGGTAGCCCAGACCCTGGGCGGCGGCGACGAGGTCACCGCCGTCCGCCTCGTCCGCACCGGGCACCAGCGGCACGCCGGCCCGCGCGGCGAGGCGCTTGGCGCGGACCTTGTCGCCCATCGTCTCGATCGCGTGCGCGGGCGGGCCGACGAAGACCAGCCCGGCGTCGGCGACCGCCCGGGCGAACGCCGCGCGCTCGGACAGGAACCCGTAGCCGGGGTGGATCGCCTGCGCACCCGAGCGGATCGCCGCGTCCACCACGCGGTCGATCGCGAGGTAGCTCTGCGCGGCCGGCGCCGGGCCGAGCCGCACCGCGGTGTCGGCGAGCGCCACGTGCGGCGAGTGCGTGTCGGCGTCGCTGTAGACGGCGACCGAGCGGATGCCCAGGCGGCGCAGCGTGGCGATGACGCGGACGGCGATCTCGCCGCGGTTCGCGACGAGCACGGTGGCGAACACGGCCTACGGCGCCTCCCGCCCGTCCTCACGCCCGTCCGCCGGGGCGGGGGTGGGGACCCAGGATGGTGGGCGGCGCTGGAGGAATGCGCCCATGCCCTCCTGCCCCTCAGCGCTGACCCGCAACGTGGCGATGACCTCCACGGTGTCCGCGGACGCCTCGTCCAGCGGACGCAGCGCCCCCTCGACCAGCCGCTTCGCCGCGGCGATCCCCTGCGGCCCGCCCCTCAAGCAGCGGCTCACCGCAGCCTCCACCGCCGTGTCGAGGTCCTCGGCGCCCACGACCTCGTGCACAAGGCCGGCCGCCAGCGCGCGGTCCGCGCCGAAGCGCTCGCCGCTGACGAACACCGCGCGGGCGAAAGAGCGGCCCACCTTGCGCACGACGTAGGGCGAGATGACCGCGGGGGCGATGCCCACGAGCACCTCGGTGAAGCCGAAGCGCGCACCCTCGACGGCGATCGCGATGTCGACGGTGGACACCAGGCCGCTGCCACCGCCAAGCGCGTGGCCGTTCACCCGGGCGATGACCGGCTTGGGCAGGTCGTACAGGGTGCGAAGCAACAGGTCCACGCGGCGCGCGTCGGCCACATTGTCCTCGCGGCTCCAACCCTGCATCGACCCCATCCAGGTGAGATCCGCACCCGCGCTGAAGACGCTCCCGGCGCCGGTGAGCACCACCACCCGCACCGCGGGGTCCGCGCCCAGCGCGGTCACCGCGTCCACCAGCTCACCGATGAGGGCGGCGTTGAACGCGTTGCGCGCCTCGGGGCGGTTCATCGTGAGGGTCACGACCCCCCGGGAGTCGCGCTCGACGAGGAGGCTGGAGTGCTCCGGCATGGGCCGGATGCTACGGCGCGGCGCCCTCGCCGAGGCGGTAATCCTTGTATGGCCGCCTACGCAACCTCGCTCGTGCCGGCTGGTTCGGTCGGCGTCGACAGACAGGGAACCGAGTCCGGCCCGCCACGGTTACAGCAGCCGTGCATCGAGGGCCGTCTCCTTGGCCGCTCCGTCCTCACGCTCCACCCGATACGCCCGCCGGCCCTCACGCATGGTCACGACCTCGGACAGCTCGGCCCCCACGAAGTGCAGCCCCACACCGTTGTCGGCGGCCAGACCGCCGGCAGTACACCGTCTGCCACGAGGCGGTGGTAGGTGGGGCGACGCTGGGCTTCGCCGTCGTAGTGCGGACTGTGGCTGCCGGACAGCAACCCGAGCCCATCGTTGAGGGCGGCCAGCTCCGGCCCGAACGAGTCGGTCGTCCCACCCTCGAACCAGCACAGCGAGCCGGCGCTGAGTCCACACAGCACGATGCCCGCCTCCCACGCCTCCCTCAGCAGCGCGTCGACCCCGTGCAGCCGCCACACACTGAGCATGTTGGCCGTGTTGCCGCCACCGACGTAGATGAGGTCCTGGTCGAGCAGGACGCCGCGCAGGTCGGTCACCGTGCGCGTGAAGAGGGCGAGGTGTGAGGCCCGGTGGCGGCTCGCCGGGAAGGCGTCGTAGAAGCGCACGACGTAGGAGTCCGCGTCGCCGCTCGCGGTCGGCAGAAAGCAGACCTTGGGCCGTGATGCACCCGTCAGCTCGACGGCGTAGTCATCCAACCCGCGCCACTCCGACCCGAATGAGAAGCCTCCCCCACCCATGGCGACGATGTGGCGCGTCGCAGCATCACGCACGCTCATCCGCGCGTCCTCGGCATAGCCGCCGAGGCGTGCAGACGCTCATCGAGCTCGGCCACGAGCCGCTCACCGGCCACCCGTCGATATTGGCGCTCGGCGACACCTGCCCGATCCAGATAGACGCGCGAGTCGGTCTGACGGGCCAATTCATGTGCGTCGACGATGACGACACACGCCTCGTCGAAGCGTTCCTGCCGGACGTACAAACTGCCAAGGTCCGCGAGCACGGCCGACCGGCGCTTTGTGTAGAGCGGAGCGAGGGTCGCGACCGCTTGGTGGAGCGAGTCCTCGGCTTCGGGCAGCCCGAGGCGCATGGCGCAGAAGCCCTCGTAGGCGCTCAGCCTCGACCAGTCGAAGAACTGCAACCAGACCGGGGCAGCGGCCGTTACCGGTGCGTCGAGTGTGGTCCGGGCGCGCTCCAGGGCCTGCATGCTCGCGGTCTGCTCGCGCAGGATCGCCCAAGCCTCGGCCTCCAGCGCCGCGAGCCAGGCTTGTGTAGCCGGGCCGGTCACAGGGGCCGCGGGTGCGACACGGCTGCCGCGTAGAAGGGCTAGCGCCTCTCTTGGGTAGCCACAGTCGTTGGAGATGGACGCAAGGCAGCCGATGGCGTAGGCCGTGACTTCCGGCGACTCGCCCTCGTGACCTGCATGTATTGCGACCTGGTGGTACGCGCGGGCGTAGGCGTAGTCATTGCGATCAAAAGACAGCCGGCCCGCCAGCTGGGCGACCTGCCCGAGCGACGACAGGAGCGCCGCCCGGGTCTGCATCGACGCGGATTCTTGGGTGAGATCGGCGACGAGGCGGAAGTGATCGAGGACCGGCTGCGTCAGGTGGGAGACGGGTGTGCTCTCAAAGAGCAGCCGGTACTGATGCGTGATCGCATCGACCTGCGCCGCCTGCGCGGACGAACCGTCGAACTGCTCCAGCACGTCAAGCGGCGGCCTGAACAGGACTGCCCCGGTGACGGCGAAGAACCACTCCAGGAACTCTCGACGCTTCACGTCACCATGCCCTGAGTCTATTTGTGACGGAGCACCGAGCTCCGAGGGCGCCGGCGCAAAGCCCTCCAGCGTCCGTGTCAGCGGCGGCGCTATCCGGCTTGGTCCGATGAATGAGATGTCCGCCGACCCTTGCGACGGCGCCACTTTGGTCTGCGCGTTCCACGCCGGCCCCGGCTCCTCGTCCCTGAAGCCGAGCCGCTCGACCTCCACCTCCAGCACTGCGGCGAGACGCCGTCGTGTCCGTAGGTCCGGCGCCTGCAGGCCGCGCTCCCACCGACTCACCGTGCTCGGGTCAACCGGGATGCGCTGGGCGAGCGCCTCCTGCGACCAGCCCCGCGCCCGGCGCAGGCCGCCGACGTTGTTGGCCATCATCGGCCCTGGCGTTCCCGTCACCGCGGGATCCCTCCGGTGTCCACGTGTCTGACCAGGCCAGGGAGTCTAACGGCCTGGTTGCGACGCTTGCGCGTACTTGCGCCCTACTTGCGCGGGCGTGCCCATCCTGCGCACAGACCCGCCCTGGCCCTGCTCCCGCCGTCCGGTCCAGCGTCAAGAGATCGCCCAAACGACCGGACAGGAGGGAATGGCCCGTATGGTCAGCATCCGCCACGCCGCCACCGACCGCGCTCACCGCGCGGCCAGCGCCCGCCTCATCACACACGCCCGTCGGCCTTGGGAGGACTGGCGCGAGGACGCGCCGGTTGCCGACCTGCTGCAGATCGTCGGCAGCCACCTCAACGTTCTGCGCAGCGGAATCGGGCCGGCGCTCGCTGCCTTCCTCAACACGCGCGATCCGGCGCGGGGTCTGGCCTGCGTCTACCTGGTGCAGGCGCTCGTTGCAGCCGAGTTGGAAGCAGCCAGGGCCGAGCGGATGCCGACTGCCCGTGCGCAGGAGGTGGCTGAGTGCACCTGAGCTGGCCCGCCGATGAGCGACCGGCCTGGCGGGTGCGCTCCGTGTACGTGAAGCCGGAGGTGGCCGATGCGGGCGAGCGCCTGGACGCCGCCGTCGAACTCGAAGAGGCGCTGCGGGCGTCGGGGAAGGTATGCCAGCCCTGGGTGACGCTCGATGGCACAGCGGTGACGGTATCTGGACTCGTCAAGGCCGATAGCGAACGAGAGGCGGCCCTCGACGCCCTGGAACTCATCGGGTCAGTCTGCGCCATGACGGGCTGCTGGTTGCTCGGCGACCTCGTGCGCCAGACGATCCAACCCTGGCTTCATTGATCCACTCTCACATGTGGCGTCACCCCCGGCCAGGGGGACCCTGCACTTCGCCGTGCACCCGATCGGAGGGCCTGCGGCGGGGCGGGGCACACGGTCGTGGCGTCCCGTCGTTGTCGCCGCCGACCTCGATGGCTCTGCGGTGCTCACATGCGGAACACGCCGTAGCGGGGCGGGGCGGCGGGGGCGTTCGCGCAGGCGGACAGGGCAAGGGCCAGGACGGTGCGGGTGTCGGCGGGGTCGATGATGCCGTCGTCCCAGAGGCGGGCGGTGGCGTAGTAGGGGTTGCCCTGGGTCTCGTACTGCGCGCGGATCGGGGCCGTGAAGGCAGCCTCCTCCTCGGCGCTCCAGCTCGCACCCGTCGCCTCGACCTGCTCGCGGCGCAGGACGGCCAGGACGGTCGCAGCCTGCTCTCCGCCCATCACGGAGATACGCGCGTTCGGCCAGGTGAACAGGAAGCGCGGCGAGTACGCCCGTCCGCACATGGCGTAGTTGCCCGCGCCGAAGGACCCGCCGATGACCACCGTCAGCTTCGGCACGTTCGCGCAGGCGACGGCGGTCACCATCTTCGCGCCGTCCTTGGCGATCCCGCCGGCCTCGTAGTCGCGCCCCACCATGAAGCCCGCCACGTTCTGCAGGAACACCAGCGGGATGCCCCGGCGGTCGCACAGCTGGACGAAGTGCGCGGCCTTGAGCGCCGACTCGCTGAACAGGATCCCGTTGTTCGCCACGATCCCGACCGGGTGCCCGGCGATGTGGCCGAAACCGGTCACCAGCGTGGCGCCGTACAGGGTCTTGAACTCGTCGAGACGGCTGCCGTCGACGATCCTGGCGATCACCTCGTGGACGTCGTACGGCGTGCGCGTGTCTACGGGCACCACGCCGTACAGCTCGCCGGGGTCGAGGGCCGGCGGCTCGGCCATCGCGAGGTCCCACGGGCGGGGCGCGCGGGGGCCGAGGGTGGCGACGATCCCGCGGACGATGCGCAGGGCGTCGGGGTCGTCGGCGGCGAGGTGGTCGGCCACGCCGGAGGTGCGTGCGTGCAGGTCGCCGCCGCCGAGGTCCTCGGCGGACACCACCTCGCCGGTCGCGGCCTTCACCAGCGGCGGCCCCCCGAGGAAGATGGTGCCCTGCCCGGCCACGATGACGCTCTCGTCGCTCATGGCGGGGACATAGGCGCCGCCGGCCGTGCACGAGCCCATCACCGCGGCGACCTGGGGGATGCCGCGCGCCGACATCTGCGCCTGGTTGTAGAAGATCCGGCCGAAGTGGTCGCGGTCGGGGAACACCTCGTCCTGGCGGGGCAGGAACGCGCCGCCGGAGTCCACCAGGTACAAGCACGGCAGGTGGTTGAGAAGGGCCACCTCCTGGGCCCGCAGGTGCTTGCGGACGGTCTCGGGATAGTAGGCGCCGCCCTTCACGGTCGCGTCGTTGGCCACGACCACGACCTCGCGGCCCTCCACCCGGCCGACCCCGGTGATGATCCCCGCGCCAGGTGCGTCGCCGTCGTACAGCCCGTGGGCGGCCAGCGGTGACAGCTCCAGGAAGGGGCTCGCCGGGTCGAGGAGACGCTCGACCCGCTCGCGCGGGAGCAGCTTGCCGCGCTCGGAGTGCCGCCGGCGCGCCCGGTCGCTGCCGCCCCGCGCGGTCACCGCGATCTGTGACCGCAGCTGCGCCACGAGCGCCAGGTGCGCGGCGGCGTTGGCCTGGAACAGCGCGGAGGAGGGATCGACCTTGGTCTCCAGGACGGTCATCCCCACAGCGTAGAGGCGCGCTCGGCTAGCCTGCCGTGCATGCCCGGCCGACCGCGTCGCCGCCCGCCGCTCGTGGCCCTGCTGCTGGCGCTGATTGTCGCGCTGCTGGCCCTGCTCGTGCTCATGGTATGGCCCACCCGCCGGGTGCTGCTCACCTCCTGCCAGCCGGCCGAGGCGCCCTACGACAACCTCGGGCCGTACTGCCTGTCGGTCGTCGAGACCGACGCCGGACCGCTGAGCCTGCCGGACCTCGGTCTGGAGCGCCACCACGCGCTGTTCGTCGGCCGCGGCGACGGCGCCCCCGCCTACGGCCACTGGGTCGACTACTCGCCGAACCCCGGCGGCCAGGACCTGCAGCGCTACCTCGAGGCCGCCGAGGTCGACTGGCAGCCCGACGGCCTGACCTTCCGCGAGCGCTCCGGCCACAGCGTCTTCGTCCCCGCCGAGCAGTTCATCGGCGGCCGCTGACGCGCGCCCGCCCCCGGCGCCAGCGGCGGCGCGGGGTCTCCCCGCGCCGACCCCGGGCGGGCAGTGCCCGTGCCGACCCCGGGCAGGGCGCGACCAGCGCTGCCGTGCAGTCGGCGCCCCCGCTGGGGGCGGCGGTCGCCTCGTCGGCGGCGGCGGGTCGCCGGCGACCAGGTCGGCCGGCGGCGGCGGCGCCTCCCGCTCACCGTGCACCACACTGACGAGCAGCTCCACCGCGAACTCCCCCTCGCCGGCGCGGAGGCCGGACCAGCCGGGTCGGCCGGGTGCGGTCGCGCCCGCTGGTCGCAGGGTAGTCGGGAGGGCAGGTGGCTGCGCCCGTCTCCGCTCAGCGGGGACCGCGGGAGCCTCGCCCGCGGTCCCCGGCAGCGGACCGCACGTGCCACCAGGCGCCGAGCGCGAGCGGCACTGCGGTCACCGCCACACCGGTCAGGGTCCTGGCCAGCTCTGTGAACCAGCCTCCGAAGGTGCCGGGCAGCTCCACGAGGAACCAGCTGCCCACCCCGGTGAGGAGGTAGCCCGCGGCGGCGCCCAGGGCCACCGAGGGGACCACAATGGGTATCGCCCCCCGCCCCCCGCCCCCCCGCCGCAGCGCGCGCCGGGCGATCCAGACGCCCAGCCAGACCCGCAGCGCGATCGACAGCAGCGCCACCAGCACGACCTGGGCCGAGCCCGCCAGGCCGCTGGCCGCCAGCGGGGGCAGCACGGTCAGGGTGACGAGGATCTGCAGCGCCAGGACGGCGACGAAAGCCGCCAGGACGGTGGGGCGGTCCACGCTCACCGCCCCGCCGTCACGGCGATCCGCTCTGACCACCGAAGCCGGGGCTCGCACCCGGCGCGCCACCGATGTCACGGCCCACGCCGCGACCCGTGCTCGGCATGGTGCACGACGGAAGAGCACGCCACTGCGCATCCGGGACCGCGTTGTCGATGAAGGTGGCCTCCTGCAGCTCGCGGTGAC
>Ga0136615_10000974_pt1 | contig 13496 bp, 11 predicted proteins | sample AntDrymUQ2882206_2_FD_106647 | JGI IMG/M metagenome (GOLD analysis project Ga0136615, IMG submission 106647) | Polar desert sand microbial communities from Dry Valleys, Antarctica - metaG UQ288 (22.06) | ecosystem: Environmental > Terrestrial > Soil > Desert | place: Antarctica: Dry Valley...
GCCTCGAGCTGGCGGCGCTCCTCGTCGGCGAAGCCGAGTCGCAGCTGCTCCGGGCTGCCCTGGTGGCGCTCCAGCTCCTCGCTCACACGTTGGCGCTGGGTCTCGAGGATCTCGCGCAGCCGGCGCGACTCGCCGGCGCCGCGGGTGGCGAGCTGTTCCTCGGCGCGCGCGGCCTCCTGGTCGGCGCGCTCGGTCAGGCGCGGCAGCAGCTCGGCGACGTCGCCCGCGGCGGCCTGGCGCAGGCGGCGCTCGACCGTCTCGGAAGGCGCGGCGGCGGGCCTGCGCTCGAGCGCGCCGTCGAGCAGCTCGAGGCTGCGGGCCTCGGCGTCGCGTGCGTAGGGGGTCAGCGGTCCGTCGCGGCGGTCGGGCTCCGCCCAGCGAGCGGCGACGGCGACGAGCTGCTCGTGCAGGCGCTCGGCGCCGCGGCCGTAGAGGGAGACCCGGCCGAGCAGCAAGACGCGCGGGATCGAGTCCTCCACCTGGGCCAGGCATGCGCGCGAGAGGTCGTGGTGGACGAAGCCCTGGGCCCGGAAGCGCCCGAGCAGCCGCTGGGCGACGCGGTGCTCTAAGTGCAGGTGCACGGTCGCCTCGGTCAGCACGCCCTCGTCCTCGAAGACGACCGGGCGGATCGGCGCCTCGCGGCGCCAGTCGGCGAGCTTCTGGCCGGTGGGCTGGGGGGCACGCAGGGTGTCGAGCGTCGCGGTCCAGCTCGGATCGGCCCCCGCGCGGCGGTCGAGCGCCGGGACCGTCCAAACGCGACGGCCGCGGCCGTCGCTGATCTCCTCCAGGCCTTCGGCGCCGAGCAGCTCCAGCGAGCACGACAGCGCGTCACGGAAGACGGCGGCCTCGAAGCCGACGGCGGCGCGCGAGCGCTCCAGCAGCGTGCGGCAGTGGTCGATCTCCGTGCGCAGCTCGTCTTGGCGGGTGCGAGCATCCTCGAGCTCGTCGCTGGTCGCGCTGCGGCGCTCGGCTTCGAGGTCGGCCGCCTCGATCTCGGCCGCGAGCTTGTCGACCTCGCCGTGGCGGATGCCGCCCCCCAGCCGGCGCTCGAGCTCATCGTCGATGACCTTGGAGAGGCTGCCCAGCTCGCGCTTGATCGTCTCGGTCTTGCGCACGAGCACCTCCAGCACGCGGTCCTCCGGGCGCTGGGGCAGCACGAAGTAGTGGCAGCGCACCTCGTCGGCGGGCTGGAGCTTGCGGTCGATACGACCGTTTCGCTGCTCGATGCGACCCGGATTCCAGGGCAGGTCGAAGTGAAAGAGGTCGGCGCAGTGGGCCTGGAAGTTCAGCCCCTCGCGCGCGGCGTCGGTAGCCAGCAGGATCCGCAGCGGCTCGTCGGCGGGGTCGGCGTTGAAGCGGCGCTGGACCTCCTTGCGCTGGGCCGAGGCGGTGAGGCCGGTGATGACCGCGATGCGCTCCTCGGCCCGGTCGGTTCCCTCAATGGCCTGCTCGAGCATCTCCTGGAGGTAGCGCTTCGTGCCCTCGCGGTTCTCGGTGAAGATCAGGACCCGGCGGTCGGTCCAGGCGGGCGCCTGGCCCGTGGGACGCCGGCCGAACGGCGGCATCTCGGGGCAGCAGTGGTCCCGAATCCAGTCGAGCAGGCGGAGGCATTTGGCGTCGGGGGTGTGGCGGTTGGCCTCGGCGATCGCCTGCATGCGGTCGAGCAGCTCGCGTTCGCGGTCGCCCAGCGCTTCGCTCGCCGCGGCTTCGGTGGCCGCGGTGACGGCCTCGATCCCGGCCTGCTCCTCGGCGTCGAGCTCCTCGCCCGTCCACGCTGCACGCTCGTCGTCGGCGTCCGGGGCGGTCGTGAGCCAGCGGGCCTGCATCGCGACGGCCTCATCCGCGGCCTCCTGCGGCTTGCTCTGCCGCTCCACGGTGCGGCGATGCCTTTCGAGGCTGCGCGCAAACGCCTCCACCGACGAGAGCAGGCGCTGCTGCAGCCCGACGATGAGCAGGCCGGCGGAGGCCTGGTTGCGCCGGGTGGCTTGCGCGAAGCGCTGCTCGCGGAGCGCGCGGTACTCGTCGAGCAGCCGCGAGAGCGCGAGCTCGGGCGCGTCCTCGGGCAGGCCATCGATCGCGATGCGCTCGACCTTGCGCACCGGGAAGCCCCCCTGCAGGCCGCGAACATCCTCCTTGAGGCGGCGCACCATCACCTCCTCGAGCGCCTTGCGGCCGCGCACCTTTACGCCGCGGGTGAAGCGGTAGGGGTCGAGCAGCTCGAGCAGGGTCGAGAAGGAGTTGGAGTGCCCGTTGTGGGGGGTGGCGGAGAGGAACAGGCGATGCTCGAAGCGCCCGCCCAGGTCGCGGATCGCGCGCGTGAACTTCGTTTCGATGCCATAGCGGCCGCCGCTCGACGGGGCGGCGTGGTGGGCCTCGTCGAGGATCAGCAGGCTGCCGGGCAGCAGGCCGCCGAGCCAGGCGCGCATCGGGTCGGCGTAGGCGGGGTCGCCCAGAAGGTTGTGGGAGACGAGGAAGCGGCTGTGGGTCAGCCACGGGTTCACGCCGAAGCCGCGCTCGCGCCGCACCCGCGCGACGTAGGCGCGGTCAAGGATCTCGAAACCGAGCCCGAAGCGCTCGTCCAGCTCCGCCTTCCACTGCTCGAGGACCGACGGCGGCGCGGCCACGACGATCGTTTTGGCCTTCTTGCGCAGCAACAGCTCGCGCGCGATCAAGCCCGCCTCGATGGTCTTGCCGAGACCGGTGTCGTCCGCGATGAAGAGGTTGACGCGCGGCAGGCGAAGTGCCTTGCGCAGCGGCTCCATCTGATAGGCGTCGATCTTGATGCCGGCACGAAACGGCGACTGGAACAGGCCGGGATCGGTCGCGGTCACGGTGTTCCAGCGCAGGGTGTTGAGGAAGGCCGCGAACTGCCGCGGGTCATCGAAGCCTCGCGCGCCGAGGTCTTGCCAACCCTCATGCTCGAGGATGCGCCGGTCGAGCTCGTAGTCCCAGAGGACGTCCAACTGCTCCCCCTGCGCGTCGTCCTCGGCGCAGGCGAGGCGCACGACGGCCGGCGCGTCGTCAGGCGCCGTCACGTCCTCCACGAGCCAGCGCCGCGACCGGACCTGCACCATCTCGCCCGGCGCGGGCAGCCGTTCGGGCAGCAGACCTGCTGATCGGCCGCTCGCTATCGCCATGTCTGCTCGCGCGTCGCCTCGACCAACCGATGTTGGCGAAAATGTTGGCGGGTCACAATAGGTCGGACTGCACTGGCCACTGGAAACCTCCTATTTCCAGGGCTTTCATGAGAGCCGACGCCCGGATTCGAACCGGGGACCCCATCTTTACGAGAGATGTGCTCTACCAGCTGAGCTACGTCGGCAAGGCTGCCTGAGTGTAGCCCGGGCCCATGAAGGGCCGGCAGGTCGCCCGGTGCCCTACCCCGGTTACGCCGGCGGGTCCGCGGGCGGCCCGTATGCGGTGCGAGAGACGCGGCGGGCGCGTCCCGCGGCGAGCGTCTCGGCGAGAGCGCCGGAGAACCTTCCGGGACCCCATCGACGCCCGCCGACCAGCCGCTCGAGCTCGCCGCGCCGGAGCTCCCCGTGCTCCGCAAGTGCTCGGGCGATGGCCTCGATCTCCCCTTCGCGGTCCAGGTCGGCGGAGCTCTCGTCGGAGAGCCTCGGGACGCCGGGCGAGGACAGCGCCGGTCCCGGCCCCAGCCCGAGCCCCGGCCGAAACCGGCGGCGGCCGGCGTACTCCGACTCCGCCCGCTCGGCGCCCGCTCACGACTACGGTGCTCGAGCTCGCGATCGGGCTCGACCTGCCGAGTGGTCGCCTCCTCCCCCCCCGCCCGCCTCGTCCTCTGCGGTCAGTGGACGCGCGATGTCCTCCAGCGATCGGCCTGCGGCCTCGACGCCGAACACGAGCTCTGCGATGCCGCCCGCCGCCATCGTCACGGCGCCGATGAAGAAGCCGATCGCGACCGGGCCCAGCTCGCCGGTATCGATCAGGTAGCCGAACAGCAGCGGGCCGGTGATGCCGCCGACCGCGGTCCCAATCGCGTAGAAGAATGCGATCGCGAGCGCGCGGGTCTCCATCGGGAAGATCTCGCTGACGGTCAGGTACGCGGAGCTGGCGCCCGCGGACGCGAAGAAGAACGTCACGCCAACGAGCGCGATGAAGCTCCACTTGTCCAACGCGTCGGCCTGCAGCAAGACGCCCAGGAGCACGCCAGACGCGGCCGAGGCCAGGTAGCAGCCGGAGATCATCGGGCGCCGCCCGACGGTGTCGAACAGCCGCCCGAGCGTGATCGGCCCGAGAAAATTTCCGACGGCGAAGATCACGAGGAAGTACGGGACGGCGCCCGACGCGACGTCGAAGAACTCGCTCAGGATTGTGCCGAGGTCGAAGGTGATCGCGTTGTAGAGAAACGCTTGGCCGACGAACAGCGCCAGGCAGAGCACGGAGCGCCTGGGGTAGCGCTTGAACGCGACGGCGGCGATCTCGCGAAACGGGATCGCCGCACGCTGGCGCACGACGATGCTTTCGCTCGGTGCGGGCAGCGACTCGCCCGTCTCGCGTTCGACCTCCTCTTCGATCTCGTCGACCAGCCGCTCGGCCTCTTCCTCACGGCCGTGGATGAACATCCAGCGCGGGCTCTCGGGGACGTGCCGGCGGACGATCATGATCGCCAAACCGAGCAGGGCGCCCATGCCGAATGCCAACCGCCAGCCAAGGTCGGCGGGGAAGATGTCCGTGTTCAGGAGAAAGATCGACAGCACCGCCCCGAGCGCGGCGCCGGCCCAGAAGGTCCCGTTGATGATCAGGTCGACGCGGCCGCGCACGCGCGCGGGGATCAGCTCGTCGATCGCGGAGTTGATCGCTGCGTACTCACCGCCGATCCCCGCACCGGTGATGAACCGGCAGAGGAAGAAGTACCAGGGGGCAAACGCAAAAGCGGTAGCCACCGTCGCCGCGATGTACACGCAGAGCGTGAGGATGAAGAGCCGCTTGCGTCCCAACCGGTCGGTGAGCTGGCCGAAGAAGAGCGCACCGCTGCAGGCGCCAGCCACGTAGAAGGCGGCGGCCATGCCGATCTGGCCAGCGGAGAGCTCGATGCCGCTGCCCGCTTCCGTCAGCCGAGCCGCGACGGCTCCGACGATCGTGACCTCGAGCCCATCGAGGATCCAGACCGTCCCGAGGCCGATCACCACCATCCAGTGGAAGCGCGACCACGGCAGCCGGTCGAGCCGCGCGGGAATCTGTGTCGTGACCCTCTTGCCCCCTGCCGGGGCGTCCCCCTCCCTCACCCTGACGCCGTACCCGGTGCCGGAGGTGGGAAACATTCGGTGAGTTGCCAGACGCTTGTCGGGGTAGGCACGCAGAGTGCTCACCTGCCGCATCTTCGGACACCGCTGGCGGTTCAGCGCCGATGGCGCGACCATGCGCTGGCGCTGCGAGCGAGGCTGCGGCGCCGAGGGCACCAAGCTCTACGACTCCAGCAAGCAGGCGGCCCGCTACGCCGCGGAGTTCGATCTAGAGGACCGGAACGAGATCGGCAGGCGCTCCCCGTACGGGATGCTGCCACTGCGACTGTTGCGGCGGACGCGCCGGTGAGTCAGCGGCAGATCGAGAACGACTCGCGAAAGACGCGCTTGCCCGCGACCGGCTTGCGCAACCGATAGAGCACGCGGCCGTAGACAACGTCTCCGTTCGCACACCGTTTGCGCGAGTAGGCCCGGATCCCGATCGCGCCGCGGTACCCGGTGCCCGGCTCCCCCGCGAAGCCAGCGATGTCGTACACGCCGCGCGCGTAAGCTCGCTTCTGGCCCCACCGACGCCACTTCAGCCGCCGCCAGACACCCTTCGCTCCGACGCCCACCTGCTTTGGCTCCTGCCTCACGCCGGGCCCACCGAGGAACTTCGGGCCGAGGGTCCTGGCGGCCTCGGCCTGGGCCGCGACTGCGCTGGCGCCCGCGAACACGAGACACAGCGATAGGACGATCAGAAGGCGAGGCACGGTCGGCGATCCTAGCGTTTCCTTTGGGCGTTCACACCGACACGGCGCGGTAGTCTGCCCCCGTCGTGCGTCGCCGGACCCTCTCCCTGGTCGTCTCGGTCGTCAGCGCGCTGCTGTCCTGCGCCATGTCCGCGTCGGCGAGCGACCAAAGCGTTCGGGCGGCCTTCGACATTCGCGAGGACACAGCGGCGATGATCGCCGACGAGTTCCGCCCGGCGCTCCTGCGCTGCTCGGATCTAGCCTTCACCGGCTGCAGCGATCTGCGACAGACGGTGCGCCGATTTCGAGCCCACAACCGGCGCACGGCGCGGCTCGTGACGCTCGAGACGCCGTCGACCAAGCTCGGCGCCGCCGCCAAGCGATGCGTGCTGCGCGGACTGCGTGCCCGCGGCAGGGCCGCGAGCCTGACCCCACGCCACATCCGGGCCCGGCGCAACGGCAGACTCCGCAAGGCGAAGGCGATCCTCCGCCGCGGTGCACGCTATGGACGGATCGCCATGCGCCACATCGAACACGCCCGCCGGCTCTTTACGAAGGCCCGGGATCCGGGTCACCTTCAACTGACGCCGCCGGTCGGACCGGATCACTGGGCCCCAGTGCCGAGCAGGCCGGCGAGGCGGTGGGAGAGCGCCTCGAGCGCGAGGTCCTCGGTGACGTTGCGTTCCAACGCAAGCCGTGCCGCCTCGCAGTGCTCGACGGCGAGACGCAGGTGTCGCGTATCGCGTTCGCGCGCAACGGCGCCAAGCACGTCGCGGTCGGGATCGAGCGCCGCCTCCGGCACTCCTTCGGCGATGCAGGTGAGATCGCGGAAGCCGAGCGCCGCGAGCCGGAGCCCGAGATCGAGCAGCTCGGTCCGGGAGCGCCGGGCCTCGCGCTTGGCTGCGTCTTCGAACTGGCGCTCGAGGGCTCCCCGCTCACGGCCCGCGGGCTCGCCACGCAACCGCTCCTCGCGTGCCTCGGCGACTCGGCCCTCGGCCTCGCTGCGATGCTCTTCGGCGCGAGCCAGCAGATTGCGCCAGGGCTCGAGGTCGTCGACATCCCGGCCGCGACCGGTGAGCGCGGCGGCAAGCAGGCCGTCGACGTCACCGCGCAGCGCGACACCGGCCTCGGACGCCAGGTAGCGCGCCCGCTCCCCGTTGCCGAGCGATAGCCGTGCGCAGGCCGACGCGAGCGTCGCTGGGACGCCGTCGGCCTCGAGCACCGCGGCGATCCGGGCAGCCGGCAGCCCGTCGAAGCGGATCAGCTGGCAGCGCGAGACGACTGTCGGCAACACACGGCCGAGCGAGTCGCTGAGCAGGATCAGATGCGCGTAGGGCGCCGGCTCCTCGAGCGTCTTGAGCAGTCGGTTGGCGACCTCGTCGTTCATGGTGTCGACGCGTTCGAGCACGAACACTCGTCGTGATGCCTCAAACGGCGTGCGCGTGGCGGCGTTGACGACCGGTCCGTCGACATCCTCGGTGCGCATCACGTGGGCGCCGGTCGGGCGCACCCAGGTCAGGTCCGGGTGGGTGCCGTTGGCGACGCGCGTTCGCACACCGTCTGGATCGGTCGCCCCGGAGGCGAGCAGTTCACCGGCGAACGCGCGTGCGACGGCGCTCTTGCCGACACCGGCCGGCCCGTGGAAGAGGTATGCGTGGGAGGCGCCGCTCGCCAGCGCGGCGCCCAACGTCATGCGCGCGTGCGGGTGGTCCTCGGTGCCCGGCAGCGGTGCGCCGCTCACAGCAGGGCCCTGGCGCCACGCGCCGCCGCCACGGCCGCGAGCACGTCAGCGTGGACCTCGACCGGCGCGCGGGCGCCATCCACGCGGTGCCACCGGTCGGGGTTGGAGGCCGCGAGATCCTCGTACGCGGCGCGGACGCGCTCCTGCAGTCCGCCGCCTTCGAGCTCGAAGCGGTCGGCATCGCCGGCACGGCGCGCCGCCGCGCGCGGATCGATGTCGAGCAGGATCGTCAGGTCGGGGTCGAGCCCGCCTGTCGCGAAGCGGTTGATCAGCTCGACCTGCTCGACCCCGAGGCCCCGCGCGGAGCCCTGGTACGCGAGCGAGGAGTCGAGGAAGCGGTCCGACACGACGACCTTGCCGGCGTCGAGCGCCGGCCGGATGACGGCGCCCACGAGCTCGGCCCGCGCGGCGGCGAAGAGCAGCGTCTCGGCCTCGCCGCCGAGCGGTAGGTCTCCGTCCTTGAGCAGCTCCCGGATTCGCTCGCCGGCTGGCGTGCCGCCGGGCTCGCGGGTCCCGACCGCCCCGTCGCCGAGCGCCTCGATCAGCAATGCCGACTGGGTCGACTTGCCCGAGCGGTCGATACCTTCGAAGGTGACGAACAGGCCGCCCATTGGGCGGCGACGCTAGCAGGAGGGAGGCCGTCGCCAGCGGCATCCGCGCGCGCGCGGCGCGACAGTCGCGGCGGGCGCGGCGTGACGAGCACCGTGGAGCCCTGCCTCGGTCGTTGACCCGCCGCACGACCGAGTCGACGCGAGCCCGGCGACCCCACTAGATTCCCAACCGTGAAGACTCTGGTTACAGGCGGCTCAGGCTTCATCGGCTCCAACCTCGTCGACGCGCTCGTCGAGCACGGGGACGAGGTCACCGTTCTCGATGACCTCTCGACCGGCAGGCGCGAGAACCTCGACGGGGCACTCGCCAAGGACGCCGAGCTCGTTGAGCTCGATGTCCGCGACGCCGCGGCCGTCGAGAAGCTCATCAAGCGCGTCGGGCCGGAGACGATCTTCCACCTCGCGGCCCAGATCGACGTGCGCCGCTCGACCGCCGACCCCGCCGCTGACTCGCGCATCAACGTCGAGGGCACGATCAATGTGCTCGAGGCGGCCCGCCAGGCCGATGTCCGGCGCCTCGTCAACACCTCGACTGGCGGCGCGATCTACGGTGAGGGCAGGACGATGCCCGCCCCCGAGGAGCACCCGGTCGCCCCCGAGGCCCCCTACGGCCACTCGAAGTTCTGCGCCGAGGGGTACTGCACGCTGTTTACGCGCATGCACGACCTGTCGACTCTCTCCCTGCGCTACGGCAACGTCTACGGTCCGCGCCAGGACCCCCTCGGTGAGGCCGGCGTGATCGCGATCTTCTGCGGCAAGCTGCTCGAAGGCGGCCGGCCGACGGTGTTCGGCGACGGGCTGCAGACGCGCGACTACGTATACGTCGGCGACGTCGTGGCAGCCAACCTGCTCGCGGCTGGGTCCGCGGCGGAGGGCGCGCTGAACATCGGAACCGGCGTCGAGAGCTCGGTGCTCGACATCGTCGAAGCGCTGGCGCCCCTGGCCGATGGCCAGTTCGAAGCCCAGCACGAGCCCGAGCGGCCCGGCGAGGTGCGCCACATCGCGCTCGACGCGACCCGCGCGCGCGCCGAGCTCGAGTGGGAGGCCCAGGTCGAGCTCGCCGATGGGCTCGCGCGCACACTCGACTCGCTCCGGTAGCGACGGGCAGCGGATCGCCCGGCGTTTGGCGCTTTGCGCAGCGGGAACCGGCCCGACACATGGCTTCCCCCACTCCACTCACTCGCGGCGCGCTGCGCCGACTTGCCTCCATCGACGCCGGCGCGCCCCGCGTCCTGAGCGTCTTCGTCAACCTCGACCCGGCGGAGCTCGGGACCCGCGAGGCGCGCGAGAGCGCCGTCAACTCCGCTGGCGACGAGCTGGCCAAGGCGGCCCTGTTGGTGGAGTCGACGCTCGACCACGACGCCGAGCAACGGCTACGTGCCGACGTCGACCGCGCCCGCAGCTACATGACCGACGCGGACCTCTCGCAGACACAGGGCCTCGCGGTCTACGCCGGGCCCGATGAGCTGTTCGCGGCCTTCCATCTCGAGGCGCCCGTCGCGGCGAGGGTCGAGGTCGCCGCCTCCCCGACGATCGGTCCCCTGGTCGCGGCGATGCCCGACGAGCAGTGGGGCGTGCTGCTGGTCACCGGCGAGACGGCGTGCTTCTTTCGCGGCAACGAGCTGCGCCTCGAGGAGGAGGGATCGTTCTCGAACGACCTGACGGGCAACGCCTCGCGTGACCAGCACAGCGCCGAGGAGGAGGGCCGGGCCCACGCCCGCCGGACCGCCGCGGCGGTTGCCGAAGGGTTGCGCAAGGCACCGGTCGACCACCTCGTCCTCGGAGGTCCGCGCGAAGCCGTCACCGCCTTGCGCGAGGACCTGCCCGAGGAGGTCGGCAGCCTGGTCCGCGGAACGATCTCGGTGAATGTCGCGGGCGCCGGTGCCGAGGAGCTGCTCGAGCACGTTCAGCCCGTCTTCGCCGAGTACGAGGACACGCGGCTGACGGCGCTGCTCGGGCGCGTCCAGGAGGGGGTTGCGACGGGTGGTCGCGGGGTGGCGCAAACGGGCCCCGTGCTCGAGGCGCTCAGCGAGCAGCGAGTCGAGACGCTCCTGCTCGACGAGAGCTACGCCGCTCCGGGAGTCGAGTGTGAGCGCTGCGGCTGGCTCGGCGACGCGACGTCGCCGGACGGCTGCCCGGCCGACGGCGGCGAACTGCGCGAGCACGACGACATCTCCGAGCAGGCGATCGAGCGCGCGCTGATCCAGGACGCGAACGTCGTCACGGTGCGGGAGCGGCCAGAGCTCGGCCCGCACGGCGGGATCGCCGCTGTGCTGCGGTTCTAGCGCTACCAGCGGGCACGCTGCGCGAGCTTCAACGCCCGCCTCACGCCACCAGGCGCCGACCGGCAGGGGGACCGCCATGGCAGGAGCCGTTCGAGTAGCCCGGCCGCTCGATCCACATATGGGCGCGAACGGCCCCGCCCACTGCCCGCAGCACACACTGCGAATGCGTTCTCTAGCCTCGTCTCATGCTCCTTCAGGCCTGCCTCAACGGCGACCGCTACCCCGGCGCCCACGCCGCCCTGCCAGTCACGCCGGAGCAGCTCGCCCGCGACGCCGAGCGCGCCGTGATGGCTGGGGCGGGTGCGCTGCACGTCCATCCGCGCGACGGCGACGGCCGCGAATCGCTGGCGGCGGAGCACGTCCACGCCGCCCTGCGGGCGATCCGCGCGGTAGTGCCCGGGACTCCGGTCGGCGTGTCCACGGGCGCGTGGATCGAGCCCGACGTGCAGCGGCAGGTCGCCGCGATCTGCGGCTGGGCCGGCGCCGACGCGCCCGACTTCGCCTCGGTCAACCTGTTCGAGCAGGGGGCGGATGAGGTCCGCGCCGCACTGCTCGGCATCGGCGTTGGCATCGAGGGCGGCCTTCGGGACGCCGCCGACGCGAGCCGTGTCGAACCCGAGGGCCTGGTGAGGATTCTGATCGAGCCGGTCGAGGAGGACGGCGCCGCGGCGTGGGCGACCGCGCAGGCGACCGCCGAGCGGCTGGCAATCGAAGCCCCGCTGCTCGCGCACGGGAGCGGCCTCGCAACATGGACGGTGGTCGACCAGGCCGCGGCGTGTGGCTGGGACGTACGGATAGGGCTCGAGGACACGCTTCAGCTGGCCGACGGCCGTCTCGCCGCCGGCAACGCCGAGCTCGTGGAGCGAGTCGCGGTCGTCGTCGACTGAGCCCTGATTCACCGACGCCGGCGAACGTCGGCGTGCCGGGACCAGAGACAGGGTGCCCCGACGGTTCCCCCTCGACAACAGCGCCTCGACGGCGGAAGATGGTCCACGCATGACCGTTCTGCGCACCCACCAGCTCGTCACGCTCGTCGCGCTGCTCCTGCTGGCCGCCTGCTTCGTCCTGCTGATCACAGCGCCCGCTGCGAGCGCTGCGACCGGCGGCGTGCCGGCGGCGGCGGCGGCCGACGATCCTCGTCAGCACTCAAGCGGAGGCGATTCACGAGCGCGACAAGGGCTGGACTGGGCAGCCCCGGCCTTGCGATCGCCCTCGGCCTAGCCTGGGTACCGCTGGCGCCGTCGCGGCGCAGGCGGCGCACGTAGCGGAAGGGGGCCATCCGCCTTCATGCAGCGGATCGCGAAGCTGCTGCGCACGTCGGTGACGGCTGGGAGCGCGAGCAGGCTCTGCATGAGCAGCCGCTCGTAGTGGGCGAGATCGGAGACGACGACCTCGAGGTGGAAGTCGGCCGAGCCGGAGACCATATGGCAGGCGACGACCTCAGACAGCTCTCCGACCGCCTTCTCCAGCCCGGCAGCCGTCTGCTCGGAGTGGGGCTCGACCCGCAGGTCGATGAACACGGTCAGGCCGAGGCCGACGGCCGGCCGATCGAGCACCGCGCTGTAGCCACGGATGATCCCCTCGTCCTCGAGGCGGCGCAGCCGCCGCAGGCAAGGTGAGGGCGAGAGGCCAACGGCGCGCGCGAGCTCGACGTTCGACACGCGGCCGTTGCGCTGCAACTCGGCGAGAATCCGCCTGTCCAGAGCGTCCATACGGCAGATCATTGCGCAGAAGGGCCGCTTTGGATTCCTACTCGCCACCAAATGCCCGGCGATACGCCGGATAATGCCGTCATGGACGAAAGCGACACGCGTCAGTACGGAAAGATCGCAGCGCGCGTCGCACAGCGGCTGGGGAAGTTCGTCGAACAGAGTGTCGACGGCTCGCGCCCGGTGCTCCACCTGCCGCCGATCGAAGACCTCCGGCGACAGCTCGACGTGGACCGCCTGATCGCGCACGGCGGGATGGACGCCGCCGGGTTCGACCGCTTCCTCGACGGCTACCTCGCGCACACCACCCGCCTCCACCACCCGGGCTCACTCGCCCATCAGGTCGCGCCACCGGACATGCCCGCCGCGCTCGCCGACCTCGTGCACGGCGTGCTCAACAACCCGACCAGCCTCTACGAGATGGGCGCCGCGGGCGTGGCGATCGAGACCGCGGTCGTCGACTGGATGCTCGCGAAGGTCGGCTTCGACTCTGGCGCGGGCGCCGGGGTGCTCACCCACGGCGGCTCGCTCGCAAACCTCACCGCCCTCGCGGCGGCCCGTGCCCACGCGGCGCCCGACGCGTGGGCACAGGGCACGCCGCGCGACCTCGTCGTGCTGGCGCCGCCCTCGGCCCATTACTCGGTCACCCGCGCCGTCGCCCTGCTCGGACTCGGGCAGGACTCCGTGATCGAGCTCGAGGTCGACCGCCTCGGTCGCATCCTGCCCGCCCGCGTGCCCGCTCTGCTGGGCCGGCTCGCTGCCGCCGGCCGCCGCCCGATGGCGCTGGTAGCGGCCGCCTGCGCGACCGGCACCGGGCTCTACGACGACCTCGCAACGCTCGCGTCAGTCTGCTCCGAGCACAGGGTCTGGCTGCACGTCGACGGGGCGCACGGCGCCTCGGCTTTGCTGTCCGACAAGCACCGCGACCGGCTCGACGGCATTGAGGGCGCCGACTCCGTGATCTGGGACGCACACAAGATGCTGCGGACGTCGGGGCTCTGCGCGGCGGTGCTCCTGCGCGAAGGCGACCGCCTGCTCAACGCCTTTCGCCAGGAGGCGAGCTATGTCTTCTACGACGAGGACGGTCCCGGCATCGACACCCTCGACCGAACGGTCGAGTGCACCAAGGCGCCGCTCGGGGTCAAGCTGTTCCTCAACCTCGCCTGGCGCGGTGAGCGGGGACTGGGCGCGTACGTGACCGACCGCTACGAC
>Ga0136615_10000975_pt1 | contig 13491 bp, 11 predicted proteins | sample AntDrymUQ2882206_2_FD_106647 | JGI IMG/M metagenome (GOLD analysis project Ga0136615, IMG submission 106647) | Polar desert sand microbial communities from Dry Valleys, Antarctica - metaG UQ288 (22.06) | ecosystem: Environmental > Terrestrial > Soil > Desert | place: Antarctica: Dry Valley...
GAGGATGTCCACAAAGCAGAGATGGTCATCGCCCCCAAGGACGCCGCCCCGCGAGCTCTTGTGGCCAGCGGCCGCTCCATCTGCGACGGCGACGGCATCCTCTTGGGCGCAGTTGTCGCTATGCATGACGTCACGGAGCGCAGGAAGGCGGAGGCGGCTCTCAGCCACCAGACGATGCACGACCCGCTCACCAGCCTGGCGAATCGCACGCTGGCGCTCGACCGGCTCGCGCACGCGCTCGCTAGGCGGCGCCGGGAGGGCATCGACGTCGCGGTCCTCGCGTTCGACCTCGACCGGTTCAAGATGATCAACGACTCGCTCGGGCACGCCGCCGGCGACGAACTGCTGCTCGCCCTGGCGCCCCGGCTGGCCGCCGCAGTGCGCCCGACCGACACGGTCGCGCGCCTCGGCGGCGACGAGTTCGTCGTGATCTGCCCCGGCGTCGAAGCGGCCCGGGGAGCGGTGGAGGTCGCCGAGCGCCTTGCCGCCGCGATCAACCGTCCGCTGGCCCTCCACAGCGGCGAGCACTTCTTGACAGTCAGCATCGGCGTCACGTTGGCCGCCACCGAGCGGGACACTCCCGGGTCGCTGCTGCGCGACGCCGACGCGGCGATGTACCGGGCCAAGGAGCGCGGCCGCGGACGCTACGAGCTGTTCGACGAAGCGATGCGCGACCAGGTCATGACCCGCGTGCGCACCGAGACCGAGCTGCGCCGGGCCCTGGACAGCGACGAGCTCAAGGTCTGGTATCAGCCGGTGATCGACTTCGCCACCGGCCGGCCGGTCTCCACCGAGGCGCTCGTGCGCTGGGAGCATTCCGAGCGCGGGCTGATCCCGCCGCTCGAGTTCATCCCCATCGCCGAGGAGATCGGCCTGATCGCCGAGCTCGGGCTGCATGTCCTCGAACAGGCCTGTCGCCAGACCGCCGCCTGGCAGCAGCAGTTCAATTTCGACACGGTACTGGAGGTGTGGGTCAATATCTCCGGGCGCCAGGCGACCAATTGCAGGTTTCCTGCTCAAGCGGCGGGCATCGCGCAGCGCAGTGGCCTGCGGCCGGGCACCCTGGCGTTGGAGATCACCGAGAGCGTGCTGATGGAGGAGGCCGACTCGACGGTGACGATCTTGGGAAGGATGCAGGAGTACGGCCTGACCCTCGCCCTCGACGACTTCGGCACCGGCTATTCGTCGCTGAGCCGACTGAAGCTCTTCCCCCTTGACGTGCTGAAGATCGACCGGTCGTTCGTCGCCGGCGTCGACTCCAACAGCGATGACCGCGCGATCGTCAAGGCGACCATCGACATGGCCCACGCCGTCGGGCTGACGGTCGTCGCCGAAGGCGTGGAGACTCGCGAGCAAGAGCAGTGCCTGCGCGAGTTCGGATGCGATCGCGCCCAGGGCTACCTCTACGCGCGACCGCAGCCGGCGCCGGCGATCACCGACCTGCTCGCCGTCGCGTCGCGGTAGTCACCGGCACGTCGCCCAACGTCGACTGTGGTGGGGATGGCACGACGGAGCGGCGGTCGCCGGCGTCGGCTTCCCGGTGTGAGTCCTAGCCTTTACCGACTGACCCGACGGCTAGGGGCCGGCGGTGCCCGACATCGTCGCCGACGCGAGCAGCGCGCTCACCATGAGTGCCAGGGTGATGCGCTTGAGGCGGGTCGGCGTCAGCCACGCGAAGGTGCGCGCCGCAAGCCATGCCCGCAGACCGGTAGCCGCGCCAGTGACGGTCGCGGCCGTGACCATGCATTGTGCGCACATCAGAGGGCAGTATGGACGTTCGGGTCAGGCCAGCGAGGCCGTTGGGTGTGTGTTGGGTTCAATGATGGCCAGGAGTCGGGGCCCTGGTTGGTCAGCCCGCTTGGCCACAGTGCTCCCGGCCGCCCGTTAGGCCGTTGACGATCGACTCGGTGTTCGAACGGACCGACTCGAGATAGGTGGCGCCGCTGGAGCCGTCGGGGCCGAGCGTGTCGGCCCACAGTGCCTCGCCGACCACGGCCCCGGTCTCGCGTGAGACGGCTTGCTCGAGCTTGGGGTTGAGTGAGCTCTCGGGAAAGATCGCCTCCACGCCCTGGCCGCGGATCTGGTCGACGAGCTCGCGCGTGTCCTTCGACGAGGGCTGGGCCTGGCTCGACAGAGAGGGGATCACGGCGCCGATCACGTCGAGCCCGTAGCGGTCGGCGTAGTAGCCCAGCGCGTCATGGGTCGTCACGAGCTTGCGCTTGCCCTCAGGGATCTGCGCGATGCAGGACGCGACCTCGCGGTCGAGACGGCGCAGCTCGCCGAGGTATCGCCGCGCGTTGCGCTCGTAGACGGCGCGGCGGTCGGGGTCAACCTTGACGAGCGCATCGCGGATCTCGCCGACGGCCCGCTCGGCGTTGCGGGGGTCCTGCCACCAGTGGGGATCGACCTCGGCGTCGTGGTTGCCCTCCTCGCCTGCGTGCTCCTCCTCGCCTTCATGTTCGTCGTCGGCGCCCGTGATTGTCTTGACCGAGTCGATCCCGGTCACGACTGGGGCGTCGCTGTCCGCGTTCTCGAGCACCCCGTCGAGCCACGCGTCGAGATCGCTGCCGGAGCGAAAGACGACCTTCGCGTCACCAACGGCGAGCGCGTCGCTAGGCCGTGGCTCGTAGTCGTGCGGATCAGCGTTCGGGGGCAAGATCCCCTTGACCTCCACCCGGTTGCCACCCACCTCGCGGACGAAGTCGCCCATCTGCGTCGTGGTCGCGACCGCCTTGATGTCAGGGGCGCTAGTGGCGCCCGAATCCTCGCTGCAACCCGAAGCCAACAGAGTCACCGTGACGGCAAGGGCGGGCAGGCCAAGGGCCGATGAAGGAAAGCGCATACCCCGGACCATAATGAGAATGTTTCTCGTTGCGTGCTGGACGCGCCCACCCGGCTGGCGGTCAGCCGGGCGCAGACGGCGTAGGCGTATGAGAGAATCGCCGCGATGGGGCTCGGCGGCGGACGGCTATGGCGGATGGTGGGGATTGCCCTGTTCGTTCTCGTCGCTGCACTGACGAACCATTCCTTGGGTGCATCGGCCGCGGACGCCGAGCCACGCCACGACCTCTCATCCCCGGCCCTGGACTCGGCCGACTCCGCGAAGGTGTCGGAGGCTCGGCGCCGCTACGCCAGAGCGCGGAAGCACTATTCGCGGGCGCGCCGGACGTACTCGAAGGAGCGACGCAGGCACTCGCGTGCGCGCCGTAGCTACAGTCGGGCCGCAGTGGGCGACGGCCGGGCGCGGCGCAAGTACAAGAAGGCGCGACGCCGGTACGCCAGTGCACGACAGCGCTACGTGAGGGCGCAGAGCAACTGGGCGAAGGCCCGACGCGGATACCGTCGGGCCATCCGGCGGCGTAGTGCTCCGTCTCCGTCACCTGTGTCGAACGAGCCGGCCGGTGTGGCGACGCGACCGATCACGCGCCCGCCGCCTCCCCGCGAGAGCTGGCCCACCACGCCTCCCGCGCAGATCTGCGGCAACGCCGCCGTGCTCGACCAAGGGCCGGCGGGACCGCCGGCTGGCGCCGTCGTGGTTCCCGCGGGGGACAACTCCGGCATAGCGTTCAACCAGGACGACACGACGTACTGGTTCGCGCCAGGTGTCCACACGCTGGGCACGAGCGAGTTCGACCAGATAGCGCCGGGTGACGACTCGACCTTCGTCGGCGCACCGGGCGCGATCCTGGACGGCCAGCAGACGAACCGATACGCCTTCACGCAGCGGTCCAACGACGTCACCATCCGCTACCTGACCGTCCGGAACTTCGTCGCCCCGCGTGACGAGGGGGTCGTGAACCACGACGCCGGGCCGGGCTGGACGGTGGAGTTCAGCACGGTGATCGAGAATCGCGGTGCCGGCTTGATGGCCGGTCCGGACAACGTCTACCGCTACAACTGCATGAAGGACAACGGGCAGTACGCCGTCAACGCCTGCTGCGGGGGCGACAGTCCGGCAACGGAGATCCACGACTTCACCCTCGACCACAACGAGATCGTCGGGAACAACACCGACGACTGGGAGAGCCAGGTCAGCGGCTGTGGTTGCACCGGAGGAGTCAAGTTCTGGCTTAACAGAGACGTCACCGTCACCGACAACTGGGTCCACGACAACCATGGCCCCGGCCTGTGGATGGACAACAACAACCGTGGCTTCATGATCGAGGGCAACTACATAAGCGACAACGACGGCCAGGCGGTCTTCGCCGAGGCCGGATACGACTTCCAGATCCGCTTCAACAACATCCTTCGGAACACGATCCCTTCCGGCCGCGCCTTCTCCGCTCGAAACGACAGCTTCCCGATCGGAACGGTCTATGTCTCGGAGAGCGGGTCCCCGGCGGGCTTTGGGATCAGGTCCGTGCCGTCGGTCATCAGTGACAACAACTTCGACGGCAACTGGGGTGGGGTGACGCTGTGGGAGAACGCCGACCGGTACAGCGGATCGACGGCGCACACTCACGTCTCGGGGACCATCAAGGTGGGATCCCTGTACGACGACGCCGCGTGCGATGGACCCAACGACACGATTTCGGCGAGCGTCTCGGACGAGTTCGCGTGCCGGTGGTCGACGGAGAACGTCATCGTCGAGGACAACGTGTTCCGGATCGACAAGGCCGCGATCGGGCAGGGCTGTCTCGGTGGCGGGTTCTGCGGTGTCAGCGGCATCTTCTCCAACTACGGCACCTACCCGGAGTTCGGCGGGTTCGCCATCCCGTGGCGCATCACGTTCCAGCAGGGCAATCGTTTCCGCAACAACACCTACAGAGGCGACTGGAGGTTCGCGGGCTGGCAGACGACTGCGCCCGGGGGTGGCCGGGTCTCGTGGGAAGACTGGCGCGCGCCGGCGCCGCCGGTGCCGGCGGACACCTCGACCTACGACCCACCGCTCACGTTCGGACAGGACGCGGGTAGCACCTACACGTCCCAGCCGTGACCGCTTCAGACTAGCCCGGATCGTTCGCGAGTTGCGTGAGTGGCGTGTCGTGGCGGGGGGTCGTGGCGTTGGGATCGCTGGCGATCTGATCGATCACTCGAAACACCGTCGACGTCGACGCCACCTGGGCGTAATCATCATGATCCACGCCCACCCGGCGCATGAGACGGCAGGTCACCGGCTGACCGTCGAGGAACCTCGGCGTCCGTCATCTGACCGTGCCCTCCAGGATCTGCAGCGTCTTGAGGTCGGAGTAAAAGTCGAGCGCGTGGTCGCCGCCCTCGCGCCCGATGCCCGAGATGCCCATCCCGCCGAACGGCGCCGTCAGGTCACGCACCAGGAACGTATTGACCCAGACCGTCCCACCACGGACGGCCCGGCCGACACGCTCGGCGCGGCCCATCGAGCCGGTGTAGACGAGCGCGGCCAGCCCGTACGCCGTCGAGTTGGCCAGCGCGACCGCTTCCTCCTCGCCGGTGAAGGTCTGCAGCGTCAGCACTGGCCCAAAGACCTCGCGCTGGACGATCTCGGCGTCGTTGGAGGTCGGGACGATCAGCGTCGGCTCGAACAGCTGGCCCTCGAGCCGGTGGCCGCCGCGCAGAATTGTCTGCCCACCCTCGCGCGCGCGACTCACGAAGCCCTCGACGCGCGCGACGTGATCGGGGTGGATCATCGGCGAGACCGTCGTCGCGTCCACGCGCGGATCGCCGAGCACGTGCTCGGCGACGGCGGCGTCGAAGCGCTCGAGGAACGCATCGCTCACGGTCTGCTCGATCAGCAGCCGGGTGCCGGCGAGGCAGACCTGGCCGGCGTCGTCGTACTGGGCGGCGGCCACACGTGCGGCGGCGTCGAGATCGGCGTCGGCGAACACGACGAACGGGTTCTTGCCGCCCAGCTCGGCGGTGAATGGGATCAGGTTGGCCGCCGCGGCGGCCGCGATCAGTCGGCCGGTCTCGGGCGAGCCCGTGAACGAGACGCGTCGCAACAGCGGATGGGAGACAAGCGCGGCACCGGCCTCCTCGCCGATGCCCTGAACCACGTTCAACACGCCCGGCGGGAGGCCGGTCTCGTGGGCCAGGTCGGCCAGCAGCGAGCACGACAGCGGCGACCACTCCGCGGGCTTGAGCACGACGGTGCAGCCCGCCGCGAGCGCCGGCGCGGTCTTCCAGGTCGAGAGCATGAACGGCGCGTTCCACGGCGTGATCACCGCCGCCGGACCGGCGGGCATCCGCTGCACGCGGTTCCACGTGCCGTTCGATCGCCAATCGCGCTCCTCGTAGGCGACGGCGAGGTCCGCGTACGCGCGGTAGTTGCGCGCGCCGCGCCCGATCACCCGCGCCCGCAAGGAGCGCAGCAGCATCGCCATATCGACGCATTCGACCGCCGCGAGGCGCTCGACGTTGGCGTCGATCAGGTCGGCCAGCCGGTGCAGGTACCGCGCGCGCCCCGCGGACCCGAGCGCCGCCCAGGCGGGGAACGCGTCGTGCGCCGCGCGCACGGCCTCGTCGACCTCGGCCTCGCCGGCGCGTCCGACCTCGGCCAGCAGGCCGCCGTCGATCGGTGAGCGGTCCTCGAAGCGGTGAGACGACGCGACTCGGCGCCCGCCGATGTAGTGGTCGGGCGAGACGGCGACCTCGGCGACCTCGGTCCGCTCGGCGACGACGGTCATGTGATCTGCCTGACCGTCACGAGGTCGTCGATTGTGTAACCGAACGTGAAGCGGTAGCCGCGGGCGACGCGCACCGGCGCGAGCACGTCGTGCTCCTCGGACGGCGCACCGTGCAGGGCCAGCGTCGCGGGACCGGACATGACCGTCGAGCCCGCCCGGTCGCGGCTGACGGCGCGCACCAGCTCGTGGACCTGCGGGTCGTCGTGCCGTCCGGCGGCCAGGCGCGGGAAGTGGCGCACGTTGACGATCGGCGGCGCGTTGTGGCGCGGACCATCCGCGGAGACCTCCTCCAGCGTGACCGTCATCTCGGCGATCGCGCGCCCGCGCGCCGAGCACGTTGCCCCGTGCCGCGCGCCGAGCCGCAGGCCGGGGTCGGCCGCGAGCTCCAGCCCGAACGTGCGCGTCATCCAGATCGAGCCCAGCTTCTTCGGGAAGCCCTGGATCCAGCCGCGTACCAGCGCGAAGTCCTGGTCGACCCAGATGAACGGGCAGGTAGTGACCTGCTCCCCGTCCAACAACGCATTGACGACGATGAAGAACTCCTTGTAGTGGGAGCGGACCGGGTCGATCAGCTCGCTCCCGCCACCCGAGCACGACTGCCAGTCGGCGAACACCGCCGCGCAGCGGCCTACATCGGGGTGCGGCTCGAGGCCCGGCGGCAACAGCGCACGCACCGCGTCGGGCTCTGCCCAGTAGTCCACGACGAGGAAGTCGCCGACGTAGTGCCACGGTGGCGGGGGCACGAGCCCGGCCCGGCCGGTGCTCGTGCGCGGGATCGTGTACCCCTGCAGCGTCATGGCCGGACCTCCTCTGCCAGCGGGTGGCCGAGCAGCTCGAGGCTCTCGCGCTCGGAGGCGACGGCCGCGTCGTCGAAGCGGAAGTAGGACCGCGGCGGCAGCGGACCCCAGGTGTTGGACGAGAAGCGGTCGTCGGGCCAGCGGCGCGGCTCGTGCTCGGACTCGAGCTGCTCCATGTCGCAGTAGAGCTCGACAAAGCACTCCTCCTCGACGATCCGCACATAGGACGCGATGTTTTCGCCCACGCCGTGACGCGTTGGGCCCCACCCCAGCCAGCGGCCATGGCGGCCGAGATGATCGAGCGCGACCCGCATCTGGCCGATGTCGACGACGTCGAAGGCGAGGTGGTGCAGGTGGCTGTGGCCCTTGTCGATCAGCGCCATCACGTGGTGGTCGGCGTTGATGTGCAGCCACACGCCGCCGTCGCCGAGCCAATCGGTCACCTCCATGCCCAGCACGCGCGTGTAGAAGCCGACCTGCTCGCTGATCGCACCGGTCAGGAAGTTGACGTGCCCGAGCTTGCGCGGGTGCCCGATCATCTGGTCGCAGGCCGGCCGCGCGTGCGCCGTCAGGCGCGACTCGGACTCGCGGTAGGGCAACACCAGCACGCCATTGCCTTCGGGATCGGCAATCCGCAGCCCCTCCTCGCGCTCCTCGGCGACGACGCCGCACTCCTCGAGGTGCGCGCGCGCGTCATCGAGCGAGCAGGAACGGCGCAGCTCGTAGGCGACGTGCTCGCAGCAGGGCGCCCCCGCAGCCACCAAGAGCTCGAGCGAGAAGGGCTCGTCATCGCAGGCGAGCCGCGCGCGCCCGTGGCTGCGCTCGCGCTCGACCAGCCCGAACTGCGCCGACCAGCGCGCCGCCGCGTCCTCGACATCGCTAACGCGCAGACTGACGTGATCGATCCGGCGCAGCGCGATCACCGCGTCACCCGCACCGGCAGCCGCTTGATCCCGTTGAAGAAGTTCGAGCGCAGTCGCTCGGGCCGACCGGTCAGCTCGATCGTGCGCACGCGCTTGAGGAGCTCCTCGAACGTGATCCTGACCTCCATGCGCGCGAGGTGGGCGCCCATGCAGTGGTGAATGCCGCCGGGACCGAACGACATGTGCCTGTTCGGCGTGCGCCCAACATCGAAGGTGTCGGGGTTCTCGAAGACCTCCTCGTCGCGATTGCCCGAGACGAACCACGTCGTCACCTTGGCGCCCGCCGGAATCCTCGTGCCAGCCAGCTCCGTCTCCCGCGTGGTGGTGCGCCGGAAGTGGTGCACCGGCGTCGCCCAGCGCAGCATCTCCTCGGCCGCGGACTTGAACAGCGCCGGGTCCCAGCGCAGGCGCTCGAGCTGGTCGGGGTGCTCGAGCAGGCCGAGCAGGCCGTGCGTGATCGTGTGGCGCGTCGTCTCGTTGCCAGCGGTGGCGAGCAGCACGAAGTAGACGTCGAACTCGCGCTGGGTCAGCGGCTCGAAGGCGAGCTGCGTGACGATGTCGTTGCCCGGGTGCTTGCGTCGCGCGGCCGCCATCCTGCGGCCGAACTCGAACATCTCGATCGCAGCCGGGTTGGAGAACGGCAGCAGCCGGTGCGACGGGTCCGGGGGCACGAAGTACTCGGGGTCCTGGTTGCCCAGCAGCCGGTCGCCCAGCTCGATGATGTGGCGGCGGTCCTCCTGCGGCACGCCGAGGATCTCCGCGAACACCTGCATCGGTATCTCCGACGAGATCTCGGCGACGAAGTCGAACTGCTCCCGGTCGAGCGCGGTGTCGAGCACGCGGTCGGTGACGGTGCGCACCGCCTCCTCCCAGACCTGCACGGCGCGTGGGGTAAAGCGCCGGGCGATCAGCCCGCGCAGCTCGTCGTGACGCGGGGGGTCCATGTCGATCATCGACTTGCGCGCCGCGAGCTGCTCGTCGTCGAGATCCTCCAGCGAGGTCCCGCCGATCTCCGACGAGTAGACCTCCACGTGTCGATGTACGTCGCGGATGTCCGCGTAACGGGTCACGGCGTAGAAGCCGGGTCCGTCCGGCTCCGGGTTGAAGTGCACGGGAGCCTCGCGGCGTAGCGTGCGAAACCACTCGTGCGGCACCGCGTCAAGGAACGCGTCGTGGTCGGAGAGGTCGATCGTGTCCAGCAGCGTCATCGTCGTTCCCGGCCCTTCACAGGTGGTGGAGGTACTCGTCACGCTCCCAGTCGGAGACCCAGCCGCGGTGGCGCTCGACCTCGAAGCGCTTCATGGCGAGAAACGGCTCGACGATCGCCGCTCCGATGGCGGCGCTCAGGTACTCATCGGCCTCGAGCGCGTCCAGCGCGGCCTCGAGGCTCAGCGGGATCGCGGCGCCGCCGCCCTCGCCCTGGGTGTAGGCGTCGCCAGTGACCGGCGGGGAGAGGGTCAGCTCCTCGCGCAGGCCGTGCAGGCCGGCGAACAGCGTGGCCGCGATGGCGAGGTACGGGTTGGCGCTGCCGTCGCCGATGCGTATCTCCATGCGCGTCGCTCCCCCGCGCTCGGGCGGGATGCGCACGAACACGGTGCGGTTGTCCCAGCCCCAGTTGATGCTGATCGGCGCCAGCGAGTCGGGCACGATCCTGCGGTAGGCGTTGATCGTCGGGTTCAACAGCGCCATCAACGCCGGAGCGTGTGCGAGCACGCCGGCGGTGAAGCGGCGCAGCTCGTCAGAGACACCGTTCGCGTCGGTGCCGTCGGCGAACGCGTTGTCGCCCTCGCGGTCGGCAGAGACGTGCAAATGGAAGCCCGAGCCGCCCTGATCGTTGAACGGCTTGCCCATAAACGTCGCGAGGAGGCCGTTCTGCACGGCGACGTCCTTGACCGCCGACTTCAGGCGGAACGCGCGGTCGGCGGCGGTCAGCGCCGGGCCGTGGCGCAGGTTGATCTCGAACTGAGAGTTCATGAACTCGTGGTTGGCGGCGAACGTGCCCATGCCCATGCCGGCGAGCGCCTCGCTGAGTCGGCTTACGACGCCGCGCGGATCGGCCTGCGGGCCGACCGTGTAGACCATGCTCAGGTTGTCGACGTAGCGACGCAGCCCGCCGGGCGCCTCGGCGTCGCGCTCGCAGAGGAAGAACTCCAGCTCGGGCCCGACGATCGGCGCCAGCCCGAGCTCCTCGAACGCCGCGACCGCCCGGCGGACGGCCCCGCGGGGGTCGGCCGGGGGCGCGCCCCCCTCGCCGGCGGGATGGACGTCGGCGATGCAGCACGCGACGCCCGGCTCCCACGGCAGCAGCGTGAGCGAGGCGAGGTCGGGGTGGGCGACGAGGTCGGGATAGCCGATCTCGGGGCCCAGGACGGGCGTGTGGCGCAGGTCGGTGGCCATCACCGCGGCGCAGAACGCCAGACCGTGCTCGGACACGCGGGCGAACTCGGCCAGCGGGACGTCCTTGCCCCGGGGCACGCCGTGCACGTCCGGGTAGACGACCCGGACCGTGGTCAGCGACGGGTCCGACAGGTGCGGCGGGTGTGCCGCGGGCTCCTTCTCGGTCAAGTCATCCCCTCCTCGCGCCGGCCGCCGCGACAGCCGAGTCGTCCGCCAATGCCAGAAAGCCGTCGAACAGAGTGAACGCCGCCTCGCGGGCGCCACGAAGCTCCTGCGGCGTGGCCGCGATCAGCGCCTCGCCGTCCGGGTGGCCGAGCGCGCGGATGCGCTCGCTGTCCATGCGCGCCCAGCCGCTGACGATCTCCACGGTGCTCTCCGGGTGCATCTGCACGCCGAGGTGGCGGCCGTGGCGAAAGGCCTGCACCGCCACTGGCGTGCGGGCGATCTCCACCCCTCCGGGTGGGACGGTGAAGCGCTCGTAATGCCACGACAACCACGGTCCTGGCGGCACGAGCTCCGGATCGTCGGTCTCGATCTCCACCCAGCCGATCTCCGGCACGGGCGCCGGCTCCACCCGGCCACCCAGCGCCGCGGCCAGCACCTGGCCGCCGAAGCACAGCCCGAGCACCGGCACGTCGTCGGCCACCGCGCGCTCGAGCAGCACCAGCTCGGCGGCGACAGCGGCGTCGTCGGTGTCGCGCGGGCTGCGGTTGGACCCCAGCGACGCGACGAACGCGTACTGCGCGGGGTCCGGCAGCGGCTCGCCGACGTAGGTGCGGTGGACGTCGAACGCGATCCCGCGCGATCCCATCCACTCCGCGAGCAGGCCGGGCGGGCCCCAGTCGCCGTGCATCAGGATCAACGCTCTCATGCCGGCACCGTCGCTCCCGCGGGGTCGCCGAGCGCCTTCTCGTCGGCCGCCACGGCCGCGATGACGTCCTCGATCGGTGGCATTCCCGCCAGCCGGCCGCGGTAGAAGGGGAGCCGACGCGGCGCGTTGAAGCCCACCGCGGCCACGAGCCGTCCATCGCGCTCGCCACCCAGGACGAGCCGGCCACCATCCGGCGCGGCTTCCAGCACGCGCATGCGCTGCGCCTGTCCCGCCAAGCCGACGACCTGGATCTTGAGGTCGTACTGGTCTGACCAGAAGTAGGGCACCGCCGCGTAGGGGGTTCGCTGCGCCGGGGCCGCCAGCAGGTTGCGGGCCGCCGCGGGACCCTGCTCGGCGGCGTTGGTCCAATGCTCGATGCGGATCACGCCGCCCTCGGCCATCGGGTGCGGCCAGGCGGCAGCGTCGCCGGCGCAGAAGACATCCTCCGCGTCGCGGGCGGCCAATGTCGCGTCGCAGACCACCCCCGGCTGCAGCTCCAGTCCGGAGTCGGCGAGCCAGTCGGTGTTGGGCACCGCACCGAGCGCGACGACTGCGACGTCGGCGTCGACGCTGGTGCCGTCGGCGAGACGGACAGCCTCGAGCCGCCCATCGCCCTCGAACCCGTCGACGCCCGCGCCGAGTCGCAGCTCGACGCCATGCGCGCGGTGCAGCTCGGCGCAGCGCGCGCCGACCGCTGGGCCGAGCGCGGTCATCGGCTGCGGGGCGATGTCGATCAGCGTGACGTCGAGGCCGAGCTTGCGCGCGGTCGCGGCAACCTCGCAGCCGATGAAGCCGGCGCCCACCACAGCGAGCCGCGGGCCGGTCGCGAACGCGGCTCGCAGGGCGAGCGCGTCGTCGAGGTCGCGCAGCATGAAGATGCCGTCAAGCCCGATCGGATCGCCGGGCCAGCGGCGGGGCCGCGCGCCGGTTGCGATCAGCAGCTTCCCGTAGGTCAACCGCTCGCCGTCCTCGAAGGTGATCTGGCGCCGCTCGAGGTCGAGCGCTGTCGCCGTCGTCCCTAGCCGCCACTCGACGTCGACCTTGCCGCCCGGCAGCGCGGCCTGCTCGGGCTCCTGGACACCGGCGAGGAGCTCCTTGGACAGCGGCGGGCGAGTGTAGGGCGCGTGCGCCTCGGCGCCGACCAGGATGACCTCGCCCTCGTGACCCCCGTTGCGGAGGGCTTGCGCGGCGCGCAACCCTGCCAGAGAGGCTCCAACGATGACGATCGGGCGCGCCACCGCGGTCACTCCTCGACGCGGATCGCCAGCATCGGACAGACGTCGGCCGCCTCCCGCGCCTTCTCGCGCAGCGACGGATCGACCTCCTCCTTCCAGACGAGCACGTCGTCGTCGCCGAGCTCGAAGATCTCGGGTGCGACGTACGTGCACTCGCCGTGGCTCTGGCACAGGTTCATGTCGACATGGACCTTGGTCATCGGAGGCTCCTCTCCACCATGCGCTCGGCCTCGTCCCCAGGGACGGCCAGCGCCACGTGCAGCGTGTTCGCCGAGACCGCGGGCTGGTCGCCGGCGCCGGACAGGTCGACGTCCCACTCCTCGACGGTGTTGGTCAGCCGCCCGATGCCGTCGATCTCCACCTCGACGGTGTCGCCCGGCTCCATCGGGCGCGAATTCGCCGGCGTGCCCGTCAGCAGCACGTCCCCGGGCTCGAGCGTGATCAGCCGGCACAGGTCGGCAAGCTGGTAGGCAACCGTGAACAGAAGGTCCCCGGGCCCGGCCTCCTGCACGACCTCGCCGTTGAGGTAGGTCCGCAGCGTGAACGCCGTCGGGTCGAACTCCGCGGCCGGAACGAGCTCGGGGCCGAGCGGGAGGAAGCCGTCCTGGCCTTTGACGCGCAGCATCGCGCCGCGGTCGGCGTGGCGGAAGTCGTGCAGGCCGA
>Ga0136615_10000977_pt1 | contig 13450 bp, 11 predicted proteins | sample AntDrymUQ2882206_2_FD_106647 | JGI IMG/M metagenome (GOLD analysis project Ga0136615, IMG submission 106647) | Polar desert sand microbial communities from Dry Valleys, Antarctica - metaG UQ288 (22.06) | ecosystem: Environmental > Terrestrial > Soil > Desert | place: Antarctica: Dry Valley...
GATGCCCTTCGACACCTGTTCGGAGTGCTCGCCCTTGAGGTGATGCGCGATCCCGGTGGCGAAGTCCAGGACGTCGAGCCCTCGGCGCACCTCGCCCTGGGCGTCGGAGAACACCTTCCCGTGCTCGGCACTGACGATGGCGGCCAGTTCGTCCACCTGCTCGGCCATCAGCCGACGCCAGCCGAACAAGATCTGGGTCCGGCTGCTCAACGAGGACGCACCCCATTCGGCCGAGGCCGCCAGCGCCGGGGATCGAGATCCGGGCGCTGCGCAGTGGGCGGCTGGACCTGGAGCCGTTGCGCCGGCGCCCTCAGTTGAGAGTGGACATCGCGTCCTCACCCCGTTGTGGCACTGCCTAGCTCGCTAGGTACTTCTCAAACGCTTCTCTGGCGCAATCGTGTCCTCGGTAAGGATGGTTCCACCCTTGGTCAGGGGCGCTTCGTCGCTGTTGGCTTTCATTTCGTTCCGCGACTCCCGTCGGACTCCGCGCTCGGCTCAGGACAGGGCGGCGGCTCGGGCCCGTACGTCCGCGGGTGGCTCATGACCGTGGGCGTCTGCGGCGGTGTCCATGCCAGTCGCGCCCAGGCGGAGTCCTACCACGCCGGCCCAGCCACCCGCGTCGAGGTCCGCCTGGTCGTCCACCGGATCCCCGGATCGGCCCTTGACCGACGCTTCGGCCAGTGGCAGCGCCAGCACGACCGTGGCAGCGAGTTCCTTGCGGCTGTGCGGCCGCAGGGTCTTCGACCGGCCGGGCACCGTATGGTCCACGACCAGGTTCAGCGCACGCACCTTCTCCTCCGCATCTGTCACCCTTCGGGTCTGGCCCATGACGACGGCGCAGCGATAGTTCATCGAATGGTGAAAGCCGGTGCGGGCCAGAACCAGCCCATCCAGCACCGTGAACGTGACACACACGTTGCGCTGGGGTACGTCCTGCAAGCTCGCTGAGGCGACCGACCCGTGCAGGTACAGCGTGCCGCCCTCGTCCGGCCCGTCCGGGTCGAAACCGAATGCGGTCGGAAGCACGATCGGCGCACCGTCGATGACCACACCGAAGTGGCAGATCAGCGCCGCGTCGAGCACGTCGTAGAGGTTCTGGCGGTCGGCACCCCCGCGGTCCGGTCGGCGCTTCAGCGTGGTTCGCGGAGTGGGGGACAGCGGGAACGGGTCGCGGGCGGGCTGGGTGGTCGGGGCGGCCATGTCATCATCGTGACGCACAACTGCCCCTCGGTAACGGGACAATTTCCACTTCTTTCCTAGGACACTTCTCGATGACTCAGCCGGTCTTGCCCGTCTCGCTGGTACGCGGGTCGGGCCTTTCGCTGGCCAGCCAGCTGGGCAACGGAGTTCGTCAGCTGGTCAGCAGCGGTGGACTTCGCCCGGCGGATCGGCTGCCCAGCATCCGCGCGCTGGCTGCCGACCTCGGCGTCGCGCGAGCGGTGGTCGAGCAGGCCTACGACCAGCTCATCGCCGAGGGTTGGCTGGTCGCCCGGCGCGGAGCCGGAACCTACGTCGCCGAGGTCGGCCAGCTGCCGGTCACGCCCCTACCCACCGGCCGGCCGATGAGGGCCGATCCCGCACCGGGCTCCGGACGAATCAAGATGGATACCGGGACGCCGTGGACGGACCCACGCCACGAAGCCGGTTGGCGGCGCGCCTGGCGGGACGTCTCGGTAGCCCGCATTCCCCGCGGATACCCCGATCCCGCGGGCACTGTCGAACTACGCGCCGAACTGGCCGGGTACCTCTCCCGGACCCGCGGGCTCTCGTGCAGCCCCGCGGAGGTGCTGGTCACCGCCGGGATCACCCATGGGCTCGGGCTGCTGCTCGACGTACTCGATCCCGGCGCGGTGGCCGTCGAGGACCCCGGTTACCGGGCGGCGGTGGCGACCGTGGAACAGGCCGGTCGGTCGGTGCTCGACGTCGCGGTGGACTCCGACGGGCTGGACGTGGCGGCTCTGCGTTCGAGTGCGGAGGACGTACGGGCGGTGTATGTGACTCCGGCCCACCAACATCCGCTCGGCATCACCATGTCGGCCGGGCGCCGGATCGCGTTGCTGTCCGAGGCGACCCGGCGAGGGGCGCTGGTTGTCGAGGACGACTACGACTCCGAGTTCCGGTACGACGTCGCTCCGCTGCCTGCACTCGCGGCGCTGGACCGTGATCGGGTGGTCTATCTCGGCAGTGCCTCGAAGTCGGTGCATCCGGGGTTGCGGATCGGCTGGCTGATCGGCCCGGCGGCCTTGGTCGAGGCGATCGCGGCACGGCGCGGTGATCGGCATGACCACCCGCCGTGGCCGGCGCAGCGGGCGTTGCTCAGCATGCTGCGCGAAGGTCACGTGGACAGGCTGGTCCGGTCGGCCCGGCGGGTCTATGGCGAGCGGAGTCGTCTTGTGGTCCAAGCGCTTTCGCCGTATGCCGCGATGGACGGTCCGCCGGCGGGGATGTACCTCACCTTGCCGCTGCCCGGTCCGGTGGCGGAGGCGGTCCGGGCCGACTGTTGGCGGCAGGGGTTCGACGTACCGTCGCTCGGGTCCTACAGCCGGAGCTCCGGCCTGACCGGGCTGGTGATCGGGTTTGGCGGTCTGAGCGACGAGGAGTTGTCCCGAGCTCTCGAGGTCATGACGAGGGCATTGGCTCGACTGTCCGGCTAGTTGCCCGCCACGCAACATCAGGGACGAGAAGTGACGAATCGGGCAGCCGGGGTCGCGAAAGACCCCGAAAAGGCAGGTATCGCCGGACTGCGGAACGATCGGTGCGTGACAGAACGCCCGCTGACCCCGGGTCAGCCGGTGGCAGATGACGTACTGCGCGCTGACATCCGCCTGCTGACCACGCTGTTGGGCGAGACGTTGGTGCGCAGCGAGGGGCCGGAACTGTTGGACCTCGTCGAGATGGTGCGCGGCCAGGCCAAGGTGGGCGCCTTGACGGAGCTCCCGGCGGCGGTCGATGAACAGCTCAGGGCGATGGATCTGCCGACGACGATCAAGGTGGTCCGGGCGTTCACGTCGTACTTCCATCTGGCCAACGTCACCGAACAGGTGCATCGCGGCCGTACGCTGCTGCGCCAGCGCGAGACCGGTGGAGGCTGGCTGGAGCGAGCCGTGGCCCGGATCGTCGAGGCCGGCGTGCCTGTCGACGTGGTGGCCGAAGCGGTCGGGAGGCTGGCGGTACGACCGGTCCTGACCGCACACCCGACCGAGGCCGCGCGTCGCTCGATATTGGACAAACTCCGCCGGGTGGCCGAGCTGCTCGATCTCCCGCAAGCCGCGCTCCGTCGTCGTCGGCTTGCCGAGGCGGTCGAATTACTTTGGCACACAGACGAGTTGCGGATCGGCCGTCCGGATCCCATGGACGAGGCGCGGAACGGCATCTACTACCTCGAGGGTCTCGGCAGGGCGGCGGTCAGTGACGTGCTGGACGAACTGCGTGAGCGGTTGGCCGGTGTGGATGTGCAGCTGCCCAAGTGCGCCCGCCCGTTGAGCTTCGGGACCTGGATCGGTGGGGATCGCGACGGCAATCCGAACGTCACTGCCTCGACGACCCTGGACGTACTCGGACTCCAAGCGCTGCACGGGATCCGGCTCCTGCACAGCCTGGTCGACGATCTGCGCCGCGAGCTGTCGGTGTCGCAACGGGTCTCCGACGCCTCGCCGGCCCTGGTGACCCGGTTGACGCAGTCGTTGGACCAGCTGCCGGAAGTCGAACCCCGCTATCGCCGCTTGAACGCCGAGGAGTCCTACCGCCTTTTCCTTACCTGTGTCGGAGTCCGGCTGCAGCTGACCACGGCTCGGCTGCAACAGGGTCGTGGACACCTGCCGGGTCGCGACTACCGAAACGGTTCGGAGCTGCAGGCCGACCTCCTTCTGCTGCATGACTCGGTCCTGGAGAACCAGGGCGAGCTGCTGGCCAACGGTGCCGTGGACAGATTGCTGCGTACGGCCACCAGCACCGGGCTGCTGCTGGCGACCATGGACGTACGGGAGCACGCCGCGCGGCATCATTCCGCGGTCGGCCAGCTGCTGGACGGTACGGGATTGCTGCCGTGCGCGTACGCGGATCTCTCCCGTTCGCAGCGGCTGGCCGCGCTGTCTGCGGAGCTGGCCCGACCGGGCGAGTTGTCGGACCGGGCCGGGTCGCTGGACCCGGACGGCGCGCAGACCGTTGATGTCTTTCGTGCGATCGGCCAAGCGCTGGATTCGTATGGGCCGCAAGCTGTCGAGAGCTACATCGTGTCGATGACCGAGGGCGCCGACGACGTCCTGGCTGCGGTGGTGCTAGCTCGAGAAGCCGGAGTGGTCGATCTTCGCGCCGGTCTGGTGCGGATCGGGTTCGTACCGCTGCTCGAGACCATGGAGTCACTCGAGGACGCCGACGTGATCCTCGATGCGCTGCTCGGCGATCCCTCCTACCGCCGGCTGGTTGCCCTGCGCGCAGATGTGCAGGAGGTGATGCTCGGCTACTCCGATTCCAACAAGGCCGCCGGCATCACCACCTCGCAATGGGCGATTCATCGCGCCCAGCGACGGGTCCGCGAGGTCGCCGTGCGGCATGGCGTACGGCTGCGGTTCTTCCATGGCCGTGGGGGGTCGGTCGGTCGCGGCGGTGGCCCGACGTACGAGGCCGTGATGGCTCTGCCGCATGGCTCGGTGGACGGCGAGCTGAAACTGACCGAGCAGGGCGAGGTGATCAGCGACAAGTACGCGCTGCCCGTGCTGGCCCGGGACAACCTCGAACTGTTGCTGGCGGCGTCCCTCGAGGCAACCGTGCTTCGCCGGACCACCGGTCCGCTGGACGAGCGCGGCCGGCTGTGGGCGACGGTGATGGATCAGGTATCCGGCGCAGCGCACGTGCGCTATCGGGGGCTGGTCGAGGACCCGGACCTGCCCGCGTACTTCGTCGCATCCACGCCGGTGGCCGTGCTGGCCGATCTGCACATCGGCTCGCGGCCTTCGCGGCGCCCGGATGGCGGCGCTGCCCTCGACGGTCTGCGGGCGATCCCGTGGGTCTTCGGCTGGACGCAGTCGCGCCAGATCATCCCGGGCTGGTTCGGAGTCGGCACGGGCTTGGCCGCGGCGAGTGGTCAGCGAGACGTGTTGCGGGAGATGTACCGGGACTGGCCGTTCTTTCGCGCCTTTCTCAGCAACGTGTCGATGACCCTGGTCAAAACCGACCTGTCCATCGCCGCCCGGTACGTGGACCGCCTGGTGGACCCATCGCTTCGCCGGCTCTTCGACATCGTACGAGCCGAACATGCCCTGACCGTCTCCTCCTTACTCGAGGTGACCGGTGAAACCGAGCTGTTGAGCACCAACCCGGTACTGCGCCAGACCCTGGCCATCCGGGAGACCTATCTGGAGCCGTTGCACCACCTACAGATCGAGTTGCTCGCCCGTCAGCGCACCGAAGCCGAGGATCCGTTGCTGGCCCGTGCCCTGCAACTCACCGTCAACGGCATCGCCGCAGGGCTACGCAACACCGGCTGATGACACGACGCATGTGTGGCCTCAGGTCACCGGGCCAGGAAGTGAAACCCGATGAACAGCCATGCGCCGCAGACGATCCACCGCCCGGTACGCCAGGCCATAGCCACCTCGAGCACCCGGCCCAGCGGCCGGAACGGTTTCCGGCCGACCCGACCCAGCAGATCCACGGCGAGCATCGCGGCGAACAGGCCGACAAAGCCGACGAGGATCACGACGTACGGCGTCACTAGGTCACCAGTCACTAGGTCACCAGTCACTAGATCACCAGTCATCGAGTTCCCAGCCACCGGCCGACACCCAGCCACGCGAGGTAGCCGAAGAGCCGGCCGGGATAGGTGTCCAGGACCGGGTCGAGCAGCAGACTCAGAGTGGGGTGCGCGCTGTCGTTCCCCCAGAACACGGCGATCAGCTCCCAAGCAACGAGTAGCAGGGCCAGGGCCAGCCAGGGGAGGACTGATCGGCGCGGGCATACCGCCCGCGGCGGTCGCACCCGCGGCCGCACCGCAACGGCGGTCAGGACCGCTCCGGCCACGAGGACGGCGATCACGGCTGGCACAGTGAGCGGGCGGCAGAGCGCGGCCAGCGCGGCATAGGCCAGGATCAGCGCATCCCACCTGTCAAACCGCTTGGCCCGAGCCGGTACCCGCCACGCGCTCATCCCAGCTCCGGGCGGATCCACCGATCCAGGATGTCCCGCGACACCCCAAACCGGCTACCGCGCCCGGCCGCGCATCCCCCATTCCCCGGACGTTCACGCTGCAGCCGCTTCCAGTTACTTCCGTCGGCCTACGTTGCGGCCATGTCTCGTGACCGTCACCGTCTCGCCCGGGCCACCGCCACCGCCGTCGCCACTGCCGGGCTGCTGGCAACCACCGTCGGCTCCCCGGCTTCGGCTGCACCATCCATCGATCGGATCTCACTGATCCCCATCGGCACCTACGCCAGCGGCGTCTTCGACGGCAGTGCCGCCGAGATCGTGGCGCACGACCCCGTCTCGCAGCGGCTGTTCGTGGTCAACGCCGATGCCGGCCTGGTGGACGTCCTCGACATCGCCGACCCGACCAACCCCGAACTGATCGACACCATCGTTGCAGCCGGCTCGGTCAACAGTGTCGATGTGCACGACGGTGCCGTGGCGGTCGCCTCGCAGGCCGACCCTGCGCAGGACCCCGGATTCGTCGAGCTGTTCGATGCCGACGGCAATCGGTTGTCCAGCGTCCAGGTCGGTGCGCTACCCGACATGCTGACCTTCACTCCAGACGGCACGAAGATCGTGGTTGCCAACGAGGGCGAGCCGGCCGGCTACTGCGAGGGAGATGCCGGTGACCCCGAGGGGTCGGTGAGCACCATCGACGTCTCCGGTGGCGCGGAGAATGTGACTCAGGACGACGTCCGCACCGCCGGCTTCACGGCGCTCAACGGTCGGGCCGATGCGCTGCGTGCTGCCGGCGTGCGCATCTTCGGCCCGGGTGCCGCTGTCGCCCAGGATCTCGAGCCCGAGTACGTGGCCGTCGACGCCGCCTCGGCCACGGCGTGGGTATCGCTGCAGGAGAACAACGCCTTCGCCGTCATCGACCTCGCAAGTGCCACCGTCACCGACATTATCCCGCTCGGATACAAGGACCACTCGGTTACCCGCAATGGCCTGGATGCCAGCGACGAAGACGGCCGGATCAACATCAGGTCCTGGCCGGTTCAGGGCATGTACCTGCCCGACGGCATCGATGCCTACGAGAGCTCCGGCGCCACCTTCATCGTCGCCGCCAACGAGGGGGATGCCCGCGACTACGAATGCTTCGCCGAGGAGACCCGGATCGGCGATCTGACCCTCGACCGGGACGTCTTCCGATTTCCCGGCCTGCTGCAACGCGACGACCGACTCGGTCGGCTCCGTACGACGACGGCGTTCCCCACCGTCGAGCCTGCTACGGAGCTGTACTGCTTCGGTGCCCGGTCGTTCTCCATCCGGGACGAGGCCGGAAACCTCGTCTACGACAGCGGCAACGACTTCGAGCGGATCACTGCGGCCGTAGACCCGGAGAACTTCAACTCGACCAACGACGAGAACGGCAGCTTCGACAGTCGCAGCGACGACAAGGGTCCCGAGCCGGAGGGCGTCGAGATCGGCCGGGCCTTCGGTTCCACGTACGCCTTCATCGGGCTCGAGCGCGTCGGCGGCATCATGGTCTACAACATCGACTCCCCATCCGAAGCTCAGTTCGTGGACTACGTCAACAACCGGGACTTCGATGGGGACGCCGAGGCCGGCACGGCCGGAGACCTCGGACCGGAGGGCATCACGTTCATCTCCGCGGCCGACAGCCCGATCCGATTCCCATTGCTCGCCGTGGCCAACGAGGTCAGCGGCACCACGACGATCTACAAGGTTCTGCCCGCACTCTCGCGGTAGGCCGCCGTCCCGATAGATCACCCGCCGCACTGAATCCTCGGAACCGGTCGGTCTCAAAGTCGGCGTTCCGTCGTCGCGAGTCACCGTATGCATTCATTCGAGACGCGGATACGTGCATTGGGAGGACCGCGGTGTAGCGCAGGACCACGTATCCGGCCTGGATCAGCAGCTTCTGTCGGCTGAGCAATCGCGCGTGGAGCATCACGTCCAGCGCGATCACGGCGTTTACGCGCAGGCCGCGACGGGCGAGGTCGAAAGCGGAACGCACTTCCGAGGTCACGGCTAGCCCGTCGAGAACGACGACATCGGCCGGCGACAACGAGGCACGGCGGGCCTGAATTCCCATCCCGCGCCGCAAGGTACGTCCCCGCGGGATCGTGATCTCGAGGTCACGAGAATTGGCCGGCAGCAGGTCGACTCCCCGTGGCCACGCCGCCCACAGTCCGGAGACCGCCGACTCGACCGGCATCCGCAGAGCCGCCGCGGCAAGCCAGATCGACGGACCGGGTGCGACGTCTGCTGGGACACAAACCGCTTGGATCCGGTACCTGCGCGAGTCGCCGCTGGCCTTGTCCCCATTCTCCCCAGCCGGCGGGTACCCGTCATCGCGAGTCGCCGAATGCACCTATCCCGATCGCGGATACGTGCATTCGGCGGACCGCGAAGCACCCGAGGCCCGGGGCGGGCCCAAGTCCCCGGGTCGGGCAGCCCGCTTAGGCTGCCGCCGGTCCCGGTCGGGCGCAGTTCCGACCGAAGCACCGCTGGATCGTCAACCGGACCACCTGGGTGTCGTGGTCGCTGGCCTGGTCGGCGAACTCAGCGTTGACGTGCACGACGTCATAGACATAGCCGGGTCGGCCGAACCTGTCCTGCAACAGCGACGGTGAGAGCAGCGTGTGGTCCAGCGCCTGCGAGTTGCCCTCGAAGACGTAGGTGTACTGCTCGTTGACCGGCAACCGGGAGATCAGGTTGGTCAGGCTGCCCGTCGACTCCAGGATCCGCATGGTCTCGGAGAACTGGAAGTCGTTGATGTCGCCCAACACCACGATGCGTGCCTTGGGGTCACTGACCAGCAGGTCGTCGGCGAAGGAGCGTACGAGTTCGGCCTGCTGGTGACGCTGGTTCTCGGAGCTGCGCACCGGGGGCTGGTTGGCCCCGAACAGGGCCTGGTCGCCGCCCTTGGAGTTGAAGTGGTTGGCGACGATGAACAGCGTTTGTCCCTTGTAGGTGAACTCGCCCGCCAATGGCTTGCGGCTGTCCTTCCAGGCCGGGTCGCTGGGCTCGATCCGGCCGGGCGAGATGCTCAGCGCGGTCCTGCCGTTGACCTCGGTGACCGCGACCGGCGTGGTCGCATCGCCACCCGGACGGTCGACGAAGGCCAGCCCACGATCGGTGCGGAACAGGAACCCGACCCGGATGTTGCCGCCCGGCTGCCCGCCGTCCTGATTATTTAGCGGGTTGATCTGGCGGTAGTCGTAGGTCGGGCCGCCAGCCGCAGCGATCGCGGCGATGAACGCTTCGAATGTCGCCGATGCGTCGGTATTGCCAGAGTTGGTCGGACCGTCGTTGTCCTGGATCTCCTCGACCGCGAGCACATCGGGAGAGCGCATGTTGTCGACCACGATTGAGGCGAGCTGGGCGAACTTCTCCGGAGGACTCGTGGCGGCCAGGTTCTCCACGTTCATGGTGGCCACGGCGAGCTGGTTGGCGGTTGGGGCGGCCGTCACCTCACGCTGCAGTCCACCGGAAGCCACCGCTGGCGCTGCGGTGACCAGGAACTTGAAGTTGTTAAAACTGTAGTCCAGCACCCCGAAATTGGCCCCGGGCAGGGTGTCGCGGACGCTGGCCGCCGGCATCGTGCCCTGAGGGATCAGGGCGTCGTCGAGAATGATCCGCTCGGGGTTGAAGTCGTTGGGGCGAATGATGATTCCGCCCCGAGGGGTTCTCGGGCCCGCGCCGTCGGTCACGACCGGAATCTCACCGAAGCTGGCGGTCGGCCCGACAACCTGGGCGTCGTTGACCTGGACCAGCATGCCCTCGAGGGACTCGTAGAAGTCGATTCCGTCGGTCCGTGCGTCGAAGCTCTGGAACTGGTCATCCTCGATCACCACGGTCGGCGGGGTACGACCGCCGGGGCCGATCACGGTGGGCGCGATCGGCGTGACCCGCGGGTCGACCTCGGTCACCGTCGGGCTGACCAACTCGGTGGTCGTCAAGCCGCCGGAGAACCCGAACTCGTCCACGGTGCCGTCCACGAGCACGCTGTCGCCCACCGCGACCGTCGGCGCGGAGCCGGTGAACACGACGATGCCCTCGCTGGTCTCCGGATCCGCATCCGGTGCCGGGTCCTGCATCCAGAACCGGTTGTTGGCTACCACTGTCACCACGCCGGGCACGTCCACAACGGATTCGCCGTCGTACGGCGAGGCGTGCGTTGCACCCTGCAGGTCGTGGATGAACAGACCCGATTGGCCGGGCGGCTCTTCGACGACGCAATCCACGCCACAGGCCACAGGCGTCGGCGTGCCCTCGGTGAAGTCGTTCGCGTTGTTGTCGGTGTCAAATCCCGCCGCATCGCGGGACGCCGACGTGGTGCTGCTCAGCTGGACGCCGGTTGACGTCGTTTCCGCGTCGCTGGTGGTCGTGCCATAGCCGACAAGGTCGCGCACTGCGGGGACTGCGGAGCAGCTACCGAGACTTGCGCCGCAGGTCAACGCCGTCGAGTCGGTGGACAGAGCGACCTTGCCGGAACTCTGGCTCATCGAGATCGTTCCGATCACCTCCGGGGGAGGCAGATCAGCACCGATTGTGCCAACCGCTCCTTCGGCGACGAGGTAGTTCCGGCCCGCAGGAATCACACCGGTCAGTTCGGTGACTTGCCATGAGATTCCGCCCGACGACGCGTACTGCACGGACCAGCCGCTCACATCTACCTCGGAGGTGCCGCGGTTGTACAACTCGATGAAGTCCTGCTTCAAGACGGCGCCGGAGTTGCCGCCGCCGCCGTACACCTCGCTGATCACGATGTCGGTAGACATCGCCTGCGCCGGGGTGGCCAGGGCCAGGCCGGTGAGGGACAGTGCGGCCACCGTTGCGGCGGTCAGGGTGGCGCGGGCGCGATTGAGCACGGGGAAGCCTCCTCGGACGACGATGTTCGATGGACGGCGTTGTTCGGCCTGATAGTTACTACCAGTTGCGACGGACATACTCAATGAACAGGGCATGTTCGGCCCATGAACGCGGTCGGGCGACATTCGTAGGTCAGCTGGTCGGCCAGATTCACCCAGGCGTACGCCGGGCGCTCACCTTCGCGGGCTAACTTCCGCACCGTGAGCGGCGAGGGTCTGCGGATTCTCGGGGTCGTCCTGCTGGCCTGCAGCGTGCTCACCGGGCTCGGCTTCCTGCTCAAGCCGTCCTGCACGGGCGACTACGAGGACAACCGCAACCGTTACTTGTGCGTCAAAGACATCCAGGTGCTCTCCCAATGCGCGCAGCTGGGCGCCTGGACCGGCGTGACGAATCTGGTGGCCGCGACGAGCAACGCTCCGCCGACCTGCTCACCGAGCTCTATGTGGCTCACTACACGCGGAGCTTCGCCGCAGTTCACAGGCCGTTGGACGGCTCTCTGGAAAGCCGCTGGCTAGCCAGGCATCGGGCCATATTGGGGACTGCAGTGGGGTACCCACGGTCCGAGGTCGTACCTTCCGCCTCGGCTAGTCCGCGTGCCCGACGATGTTGACCACGATGCCGTGGGGATCTCGGACGAAGAACCGTCGTACGCCCCAGGGCTCGTGGGTGAGTGGGTGGACAATCTCGTAACCGCGGCGTTGTGCCTCCGCATAGGCGGCATCGACGTCGCCCACGTGGACACTGAGCAACGACTGCTCAGGTCCGGTGGCGTCGCCGGAGACGAGGCTCACCTGCACACTCGGGTTCGTCGGTGATCGGAAGCTGGCGATCCACCCCATGTCAAACTCTTTCCGAAGACCGAGGAAATCCTCGTAGAAGTCGTGACCGGTGGTCGCGTTGTCGACGTTGAGGTTCGGCACGATGCGGCGGACAATCATCGCGTCGCTCCTGGGGTTAGTGGTCGCTGAATCCCCTATCCTGCCCAGCGCGCACACCAGGTCAAGCGTTGACGACCGTGCTGCCCTCGTCCCGACAGAGACAGAACGGGTGTCCGGCTGGGTCGAAGAGCACGCGGACGTTCTGCTGTGGTTGGTGAATCGCAACCGTCGCTCCGAGGGCGAGCGCCTCAGCGACCGCGGAATCGAGATCGCCAACCTGGAAATCGAAGTGCATCATCGGACGCTGTTCCCCGTCCGCGGGTGGCCAGACGGGGGCCTGGTAGTCGGTTGCCTGCTGGAACACGATGTAGATGGACCCTTGAGGCGCGGCGAGGATGGCCGTTCCTGGTTCTTCGTGGCCGATGGGCCAATCGAGCAGCTGGGAGTAGAACCTCGCTAAAGCCCCAGGGTCGGGCGCTTCGATAGCGGTTCCCACCACATGTCGCCGGTTCGGGAACGCATGCAGTAAGCCTTGCGCAGCTGCCCAACCATGTCCAATGGATGCGCACTATGCCTGCGGACAATCCACAATAGACAGTTACGCGAGCACGAGGCCGCATGCCTATCCATGGCCGGCCGAAGCGCGCCAGCGACCTTCCTGCCGTCCACGAACAGACCCGCCACTCCACCCCCAGGGTGACCATCGCGCCGGGCAATGTAGTGATCGAACTCCGGCCCACGCCACCGCCGAAACCGGCCCAGGATTGCCCGCGCCACCGCGGGAATTCTCAGCCAGGTGTCGAGAACGCCTGATCGGCTCCGACGTCTCCTGTGACAGGCGCCGGCAAGAAGCCAACTCAGCAAAGGAGACCGCACGCATGCCCAACAACCGCAAGCTCGTCGTCGCAGAAAACATCAGCGCCAACGGCGTGATCGAGTTCCTTGATCCCTGGTTCGACCCCGGCGCCCAGGAAGACAACGACCAGCTCGAGGTGGTCCGCGCGCACATTGCCGCCGAGAGTGCCCTGCTACTCGGCCGGCAAACCTTCGAAGACTTCCGCGGCTACTGGCCCCAGCAGACCGCTGACACCACAGGCTTCACCGCGCACCTCAACCAGGTGCGCAAGTACGTGCTGTCCTCCACATTGAGTGACCCGGCGTGGGACAACACGACGGTCCTGTCCGGACCGCTGGAGGAGGAGGTCCGGACGCTCAAGGCCACACCTGGAGGGGAAATCGGCATCACCGGCAGCATCAGCGTCGTACACGCGCTGATGCGCGCCGACCTCGTCGATGAGTACCGGCTGTTCGTCTACCCGGTCCTGACCAGCCATGGCCGCAACCTCGTCCCCGACGGACTGTCCATGCAGGGCCTGACGCTGAAGGAGAGCCGTTCCTTCCGCTCCGGTGTGGCGCTGCTCACCTACCTGCGACCCGGACGCGACCAGCCCCGCGACACTGACGCAAGCCTCACAGCGACGCCCGTAGATCCAGCCTGAAGCACGAAAGCGGACCCCTCAGCCACTGCCTGCGGACAGAAAGCGCGC
>Ga0136615_10000978_pt1 | contig 13448 bp, 13 predicted proteins | sample AntDrymUQ2882206_2_FD_106647 | JGI IMG/M metagenome (GOLD analysis project Ga0136615, IMG submission 106647) | Polar desert sand microbial communities from Dry Valleys, Antarctica - metaG UQ288 (22.06) | ecosystem: Environmental > Terrestrial > Soil > Desert | place: Antarctica: Dry Valley...
GCCACGTAGGCCGCGACGTCCTTGGCGTCCTGGCCGTCGTAGAGCTTCGCCGGCATCCGGCCGTTGGGGTGCAGGATCTGGCGTTCGACCACGCCCGCCACGGTCTGCTCGCCGAGCCCGTCCGCTCGGGAGCCAGCGAACGCCAGATCGAGGTTCGGCCCTTGGACGCCCGTCGCGTTGGCGCGCTCCAGCACGTGGCAGCCGGCGCACTTCTCAGCGAAGAGCGTCTTGCCCTTCACCAGGTCCGGCTCCTGTTCGCGCCCACACCCGGCCGTCGCCGCCAGCGCCACGATCGCGACCGCCAACACCGCCAGCGGATGACGCCAACTTGTCACGACGCGGAAGAGTACTTGCTGGGCAGCCGCGGTACTCAACCGGAGGGATCGGCGTGGGGCAACTCGCTCAGACGGCCCTCCGCCGCCGCTATCACGCCGAGCGCGACCCCTTCCCAGCCGTAGATTCGGCGCGCCAGATCCGCGATCGCGGCCGATGCCGCCGAGCGCCGTGCAGGCTCCAATGAGAGCCATCGGATCAGCTTGTCGGCGATCTGCGCGACAGACTCGGGGCCGTGCTCGAAACTCAGCAGCTCGCGGAGGTCGTCGTCCAGTGCCCGTGCGAGCGTCGTCGAGACCTCAGCCAGCCCCGAGTGCGCGGCTGAAAGCGGCAGCGCACCGCAGGCCGCCGCTTCGGCGGCGACCATGCCGAACGCCTCCGGGAAGGTGCTCGGCACGACCTGTGCCTCGCAGGCCGGCAACAGCCCTGGCAGGTCCCCGTGCTCCAGGCGTCCGGTGAACGTGACCCGCCGGGCGGCCCCGGGGGCGGCCGCGAGGTATGCAGCGCGCCGTTCACCATCGAGCCCTGCGAGGAAGGCGCTCAGGTAGGCGAGGCGTTGCGGCGGACCCCCTTCGAGCCCGCGGCCGAGCGCAGCGATCCGATCGATCGGCCCGAGGTCCCCGACGGCGAGTGCGTCGAGAAGAGCGCCGAGCGTGTCACGGTAGGCCCCGAACCCAACGATGCACAGGCGCGCGTCGGGCACCGCGGCGACCACGAGCGGCCACGCGGCAAGCAGCAGGTGGACGCCCTTGGAGACGATCAGCTTTCCGACGTAACTGACGATGCGGTCCCGCTCGGGGTCGAGCGCCGCCAGCGCGGCGGCTGCCCCCTCCTCCCCGCCCCAGTTCGCGGCCGCTGCCCCCTCCAGCCGCTGTGCCAGCTCGCGCAGCCCCGCCCGCGCCTCATCGACGGTCCGTGGCCGGAAGGCATCGACGTCGACCCCTGGAGGCCCCAAGCGGGTCTTGTCCGCCAGCCCTTCGATCCCCGTGACCTCCCACAGGCTGCGCGCCGTGTGCCCGGAGCCGACAAGGACCGCCGAGGCCCGGTCGAGCCCCTCGGCCGCATAGGGAAGGAAACGCTCGCTGTGAGGGCGCACGGTGTACTCCAGCGCGCTGCCGTGCACCTTGACCGCGTAGGGGACCTTGCCGCCCAGCGCGCGCGCGAGGATCGCGGGCCCCATGACGAGGTGGTTGGCGAGCGCAACGTCGGGGCGAACGCGCTCACAGACTGCGCGTACGGCCTGCACGTTCGCCTCGATGTACTGCTCCACCGCCGCCTCGTCGAGCTCGGGAAACGGGACGGCGTCGAAGTCCTCGTAGTGGTCGGCGACGTAGACGGGCAGCACCCTGCCGATCTCCGGCCGGTACACGGTGACACGCACCGGTGATCGCAGCTCTTCGACCTTCAGCTCACCGTGGTCCCAGCTGCCGACGGCGTCGACGGAATCGATCCCGGAGGGGTCACGTTCCTGACAGAGCAGGTGAACCTCGTGACCGAGATCGGCGAGCGCGCGGACGAGGCTCACGTTGTAGATGTTGCTGCCGGTACCGCGCAGCAGATAGCCGTGGAAGATGAGTACGCGCATCGCGGTTGGTAGATTGCCGCAACGATGGGACTGATGCAGAGATACCGGCTGTGCACTCGCTCCGACCGAGAGATCATCCGCGAGATCGAGCCCGGCCGTGACTACTTCGACAAGGCGTCCGGCGAGCGGTTCGAGGTCATCGGGAAGCTCACCCCGCTGGCGCCGAACAAGAGCAACCTCCCGTACGCTGTCGAGAACCTGCGGCTCTGCGGCTGCTCTCTGGAGCAGCTTGTCGAGAAGGACCTCAACGACTGCTCGCACTGCGACCGCCGCCTGCCTGCCCATGACCACTAGCCAGCCCGGCGCCTAGCGCCGCAACCGCACCGGCGCGATCAGCAGCTACGCGTGACCCGCGCCGGCGACCCCGGCGAGCGAACCCGCGCAGGCAGCGGCGTGCGGGCGGGCGGAGCCGGTCTGCGACCACGCCGCGAAGCGGGCCGCGAGTGGCCATCGCGGCGCCGGCCCGTTGGAGCGACCCGCCCCAACGGAAGCGGGATCCCTCCTCCCCCCGGTCCGCGGCGCGGTCCGGGACGTGGCCTCTCGCCACCGCCACCGCCGTCGTCGTCGTCGTCCGACGGTCCGTCCTCGTCTCGGCGCAGACGGAGGAACCAGACAAGCCACAGGACGAGCAGTCCCACGTCGAAGACGCGGAAGCCGATCATGAAGACCCAGCCCTGTGCGCTCACACGACCATGCTACCCCGGCTCTCAAGGGCTCAATCAAGCCCGTCGCGCACGCGGGGGCCCGGCGTCGACATCCGCGCGGGCGCCCTTCCGGGATCTTCTACTGCCCGGTGTCCGGCTTGGGCTTGCGGGTCGGCTTGGGCTTCTCGGTCGGCTTGGGATCCGGGATGTAGGTGACGGTGTACATGAACCGCACGTTGAAGTAGTCGCAGCCGTAAGTCTTCACGTCGCCGAGCTTGTTGTGCTGCACATCGGCCTGGACGTCCTTGCATCTGCCTTTCGCGCGTGACGCACGCCACCAGTTCTTGCCGACGGTCGGCCGTCCGAAGATCGGGGCCCAGGTTGGGATCGTGATGCCGATGATCCGGCCCCTGTCGACCCGCATCGGCTTGTCCAGCGCGAACGTCGGCGACGACCCATAGTACTTATCCACACGGTAGGACTTGCTCTGTTGCATCAGCCGGAAGTTGCGCTTCGCGCCCTTCCTCTTCCCGCGACGCAGGATGGCGAGCCTGACCTGAGGCGGGTCGGTGCCATAGGTGCGCTCGAAGAAGTCGATCTGGTTGGACTCTGGCCTCGCCACGGACACCGTGAAGGCGACGATCGTGCCCGACCGCTTGATCAAGAACGGGTTGGCGACCTTGCCGGAGCGTCCCTGGTAGCCGGTCAGCTTCCCCGGGGCGGCACAGTCGTTATCCGGGCAGACCGCGCGTGCGGTCTCAACCCCGCCGCCGAGCTCGACGACCTCGGCCGACGCCGTCACGGGGACGGCGAAGGCGGCGATTACGAACGCGAGTGTGAGAGAGCGCCTCATGCTGGGATCTCGAAACACCGTGGCCACGCGAAGTTGCGCAGGCCTACTTGTACCGGTAGGTGATCCGTCCCCGGTCGAGGTCGTAGGGGGACAGCTCGATCTTGACCCGATCGCCGGGAAGGATGCGGATGTAGTGACGACGCATCTTGCCGGAGATGTGCCCGAGCACCTCGTGATCGTTGTCGAGCTTGACCTTGAACATCGTGTTAGGGAGGGCCTCGAGAATCTCGCCCTCCATCTCAATCTTCTCTTCCTTAGTCAAATCCTTGCGTCCAGCCAGCTACAGCTTGCGGACGTTCACCGCCTTCGGTCCCTTGTCGCCGGCCTCTTCCTCGTACTCCACCTTTGAGTTCTCGGGCAGCGTCTTGAAGCCTTGGCCATCGATTCCCGAGTAGTGGACGAACAGATCCCGGTCGCCCTCGTCGGGTGTGATGAACCCAAAGCCCTTCTCGTCGTTGAACCACTTGACCGTTCCGGTCGCCATCGCTCGCTCCGCACCTCTCGATTCCGGGCCGGCTCCCTCAGCCGACCTCCAGCGCGGAGACGCTACCAGTCGGCGCCCGTCGAAGGCACGAGCGAGCCTTGCGAAGACAGCGCCTCGCGTTCGAGGGCACCAAGATCGGTCAGCCGCGCAGCTCCGCGGCCACGACGGCGAGCTCGTCGCGCTCGGGCTCACGTGGCTTGCCGGGGAGGCGGATCGCATCGCCGGCGAAACGGGGCAGTACGTGAATGTGCAGGTGGAAGACCGTCTGCCCGGCCGCAGCCTCGCAGGAGCTGAATACGTTGACCCCCTCGCAACCGAGCCGCTCACGCATTCGCAGCGCCAGCCGCTGGACCGAGACCATCGTGTGACGCAGACCCTCCGCGTCGATCTCGTAGAGATCGCGCGCGTGGTTGCGCGGGATGACCAAAGCGTGCCCGCGGGTCCACGGGCTGATGTCCATGAAGGCGACGGTGTGCTCGTCCTCGTCGACCCGTTCGCAAGGCAGCTCGCCCGCGACGATCTTGCAGAAGAGGCAGGCCTCGGTCACGTCGAAGTACCTTATCCGGCCGTTGGGCTCCCGACCGCGAGGGTCGACGATGCCGACATCGACTCGCTCAACCAGCAAGCAGTCGACAGGCTCACAGCCAGCCGTTTCGCTTGAAGCCCCGGAACATCGAGCCGCAGACGAACGCCATCAGCGCGAGCACGGCCGGGTAGCCGTAGATCCAGCGCAGCTCGGGCATGTGGTCGAAGTTCATGCCGTAGATGCCCGCGATCATCGTCGGCACAGCCGCCATCGCGACCCAGGCGGCGATCTTGCGCATGTCCTCGTTCTGGCGCACACTGACCTGCGTCAGGTTCGCCTCGAGCACGCTCGTGAGCAGATCGCGGAAGCCCTCGAGCTGACCGTGCATGCGGATGAGGTGGTCGTTGACGTCCCGGAAGTAGGCCCTCGACTCGGGGTGGATCTGGTCGTGACGGCCGGCCGCCAACCGAGCGACGGGGTCGACCAGCGGTGCCGTCGCGCGGATGAACTCGAGCACTTCGCGCTTGATCTTGTAGATCCGCTCCGTGATGCGGCCCGCCGAGCGCTCAGGTGAGAAGACCTGCTCCTCGACCTCCTCGATGTCATTCTGGAGGCCCTCGATCGCCGGGCCGTAGTCGTCAATGACGCGGTCGACGATCGCGTGCAGGACTGCGCCCGGGCCCTGCGCAAGCCGGTCGCTGTCGCCCTCGACCTTCCCACGCACGTCCCCCAGGTCGGTGGCGGGCCCGTGACGGACGGTGACCACGAAGTGATGGCCGAGGAAGACGAGTATCTCCCCGAGCTCGACAACCTCTTCAGAGTCGACGTAGCGAGCCGTCTTGAGCACGAGGAACAGCGAGTCGCCGTAGATCTCGAGCTTTGGGCGCTGGTGGGCCTTGATCGCATCCTCGACGGCGAGCTCGTGCAGCTCGAACTCGCGCGTCACTGAGTCGAGCTCGTCGGGCGTGGGCTCGTACAGCCCGATCCAGACGAACGCGTCTTCGCCGCGGCCAGCTTTGAAGGCGTCGTGGAGGTCCAGCGAACCGGTTCGGCGCCGGCCCCCGTCGTACACCGCGCAATCGACGATCATCGCCCGCCATCCTCGTGCACGCGCCGGACCAGCTCGAGCGCCTCGTCGCGACCATCGACCTCGCCGGCGTAGACGGCCGCCTCCAGCTCACACAGCAGCTTCCCCACCTCCGGGCCCGGTGCGATACCCAGCGCCGAGCCCAGCTCGTCGCCCCTCAGCGGCGGCCTCGGCGGTCCGCGCAAGCGCCAGTGTAGGGCTGGCTCCATGACGTCACGCGCGAGCGCGAGGTGCTTCGCGATCCACTGCTGCTGGCCCTCTCCGCGCGTGGCGAGCCGGTCCGCGCAGGACAGCACCGTAACCTCGACCTCGACCGGTTCGCAGCGGCGCAGATAGCCGTGCACCGCGCGCCCGGACAGCGGCGCCTCGTGCACCAGGAATCCGAGCACCAGGTGCTGGCGGGTGAGCTTTCCCACGTATGACCGCAGCCGCTCGCTCGTGTGCATCCGGCGGAAGATGGCGCCGACCATCTCGTCCCCAGCCGAGTCGTGACCGACGAAGGAGACGCCTCCGCCGGACCGCTCGCCGCGAGTCGCGGGCTTGGCGACGTCATGGAAGAGGGCCCCCAGCCGCAATGCCTCGCCACGGGTCAGCCCGTCGGCGAGCGGCTCGGCGAGCACGCTAGCGACCTGCGGGCCAAGATCCCCGAAGATCGCGGCCGGGTCGGCCGCGATCTCGATCGCGTGGCTCAGCACCTCGAGCGTATGCCCGTAGACGTCGCGGTGATGGAAGCGGCTCTGCTCGACGCCCTCGAGCGCGGTCAGCTCCGGCAGCACGGCCGCGAGCACCCCGGTTCGGCGTCCCAGCTCCAGCGAGGCCACTGCACCGGGGGCCGCGATGGTCCGCCTCAGCTCGACGAAGACCCGCTCGGCCGATGGCTCGGTCAGCCGCGGGACGATCGCAGCGGTCAGGCGCTCGGTCTCCGCGTCCGGCTCGAAACCGAGCTCGGCGGAGAGGCGCATCAACCGCAGCGCCCGCAGCGGATCGTCGGCGTAGGCCTCCGGGCCGAGCACGCGCAGGACGCGACGGTCGATGTCCCCGAGGCCGTCGTGCGGGTCGATCGGGGCGCCCACGGTGATCGGCAGAGCGATCGCGTTGACGGTGAAGTCTCGGCGCGCGAGGTCGGCATCGATGGAGTCGCCCTGCAACGGGGATACATCGCAGCGAAAACGCCGGTTGCCGTCAATCGCTCGCCACCCACCGAACTTTTGCGAGAGCGGGAACACCGGCCCGCGCAGCATTCGGCCGACCGAGCGCGCCGCCGCCTCGGCGTCGCCGGCGACGGCAACGTCGACGTCGCCTAGCTCGCGCCCTATCAGCGCATCGCGCACCACCCCGCCGACGAGCCACGCGGTGCGGCCCTCGAGGCCCGCCGCCACTGCCCGCACGCCCTCGAGCCCGCGCAGCGCTTCGACTCTCATCGGTAACGGCGGGGCACACGCGGCCCGATGCCGCACGCGACCTCATAGTTGATCGTGTCGAGGCGCCCCGCGACCTCCTCCGCCGTGATTCGTTCGTCGCCCTGGACGCCGACCAGCACGGCTTCGTCCCCGGCGCGGATATCGGTGTTCGCGCCGAGGTCCACGGCGATGTTGTCCATGCTCACTGTGCCCACAAGCGGATGGCGTCGCCCGTGCAGCAGCACGTCGCAGTTGTTGGTGAGCGCTCTCCTCCAGCCGTCCGCGTAGCCGATCGGCAGCGTCGCGAGCCACGTCGGCCTGCTCGCGACGAAACGGCGGCCGTAGCCTGCGCCGTCACCTGTCTCCAAGCGGCGTACCGAGGCGACGTAGGAGCGCAGCTCCAGGGCGGGCTGGAGACCGTGCTCACGGGGATCGCGCTGGAAGGGATCGAGTCCGTACACCGCGACGCCGCAGCGGACCATGTCGAAGTGGGCGCCGGGATCCCGCAGCGTCGCCGCGCTGTTGGCCGCGTGCGCGGGAACGCCCGGGTGGCGTACGCGCAGCTCGTGGACGAAGCGGGCAAACCGGTCGAGCTGCGCCGGGAAGTGCTCGTCACCAACCTCGTCGGCGGTCGCGAAGTGGGTCATCAGGCCCGCCAGCTCGACACCATCGCGCTCAGCCAGCGCGTCCGCCAGCGCGACGGCGTCACGGGGGTCCCGAGCCCCGAGCCGGCCCATCCCAGTATCGAGCTTGACGTGCACCCGCGCCCCGCGCGGCAGAGATCGCAGGAACTCGGGTGTCCACGCGACGACGTCGGCCTCGGCTTCCAGGGCGATCGCGATCTCCGCCCGCGTGAGCGCCCCCATGACGAGCGTGCGCGCCGAGATGCCGCCCTCGCGCAGCACCGCCGCTTCGCGAGCCGTCGCAACCGCCAGCGACGTCGCGCCGCCATCGAGTGCAGCGCGGGCACACTCCGCCGCGCCGTGCCCGTAGGCGTCCGCCTTGACGACCGCGCACAGCCGGGCACCCCCGGTCAGCGCGGAGCGCAGGCGCGCGCAGTTGCCGCTCACCGCCGCCAGCGCGACCGTCGCGACCGCTCGCTCGTCGGCCACGGTCGCCGTCCCCCTAGGAGACGAGCGCGCCGAGCACGTCGAGCCGAGTCACGACCCCGACGAGTCGGCCGTGCTCGACGACCGGGAGTCGGTTGTGGCCGGCCTCATGGATCACGCGCGCGGCATGCTCGATCGAGGAAGAAGGCTCGACGGTGGACGGGTCCTTCGTCATCAGGTCCTCCGCGGTCGAGGCGAAGACCTTGCGCAACCGGTCTTCGAAGCGCTTGAGCGGCTCGAGGAAGACCGTGCCCCCGAAGATGTTCACGTAGTGGGGAAGGTGCAAGTCGCCCTCCGCGTCGGGAAGCACGAGATCGGCCTCGGTCACGATTCCCACGCACCAGCCGCCGTGGTCGACCACGGGCACACCGGGGAGCTCGTGCTCGCGCAATGTTCGGATCACCGTCTCGACGTCGGCGTCGACCGTGACGGACTGTGGGCTGCGATCCATGATGTCCCCAACGGTGCTGGGCATGGCGCTGACCCTATCCACTGCCGCTCAAGGCCACCGGCAGGGACTCGATCACGTCGCCCGCCACCACATGATCAGCCCCGTGGCGCTCGGCCGCGGCGACACCGGCCCACGCGTGGGCAAGCGTGCCCAGCGCACACGCCTCGAAAGCGCGGAGGCCCTTCGCCAGCAACGCGCCGATCAGGCCCGCGAGGACATCGCCGGTGCCGGCGGTGGCCAGCGCCGGGGTCCCGCCCGGGCTCACCGCCACGGGCAGCGAGCCGTCGGAGCCGTCGACGACGATCGTGTCGTCCCCCTTGAGCAGCACGACCGCCCCGCTGCGCTCTGCGGCCTCGCGCGCCGACGCGAGTCGATGGGCCGCGATTTCGGAGGTCTCGCGCCCGAGCAAGCGACCGAGCTCGGCCTCATGGGGAGTCAGGACCGTCGGTGCGGCGCGGCCGCGCAGCGCCTCGAGCCGACCCGCGTGGGCGTTGAGGCCGTCGGCGTCGAGCAGGAGCGGCAGATCGAGCGTCGCGGCAGCCCGGCGGGCAAAGACAACGGCTCCATCAGTGCGCCCCAGGCCGGGACCCAATACTACGGCCCCAGCACGTTGCGCGAGTTGCGCCAGGTGCTCCACTCCGCCGGCCTCGTGGTGTCCGTCTGTCTCCGGCAGACCGTGACTGATCGCTTCCAGCAGCCGCAACTCCAACGCCGGTTGGGCGCTTGCAGGAACGGCCGCCTGCACGTAGCCGGCACCGGCGCGCTGGGCGGCCAGCACGGCCATCGTCGGCGCACCCGTGAGCCCCCTCGCGCCCCCGGCGACGACGACGGTCCCGGAGTCGAACTTCGAGCTCTCGCGCGTGCGGCGCGGGAAGAGCTTCAGCACCCGCCCGGAGATTAAGCCCGCCCGCCCGGGCGCAGGCGCCCCGCGTGGCACGCCGATGTCGGCGACCTGGACCGTTCCCGCCAGTTGGGCGCCCGGCGCGATCCTGAGCCCCAGCTTGGCGCCGTGGAAGGTCGCCGTCACCGTCGCGCGCACGGCCTCCTCCTCGACCTCGCCCGTCGAGGCGTCCACACCCGACGGGACGTCACAGGCGACGACCGGCGCGTCTTCCCGGTTGACGGCCTCAATTGCGGCGGCAAGCGGATCACGCGGGGCCCCCGAGAAACCGGTCCCGAGCAGTGCGTCGAGAATCACACCCGAGCCCGCGAGCGCCTCGCCCGAGAACGACCGCGGCGGCTCGCCCGGGAGTCGTTGGAGGTTGGTCGCCGCATCGCCGCGCAGCTTGCCGGTATCGATCGGGCTCAAGACGTCCACCGACCGCCCCTGACCGCGCAACAGCCGCGCGGCGACGAGACCGTCGCCGCCGTTGTTGCCCTTGCCAACGAGCACCCGCACGGGGCCGTGCCGGGCGACACGGGCACTCGCGCGTGCGAGTGCCGCTCCGGCGCGTTCCATCAGCTCAAGCGACGGGACGTCGCGGTCGTCGGTCGCCCACGCGTCGACGGCACGCATCTCCTCGGTTTCGAAGAGCGGGTCCAGCCAGTCGGGCAACGGGCTCACCTGGGTACGGCGATCGCCACCGCTCCCGCCGTCTCTCCGCTGTGGGTCAGGGAGACGTGGCACCGCACGCCCAGCTCGCGAGCGCGGGTCTCCGCGGCACCGCTCAGACGCACGACGGGTACAGCAGCCGTCGGGACCACCTCCACGTCGCGAAAGCCCCAGCCCTCCAGTCCGAGCGCCTTCGCGACGGCCTCCTTGGCGCAGAAGCGCGCCGCGAGGTGCTGACCGGGCCGTCCGCGTGACTCGGCGTACTCGCGTTCGGCATCGCTGAAGAGCTTCCCCGCCAGGCGCGGGCGCCGCTCGAGGGCCTGCTCGAGCCGCTCGATCTCGAGCAGGTCCAGCCCGATCACGTCGTTACTCGACGGTGACCGTCTTCGCGAGATTTCGCGGCTGGTCGACGTTCAGGCCGCGTCCCCGCGCGATGTAGTAGGCCAGAAGCTGTAGGGGGACGACCGCCAGCAGTGGCTGAAGCAGCGGATCGGTGCGCGGCACGTAGACGGTCTCCTCGGCGTGCTCGGCCACGTGCCAGCTGCCCTCGGTGGCGATGGCAAGCACGTGGGCGCCGCGGGCACGCACCTCCGAGATGTTGGACAACACCTTGTCGAGCACCGGAGAGTCCGTTGCGACGCAGACGACCGGCGTACGCTCGTCGAGCAGTGCGATTGGCCCGTGCTTCATCTCGCCGGCCGCGTAGGCGTCGGTCGGGATGTATGAGATCTCCTTCAGCTTCAGCGCCCCCTCGAGCGCGGCCGCGAGCCCGGAGTGACGCCCCAGATACAGAAAGAAGCCGGCGTCGCACCAGCGCTCGGCCATCGCCTCGACCGGCGCGGCGACCGCCTCGAGCAGCTCTTGGACGCGGTGCGAGAGGCCCCGTAGCTCCCCGATGAGGGCCGCGAGACGGTCGGGGTCAAGGCTGCCCCGGGCCTGGGCGAGTTGCAATGCGAACAGGTACATGGCCGCCACCTGGGACACGAACGTCTTCGTCGCCGCGACGCCGATCTCGAGGCCGGCGCGGGTAAACAACGCCCCGTCGGCATCGCGCGTCGCCTGGCTTCCCATGACGTTCGCGACGGCGAGCACCTTGGCGCCCTTGGCCCGCGCGAGCCGCATCGCGGCAAGGGTGTCCGCCGTCTCGCCGGACTGGGTAATCCCGATCACGAGGTCACGCTCGTCGATGACCGGGTCGCGGTAGCGGAACTCCGAGGCGACATCCATCTCGACGGACACGCGGGCCCACGTCTCGATCGCGTAGCGGCCGACGAGCCCAGCGTGGTAGGAGCTTCCACACGCGACCACGACGACCCGTCGTAGCTGCTGGAGCTCCGCGTCCGTGATGCCGATGTCGCCCAGCTCGACCGCGCCGTGGGCGAGCCGGTCGGCGACGGTCTCCGCGACCGCGTCGGGCTGCTCGTGGATCTCCTTGAGCATGAAGGTCTCGTAGCCGGCCTTCTCGGCGGTCTCCTCGTCCCAGTCGACCTCCTCCACTGCCCGATCGACGGGCCCCCCAGCGGCGTCCAGAAAGCGCGTCCCCTCAGGGGTGACGACGACGATCTCGTCGTCCTCGACGAGCTGGATGTGGCGGGTCGAAGCGAGGAACGCCGGGATCGCGGAGGCGATGAAGCTCTCGCCGTCGCCGACGCCGACGACCAACGGGCACTCCTTGCGCGCGCCGACGAGCACACCCTCGACGTCCGCGCTGAGCGCCACGAAGGCATAGTGGCCGCGCAGCTCGCCGTAGGCGCGACGAACGGCCTCGAGGAGATCGCCGTCGAAGTGGTCGGCGATCAGGTGGGCCACTACCTCGGCGTCGGTGTCCGAGCTGAAGCGCGAGCCGTTCTCGATCAGGCGTGCCTTCAGGTCGGTCCAGTTCTCGACGATCCCGTTGAGGACCACGTGGACCCGGCCGGAGCTGTCGTCGTGAGGGTGGCAGTTGTGCTCGGTCACTCGGCCGTGGGTCGCCCAGCGGGTGTGACCGATGCCCACGACGGCAGTGCTGTCGGCCCCGTTGATCGCGGAACGCAGCCGGGAGAGGTTGCCAACGGCCCGCACCGACCCGACCTCGCCGTTCTCGGTCATCGATAGACCAGCCGAGTCGTAGCCGCGGTATTCCAGCTTCTCCAGGCCGGACAGCAGGATCTCCTGGCAGGGGCGGGCGCCCGTGTATCCGACGATGCCGCACATACAGGACGAGAGTACCGGTCTGCGAGCACTCGGAGTGGACCGACGGCGCGGCCCGCTCACTGCCCAGCGGTGGCCCCGGTGCAGCGGGGCCAAAGGCGCGCCGGGACTAGCCGAGCTCGCGCTCGACGAGGCTGACCAGCCGCGCGGTGATCTCCGCGCACTCGTGCTCGTCGGGTGCCTCGACCATCACGCGAACGACCGGCTCGGTTCCCGATGCCCGGATCAGGACGCGACCTCGTCCCTCGAGTGCCGCCGACTCGGTCTCGACGGCGGCCCAGACCTCGCTGGCGGACTCGAGTGCCTGCCGGTGGGCGACGGTCACGTTGACCAGCCGCTGCGGGAGCTTGTCCATCGCGGCGCGCTCGGCGAGGTCGCCGCCGTCGAGGGCCTCGAGCGTGAGCAGCGCCGATGCGATCCCGTCGCCGGAGGGCACGAAGCCCGTCTCGATGATGTGACCCGACTGCTCGCCGCCGAGGGCCCAGCCGCGGCGCAACAGCTCGGCGAGCACGTGGCGGTCGCCGACGTTCGTGACCGCCACCTCGAGGCCCGCGTCGCGCATCGCCGTGTGAAAGCCGTAGTTGGTCATCACGGTGACCGCGACGCCGTCACCGGGCAATCTGCTGGACCCGCGCAGATGCAGCGCCGACAGCGCGAGCAGCTCGTCGCCGTCGACGACGTCGCCTTCGCGGTCGACGGCGAGCACGCGGTCCCCGTCGCCGTCGAACGCGAAGGCGATGTCATGCCCGCCTTCGGCGACCCGCCGCGCGAGCGCGTCGACGTGCGTCGAGCCGACCCCATCGTTGATGTTGCGTCCGTCGGGGCTCGTCGCGATCGCGTCGACGTCGGCGCCCAGACGGCGGAAGATCTCCGGTCCGACGTAGTGGGTCGCGCCGTTGGCGCAGTCGAGCAGCACCCGCATGCCCGACAGGTCAAGCTCCTCGAAGCGCAGCTCGAGCTCGCGCAGGTAGTCGGCCGGCGCTCCATGCAGCTCGCGGATGCGTCCGATCCCGTGCCTCGCCGAGCTGGTCTCCCCCGCCGCGACGTCGGCCTCGATCTGGGCCTCCTGCGCGTCGGCGATCTTGGTCCCCTCGGAGCCGAAGAGCTTGATCCCGTTGTCGCGGAAGGGGTTGTGCGAGGCCGAGACCACGGCGGCCAGGTCCAGCTTGTGGCGGCGCACCAACAGCGCGGCGCCGGGCGTTGGCAACACGCCGCCCATCAGCGCGTGGCCGCC
>Ga0136615_10000979_pt1 | contig 13436 bp, 15 predicted proteins | sample AntDrymUQ2882206_2_FD_106647 | JGI IMG/M metagenome (GOLD analysis project Ga0136615, IMG submission 106647) | Polar desert sand microbial communities from Dry Valleys, Antarctica - metaG UQ288 (22.06) | ecosystem: Environmental > Terrestrial > Soil > Desert | place: Antarctica: Dry Valley...
CGTCTTCCTGGCGATCGTCGGCGGCACCACGCTCGCCTTCTACGCGCTGATCGGCTTCGAGGACTCCGTGAACGTGGCCGAGGAGACGCGCGAGCCGCGCCGGGTCTTCCCGCGCGCGCTGTTCGGCGGCCTCCTGATCGCCGGGCTCCTCTACCTGCTGGTCACGCTGACCGCGTCGGGCGTCGTGGCGACGGGCCAGCTCGCCGGCTCCGACGGCCCGCTGCTCGAGGTCGTCAAGGAGGGTCCGTTCGGCATCTCGACCGAGGTTTTCTCGGCGATCGCCCTGCTGGCGGTGGCGAACGGCGCCTTGATCAACATGATCATGGCCTCACGGCTCGTCTACGGGATGGGGCGCCAGGGCATCGTCCCCTCGCCCTTCGCACGGATCCTCTCCGCCCGCCGGACGCCGTTCATCGCGATCGCGTTCACGACGTTGATCGCCGCGATCCTGATCGTGACCGGCGACCTCAGCAGCCTCGCCGACACGACGGTGCTGCTGCTCCTGCTCGTGTTCACGGTCGTGAACGTCGCCGTGCTCGTGCTGCGGCGCGAGCCTGTCGAGGCCGACCACTTTCGAGCGCCCACGATCGCGCCGATCCTCGGCGCCGCGGTGTCGATCTTCCTGATCACCCAGACCGACGGCGAGGTCTTCCTGCGGGCCGGCATCATCCTGCTCGTGGGCGTCGGCCTGTGGGTCGTCAGCCGTCTGATCACCGGCCCGGCGAAGCCGGTGGACGACGCGGACCTGGCGGAGGATCCCGCCGAGCGGCGCGACTAACCGCGCGTCTGGCGCCGCTTCACGTCGTCGAGCAGCAGCCCAAGGTCGTGGGCGATGTCGGCCGGGGGCACGGGCACGCCGGCCGAGAACTTGGTGCGCAGGCGGCCGTCGGAGTCCACCAGCCAGATGCTCGCGGTGTGGGCGCTGCCGGGCTCGCCGGCGGGCTGGGGCGCCGCGAAGTAGGCGTCCCAGGTCGGCTCGAGCTCGGCCTCGGTGCCGACCAGGTAGTGGAAGTTGGGCGAAAACTCGTTACTCGCAAGCCACGCCCGCACCGCCTCCGGCGTGTCGTTCTCCGGGTCGACACTGACCGCGAGCACCTCGACCTCGTCCCCGCGCGGCCCCAGCAGCTCGAGCGCCTCCCTGAGCTCCTGGGCGATCAGCGGGCAGACGTCGGGGCAGGTCGTGTAGAGGAACGTCACGACGAACGGCCTCCCCGCGAGGTCGGCCGTCCCGATCTCTCCGCCGTGCGCGTCCGCGTGGCGAAACGACGGGGCGGGCGCGCCGGCGAGCTCGGCGGGCAGCTGCCCGCCGCGGAAGGGGGTCGACTGCTCCTCGACAATGGCGAGCGGCTCGTCGCCCGCTTGCGCCAGCGCCAGGTAGGCGAGCGCGGCGGTGGCCGCGACGCAGACAGCCAGGAGCGCGACGAGCACCTTCGAGCGCAGCGGCCCCCGGCGCTCGCTCGGCTCGTCGGAGCTAGCCATCTAGCGGACGCTGCGCCGGTCGCCGCCCTCGAGCGACCCGAGCGGGCGTCCCTGCTCGGCCGCGCCGACGCCGGCGTCGAGCTGCTCGGCCGAGACCGCGCCGATCACGTGCGCCACGACCTCGCCGTCGGCGCTGACGAAGAACGTCTCGGGCAGCCCGGTCACGCCCCAGTCGAGCGCGACGCCGTTCGACTCGTCGCGGACGTTGAGGTACGTGGTGTCGTACTCGCGCATGAAGGCGCGCGCGTCGTCGGTCAGGTCCTGCATGTTGAGCCCGGCCAGCAGGACCCCGCGGTCGCGCGCCGAGCGCCAGGAGCCCTCGAGCGCCTTCGCCTCGGCGCGGCAGGGCTCGCACCACGAGGCCCAGAAGTTGATCACCACGGGTGTCCCGCGCAGCTCGGCGAGCGACACGCTGCCGTCGGCCGCGGCCTCGCCGACGACGCTCTGAAGCCGGGGCGGCGCATCCCTGGGGGCCTGCAGGACCGGGAGGTCGAAGCCCGGCGCCGCCACGGCCTCGCCGCGCGCCAGGCTCTGCTCGATCGTGCGCTCGGGCGCCTCGCTCACCAGGCCGTAGCCGAGCAGCGCGAGGAACGCCACCGCAGCGGCCACCACGGCCAGGCGCAGCCAGGGACGGGAGCGGCGCGGCGCCGGGGGCTCGACCACGCCCGTCGAACGCTCGCCGGTGGCGCTCGCCCCGCTCACACCGACTGGAAGAAGTTGAGTCCGAGGTCGTCCAGCGCGCGCTGGATCTCGACGTTCAGCACGAACAGGTCGTTCGTGTAGACGAGCACCCCCATGACCACCAGCACGAGACCGGCGCCGACCTGGATCGCCGCGTAATGGCGCTTGACCCACTCGAAGCTGCGCTGCGCCGCCCCCCAGCCGACCGCCGACAGGAGAAAGGGAATTCCCAGCCCCGCCGAGTAGACGGCGAGCAGCCCGGCCGCCTCGACCGTGGACTGCTGCGTGGACGCCAGCCCGAGGATCGCAGCAAGCGTGGGCCCGATGCACGGCGTCCAGGCGAAGGCGAAGGCGACCCCGGCCACGACCGGTCCGCCGCTGCCGGCGCGCTCGATCAGCCCGCCGGGCCGGAAGTCGCGGTTGAGTCGGGTCACGAACACCGCGGCGATGAACAGCAGCCCCATCAGGATGATCGCCACCCCCGCGACCTTTCGCAGCGTGAGCTGGCTTTCGAACAGGAACGCGCCGATCGCGGTGGCGGTGAGGCCGAGCAGGATGAATACAGCCGAGAAGCTGGCGATGAACAGCAGGCTGCGCGCGAGCACGCTCGGGTCGAGGCGCCGCGTTCGCTCGCCCGGCGCCTTGCCGCTCACCGCCGCCAGATAGCCGGGCACGAGCGGCAGGCAGCATGGGGACACGAACGAGACGAGCCCCGCGGCGAACGCGAGCGAGATCGTGGGCGAGTCGGCCATCCGTCGAAGACGATGGTAGGCGACGGCACTCGCCCGCCCGCCGGCCTCCGGCGGCGCGGCCGCTAGGCGATGCGGTCGCCGACGGCGACGTCGCGGTCGGGGCGCAGCAGCACCACGCCCTTGGCGTCGTCGAGCGCCCCGAGGACCAGCACCTCGGAGGTCACGGGCCCGATCCGGCGCGGCGCCAGGTTGACGACCCCCACCACCAGCCGACCCTCGAGGTCCTCGCGTGCGTAGTGCTTGATCTGCGCCGACGACGTCTTCGTGCCCAATTCAGGCCCGAAGTCGATCTCGAGCCGCCACGCCTGCTTGCGCGCCTCGGGGAAGTCGTGGACGGCGGCCACCCGCCCCACGCGCATGTCCACGCGCGTGAAGTCGCCGAACTCGATCACCGACCGTGTTCTACCGGAGCCGCCCCCATGGCGGAGTCTGCTGCGTGGTGGACGCTCGTGTATCGCCTCTCAAGAGTGGTCAGAACGGGTGCTCATCCGTTCTGACCATTTCTCGAAGGTGCACCTCGGGCGGGCGCCCCCCAGAGCGGCGGCGCCGGGCTCGCCCCCGCCGGGACGACGCAGGCCTCCTGGGGCGGTGCGGCCGCCGATGAACGCGGGCTCAGGGTCTACGGCTAGGCGGCGCTCCGCGAACTGCTCCGTCCGCCGGTGCGTCGGCCGGCGCCACTGGAGCGTCCGGTGCTCGCCCTCCTCGCGGCCGGGCTCGTGCCGGTGGCGCTCGACTTCGAGGCCGTGCTCCGCTTGGCGGTGCTGGCCTTGGCCGTGCTCCGCTTGGCGGTGCTCCGCTTGGCGGTGCTGGCCTTGGCGGTGCTCCGCTTGGCGGTGCTGGCCTTGGCGGTGCTCCGCTTGGCGGTGCTGGCCTTGGCGGTGCTCCGCTTGGCGGTGCTGGCCTTGGAGCCGCTGCGGGATGCGGAGGTGTTGCCCGTCCCGGCGGTACTCTGCGCGCGGGTGCGCGCGGCCTTGCGCGCGCTCGCGCTCCGCTGCTGGGCGCTCGCCTTTCGCGTGCGAGCGGCCTTGCGGGCCGCGGCGGCCGGGTCGCTCCCGCCGCGGTCGCTCCCGGCGGCGCGGCTCTCGAGCGCCTCCAGGGCGCCCCGCAGATCGTCGATCGCCGAGCGCAGCGGCTTCGGCACGCGTCCCTTGCCGTCGACCTTCGCCGCGGCCCTGGACGCCGACCGGGCGACCTGCTTGCGCAGTCCGCTCGCGCGCAGCGTGTCGTAGAGATTGGTGTCGCTCTTCTTTGCCATCCGACCCTCCTCGCTCGCTCGTCTTCTCCTGTACGGAATACCCAAACCTCGTCGCTGTGAACCGAAATGTGAAGAGCAATGGGGCGCCGACGTCCTACCGGCCCTCGACGGCCGCGACGGTCCCGGCGCGGTCCCGCTGGCGCTCGTCGACCCAAGCATCGAGCGTCTCCCACCAATCGAAGAGCCAGCCGATCCGCTCGTCGCGTCCCGCGGGGATGGCGTCCGCCGGCTCGAGCCACATCCGCACCTCCACCATCTGTTCCTTCGGCAACAGGGCCCAGAGCTCCCGCACCCCGGTGGGACAGCCGACGTGACCGAGGATCACGACGTCGGCTTCGGGCGCCGCCTCGATAGCCGCAAGGGCGCCGCCCGGACGCGGCGCGCTCACGTGGCGCATCCGGCGAGCCCGCTCGGCCTCACGCGTGAAGCCGCCACGATCCAGCCGCTCGATCGCCCGCCGGCGCTGGCGCTCCGAGAAGTTGGCGCCCTCGGGAAAGATCAAGAGCGCGGCCGTGCCGCCGAGCTCGCGCGCCATCGCGGCGATCTCCACCTCGGTGTCGCCGCCGCGCGGATCGACGAAGCGATTCGGCAGGCGCTCGCCGAGGACGTCGATCAGCGGGTCGAGGCGCAGCGCCTCGTGCATGACGACGCGCGGGCCGCGGTCGTGCCAGGAGAGGAGCGCGTGCAGCACGAGCAGAGTCTCCCCCTCACCGGCGTGGCGGCCCAGCACTAGCACCGGGCGACCCGGCTTGGAGAGCGCCGCCTCCGCCTCCGCGGATTCCGCCACCCCAACCTCCACGCGAGCGAGCCGGACGATCGCGCGGTAGACGCCGGCCAGGAACCACCGCATCAGCGCGTAGTGCGCGCGCTGCATCGCCTCGGAGCCCATCTTCCATCCGAAGCCGCTCGCGATCCACAGCCCGAGGCTGGCCACCGTGGCAGCGAGGTGGTAGCCGGCGGCGGCGAGCGCGATCAGAAGCGCCCGCAGCGGCCGCCAGCCGCCGGCGAGCGGCGACGCCAGGCCCGCCAGCACCAGCAGCGCGGGCGAGACCACGATCAGCAGCAGCTCGAGCAGCACCAGCAGCGGCGCCAGGAGGAGCCGGCGCAGCAGCTTGGGCGGGACCGGCATCACGGGCCCACACCGTTCTCCGCCAGGTAGCGCGCGGAGGCATCGTGCGCGCGCTCGATGCGGTCGCGGATCTGCGACGTGTCGCGGTAGCGAAACTGCGAGACGTCGGTGTAGTGCGGCGGGCTCGTCTCGCCGGTCGGCATCACGTGGACCGTGACATCGTCGGGGAGTGCCGCGAGATCGCCGACGAAACGGTGGCGGCGCGCGATCTCGAACGCCACGAGCGCCACCTCCCACGGCCACCGCGGTGGCTCGAGCGGCCGGTCGATGCGGCCGACGTGGAGCACGAAGACGGTCGTGGCGCCGAGCGCGACCGCCCGCCCGACGGGGACGCTGTTGACGATGCCGCCGTCGATGTAGTGCTCACCGTCGATCACAACCGGCGGGAGGATGCCCGGCACCGCCGAGGACGCCAGCACCGCTTCCACCAGCGGCCCGGCGCTGAACCAATGCTCCGAGGCCGTCTCGATCCTCGCCGCCACGCACTGAAACGCAACCTCGAGGTCCTCGATCCGGCTGGCCGGTAGGGATTCCTCGAGCAGCCTGCGCAGCGACTCGTTGCCGTGCAGGTGCGTCCGTGTGCGCACCAGCGTCCCGAGGCGCCCGAGGATCGATCCGTCGAAGGCATCGCTGCGCTCGATCTCGGACCACACCTCGCTCAGCCGGTCGACGGTCGCGAGCACCGGCGCGGCGGCCACGGCGGCGCCGTTGATGGCGCCGATCGAGGTCCCGACGACGAGCTCGGGCGCGATCTGGCGCTCGAGCAGCGCCCGCAGCATGCCGACCTCGTGGGCGCCGAGCTGGCCGCCGCCGCCCAGCACGAACGCGCGCTTCCCCGTGGTCACAGCGGACTTCTACCGCACCGGCCGGCGGTCGCTTCAGCGGTCGAGGGCGAACGCCGCGGCGGCGTCAGCCCGAGAGCAGGCGGACCTCGACGCGGCCGTCGCGCTCGCGCACCTCGAACGCCGGCTGCGGCGCGGTGGCGGGCCCGCGCTTCACCGACCCGTCGCGCCGGTCGAAGCGCGAGCCGTGGCAGACGCAGACGATCTCGTCGCCGTCGAGCTCGCCGTCGCTGAGCGAGCACCCGCGGTGCGAGCAGCGATCGTGGATCGCGAAGAGCCGCTCCGCGTCGCGCAGAAGGAGCACCGGCGTATCCTCGACGATGACGCGCGTCGGCCGGCGGTCGGGAAGCTGCGAGCCGTCCGCCGCCGGGGTCCAGTCCGCCGGCCCGGGGTCGAACACGGTCTGGTCGGCGCCGATGCCCTGGCGGAACGAGAGGTGGCCGCCGAGGAAGCCGCCCGCACCCAGCACGGCGGCGCCTCCCACGCCGAGCAGCGCTCCCTTACGACGATTGCCGCGGCGGCGCGCGGCGAGCGAGGCCGTGTAGAGGCCGAGCGCGGCGGCGTTGGTGGCCGCGTGCACGAGACCGACCCGACGGACGCCGTCGTCGCCCAGCTCCGCGTCGGCCCAGTCGCTGACGCCCGAGAGCGCCGTGGGCCCGTAGGCGGCGATGCCGACGGCGAGCAGGCGCTCGCTGGCCCGACCGTCGTCGTCGCCTCCGAGGAGGTCGAGCAGCGACGCGCTGACGAACGCTCCGATGACGACGTCGGTCAGAATCGGGTGGATGGCGTGGCCGAGCCAGGTGCCGCTCACCGCGTCCTTGACGGCGCCGGGCGAGAGCGTGCTCCGGACGGTCTTGCCGATGCTCTTCCCGGGCGCGTCGAGGACGCCCGCCGATTCGACCTTCCCGACGAGGGGATCGAACGGCGACCCTCCGCCGCCCGTCTGACCGAAAGCATTCACGGCCAAGCGATACCCGCCGAGCAGCGTCATAAACGCGAACGCTGCGGAGCAGGCTCCTGCCCGGGTGGATCTTTCAGCCCGGCAGGGGCCGCAGGAGGACGATGGCGCTCGCGTTGACCCAGATCTCGCCGCCGGTGTCGTGCTCCCTCAGGGTCGTGAAGGGCTCTCGGCGCCGGAGGTCCTCGGTGAGCAGGTGCCGGATCTCCTCGGGCTCCTGGTCGACGTCGACCGACGTGCCATCGGTCAGGTGCACGGCGGTGGGCATCGCGCGCAACCGTAGCCAACCTGATCATTGCCCAGGCGAGCGAATGCGGCGACTCGTGCGCTTGGCCGAGCCCGCCACACAGGCGCGGCCCGCCGCGCGGCGTCAGCTCGACGTGGCTGGCGACCCTTCGACGGCAGCCGTCGCGGGCGCACGCGCCGGCGCGAGCCGCGACGCCCCGCGGGACGCGCCGGAAGCGATCCGGGATCTCTGCGGGCCGACCACGTACTTCGGGTCGGCGGCCGACGCGAACCCGGCCTTGAAGACGCTGAAGCGCGCCGAGAGCGCCCCCGCCGACAGCGCGGCGCCGCCCGCCGCCGGTGCGAAACAGCGCTCCCGTGGGACAAACGTCGAGGCACGCGGCGTGCGTGCAGTGCTTGCACACGTCCGACGACATCAGCCAGCCCGCGCCTAGGCCGTGCCGTATTGCCCTCGAGAAATGGTCACAAGAGGTGTACAGCCGTACTGACCATTCTTCGAAGGACAGCGGCGGGGGCGGCCACTTAGGCGTGGCTTATCGCCGCGCGACGCCGAGGATCCTCGGCTCCACGACGATCTCGACGAGCGCCGGCCGGTAGTCGAAGCGGCGGCACGACTCGATCTCAAAGCCCCCGGCCGCGATCACGGCGGCGGTGTCCCGGGCGGGGTGGCAGCCGCCGCCGACGAACGGCCAGAAGCCGCTCTTCTCGGCGACGCGCTGCAGCTTGGCGATGCGTGGCTTGTGCGAGACCACGTGCTCGTAGAAGCGAAGTTCGCCACCCGGGCGGATGACCCGGCGCAGCTCCGCGAGCGCCGAGCGCTGGTCCGGCACCGAGCAGAGGACCTGTGACGCAACGCCGGCGTCCACGGAGGCGTCCTCGAGCGGCAGATCGTCGGCCAGGCCCTCGACCACCCGCACACGCACCGGCGCGCGCTTCGCCTCCGTCTCGGCCAGCCCGCGCAGGTAGCGCTCGGGCTCGACGGCCAGCACCTCCTCCACGCCGCTCGGGTAGTGCGCGAAGTTGAGACCGTTTCCGGCGCCGACCTCGACGACGCGACCCGAGAGCCCTGCCAGCATGTCTCGCCGGTGGTCCGCCTCGCCCTTCTCCGCGGTGTGGGCGCTGAGGCGCGCGAACACTCGCGCGAAGATCGGGTGATGCACCGTGCGCGCGTCCTTCGCCATCTCGGCGTGACCCTAACCGGGGCGTCGCTCGGCGGTCGCGACGCTTGGTACCCGGCGCTTACGCCGGCGTCTCGAGGCGGTTGCCCAGCTCGCCCCATTTCGGGACGCCACCGTCGATGACGTGGATGACTCGTCGCGCCTCATGGCGCTGGAGGAGGCTCGAGGCCACGGCGGCGCGCTGCCCGGAGGCGCACAGCACCGCCACCGGCCGGCTCGGGTCCACTCCCTCGGGCAACCTGCGGATGTCGTGCCACGGAGTGAACAGCGAGCCGGGGATGTAGCCCTCGTCGCGCTCGGACTGCTCGCGCACGTCGAGGACCTGAAGCTCTGGGTCGCGCTCGATCCGCTCGGCGAGGTTCGCGAGCTCGAGCCGCTCGATCCGCTCGACCGGGCGCTTCTCCTGGCGCCAGCTGGTCATCCCGCCGGCCAGGAAGCCCCCAAGCATGCGGATCCCGACCGCGAGCGCCAGCCTCGCCGCCCTGCGGGCGTCGTCGTCGTCGCGGCCGACGAAGACGATCTCCTGCCGGCGATCGGCGATCCACGCGAGACGGGTGCCGAAGCCCGCCTGCAGCGCCGGTATCGAGACGGCGTCCGGGACGTGGGCGTCGTCGAACTGCAGATCGGTGCGGACGTCGATCAGCAGGGCGCCGCCGGCGCGCTTCTGCTCGAGCTGGCGCGGGGTGAGCGGAAGCACCTCGACGCCCTCGGTCAGGAGCGCCCCTCTGTTGAGCTCGACGATCGCCTCGAAGTTGGGCGGCTGCGGACCGAGCGAGCCTACGGCTCGCTCGACGAAGCGATCCTCGTCGTCGATTCGCAGCATCTCGTTGTGGGAGCGCTCGTAGCCGACCGTCGAGGAGATCTTCATGTCCATGCCGGGACCGCCGCACAGCGAGCCGCCGAGGTGACCCGGCCAGACCTCGGCCTCGCGCGGCAGGGGCATCAGCTTGTCGTGCAGCGAGCGGAAGATCGCGCGCGCCCCGTCTTCGCTGTCGATCGCGAGGTCGGGGCGAGCCACGTCGTTCACGAACAGGGAATCGCCGGTGAGGACAGCCCAGGGCTCGTCGCCGCGGCTCGTATCGATCAGCGCGAAGGCGGTGTGCTCGGGCCGATGGCCGGGCGTGTGGACCGCTCGGATCGTGAGCGCGCCGAGGTGAAGCTCCCAGCCGTCGTCGAAGGGCTCGTGGGCGTAGGCCGGCTCGGCGTCGCGGTGGATGTGGATCGTCGCGCCGGTCGCCGTCGCCAGGCGCCCGTGCCCCGAGACGTGGTCGGCGTGGTTGTGGGTCTCGAGGATGTGCTCGATCGTCACGCCCGTGTAGCGGGCGAGCTCGAGGTACTCGTCGATCGCGAACTTGGGGTCCACGACCGCGGCGACGCCGGCGCCGTGGTCGCCGATCAGGTACGACGCGCACCCGAGGTCGTCGTGGGGGATCTGGCGGAAGATCATCGGCGGCCCGCGCGGATGATCTCACCCCGCTGCACGCGGGCGAAGCTTCGGTGACCCGGTCGGGGTTACGTGCCGAAATCGGCTCGTCCGACATCGAAAGCGGCGCTTCCTCGAGCGGCGGCCGGCGGAGCTCTAGGGTGACCGCCACAGTGCCCGGCTTCGAGGTCACTCCGATCGGAAGGGTCGAGTCGCCTCTGACCGACCCCGCGTCGGCCCCGAAGCAGGGCGACGAGGGAGCGCCGGACGCGTGGCTCGTCTTCGAGCCCGCTGTGCTGGATGCCCTCGAAGGGATCCGAGCCGGGCACGAGGTGATCGTCCTCACCTGGCTCGATCGGGCGCGCCGCGACGTCCTGCGGGTGCACCCGCGCGGCGACGTGTCGAGACCGGAGCAGGGGGTGTTCAGCACGCGCTCCCCCCACCGACCGAATCCGACCGGACTACATCGGGTGGAGATCGCCTCGATCGACGGCGGCAGAGTCCGCGTGCGCAACCTCGAAGCGGTGGACGGGACGCCGATCGTCGACGTGAAGCCGGTTCTCAGCGACGACGTCGGCGAGCGATAGCGCGGCCGACGGAACGCTCGCTCGACGAGGCGATGTTGCCTTCGAGGGCGGACCCGGCTCAGCCTGGGTCGCTGGCGAGTTGACTCCGGCGCGCGTGTCGCTCGGCTGCTCATCTAAGCCGAAGTACGTACATGCGCGTATGTACCTATGACACTGTCTTTCCAGCGAGAGGACTTCCCGTGCGCGGGATAACCGCCCCGCCCTACAGCTCGCGATCTCTCCGCGATGGGCACCCTCCAACGAGGGCCGCACGACCTGCTGATCACCACGCCGGGTGCCGACGGTGAGCGCGGGCGCCGCGCAGGCGTGGTTCACCGCGGGCACGATCCCGCTGATTCTCGCCGGGGGTGCGCATGCGCTCTTGGCGCTACGTGACACCGTGCGCCCCAGGTCCTTCGCTCCGATCGAGCGCTCGGTCAAGCCGGCGATCGAAGACACCGGTATCCGGTTGGTCGGCAAGGCGGCGCCGTCGATGTGGAGGGTTTGGCTCGGGATCAACATCACCTTCGGCCTCGGCCTCTTCAGCTTCGGGCTCGTCTGCCTGCTGATCGCCACCCACGACTTCAAGCTGGTCGAGGAGATCGACGCCATCCGACCGCTCACGATCGCCTTCTCCGCGGCCCTGTTCGCCGTCTCCCTGCGCTTCTTCTTCTACGGCCCGGTGATCATCACGGGCGTTGCCACCACCTGCTTCACGATCGCGACCGTGCTCTCCCTTTAGGTACGCGACGAATGAGTCACCGGCTCCCGAACAGCGCGCACACCTCCCGGCCCTGGCGGATCCACGAGCTCACCCGCGATTTCCGGCTGGAGGACGTGTGGGCGCTGCCGACGCCAGGGGGGCCGGACGACCTCCCTCGGCTGGTCCAGCAGATCGCCGCGGGCGACACGTCGACGAACCCCTCCCGCGCCGCTCGCGCGCTGTTCGCGATCCGGTGGAAGGTCGGAGAGCTGCTCGGCTGGGACGACGCGGACGCCGGCCACGGCTCGCGGCGGCCGACGCTCCGCGATCGGTTGCCGGCGGATCTGCGCGAGGCCCCCGGCCCGGACTTCGACAGGCTTCCCTTCACCTCGCTCTACCTGCTCGACGACGAGTGGGCGGCGGAGATCGTCAACCGGACCGTTCACGGGGTGATGCACATCGGCTGGGTCGCGGACGGGACCGGCGGCTACCGCGGCCAGATGGCCGTTCTGGTGAAGCCGGACGGGCTGCTCGGGACCGCCTACATGGCCGCGATCATGCCGTTCCGGCACCTGATCGTCTACCCGCCGCTGATGCGAGAGATCGGGCGGGATTGGCGCGCGAGCGCCGGCGAACCGACGCCGCACTGATATCAGTCGGGACGACTGGATTCGAACCAGCGACCGCTCCGCCTCGGCCGACGCGCAGCGATGCGCGCGAGAAGTCGGTGATCGATCAGTTCTTCTTATCGCCGGAAGGCTTGTCCCCGGAACCCTCGCCGCCCGAGGGCTTGTCGTCTGACGGTTCGCTGATCGACCCCTCGCCGATGCGCAAGTCGACGTCGAGCAGCACGAGCGGCCACAGCAAGACCGCGAGAATCGCTGACAGGATCGACTCGAGCGAGTCGAGCCCTTGCAGGTAGTTGTTCGACTCCGCGACCACCACGCCGACAACGACGTAGGCGAGCAGCAGCAGGGTGCTGATGATCTTTCTCATGCGCGGGAACCTAACACCGATGCACGGCAATCCCCACGCGGCGAAGCGCCTCAGGCCTGCGTCACCGTGTCAATCGAGAGCTCCTTGAGGCTCCCGTCGACGAAGAGGAGGTTGGCCTCATCGTCCTTGCAGACGACCATGTCCGCGTTCCAGTCGAGCGCCATCGCCGCGAGCTCGACGGCGGCGATGCGGTGGACGTCGCGAACGAGGCCGACGGCAAACAGCGAGCGAGTCTCGTTGGCGATCTCGCCGTCGCCGGCCCGGAGGACGACTTGAAGCTTCTCGTTGACCGTCCGCGTGGCAACGGCTACGGCGATGTTCGCCAGGTCGTTGTCGGTCACGGCGGCGAGCGCCCGAGCCCTCTCGAGCGACAGCCGCTGCAGCAAGGACGGGTCGGCCAGGCGGCCGATCACGACGGGCAGGTCGAGCTCATGCGCCAGGCCGACGATCTCGGAGTCAGGATGCTCCTCGATGGCCACCACCCCCACGCCGCAGCGGCGAAGCAAGAGACACAGGCGCAGGCCCACCTCCCCCAGCCCGGCGACCACGACGTGATCGCTTCTCGGCACTGCGCGACGCCCGAGCAGGCTCGTGAGCCGGCGGCCGATTACACGCTCGACGAGGCCGGCGGTGAAAGCCGCCGCGAGTCCGAGGCCGAGCAGCATGGTTACCGAGATGAACAGCTTGAACCAGCCCGGGCCGGTCGCGATCGCCTCATTTGGGCCCACCGTGACCACGGTCCTCGCCGCGCCGTAGAAGGCGTCGACGAACGGCTGCGAGAGCACGATCATCGCGCTGAAGGTCTCGATCAGCTGCACGGTGAGGATCCCGAGCGCCCCGTAGAAGAGCAGGCCGGCAGCCTTGTCATACGGCTGGAACACGGCACGCGCGAGTGACGCGACCCGACGGCGCCTGACCGGCGGGAGAGGCACCTCGGTGACGCCTTCGTCGCTCTCGCGCAGTCCCACCGGTCGGTCCCCGTCCGTCCTGACCGCGGTGAGCCCGCTGTCGATGCAGGGACCCGCGAGCGACGGAGCAACGATGTCGGCGAGCGACGTCACTCGGCAGCCTTCGATCTGCTTTCCCAGCTGATCGGCCATCGTCTGGTCGAAGATCGTCGCGACCATCGGCACTTCGCTGGAGACGTGACGAACGATCAGCGCCATCCGAAGTACGAACGGATCGTCGCGCGAGACGATCGCGACCTTGCTCAGTCGGCTGTCCTCGA
>Ga0136615_10000980_pt1 | contig 13428 bp, 15 predicted proteins | sample AntDrymUQ2882206_2_FD_106647 | JGI IMG/M metagenome (GOLD analysis project Ga0136615, IMG submission 106647) | Polar desert sand microbial communities from Dry Valleys, Antarctica - metaG UQ288 (22.06) | ecosystem: Environmental > Terrestrial > Soil > Desert | place: Antarctica: Dry Valley...
CTGTACTCGTCAAAGCAAGAAAAAAACAGCGTGCGGTCCTCCTCCGGCGGAGCGAGGAGGGATCTCCCCGCGTAATGGCCGCCCGTTACCTTGTAGCCGAGCAAGTCGACCAGGGTGGGGAGTATGTCGAGCTGGTTCGTCAGGGTCTGTGCGCGTTTGCCGTCCTCGAAGCGTCCCGGCTCGTGGATGATAAAGGGTACCTTGAGCCCCTCCTGGTAGATGGTGTTGTCGTGCTGGAAGAGGTCGTGCTCCCCGAATCCTTCCCCGTGATCGCCGTAGATCACGAAGATCGTGTCCTCGTAAAGCCCAAGCTCTTTGTACTGGTCAATGACGTTTTTCACGAAGAAGTCGAGGTAGCGCATCTCGTTCTGGTAGTGGTCGAGCGGGGGAAAGTTCGAGTAATCCTTCAGCCCGTAACGGTCGACTGGCCGGTAGTCGTGGTGGCCCGTGACCCCGAGGTAGGTCGCAAGGAAGGGTTTGTCTTTGTGTTGCTCTATCCAATCCCTGCTCGGCTGGAGCATGATGTCGTCCTCGTAGCCGAAGTAGTTGGATTTCTGGAAGCCCTCCTTCTCCATCGTCTCGACGGGCTGGAAGTCATCGTATCCGAAGTTCTCGACGAGGTCTCTACGGTCCTCGAAGTGCTCGGTCGCCGAGGAGAACCAGACGGAGTCATATCCCTGCTCTTTCAAGAGATCAGGCAGGCACCTGGCAGGGACGCCGCCAGGCTCAGCTTCGGTGATCTCACGCACGAGGTGCGCATCGATGCCGCAGTTTATTGAGGTAATGGCCTTCGAGGTGTGGGGGACGATCGTGTATGCACGCTCGGCCAAAAGACTATGCTTCGATAGCGTCTCGAGGTAGGGCGTCGTGTCCAGGTCCTCGCTGTAGGCCGTCGTGGAGCGAGCCCTGGCAGACTCGAGGTGGATCAGGACGACGTTCTTCTTCACCGTCTCTGGGGTCTTCTGCAGGCTGGTGTCCACAGGAGGCTCTATCGAAGTGGCGTTGGCGGTAAGGTCTCTGATCCTCGCGTGTTCCACCTCGGACATGACAACGTTGACGACGGCGTCCCTGGAGAAGGATTTGCCGGCCACTCCGGCACCGACCGGCAGCGAGAGGAAGATGAACCCTAAAGACGCAGTGAATGCCCCGAGGGCGAACAGCCTGGATGTGGACAGGGAACCGATGGACCTATCCCGCCCACGCTTTCCACATACGAGCGTGGCTATTATCCAGGGACCAAGCATGATGTAGCCAACGATCACCAGAGCCCAGGCCCAGGTAGCCAGCGACGTCACGCTACCGATCACGTCTGTGATCTCTCCCAGCGTGCCGATCGAGTACGTGATGACGTTGAGGCTGAGCGTCGAGCCGGTCTCCTGGAAGTACCCGTGGGCCGAGGTCGTCGTCGCCAGGACGAGTATCGTGACCGCGTGGAAGATGACCACCACAGGCCACCGAAACCGGCTCTGCCTCGTCAATGCGAATAGCCCGACCCACAGGAATACGTACCCAAGGTTGAAGAGCAGGTCAGAACGCATAAGTGCCAAGGCGGCGAAACCCCCCGGAAGATCTTCCTGAGACTGTATCCGGATCACCTTCAATACCAGGTTGTAGACCACCAGAGGAACAAGCAGGCCGGACAGGTAGACCCAGTCGCGACCGCTCAAGATGGAGCGGAAGCGGGCTACTAGCGCCAGCCGCATGTTCTTTTTGGAAGCCACGAGTCGAGAGAGTTTACAAAGATTTCGCAGAGCTTGTCGTAGCCGGCCGCTTTGACGCGCCGGAACCTGACTGCTATCTTGTAGATGAAAAAATCTTTCAATTGGAGTATGATGTCTGGCTTGAGGTACGAGGCTGCTGTCGGGAAGCTACGTGGTTGCGGGTACAAGGCCACGCCCCAGCGGTTGGCTGTACTGGCGGCGATCTCGGCTGGTCAGCATCAGAGGCTGGAGGAGATCAGGGCCCGCTGCCCCGAGGTTGGGATGGTGACGGTGTACAGGGCGCTCGACCTTTTCACCGGGCTTGGGATCGTGCGCAGGCTCGACCTTGGTCAAGGTCCGCGCTACGAGCTGGCTGAGGACCACCACCACCACCTTGTCTGTGAGGACTGTGGAAGCGTCAAGGAGTTCGAGCGGTGTCCCGTGGACCTGCAAAGCCTCTCCCGTGTCGGCGGCGACTTCGAGGTACGTGCCCACAGCCTCGAGCTTTACGGGAGGTGCTCCGATTGCAGGTAGCGGGGCATGGTCACACGGGCGCTACGAAGGGTGGCGGGTGGAGGCTGTGAGTGCGATCCTGATGGCTTCGCTGGCCGCTCTGGGCTTCTCGGCGGCGAGCCTTCTCGCCCTACTCGGTGGAGAGTTGGGGGCCAGGGGCCGGTCTTACGCCGCCGCCTTCGCCGCGGGGATACTGCTCGCGCTCGCGTTCGTCGACCTCTTCCCCGAGGGTCTCGAACTCGGCGGAGAGGCCGCGGTCGCCGGGTTCGTCGGAGGGTTCGCCCTGCTTTTCATGACCGAGGCGTTCACCAGGGCCCACACGCACCACCAGCCCGACGAGCACGTCCACAAACACGCGCTCGGGCCCTTCGTCCTCGGGCTGGCCATCCACAACCTCGCAGATGGCTTCGTTCTGGGCGTAGGCGCCAAGGCAGGAGCCGTCACGTCCTGGCTCGTCGGGCTCGGGGTCCTCGTTCACCAGATACCCGTTGGGATCTCCCTCGCCGCTGTCCTGCTCGCCGCGCGCGTAGGGAGGGCCGGGGTCATGAGGACGGCCGTCTCTCTGGGGCTGGCGATCCCTGCCGCAGCGGCGTTGACCGTGGCCTTTCCAGCACCCGGTGAAGGCACGCTCGGTCTCCTGACCGGTGTCGCCGGAGGGGTGCTCGCGTACATCGGCGCCGCGCACCTGCTCCCCGAGGCCCAGGCCGAGGATACGAACAGGACTGCCGGCATCCTGTTCGTGGCGACGCTCATCGTCACGGCCGCAGGGCTGCTAGCACTTCCGCACGGTTAGAGCGATTTGCTTGTAGGGGCGATTCGCGAACCGCCCAACTTTCAAAGGAGCCAGAGTGCGAGCAGGATCAGTTCGGCGCCGAACAGGATGATTGTCGGGGTCGCTGCCCGGAGCTTCTTGCCCGAGTAGACGGTGGGTGCTGTGAGCCATCCGAATGCGGCCCCGCCGACGAGGCCGCCGATGTGTGCCGTGTTGCTGATATTGGGGACGGAGAACCCGAAGTAGAGGTTCAGGGCGGTCAGGATCAGGAGCTGGCGGATCAGCGGGTTCTGCCAGGAGAAGGTGCCGCTGCGCAGAGAGTACCCGAAGACGCCTCCGAGAAGACCGAAGATCGCACCGGAAGCCCCTACGGCGAGCCCGTCGAAGGCACCGAAGTAGAGGTAGGCGATGCCGCCGGCGAGCCCGCTACACAGATAGAGTGCGAGAAAACGATTTCTTCCGAACGCCTGCTCCACGAACGAGCCGAGGAAGTATAGAGAGAGCATGTTCAGCGCCAGGTGGATGAACCCCGAGTGCAGGAACATGCTCGACACCAACAGCCACACTTCGCCACCGGCGACGGCGGCTGGCAAGAGGCCGCCCTGTGCGAGCACCTCGTGGGGCTGCGTCACGAGCCCGACGTTCAGCGGGTAACCGTAAGTTTGGCCAGCGAGCGCGACGGCGATGTAAACGGCCACGCAGGCGGCTATGAGGCCGAACGTCACCGGTAGGCGGGAGAGGTCGTTCAAAGCGGGTGCATGCGTCGAGTCTAGCGGTGTTTGATCTCGCGCACGGCGTCCCCGACCCGCACCTGTGAGAGGTCCTGCAGGGGGCCGCCGACCATCGACTCGAGGTCGGGGTCGTCGCCCGAGGTAGTGCCGAAACCGCGGACCTGGACGTCTTCGCCGAACATCTGCCCGAACATACGCTGCAGGTTCTCCTGCATCTCCCCGATGTTCACGGCCCCGAACGGCATATCCTGCGTATTCTGGAGGCGGGCTACGGCTAGTCTGTCCTTGACCTCCGTAACCTCGGCCTTCGCCTTTACGTCCTCGACCGTGCCGAGCGTCTCGCCAGTATCAGGGTCCCAGACCTCCTCGCCCTCTGGGGCGAAGACCTCGAAGAGCATGCCCTGACGGACTCCCTGGCCTCTTCCGCGGTTTATAACGATCTCGCTGTTGCCCAGAATCTTCGCTACCTTGCCTTCGACCGCCATGCGGTTGGCTCCTTCCGATCATCTTGATGGCCTCGAGAGATTATATCTCTCACAGCGAAGACCGCCGCAGGCCAGTAGAATCTCCGCCATGCCTGGGAGGACGAACAGCATAGGACGGCATCTTCCGACCTCCGGCGGGCTCGCCGGGACCGTCGAGGCAGCGCGCGAGCTCGGGTGCGAGACCGTCCAGATCTTCGTCTCCAACCCGCAGGCCTGGGCCGACCCCAGAGGGCGCCAGGACGCCGATACCTTCGTCGCGGGAAGCCGTGAACTTGGCATCTCGCCGGTCGTAGCGCACGCGAAGTACCTCATAAACCTTGCTTCCACGAGCGAGGAGCAGCGAGACCTTTCGGTGCTGGCCCTGGCGCACGAGCTCGCCGCCGCCGGCGCGCTCGGGGTCGACCTTGTCGTCGTGCACGCGGGCAGCCACGGCGGGGACGGCGAAGAGAAGGGCATGGAGCGGCTCGTGGAGGGTCTGGGGCGCGCGAGGGAGCGGGCCGCGGGGCTCGACGGAGCCCCAGGAGCGGTGGCTGAGCCCGTAATCGAGAACTCCGTCGGCGCCGGCACCCAGCTCTGCTCGACGTTCGAGGATCTCGGGGAGGTTGCGCGGCGCGGCGGGGTGAGGGTCTGTGTCGACACGGCCCACGCATTCGTGGCCGGCTACGACCTGTCGGCGGAGGGCGGAGGGCGGAGGGTCGCGGCGGAGCTCGTGGATGTCGTTGGGGATGCGGTCGCCTTGGTTCACCTCAACGACGCGAAAAACGAACTCGGGAGCAACCGCGACGGGCATCGCAAGGTGGGGGAGGGGCGCATAGCCATCGACGCCTGGCCAGGGTTTTTCGACGGTCTGCCAGGAGTTCCCGTGGTCATGGAGACGCCGTACGGGACCCCTGAGGCCGACTCCGAAGAGGTGCTTCTGGTCAAGAAGTTGGCGGGTGGGTTGCGCAAAGCGCCGATTGGAAGATAGAATCAAGGGCGTGAAGACTTTGGAGATAAGTCCGGAGCGGCACACAGGAGACCTTCTCTCGACCATCGGCGAGACCCTGCGGGCGGAACGCAACGAGCGGGGCCTGACGCTCAAGCAGGTCGCCGAAGGCGCGCACGTCTCGGTCTCGTACCTCGCAGAGATCGAACGCGGCGAGAAAGATCCGTCCTCGAGGGTGCTTGAAAGTATCGCCAGTGGATTGGGCGTCGAGGTTAGCGAGCTACTGGTCAGGATCGCCGCGGCGCTCGAGCCCGCGCCGGTCGTCCCTGTCACAGACTCCCTGGCAGCCTAGACTCCCCAGGCGCCGACGTTGCGCTTCACCCTGAAGCCGATCACGCCCTGCGACGCGCTAGCCATCTCGCGCTGGCGTTACGGCGGACCCTATTCGATCTACGATGGGGATCCCACCTCCGTCGACGCGCTCCTGGAACCACGCTTCTCCTACCACTCCGTCTACGACGAACGTGGAGATCTAGTGGGATATTTCTGCTTTGGGGAGGACGCGCGGGTGGCTGCCGGAAGACGGCTCGGGGTCTACGAGATCGAGCCTGCCCTCGACATAGGGCTAGGGATGAGGCCGGATCTCACGGGACGGGGCCTCGGAGAAGAGTTCGTGCACGCCGGCCTGCGATTCGCAAGGGAGACTTACGCACCTCCGGCGTTCCGCCTGACCGTCGCGGCCTTCAACCGCCGCGCTATCCTGGTATACGAGCGGGCAGGGTTCGAAACCGTCGAGACGTTCGGCGCTCCCACGCAGGGCACCGAAGGGGAGTGGCTACTGATGAGACGCGGGGCGTAAGGCGAACCGCTCTACAGTTCGAAGAAGTAGACGGCCAGGATGCCGAGCGTGTTGTAGCCTGCATGCGCCAGGAAGCTCGCCGTGGTGTTGACGTAGCGGCGGAGGAGTCCGAGCCCGATGGAGAGCACGAAGATGTAGCCGAGCAGCAGCGATGGACCGTACTGGACGTGCATCGACGCGAAGAGGACGGAAGTCGCCGGAATCCCGAAGACCGGCTGCACGGCGCCGCGGAAAAGCGTCTCCTCCCCGAGCCCGGCTCCGACCCCGATCAGCAGGGCGAAGAGCACCGCAGAGATAGGGCTCAAACCCTTCGGGCTGAAGAGCGTGCTGGAGATCTCACCGACCTTGCGGTAGAGGTCGGGCTGTAACTGCGAGAATAGGGCGTCGGCGGCCACCGAGAGCGCAAACGCCGCCAAGATAAACAGTACTACTATACCAATGTGCTTGAGGGAGATGGGGCCGTAGCCGAGGCGGGCGAGCGTCTCGCGCGCGCCGCGACGGATGCCGGTGCCAACGCCCACAAGTGCGAGGACGACGAAGGGCAACTGGCTGGCCAGGATGGCGACAGGCGGGATCCTGCCGCCGGTCCCCAGAGAGAAGGCGTCGACCTGGTTCAACTGCTCGAACCCGAGTATTCCCACCAGGTTATTGGCAAGCAGCACCGTGGCGAACAACCACAGGGCGAGAAAGATCGGTGGGTTCGTCCAGAACTCTCCGTTCGGCCTGCCGCGCACGATCTTCAGCAGCGTAGGGACGCACAATGTCAGCCCGATCAAACCCGCCATCGTCACAGGCACCACCGTGACCGCCAACAGCTCCTGCGGATAGACTTCTGGGGGCATCTGGCCCGAGATCCACAGGACGCCTAGCAACGCCCCCGTGGCGAGGAGCAGGAGCGAGAGGAACACGAGCACGATAAAAAGCGATATCTCGGCCCTCCTGCTCTTTCTCGACCACTGGGCGAGGAGCGCGAGTATCCCGACAAACACCGTTAGCGCGAGCGAACTGAGGAGATTCTGCATAACGCCACAAGAGGTTAACACACACGAAACACCAAACCGCGTACGATCTACGACCTACGAGTATTCTTGCCCCGTTTTATACCCTCCATGCCACTCCTCTTGCCAGATTGTGGGATGACTCTGTAAGCAAAGCCGCGTTCGAGGTGGTGTTTGTTCGTTCCACGGAGACATCAGTTGGGGGAACCTGCTGGTCAAGGGTGGCCTGTTGAGCGCCGTCATCGACTTCGGGACGTCTGGCGTGGGCGATCCCTCATGCGATCTGGCGATATCGTGGACTCTGTTTAGAGGGGAGAGCAGGGAGGTGTTCCGCGAGGCCATGCAGCTGGATGAGGCGACCTGGGAGCGAGGTCGTGGTTGGACGCTGTGGAAAGGCCTGATCACACTCGCCGAACACGTAAAGACCAACCCCTCGGCAGCAGGAGAGGCCAGGCGCGTAATCGAGGAAGTCCTCGCCGATCACAAGCATGGTGCATGACACGAATTGCGAACATCGTCTCGAATACAAAAAAACCGGACCGCGCGTAACCCGCGGCCCGGAGATATCTTCTGGGCCAGGAAGGGGGAAATAGCCCAGTGCCCGGAAAGATAGAGCACCAAGGTTACAGCAGCGCTACTCTAAGGTAACAATTTGGCAACAGGTTTCACGGATCTCGGTTCTCGCCGCGCTCCAATCCTTCGAGCACGGGGCCCAGCTCCCTCTCACGCGCTGCCTCGTATTCTTCGAGGCTGTCCGCTTCGCGTGCCAGGCCTGCTATGCGTCCTGTGAGGCCTGTACCGCCCGTCGCGGCGAGTATGCGCCAGCCGAGGTGCCGGTAGGAGTGTTCGAGGCGCAGATCTTGCTCCCCGCTCTCGAGAAGGCGTTCGAGCAGCGCGTGCAGCGCCCTCGCCTCCTCCAGAGAGAGCCGCAACTCGACAGCGGGCTCTCCGCGCACGCTAGCGGACTTTCTCAACGTAGATCCGGTCCTGCGTGATCACCACCTGAAGGTCGTCAGGCGAGCCACGCAGGTAGTGGCGCCACTCGCGGTCGAAGACCTCCGAGTCTCTGGCGTCGGTCTCGAGGACTATGCCACCTTCCGTCTCGTCGAGCACCGCAGGATGCTCCGAGAGCTGGCCGCGCCGGACGGGATCCCTGCGGTAGATCGAGTTTCGCGACCGGAAGCTCTGTACGCTGGAGGGCGTGGTATTCAACTCCTGCGCGATCCACGTGTCGCCCCGACCCTGCTCGACCCATTGACGGATCTTGGACGCGTGCGGCTTTAGCGCCACCCTTCTGTTTCCCAAGGCCCCCTTCTCCTTCACCCTGTCTCGTTTTATAGGTCATATGTACCACTTTTTGTTACCCGACGCTAGATGCATACGCATCTAGTTCGGGAACGTTCCTGGTCAGCCCGCGGCCTCGGAGACCATCGAGAGTACGAGTAGCCCGCGGAGGCTCCAGCACGCGGCACGGAGCCAGTTGGAGGCCATAGCTTATCCGGTGTCACGGCCCATGAGATGGTCAGCGGCGGCCAGTCCCGAGAGGGCTGCGCCCTCGACCTTGGGCTGCCCGAAGGCATCGCCGCAGAAGAGCAGCGGCGGGTCATCGGAGGTGACGAGGTATGGTTCGGGATGTGGGTTCGTAACCCAGCTGTAGCGCCACCGGGTGAGGGAGGTCGCGATGACGGTGGATGCAAGGTCGGTGCCGAGCCGGTCGCCTGCGAGAGAGATCATGGAGTCAATAACCTCCTTCTCGTCGTCCTCGAAGTGCGAGCGGCTCCATTCCGGTCCAGCGTGGACCGTGACGGCCGGGACTTCGGAGATACCCTTGCGTCCGTTGTCGCCGATCCAGTCGAGCGGCTCGCCCTTGATCTGTATCCCTCCGGGCTCAGGTAAGCCTGTAGGGCCGTCGAGCAGGACCATAAGGGCGAGGCAAGGGTCGTAGGAGACGGCCTCGAGCAGCCGCCTGACTCTATCCGGCAGCCTGTAGCTCCCTGACGAGACGAGGTCCAAACCTTGAGGAACAGGGGCCGTGAGCACAAGGGCGTTCCCTGCTACCCGCAAGCCTGACTCGCACGTTACCTCCCAGCCATCGTCGCTACTATCCACCCTTACGACCCTCTCTCCGGTACGCACGTCGAGGCCGCGGGCGATGTGTTTGGGGATGGAGGTCATACCCTCGGCCCCTCTGTAGCGTGGATGGCCGTCTTCGTACGGTTGACCATCCGCGTCGGCGAAGCCGCGCGTCCACTCTGCGGCGACACCAGCCCCGAGCCAGCCTTCGACGAGGCCGGCGAACCGTTCTCCCCTGACGGTGAAGAACTGGGTGCCGTGGTCGAAGTTGCCTTCGCCGAGGCGCCTGGTAGCCATCCTGCCGCCGACGCCGCGGCTCTCGTCCAGGACCGTAGCGTTCCAACCTTCTCGTTGCAGGGTGCTTGCCGCGAGCAAACCGGAGATGCCGGCCCCTACGATGATGCAGGATCTGCGGTTCGGGTCTTCACTCACGTCTGGCGCGCCCCTTTCGACTCGTTCGCTGCCCTCTCTAGCATGTCAGCCGCCCTACGGATGCTCTGGAAGTGTACGTCCACCGTGTCTTCTACCTCGCAAGCGTAGCCGCCCGCCATCGTAAGCGCAACCGGGATTCCACGTTCCCTGCAGTTCTCGAGGACGATCCGGTCGCGCTTGGCAAGCCCCGACTTCGTTACGGAGAGCCGGCCGAGGCGGTCTCCCTCGAAAGGATCCGCGCCTGCAAGGTAGATGGCGATGCTCGCATCCGCGGCGTCGAGCGCCGCCTCAAGGTTTTCTTCGAGCGTCGCAAGGAACTCGGTGTCGCCGACACCGTCGGGGAGTGGCGCGTCGAGGTCGCTCTCCTCTTTGTGGAAAGGGAAGTTCTTCGCGCCGTGGATCGAGAACGTAAACACCGTCGGGTCTTCGTGCAGGATCTCCGCCGTCCCGTTCCCCTGGTGGACGTCGGTGTCGATGACGACTACGCGCTCCGCTAGCCCCGCGGCCTGGACGGCGCGGGCGGCGATCGCCGAGTCGTTGAGGACGCAATATCCCTCGCCACTGTCAGAGAACGCGTGGTGAGTTCCCCCTGCGAGGTTAGCGGCGAAGCCTTCGTCGAGGGCGGCGAGGCAGGCCCCGAGCGTACCACCCGAGGCGCGGCGGGAGCGCTCAACCATCTTCTCCGACCACGGGAAACCGATGCGGCGCATCTCCTTGTCCGTGAGCGTTCCGGAGACGACACGCTCGAGGTAGTCGGGGGAGTGGGCGCGCAGGATCTCCTCCTCCGTTACCGCGCGTGGCGTCAGAAGCTCTCCTGGACCGCAGATCCCATCGCGCGCGACCCTCTCGCGAAGCATCGAGTACTTGACCATCGGGAAGCGGTGACCTTCGGGCAGGGGCAATACGAAGTGGTCGCTGTAGAAGACCTTCATGGTGTCTGGCGTCTCTCGTCCACAGCGCTAATGTAGTACATGCGGCGGAGGAGAGCAGGAAGAGCGTTCATAATAACCTCGGGGGCCTTATGGTAGCATCGCAGCTTCGAGGACGGATGGACGATTCTGCGCAACAGCGGCTCTTCGCGGAGACTCCAGGCAGCATCGAGCCGCCGGAGACGGGCCTTTACCTCGGTACCTCCGGCTGGTCGTATGCTGACTGGGAGGGGACCCTCTACCCCGAAGCCCTTCCGTCTGCCTCGAGGCTCGCCGAGTACGTCAAGCGCTTTGCGACCGTGGAGATAGACTCGACCTTCTACGGCACCCCGCGCCGCTCGACCGTACAGAAGTGGCGTGAGGTCTCACCCGATGGGTTTCTCTTCGCCGCCAAGTTTCCGAAGGAGATCACCCACGATCGGAACCTCGTCGGCGCCGAAGCGGAGGTGGAGAGCTATATCCACACGATGGCCGAGCTTGGAGACAGGCTCGGACCTCTCCTCCTGCAGTTCCCGCCTTCCTTCGACGTCGAAGGGATGGGCGTGCTCGAAGACTTCCTCGAACGCCTGCCCAAGGGCTTCCGCTACGCCGTCGAGGTGCGCCACAGGAGCTGGCTCGGCTCGGACCTACCCGAGATGCTCAGCGAGCGCGACGTGGCCCTGACGCTAATCGACTACCCGAGGATGCCACGGATGGAGAGGGCGACGACGGATTTCTCGTACATCCGCTGGCTCGGCGACAGGTGGGAGTTTCCATCAGGCCATACGCACCTAAGGAAAGAGCGCGACGGCGACCTCAGGTGGTGGTCGGAGCTCGTTGGCCGCTTTCTCGAGGAGGGCAGGACAGTCTTCGCCTACGCCAACAACCATTACCAGAACCACTCACCCTCGACGCTCGAGAGGTTCCTGGAGATCCGGCGCGGCGGGCGCTGATGGCTGTCCCGGTCGTCTTCAGCACGGGTTCGCTCTATCCCTTCGGCCTCGAACGTGTATACGCCTGGATCTCCGAGGCCGGGTACGACGGGGTCGAGATCATGATGGACGAACGCTGGGATACCCACCAGGAGGTCTATCTGAAAGGCCTCGCCGAGAGGCACGGCGTCCCGATCCTAGCCCTTCACCTTCCGCTCTATCGCGGCGCCTGGGGGCTTGGCCCCGAGGAGACGCTGGTGAGGGTCGCGAGGCTGGCGCGCAGTATGGAAGTTCCTGTTGTGGTAGCGCATCCGCCCCCGCCTGGCAGGCCGCTAGAGCGTTGGAGTGCTGGACCCCTGCGCGAGGCGCGGGATCAGGGCGTCGTCGTGGCCGTCGAGAACATGCCTCGCAGCAGGGCAGGATCCATCTTCATGGTCAGGCGAAAGAGCTGTTACCTGCCCGAGCACCTCGCTGACGTGGGTGATGTCACGCTGGACACCAGCCATGCAGGGGCCAGCAAGGTCGACCTCCTCAGGGCCCACTCGGTCCTCACATCCCAGCTCCGTCACGTCCATCTGTCCGACTCGAACCTGCAGGTTGGCCGCGACGAGCATCGCCTGCCCGGTAAGGGACGTCTACCCCTGAAGCCATTTCTGGCCGCCCTCGGGGTGAGCGGCTATCCCGGGGCCGTGAGCCTGGAACTGAAGCCCTGGCCGCTGGGGACACCTGATCCCGAGGTTATCCTGGAGAGGATGCGTGCGGCGCTGCGGTTCACGCGAGAAGGCCTCGGCAGCATCTGAATGGAGCATTTCAGCACTACAGCCCTTTGTTTTCGCTGACCGCTGATTGTTCGAGCCGAATGCGCGGTTCGTATTGGATCATACCGAGTCCGTTTGAACGGGAGCGCGTTCGGGTTGCGCGCACACCGGGATCCTCCCATACGTCATTCCCGCGCAAGCGGGAATCTACTCCGACTGCAGGCGTCGGGGTCTACTCTGTGCAGGGCCGCCAGGGACCTCGCGGATGATAAGCTCTGGCTGCAGAGATCTCTTCGGAAAGGAGCCGGCGATGATAGACGAGCGGGTCGGCAAGCTTGCGAGGCTACTGGTGGACTATTCTATCGAGGCTGGGGAGGGGGATCAGGTCCTCATCTCCGGGGAGGTGGGCGCAGGCCCCCTGATCAGAGCCCTCTACGCGCGGCTGTTGCAGGTCGGCGCCACTCCGGTAACACAGACTAGCCTGCCAGGGATGCAGGAGCTCTTCTTCGAGCACGCCCAAGAGCTTCAGTACGAGGAGATCCCAGGTGTCGCGCGCGCCATCTACGAGGCCGTGGACGCCCAGATCGTCATCCACTCGCCGAGCAATACGCGGGCGCTCGCGAACGTCGATCCGTCAAAGCAACAGGCACTCCAGAAGCGGAACAAGCCCCTGAGCGAGATGGTGCTTGAGAAGGACCGCTGGGTGGTGACGCTCTTCCCGACGGAGGCGCTGGCGCAGGAGGCCCACATGAGTCTCTCCGAGTATGAGGAGTTCGTGTTCGAGGCTATGGGGCTGAACGAGAAAGACCCTGTCCGCTATTGGAACGAGAAGTCCGCCGAGCAGGAACGGCTCATAGGGAGGCTCGAGGAGGCCCGTGAGATACGCATCGTCGGGCCCGAGACGGACCTGACGCTCTCGGTCGAGGGGCGCACGTTCGTGAACTCCGCGGGAAGGCGGAACATGCCTTGCGGCGAGGTATTTACCGGACCCATCGAGGACTCGGCCAACGGGAAGGTCTACTTCGACGTACCGGCTGCGGTAGCGGGGCGCGAGATCTCGGGTGCGTGGCTTCGCTTCGAGGAGGGGAAGGTCGTCGAGGCTCGTGCACAGAAGGGTGAGGAATACCTGATGAGCCTGCTCGACGCGGACGCCGGGGCCCGCTACCTTGGCGAGCTCGGCATCGGGACCAACTACGGCATCCGCCGGCCGAGCGCGAACGTCCTGTTCGACGAGAAGCTCGGCGGGACGGTCCACCTCGCCATAGGCCGCTCCTACGCCGAGACCGGCGGCAAGAACGACTCCAGCGTGCACACCGACCTCGTCTGCGACCTGCGCGAGGGC
>Ga0136615_10000981_pt1 | contig 13416 bp, 9 predicted proteins | sample AntDrymUQ2882206_2_FD_106647 | JGI IMG/M metagenome (GOLD analysis project Ga0136615, IMG submission 106647) | Polar desert sand microbial communities from Dry Valleys, Antarctica - metaG UQ288 (22.06) | ecosystem: Environmental > Terrestrial > Soil > Desert | place: Antarctica: Dry Valley...
CTTTGGGTGGACACGATTGACGACAACGGCGCCGAAAGGCAACCGAGCCTCATTGAGCCTTTGAGCAAAGTAGACTGCTTCGGCTACCGATTCCTCTGTCGGCGAGGTCACAACGACGAACGAGGTCAGATCCGACTGCAGCAGTGCCTGCACGGCTTGCGCTCGTTCTTTGAAGCCGTCGTACATGCCTTCGAGATTGACGAAGAACTCAGCCGTGTCCTCAAGGACCGCGCCCCCCACTATCCGTTTGACGACCCTCAGAAAGGTCGTTGCCGCCACGTTGGCCACACGCATGAAACCTGAGCCCGCCTTCATGTAGGGAAGCAGGAACCAGCGCAGAACTCGGCTCTCGAAGAAGCCTGTGAGCCGGCGGGGGGCATCGAGAAAGTCGAGGGCGTTGCGGGTAGGCGGCGTGTCGATGACGATCAGATCGTAGTCGCCGGTGACATGGAGCTCGTAGAGTTTTTCCAACGCCATGTATTCCTGGGTTCCCGACAATGTGCCCGAGATATTGCGGTAGAAGCGATTGGCGATGATGCGATCGGCCTGTTGGGGGCTTGGCGCGTAGCGATAGACGACTTCGTCGAACGTTGTCTTGGTGTCGAGCATCATCGCGTGAAGCTCGCCTTCAGCTTCAACTCCGGCCGCGGTGAATTTGCGTCGGTTCACCTTTGTGGGAGCGTTGTCCAGCTCCTTGAGCCCGAGTGAGGAGGCTAGACGCCGGGCCGGGTCGATCGTCAACACCGCGGCCTTCTTTCCCTCGGAAGCGGCGCGCAGGGCGATGGCGGCAGCGGTGGTGGTCTTTCCCACACCTCCCGCACCCGCGCACACGATGATCTGTTTGGTTGCCGTGATTCGCTGAATCGGATTCATAGCTCTTGGATCTTTCCTTCGATCTCGTCCGCCAGTGTTTCGATGTCGGGCAGCGTCAACCCCGAGCCGAACAGGTGGGGCAACCTAACGATCGGTCTCGTCGCGCTCTTTGCCAGGACCCTCAGGTGCTTCGCTTGAATCGCGCTCCGCGCCTCCAGGAAGGAGGCGTAGCCGTTGAGCGCGTCGAAGTCCTCCTTGTCGAGGCGCAGTCCGACCGAGTCGGCACATGACTGCAGCGATGAGGGCTTGGTGAGAAGGGCGAGGTGCTCGTCGCTTAGAGAGTCCTGATAGACGCCGTTGGCAAAAGTCACTCCCTGAGAGACGCCGAGCTCATCGTCCAGTTTCTGTGATGTCTCCAGGGTCTCCGCTACGGGCATCTCCTCCGGAAGCGTCACCAGGTGCGCGATGGAGCGCGCGGGATTTGTGAGCATCTCGATCAACCAGTCCGCTTGGCGTTTTACGGGTCCCACCTGGACCGCGTCCGCCAGGCCCATGGGGGCTGCAAGGAAAGTAATCATGTGCCCGGCGGCCGGGGCGTCCACGATGATTGTGTCGAAATCGTACCGCCGCCCGCCGGGAGCCCGGTTCTGCTCCAGATACCAGATCTTGCCGAGCACGAGTATGTCTTTGAGTCCGGGGGCCGCGGTCGTGATGTAGTCGGTGAAATGCGTGCTGGTCAGCACCTTCGATACGCGCTTCATGTGGTACTGGACCTCGAGGTACTCGGCGAGGGCATCTTCCGGCATTACGTTCAGCGCCCACACTCCGGGCGACAGCTCGGAGGGTTCGTAGCTCGGTTCGGAGGCGCCGAAAAGTCTAGGCAGGCTGCCTTTGTGGTCGATTTCGGCGACACAGACCTTGTATCCGGCGCGTGCAGCCACCAGGGCCAGAGCAGCCGAGACGGTCGTCTTGCCTACGCCTCCTTTTCCGCAGACGATGTGTATGCGCGGAGCCAGGAAGTCGGCGATTTCCATCGGGAGATTCTTATCGACCCGGACGAGACCCGGTTGCGCCGATCCCTCGGCCCCCCAGGGGGCTGACGTGCGACGGTCGCACAGGGACCACCGGATTGGGTGCCTGACGTGCGACGGTCGCACATGGACCACCGGTCCCCCGAAAACCCGGACCCCGTTTGACCCCGGATCGATGACAATTGGGGCATGCTCCTTCGCCGCCTGTGTGCCGCCTGGGTCGCCACGCTGCTGGCCGGCTCACTAATTCTGATCGCATCCCCCTCCCAAGCTCAGGAAACGGCATCTCGAACCGTCGATCTCGTCGAGGTGAGAGGTTTGATCGACCCGCCGATGGCCGGCTACCTTCAAGAGCGGCTGAATGCGGCCGAGGACGACGGGGTCCACGCGCTGATCATCCAGCTGGACACGCCGGGCGGGCTCGACATCGCCATGCGGGAGATCGTCCAGACGATCACGAGCTCCACGGTGCCGGTGGTTGTGTGGATCGCCCCGCGCGGGGCTCAGGCGGCCTCCGCCGGAACCTTCATCGCCTATGCCGGACACCTTACCTATGCGGCTCAGGACACGGTGCTGGGGGCCGCAGTGCCGGTGAGCCTGAGCTCAAAGTTGTCTCCGCCGCTGGAGCGCAAACTCACAAGCAACGCCGCGGGCTACATGAGGGAGCTTGCCCGGAATCGCTCACGCAACGTGGATTGGGCACAGAGAGCGGTGGTGGACGCAGCCACGATCGGCGCAACCAGGGCAGCCGAGATCGATGTGGTCGACGGCATCGCCTCCACACTTGGAGATCTTCTCGAGCGCTTGGATTCTCAGGAAGTGGAGGTCACGGGGTCTGGGCCGGTCGTATTGGAAACTTGGGACGAGGAAGCGCTGGCGCCCAACGTCACAGTGCGCTTTCAGGGCCTGGGCCCGATCGAGCGGCTTCTGCATGCGGTCACCAGCCCCGAGCTGGCCTTCTTGCTGCTCCTTGTGGGGACCTTCGGGCTGATCTTCGAGATCTACAACCCCGGAATCGGGTTGGCCGGCATCCTCGGCGCGGCCGCGCTCATTCTCGGCTTCTACGCACTCTCCGTGCTTCCCACCAATTGGACCGGTGTCCTCCTATTGGTCGCGGCCGTTGGGCTCTTGGTCCTCGACCTCCATACCGGCGGGCTGGGGGTACTCACCGCCGGGGGGTTCACCGCGCTCGTTGTAGGGGCACTGATCTTGTTCTCCGGTGCTCCCCCGGCCCTTCGATTGAGCCTGTGGGCGGTGGCGGCTGCGGTGGCGCTCACCGCGCTGTTCTTCATCTCGGTGATGACGGCAGCCCTGAGAGTGCGCCTGCGGCGCCCGATCACCGGAGAGGAAGCCATGGTCGGCAGGGTCGGAGAGGCAAAGACCGATATCGCTCCGGAGGGAACGGTATTGTCCAAGGGAACCTTGTGGCGGGCGCGCACCATGGAGACGGGCATTGCGGCCGGCTCTCAGGTGAAGGTGATGGCGACCGAGGGACTGGTCCTGTTGGTCGAGCCCCTGCATGAAGGCGAAGATCAAGAGGCCGCTCCGAGCGTGGCCGCGAAGGAGGAGAGATGACACCGATCGTGTGGGGAGTTGTGGCGGCCGTGCTGGTGATCCTGGCGGCGTCATCGGTGCGAGTCGTTCAGGAATACGAGCGCGCCGTCATCTTTCGGCTCGGGCGAGTCGCGTCCGGGGCCAAGGGGCCGGGACTCTTCTTCATCATTCCAATCATCGACCGAATGAGAAAGGTCAATCTGCAGATCGTGACTCTCGATGTGCCGCCTCAGGATGTCATCACCAAAGACAACGTCACCGTCAAGGTGAACGCGGTCGTCTACTTCCAGGTCTTCGAGTCGGTGAAGGCAGTAGTCGAGATTCAGAACTACTACTTCGCCACCTCACAGATAGCCCAGACGACCCTGCGTGCGGTGCTCTGCAAGGTCGACCTCGACCAGATCCTGACGGAGCGGGACAGACTCAACCAGGACATACAGCGCATCATCGATGCGCTCACCGACCCTTGGGGGGTCAAGGTTTCGCTGGTCGAGATCAAGGACGTCGACCTCCCCCTCGAGATGCAGCGAGCAATGGCCAAGGCAGCCGAAGCAGAGCGCGAACGGCGGGCAAAGATCATCAACGCCGAGGGCGAGTACCAGGCTTCCGAGCGCCTGGCCCAGGCAGCCGAGGTCATCGCCCGCCATCCCATCGCCTACCAGTTGCGGTTCCTCCAGACGATCACCGATGTCTCGGCGGAGAAGAACTCGACTCTGGTGGTCCCGATACCGATCGAGCTGCTCAAGCCGTTCCAGGCCGCCTTCGGCAGGGACATGTCGGCATTCACAGCCGGCAGCGACGAGGGGGCCGGGGACGAGGGGGCCCGGGAATGAGGTTCTTCGTCGTTCTTTGGTAAAGACGGCCTATGCGGTCGGTTTCTACCAACCCTCGGGACGCTCACTCGGTTCGGCGGTCGAGGGCTTCGGCGATGTCCCGAGCCAGGGGGACGCGCTCGATTGCCTCCAGCGGCTGCGGCAGTGCCAGCGACCAATTCGGCCGCTCCTCCGGGGTCGTCCCCGGCTGGTTGGGGCGCTCCGTGACCTCGAGCGCGTCTTCGAGGGTTGCGGTCAGCAGCGCACTCGGCGCGGCCCCCAGCAAGTTGTAAGCGCTCCGCACCACCCTCTCGATGGGCGCGCTTCGATCGAGTCCGAGGCGGTCGCCCAGGCGTCCGACGATCGCCTCGGTGCCGGCCTCGTCGGGCTCTAGGCCGAGGCTTCGCTGCTCCTCCAGGTCGGCACCACTCCAGAGCCCGGCCACGGTGGGAAGGTCGTGGTTGGTCACGGTTGCGAGCGAGCCGGGCGGATAGCTCTCCGGAGGTCCCTCCTCGAACCACATGACCTTGTAGGAGAGCATGGCTCGCCGAGCGAGCTCCGTCCGGACTCCGGGCTCCACCGTCCCGAGGTCCTCGCCGATCACGATGGCGTCGGCCCGGTGGCTCTCGAGGGCCAGGATGTCGAGCAGCTCCCCCGATGGATAGGAGACGTAGGCGCCGTCCGAGGGCTCGGCGCCCGGCGGGATGAGCCAGAGGCGCCATAGGCCCATGACGTGGTCGAAGCGCATGCCGCCTCCCGGCCCCATGCAGCCGCGTACGGTCGCGCCGAAGGGCTCGTAAGCGGCTGCACGCAGCTTGGCCGGGCTGAAGCCGAGCGCACCCCAATCCTGCCCCCTGCTGTTGAACTGGTCCGGTGGAGCCCCTATCGAGGCCCCCAGTGCCATGCTGTCCTGCCACATCCAGGCGTCGGCGCCGTCGGGATCGACGCCGATCGCGAGGTCGAGCACGATTCGCAGCTCGTCGGCGGCAGAGTCGAGCTGGGCCTGGATCAGCGACTGGACCCAGCGATGGAAAGCGACGTGCTCGGCGTGGGCGCGTGCGAACGTAGCAACTTCGGGATGCCGGGGATGGCGATGCTCTCTTGGCCAGGTCGAGGGGGGGCCGCGATGATGCTCGTAGAGGGCCATGAATACGGAGAAGTCGTGGAGGGTGCCACTACCGGTTTCGGAGCCGGCTTCGGGGGCCGCACGGTTGCCCGAGCGCTCCCAGATCGACTCCAGCGAGCCGAGCTTGAGGTGGTAGACCTCGTCCCGGTCGATCCTCCGGCACGAGTTGAGCGCTCGACCCGCAGCCGCGGCCCGCTCGATTCCCTCGACCTCCGAGGACCCGGGGACGTCCTCTATGCGCAGGTAGAGGGGGTTTCTGAAGCATCGGCTGCTGGGGAAATAGGGGCTCGCCTGCTGTGGGAGGCCGGGGTTCACGGCGTGCAGGGGATTCAGCAGCGCCACCCCGGCCCCCTGCGAAGCCGACCAGCTCGCCACCCTCTCGAGGTCGCCGAGGTCTCCAATGCCCCAGCTCTTCTTCGAGCGTGCCGCGTAGAGCTGGAGCGCCCAACCCCACTCTCTGAGATCCACGGGGAGGTGGCAGCGACCCGGGCTCACTATCAGACGCCTGCTGCGGCCGGAGGCCTCTTCGGTGAGCCGGTGGTAGCCGTGGGGAAGGCCCGACGGCAGACGGTTTCGAACGGTGATCTCGTCGCCGTCCTCGGTCACCAGCAGGGCTGGCGCCTCGATCTCGAGTGATTTTCCCGGCGTGATCACTGCGACCGCGTCCTCGCCGGAGCTCTCCGTCGAGAGCACCTCGGCGAGCGCCTCGATGGTCTCCGGAGACGTCTTCTGCCAGCGGCCGTGGCGGTCGCGGTAGCCGTGCTGTATGCCCAGAGAGTCGTGTTCGGGGCTCACGTCTACTCGACCAGCAGTAGCGCGGCCATGACTCCCATTCCGGCGACCAGCGCCAGGACCTGGAGCAGGGACTTGAACGGCTCCGGCTCCTTGTGTAGCTCGGGAATGAGGTCTGTTCCGGCGATGTAGACGAACGCTCCGGCGGAGAAGGGAATCAGAAGTTGCTCGACGCTTTCGAGGGGGAGCAGCCACAAGGTAGCGGCGGCGCCGACCAGCGCGATGAGCCCGGAGAGGAAGTTGAGCGCGAGGGCGCGACGAGGAGCCACTCCGGTGTGAACCAGGATGCCGAAGTCTCCAAGCTCCTGGGGTATCTCATGAAGCAGAACTGCGACCGCGGTGGCCCAGCCGGTGCCCGGCGAGACCACGAAGGCACCGGCAACGATGGCTCCGTCGAGAAGGTTGTGGAGCGCATCGCCTACGAGATTCGACATTGCCACCGGGTGGATTACCTCTTCGTGAGGCATGTGCGCGTGGTGCCAGTGGAGAACCTTCTCGAGCACGAGGAACGAGAGGATCCCGGTCAGGAGCCAGGCAGAGCTCGCTACATCCAGGCCCCCAGGACGGTTAGAGCTCTCGGGTATGAGATGGAGGAAGGCGTCACCCAGAAGCGCTCCCGCGGCGAACGACACCAGCAGCAGCAGAGTTCGCTGCAGAAGATCGGGCCGAATCACGAGCCACAGCGAGCCCAGCAACGAGACGCTGCTCACCACCAGCACGGCGAGGAGTGCCTGCGTCCACACCGAGGCCTCCATGCTCATCGACCTCCGGCCCTTACATCCATGGCCGGAGGCTACCGCCGCTCGCAGACTCCTACGCTGCCCATTCGTACTGAACTTTGGCCCAGAAACGCCCTATACGGACGATTTTGGGCCAAACCTCGTTCCGGAATGTGGTGTTGGCGGGGCGTATTGTCGGCTTCCTTGGAGAAGCGCTCTGTTCCTCACACCGACCTCGAGATCTCCCGGCTCGTAATGGGCACCATGACCTTCGGCTCCCAGGTGGACGAGCAGGGGGCCGCGCGCATGGTCGGGTGCTGTCTGGACGAAGGCATCAACATGTTCGACACCGCCAACGCCTACAACGAGGGCCGCAGCGAGGAGATCCTCGGCAAGCTGATCGCGCCCCATCGGGCCGAAGTCCTGATTGCTACCAAGGTGTTCAATTCAATGGGCGGCGCCCCCGATGACCGTGGCCTGACCAAGACGGCGATCCACAAAGCTATCGAGGCAAGCCTGCGGCGACTGGGAACCGACTACGTCGACCTCTACTACTTTCATCAGCCCGACTGGGCGACCGACATCGAGGATAGCCTCGAGGCTCTCCAGGATCTCGTCCAGGCGGGCAAGGTCCGCCACGCCGGGCTGTCGAACTATGCCGCGTGGCAGATCGCCGAGATCCACTGCCTCCAGGCTGCGGCCGGACGCCCGCAGCCGCACGTATCTCAGGAGTTGTACAACCTGTTGGCTCGTCGTCTCGATGACGAGTACGCGGCCTTCTCCGCCCACTACGGCATTTTCGACATCGTCTACAACCCTCTGGCGGGAGGACTTCTGACCGGCAAGCACGGGCGCGATCAGAAGCCTGCGGCCGGAACCCGCTTTGCGCAGGACTTGTATCGACAACGCTACTGGGACGAGCCGCATTTCGCCGCCGTCGAAGACCTCCGGAGCCTCGCGTCGGATGCGGGCCTCGATCTCATTCAGCTCTCGTTCCGATGGCTCCTGGGCCGCGAGCTGGTCGACTCGGTGTTGCTCGGGGCGTCCTCGATGGCGCATCTCGAGGCCAACCTCGAGGCGTGCCGCGGCCCCCGGCTCGACGACGAAATCTTGAAGCTCTGCGACGAGGTGTGGGAGCGGCTGCGCGGCCCGGCCGCGTCCTACAACCGCTGACGTGTTCCGAGTTCGGCTGCCGGTCGCGTCCTACAACCGCGGACATCCCGGAAGTCCTCAAACGCGCGTAATGCGCGATCCGCCACCCTTTCGGTAGTCGTTCGCGCGTTTCGGACGAATGACTACCGGCCGGCAGCGCCTATCTCATCCGGCGCCACAGCCCCGCCACCACGGCCGCCAAGCCGAACGCCAGCGCCACCGACAGCCATGCGATCCGGTAGTCGTCGGTGGCGTCTATCGAGTATCCGAGCACGACGGGGCTCGCGGCGAAGCCGCCGTAGAAGGCCGCCTGCACGTAACCGGAGGCTCGCCCCGCATCTTGAGGCTCCACCTCGGCAAGGACCGCGATCATGCCCACGGTGTTCCAGGTGATGGCGCTGACTCCGAACGTTATTGCAGCGGCCCACAGGAGCCAGGGGGCCGAAGGGGTCGCGAACAGGACCATCGCCGATGCCAGCACTGAGCCCACCGCCATGAGAAAAAGGAACACCTCGATGTGCCCGAAGTGCTCGGTTACCCACCCCAGGGTGATGCGAGAGGCGATGCCGACGGCTCCCATCGCGCTGACTAAGAGGCCGGCGCCGCCAACGGAGATACCCACCTCTTCCTGCGAATAGAGGGGGAGATAGGCGCTGATTCCGGCAACACCGGCGCCCATCAATAGGGCATAGGCCGTCATCCACCACACCGCCGCTTCCAAGGGGGCCGGTTCGGGCGCGGCGCCCGCTTCCTTGGCTCTTTCATCCGGCGGGATGAAGAGGATGCACGCAATGAGGACGAGGATCGAGACCAGGCCCAGAGTCGACATGGCCCAGCGCCAACCGACCTGCTGGGCCGCCCAGGGGAGGACGAGGCCTACGCCGAAGCCCGCGACCTGGACCCCCGCCTGCTTGACGCCCATGGTGACTCCCCGCTCTCCCGGTGAGATGTGCGCCGCGACGAGGCTGTTGGTGGTCGGGTTCCCGGATGCCAGCGCCAGGCCCGCCAGAGCCGCCCCGGCCAGCATGAGTGCAAAGTTGGGGGCACCGGCCATGGCCCAGACCGCCACGGTCGCAATGGCCATGGCCGCGAGCGCCACCCGCCGTCCTCCCCAGCGGTCGACCAGACGACCTGCCGGAGGAGAGCCGAGACCTCCAACGATGAAGAAGGCGGTCGTGAGTAGCCCGAGCTGCGAGCGAGTGATGGCGAACTCTTCGAGCAGGTAACCGGCCAAGATCCCGAACGAGAACTGCGAGAAGGTCGCCACGGCCATGATTCCTGAGAGGGCGGTCGCGAACCGGGCGCGGTTGCCGCGGCCCCCAAGAGTCTCCTCGGCTGCCTGTTGGTCGGCAGTCATTCCACGGACTCACTCATTTGGCGCCGGTGCCGTAACATCCCCTGACTGAAGTCCTCAGGCAAGGGGCACGTCAATGAACATCGTCTTCAACCCCTCGGAGCGCCCTACTCTGGGTGTGGAAATCGAAGTCCAGGTTGTCGACGCGGCAGGCGCGCTCGCCACGGACACCGCCGCGACCAAGCTCCTTTCCGAGCTCGGTCCGCAGCCCGGTTACAAGCATGAGTTTCTGGAGTGCACGGTAGAAGTCATAACCGACGTCTGCCAGACGGTCGGCCACGTGCGAAAGGAACTTAGGTCCAAGCTCGACACGCTCATCGAAGCAGCCGACGGTCTCGGCTATCGCATTCTGTGTACCGGGACCCACCCCTTCTCCACGTGGACCGACCAGACGGTGTCGCCAGATCCCCGCTACCACAAGCTGATCGACGACTGCCAATGGACCGCCCGTCGTCTGCTCATCTTTGGCATTCATACTCATGTCGGACTCAGCTCTGGCGAGCAGGCCATCTCGGTGGCCAACAGCCTAGCCACGTTTATCCCTCATTTCCTTGCTCTGTCCTCCTCGAGCCCTTTCTGGCTGGGGCGCGACTCGGGTCTGGCCTCCGTCCGCTCCAAGGTGTTCGAATCCCTGCCCACGGCCGGGCTTCCTTACCACATGGACAACTGGGGGCAGTTCCAACGCTTCATGCGCACGCTGATCGGAGCCGGAACGATCCGCTCCATTCGAGAGGTGTGGTGGGACATTCGCCCGCATCCCGCTTTCGGGACCCTGGAGCTTCGCATCTGTGACGGGATCCCTACCCTGGACGAGTTGTGCGCCGTCGTGGCGCTGTCGCAGAGCTTGGTTGTGTGGCTGGGAGATCGTTATGACAACGGACTTGAGCTTCCGGAGCATCGGGCCTGGACCATTCGCGACAACAAGTGGCGGGCAGCCCGTTATGGACTGGACGCGGAGATCATTCGCGATGAAGAGGGCAACGTCATGGCGCTGAGGCGCTCGATTGAGGATCTGGTCGAGAGGTTAGCGCCAACAGCAGAGAAGCTGGGCTGTCTCGATGAGCTCAAGTACATCAATCACATTCTGGAACGAGGAACTTCGGCGACTCGGCAGCGCGAGGTGTTTGCCGAGGCACATGACATGTCGGCGGTCGTTGACTCGCTCGTCGAGGAGATGTGTACGGGGTCACCGCGTCGGCTTTCCCGCGAGCCGGCAACCTAACCGAAGTTAAGCGAGGCGAGTTCGGCTTTCACCCACGGAGGGCGCCGGGCGGGGTGGCATAAGTGGACCGAGGACATCTGCACACAAGAAAACGTGGGTAAAAGCGGACCTAGGACATTTGCCACCGCATGTGTGGGGGGGCCCCGAGGGTGTGGGGCCTCAACGCCGCAGTTAGGGGTTCGGACCCAGGGCTCGCAGATCACCCCGGCGCCGTGTCGCGCCGATGTCGTCGAGCCATTCGCAGAGCGGAACCGCGTATCTGCGAGAGGTGCCGAGAAGGTCTCTGATGTCCGCAACGCTGATGGGCCCAGCCTCCTCGATGCGGGCCCGGACGCGTCCTCGCGCTTCTGTAGCGAGGACGCGCGTCAGATAGAAGTCGTCGATCTTCACCAGTTCTCCGGCGACGGACAGGGCGCGCAGGAGTCCCGCATCGGCCGGCAGGTCCTTGGTCATAGGAGGGCTGAAACCGGATGTCTCGATGATGGCGACGACCTCGTCTCGCATTCGTTCTTGATCTACAGAAAGCTGCACCGAGAATGCGGACAGCCTAACGATCGGCCCCTCCGAAATAACGTCTTCGAGGCGCTCGACAAGCGCGTCGAAGGCGTCAAGCTCGAGTTTCAGAACGGCTCGCAGAGTCTCGCGAGCCATGCCTTTCTCCAGAGGTAATTGCGCGTGGTGATGGTCGAGTTCTGTTCGTAGGGATTGGGCAAGCTCTTGCAAACGGTGCTCAGATACCATCGAGTCCCCCAGCAGAACCACTCCCGGTTCCGGAGGGCCGACCCCAGCGCGCATGAGTGCTTCGGATATCGAAACGACTCCCTCCAGATCGACGATGGCCGCGAGTGCCTCTGAGGGTTCGGCAGTCCTCAGCCGATGCAGGATTTCTAAGCCGCGCCGGCTACGCCGGCGCATCGTTGTTGCAAGGGGGTCGAGAATCTGTCCTCCTCCAAAGGTGAGCGCGCGGCCCGCGTCCCGCAACACGAAACGATCGCCGCGCGCGAGCGCAAGAGGATGTCTGAGGCGCAGCTCGGCCAGTCCCCAGTTGCCTGGGGCGATCTCCGAATCCTCCAGAAGCTTGATCCTCACGGGCGTTTCGGCAGATCCCACGTGAAGCAGGTGAGCACCCTCTTCTTCCAACACGTGCTCGATACCGGTGATGCGACCGGACAGGACCTCGACGCTTGCGTGGACGAGCTTCGTGGCACGCCACTGGCCGGCCTTGACCACTGCGTCACCGCGCTCTGCTCCTTGGCGCTGCAACCCGGCGAGGTTCAGGGCTACGCGGTTCCCGGGGCCGATTTGCTCGACCTTTCGCTTGTGAGTCTGAATCGCCCGAATACGAGCGGTCCTGTCCCCAGGGACGATCTGAACATGGTCACCTACTGTGAGGGAGCCTCCGGTGAGGGTGCCGGTGACGACTGTTCCGGCCCCCGAAATCGTGAAGACACGGTCGATGAAAAGCCTTGGTCTGGACACATCCACGCTTGCCGGTGCCGACGACAGAACTTCGTCGAGAGTTGTCTTGAGCTCTTCGAGTCCTGCACCCGTATGCGCGGAGCAAGAGACGATTGGTGCGTCTTGTAGGCCGGTTCCATGCAGATGCTCTTCGACCTCTGCGATCGCGAGCTCGAGCAAGTCTTCATCGACCGCATCGGCTTTGGTTACGGCAACGACCCCGTTCTCTATACCCAGCACCTCGATAGCGGCGAGGTGTTCGGAGGACTGCGGCATCCATCCCTCGTTGGCGGCAACCACGAACAGGCAAACCGATATGCCTCCCGCCCCCGCAAGCATGTTCTTGATGAAGCGTTCGTGTCCGGGCACATCGACGATCCCGACCTCTCGGCCGGACGGCAAGGACAGCCATGCAAAGCCAAGGTCGATCGTGAGACCCCTTCGCTTCTCTTCTTCGAAGCGGTCTGGGTCGATGCCGGTGAGGGCTTGCACTAAAGAGGACTTCCCATGATCGACGTGCCCGGCGGTCCCGACTACATGCATAGCACCCCAGAACTACGTTAGCGCCGAGGTCACAAGGCTGCGAAGGAGGGCGTCGTCTTCGGGAAGGATCGTGCGGAGGTCGATGATTAGACGATCGTCCTCGACTCGGCCGATGACCGGGATGCGCGCCCGGCGCAGAAGATGGTGCATCCGTGCAGCGCTCGTGGTCTCCGACGCTAGCGCCACACCCCACGACGCTACCTCCGTGCCGGGTAAGGTTCCCCCGCCTGCAACCGCTCGAGTTTCCTGCACCTCCACCTTGCAGCCGGCGAGGGATGGTTGTCCTTCCAATGCTTGCGCCAGGTTTCTCGCCCTGGCCTCTAGCTCGGCTTCGGCGGCCCCCGCCATCCTCCACAGTGGCAGTTCAGAGAAGTCATTGTTGAGGTAGCACTCGAGGGTTTTCTCCAGCGCCGCCAGCACCATCTTGTCTACACGCAGAGCCCGGATCAGCGGATGGCGGGCGATCACGGCGACGAGGCCGGCGCGTCCCGCGATGATGCCGGACTGGGGGCCGCCGAGGAGCTTGTCGCCCGAGAACGTGACGATGTCCGCCCGTTCGGCGATCGCCCCGAGAACGGTGGGCTCGCCTCGCGTCCATGGAGCCTTGGCGTAGTCCTCGAGCAATCCCGAGCCCAGATCGAAGAGCACCGGGAGCCGACGCGCCCGGCCGAGCTTGGCGAGAGCCTTCAGTTCGACCGACTCGGTGAAGCCCACCATCCGATAGTTCGAAGGATGTACCTTGAGCAGCGCCGCGGTTTCCTGTGAGATGGCCCGTTCGTAATCTTCGAGCCGGGTGCGGTTCGTGGTCCCGACCTCTACCAGTCGAGCTCCCGAGGTCTC
>Ga0136615_10000982_pt1 | contig 13407 bp, 16 predicted proteins | sample AntDrymUQ2882206_2_FD_106647 | JGI IMG/M metagenome (GOLD analysis project Ga0136615, IMG submission 106647) | Polar desert sand microbial communities from Dry Valleys, Antarctica - metaG UQ288 (22.06) | ecosystem: Environmental > Terrestrial > Soil > Desert | place: Antarctica: Dry Valley...
AGCTCGCGGCAACGCAGCGGCGCAAGCCGGAGCTGCGCGAGATCGAGGCCACCTCCGCGCGGGCGGAGTCGGCCGAGAACGACATCGAGTTCATGATGCACGACACGCAGTTCCACCTCGCAATCGCACGCAGCGCTCGGAACAGCTTCATCCTCGAGTCGATCGAGCGCCTGCGCCTTGTCCTCAACGACGCGCTCACCGCCCTGCCCGCCACCGAGCTGTGGTATGAGCGCAGCCGCCGTGAGCATGCCGCGATCCGCGACGCGATCAAGGCTCGCGACGGCAAGGCCGCCAGTGCCGCGATGGCGAGGCACGTCGAGTCCACCGAGCGCAGCATCCGCGCGCTCCTCGCGGCGCTGTAGGCCGCAGCCAACGGCACTCGCGCCTCGGGCGCGCGTCTGCGTCCGCGCCGAGCCGCCGCATCGCGGGGGCGATCGTCAGCGATGCGACGTGGCTTATGGCTCTGAACTGAGGCCTTTGATATATATATATCTCGTCCGCGTGAGCGAGGGCTGGACCGTCGCCGCAACTAGAGGGAGGAGTCACCTGTGTCATCGAACGTCCAAGCATTGATACGCGCCGCTCCTCGTGCAGGGCGGTGGTCGCTCGTCCTCGTGGCCGCCGCCGCAGCGCTGGGCCTGGCCGCGTGCAGCAGCGGAGGCTCCGACCAGGACGGGGCCGATCAGGGCGGACCGAAGAAGGGCGGCACGGCCCTGATCGCGATGGTCCAGGAGGCCGGCGCCATGAACCCGCTGTTCAACGATCAGAGCGGGTCGTTCCTCTCGTTCTGGGCGCAGGAGCCGCTGTTCGTGGCACGGCCAGACGGCAGCTTCGATCCGGTCCTGGCCGCCGAGATCCCGACCGAGGAGAACGGCGGCGTCGCGAATGACGGCCGGACGGTTACGTTCAAGCTGCGCGAGGGCGTCACGTGGTCGGACGGCAAGCCTTACACGGCCGAGGACGTCAAGTTCACCTTCGACGTCATCCGCGACCCCGACAGCACGGCGATCCCCCCCTCGGCGTATGACCTGGTCGAGTCGGTCGAGGCCGTCGACGACGTGACGGTGCGCGTGCAGATGAAGAAGCCGAACCCGTACTTCCTCGGCCTTTTCCAGCAGACCCTGCCCAAGCACGAGTTCGACTCGACGGCGGTCACCACGGAGCATCCGCAGGCGCAGCTGCCGCTGGGGACGGGCCCGTTCGTCTTCGAGGAGTTCGACGAGGGCGACAAGATCACCCTGAAGCGCAACGAGAGCTACTGGAACCGCGAGAAGCGGCCCGTGTACCTCGACGGGATCACCCTGAAGATCACCCCGGACGCGCAGGCGGCGATCAGCGCCTTCCAGCGCGGCGAGTTCGACACCGTGTTCTTCGTGACCTCCGGCGACCTGCCGGACCTGACCAAGGCGCGCGACAACGGCGCGCCGATCGAGGTCACGGTCCAGGAGACGAAGTCGCACGTCGAGTGGTTGTGGCTCAACGGCTCCGACAACGGCGACCACTCCAAGCCGCATCCCGTGCTCGGCGACCCGGCGGTCCGCGAGGCGATCGACCTCGGCATCGACCGCAAGGCGGTCATCGACGAGGTGCTCGAGGGCTTCGGCGAGCTGAACGGCTCCGTGTTCTACTCGGGCCTGGCCAACTACGACATCCCTGCCGCACCATTCGACGCCGCGCGCGCCAACAAGCTCCTCGACGAGGCCGGCTGGGAACGCGGCAACGACGGGATCCGCTCGAAGGACGGCGTGCGCGCCAGCCTCCGCTACCAGACGGTCACCGGGGATCAGACGCGCGAGCTCTACCAGCAGATCGTCCAGCAGAACCTCGAGGACATCGGCATCGAGGTGAAGATCAACAACGTGCCGAGCAACCTCATGTTCGGCACCTTCGAGGAGGGAGGGCGTCTGGCCCGCGGCAACTTCGACATCATGATGAGCCGCGACGGCTACGTGGTCGACCCGATCGAGGAGGGCTGGGCGTCGATCTTCACGTGCGATCAGCGCCCCTCCAAGTCGAACCCGGGCGGGCAGTCGGTGACGCACTGGTGCAACGAGGAGTACGACGCGCTCGTGCAGGAGGCCGGCTCGACCGTCGATCCCGAACGGCGCAAGGCCCCTTACGAGCAGGCGGCGCGCCTGTTCGCCCGGGAGCGGCCGGCCCTTCCGCTCTACAGCTCCACCTGGGGCTGGGCCTGGAGCACCCGGCTGAAGGGCGTGAGCAAGGACTACTTCGACGGCGTCTGGCGCAGCGCCGGCGACTGGTACCTCGCCCGCTAGGCCGGGTGCAGTGAGCTCCGATGGGCACTTACGTCATCCGGCGCAGCCTTCAGGCGATCCCGCTGCTGATCGGCATCAGCATCGTGATCTTCCTGCTGCTCCAGATGACGCCCGGCGGTCCGCTGGCGTCGTCGGAAGGCGGCGGGGGCCGGGCGACGGCCGAGCGCACGGAGCGGCTGCGCGCGCAGTACGGGCTCGACGACCCCCTCCCGGTCCAGTACCTCAACTGGGCCGGGGGGATCGTCACCGGGGACTGGGGCACCTCGTTCAACACGGGGCGCCCGGTACTGGAGGCGATCGCCGATCGGCTGCCGACCACGCTCCTGCTGACCGGCCTCGCGTTCGGGGTCTCGCTGCTCATTGCGCTGCCGATCGGCATCCTCGCCGCCACACGGCAGTACTCGGTGTTCGACTACGTCTCCTCCGGGCTGTCGTTCGTGGGGGTCGCCACGCCGAGCTTCTGGTTCGGCCTCATGCTGCTCTTCCTCTTCTCGTTCGAGCTCGGATGGCTGCCGTCATCCGGGTTGGAGGACCTCCGCGAGCAGCATGTCGGCCTCGCCGCGGTATGGGACCGGATGAGCCACCTGATCATGCCCGTCGCGGTGCTGGCGCTGATCTCCACGGCACAGCTCACCCGCTACGTGCGCGGAGCCATGCTCGACGTCCTGCACCAGGACTACGTGCGCACGGCCCGTGGCAGCGGGCTGAGCGAGCGCACCGTCGTCGTACGGCATGCGTTCCGCAACGCGGCCATCCCCGTGGTGACCGTCGCGGTGCTGATGATCCCGGAGCTGTTCCTCGGCGCGGTCATCACCGAGTCGATCTTCGCCATCCCCGGGATGGGGCGGCTGTTCATCGAGTCGGCCGACCTGCGCGACTACCCGGTGCTGCTCGGCATCCTCATCATCGCGGCGCTCCTCGTCGTGATGGCGAACCTGCTCGCCGACGTGCTCTACGGCCTCCTGGACCCACGGATCACGTATGAGTAGCCACACACTCGGAGCCGAACCGGCCGCGGAGCAGGCGCTTCCGCGGGCCGCGCGCTCGCTGCGCCACGACGCCTGGCGCCGGTTCAGGCGCCACCGCCTCGCCCTCGGCGGGCTCGGTGTGCTCGTCGTCCTCACCCTCGCGGTGCTGCTCGGGCCGGTCGTGCTCGGCATCGACCCGCAGGCGATCGACTTCGGCGCGAAGGACGAGGGACCGTCGCTCGCGCATCCGATGGGGACCGACGAGCTCGGCCGCGACCAGCTCGTGCGGGTGCTCGTGGGCGGGCGGCTGACGCTGGCGGTCGCTGGCGCCGCCGTCCTGGCCTCGATCGTGGTCGGCGTGCTCGTCGGCGCGCTCGCCGGCTACGCCGGTGGCGTGCTCGACAACGCGCTGATGCGGCTCGTCGACGTCTTCTACTCGCTGCCCGGCCTGTTCGTCGTGATCCTCCTGGTGACGCTGCTCGGCGCGGGCTTCGTGACGATCGTCGCGGCCATCGCGTTCTTCACGTGGATGAACACGGCGCGCCTCGTGCGCGCCAGCTACCTCTCGCTCAAGGAGATGGAGTACGTGGAGGCAGCGCGGACGATCGGCGTCGGTGACGTCAAGATCGCGATCCGCCACATCCTGCCCAACGCGCTCACGCCGGTGATCGTGTCGGCGACGCTGGGCATCGCGACGGCCATCCTCATCGAGTCGGCGCTCTCCTTCCTCGGGCTGGGCTTCCAGCCCCCGCGCGCGACCTGGGGCGGCATGCTCAACGAGTCCCAGAACGCCGTCATCAACCAGGGCCATTGGTGGCGCGGATTCTTCCCCGGCATGATGATCTTCGTGACCGTCCTGGCGGTCAACTACGTCGGCGACGGCCTCCGTGACGCGTTGGACCCGCGCAGGGCCGAGCGGTGAGCGTGCCCCTGCTCGAGGTGTCCGGCCTGGCCGTCGGCTTCGACAGCGACGACGGGCCGGTGCACGCGGTCAACGACATCTCCTTCACGCTCGAGGAAGGCGAGGCGCTGGCGATCGTCGGGGAGAGCGGGTCGGGCAAGTCGGTGACGGCGCTGTCGATCATGGGCCTCGTCCCCCGACCGCCGGGGCGCATCGACGGGGGCTCGGTGCGCTTCCGCGGACGCGAGCTGCTCGGGGCGCCGGAGCGCGAGCTGCGGCGCGTCCGCGGCCGGGAGATCGCGATGGTCTACCAGGACCCGATGTCATCGCTCAACCCGGGCCTGACCATCGGGCGCCAGCTCGGCGACGTCATCTCACACCACCTCGGGCTCGAGCGCCGGGAGGTCGCCGAGCGCGCGATCGAGCTGCTGACGCTGGTGGGCATCCCCAACGCCGCCGGTCGCCTCGGCGACCATGCGCACCAGTTCTCGGGCGGGCAGCGCCAGCGGATCCTCATCGCGCTCGCCCTCTCGTGCGACCCCGCCGTCCTGATCGCGGACGAGCCGACGACCGCGCTCGACGTCACGGTCCAGGCCCAGATCATCGAGCTCGTCAAGGGCCTGCGCGAGCGGCTCGGGATGGCCATCATCTGGATCACGCACGACCTCGGCGTCGTCGCCGGACTGGTCGACAAGGTCGCGGTCATGTACGGCGGCTACGCGGTCGAGCAGGCACCGGTCCGCGAGCTGTTCGCGCGGCCCAGCCACCCGTATACCGTCGGGCTCTTGCGCTCGCTGCCGACCCTGGGCGGCGAGCGCCGCCGCCTGACGCCGATCCCGGGCTCCCCTCCGCACGGCGCGCCGCGCATCGACGCGTGTCCGTTCGCGCCCCGCTGCGACTGGGTGATCGAACGCTGCCGGCAGGAGTTCCCCCAGCTCGCCGCGGTCGGGTGCGAGCACGGCGCCGCCTGCCACCGACGTGACGAGGTCCGCGACGCTCCGACGATCGTGGATGCGGCGTCATGACGGTCAGCGACGGTCAGCCCGCGCTGCTGGAGGTCCGCGACCTCGTCAAGCACTTCCCGGTCCGGCGCGGGGTGCTGCGCCGGACGGTCGGCGCCGTCCGTGCGGTGGACGGCATCGACCTCGACGTCCGGCCCGGCGAGACGCTCGGGCTCGTGGGCGAGAGCGGCTCGGGCAAGTCGACGGCGGCAAGGACCATCCTGCGCCTCCTCGAGCCCAGTGGTGGCTCCGTGGTCTTCGACGGCGAGGACGTCACCAAGGCCGACAGCAAGGCGCTGCGCGCGCTCCGGCCGCGAATGCAGATGGTCTTCCAGGATCCCTACGCGTCGCTGAACCCGCGCATGACCGCGGGCAGCACGGTCCTGGAGGCGCTGGAGACGAACCGGATCGGATCGGCACCGCAGCGGCGCCGCCGCGTCGGCGAGCTGCTCGAGCTCGTCGGGCTCGACCCTGACCTCCAGAACCGCTACCCGCATGAGTTCTCGGGCGGCCAGCGGCAGCGGATCGGCATCGCCCGCGCTCTCGCCACCGAGCCGCGCTTCGTCATCGCCGACGAGGCGATCTCGGCACTCGACGTCTCGATCCAGGCCCAGATCGTCAACCTGCTCGACGACCTCAAGGCCGAGCTCGGGCTCACGTACCTCTTCATCTCCCACGACCTCTCGATGGTTCGCCACATCAGCGATCGCACCGCGGTGCTGTACCTCGGCAAGGTCGCCGAGCTGGGCTCCAGCCAGGATGTCTGGGAGCGCCCGCTGCACCCGTACACGCTCGCACTGCTCTCGGCCGTCCCGGTTCCCGACCCGGTGCGCGAGTCCGGCCGCGAGCGGCTGGTGCTGCCCGGCGACCCACCCGACCCCGCCGATCCGCCGAGCGGCTGCCGCTTCCACACCCGGTGCGCCTTCGCAACCGACGTCTGCCGTACGGACGAGCCGTCGCTGCGCGACCTGGGGACACCACGGGCGCCGCATGTCGTCGCCTGCCACCACGCGGAGCGCGTCCGCCGCGCTGGCGCCAACGCAAAGGAGGTCCTCCCGTGATCCAGCACGACCCCTATCCGGTCATCGACGCCGCCGCCCTCCAGCCGCAGCCTGTGGCCGCGTCATGACGCGCCTGCGCGAGGTCCCGGCGGCCGCCCTTCACACGATCGACGTGCCCGGCGACGGGTTCGAAGCCGGCGAGCGCTACGGCGCGGCCTGCGCCGGGCTGATCGCCGCGCACCTGGAGATCCTCGTGACCCGGCTCGAGCAGCGCCTCGGGCTGGACGTCGACACAGTGCTCGCCCGCACGGCTCCCTATCGGGACGCGACGGCGGAGGCGTACCCGCTGCTCGCCGGCTGGCGGGTGGGGGTTCCGCGCTACCTCTACACGCGGATCGCGCTGGCCGAGGAGGACCGCGAGGCGGCGGTGGCCGCGGTGGAGGGCAGCAACCGCGCGGCGCCGCGCAACCTGCTGATCGCGGACTCCGACGGGGCCACGAACCTCGAGACCACGCCGACCGACAGCGAGCGCCTGGAGCCGAGCGAGGGTGTGCTCGTCCATTCCAACCACTTCGTGTCGCGGCTGCAGGAGCAGGAGGAGTCGCCGCCCGCCCTGCTGCGGAATTCGCGCCGACGGCTCGACCGCATCCGCGAGCTGCTCGGCCAGCGCCACGGCGAGATCGACGTCGACGCCATCGCGGACGCGCTGCGCGACCGTGCCAACGTCCCCGATGCGATCTGCGATCAGCCCTTCGACGACCCTGGCCGCGAGGCGACCACCGTCGCGAGCAGCATCGCCGACATCGCGGCGCGCCGGCTGTGGGTGGCGCTGGGCGCGCCATGCGACGCGCCCTACCGCCCTTACGAGGTCGCGGGCTGATGCGGGCGACGTTCGAGCTCAACCACCTGTCCGGCCCGATGCCGGGGCCGGCGCCGACGCGAGCGCCGCTCGCGCTGCACCGCGTGCTGCCGGGCCATCGCGCGACGCCGCTGATCGACGCGCCGCGGCTCGCCGGCGAGCTGAACCTCGGGCGCGTCTGGCTCAAGGACGAGACCGAGCGCCTCGGCCTCCCCTCGTTCAAGGCGATGGGCGCCTCGTGGGCCGCCATCCGCGCGCTGTCGGCCCTGGCCGAGGAGGACCTCGCCGCGCTCGGGTCGCTGGAGGCGATCGCCGAGCGCGTGGCCCGGCTGCGGCCGCTGACGCTGGCGGCGGCGACGGACGGCAACCACGGGCGCGCGCTCGCGCGCATCGCTGCGATGCTCGGGCTGGATGCCCGCATCTTCGTGCCCGCCGGCATGGCCCCGGCCCGGATCGAGGCGATCGCCGGCGAGGGCGCCGAGGTGGTCCGCGTCGACGGCTCCTACGACGACGCCGTCGCCCGCTCCGCGACCGCCGCCGGGCCCGGCTGCCTCGTCGTCTCCGACACCTCCTGGCCCGGCTACGAGACGATCCCCCATGATGCAATCGACGGCTACTCGACGATCCTGTGGGAGATCGCGGACGAGCTGGAGGGTCGCGGCGAGGCATGGCCGCAGCTCGTGCTCGTCCAGCTCGGCGTCGGGGCGTTCGGCGCAGCGGTGATCCGGCACGTGCGTCACGAGCACGGTCAGTCGTCGCGCATCGTCGGCGTGGAGCCGCTCGGGGCGGACTGCGTGCGCGCCTCGCTGGCCGCCGGGCGCGTCGTCACGACGCAGACGACAGGAACGATCATGTCGGGGCTCGACGCCGGGACCCCGTCCGCCGTGGCGTGGCCATATGTCGCGGCGGGGCTCGACGCACTGCTCGCGATCGACGACTCCGTCGCGGTCGACGGCATCCGGCGGCTCGCCTCGGTGGGCGTGATCGCCGGCGAGTGCGCGGGCGCGGCCGTCGGCGCGCTCGCGCATCTGGCGTCCGACCCCTCGGCGCGCGAGGCGCTGTCGATCGACGGCAACACGAACGTGCTGCTGTTCCTGACCGAGGGCGCGACCGACCGGGCCGCGATCGACCGCATCCTCGCCGGGGCCAAGGAGCAGCCGGCATGACCAGCGTGCTGCGGGCAGCCGCCGTCCAGATGAACTCCACCCCGGATCGGGCGCGCAACCTGGCCACCGCGGATCGCCTGACGCGCGCCGCCGCGGCCGACGGCGCGGAGCTCGTGGTGCTGCCCGAGACCTGGAACCTGCTGGGCAGCACCGAGCAGCTCCTCGCCGGCGCCGAGCCGCTCGACGGGCCCTCGATCACGTGGGCGCGCGAGATCGCCGCCGAGCTCGCCATCGACCTCGTCGCCGGCTCGATCATGGAGCGGGCAGCGCATGGCGAGAAGGTGCGCAACACGACCGTCCATGTCTCATCCAGCGGCGACATCGAGGCGACGTACCGGAAGATCCACCTGTTCGACGTCGAGGTGGGCGACGTGGTCTACCGCGAATCGGACGCTGCTGAGCCCGGCGACGAGATCACGGTGAGCAGGACCGGCTCCGGCGTCGAGCTGGGCCTCTCCGTCTGCTACGACCTCCGCTTCCCGGAGCTGTTTCGCATCCTCGCGCTGCGCGGCGCGCGAGTGCTCGTGCTGCCCTCCGCCTTCACGCTGGTCACGACGCGCGCGCACTGGGAAGTGCTGCTGCGGGCGCGCGCGATCGAGAACCAGGCGTTCGTCGTGGCGCCCAATCAGATCGGCACGTCGATCCCGGGCGAGGAATGGGGGGGACACTCACTGATCGTCGACCCGTGGGGCGTCGTGCTCGCCGCCGCGCCCGGGGAGGAGACGTTCGTGATCGGCGACCTCGATCTCGAAGGCCAGGCAGAGGTCCGCCGCACGCTGCCCTCGCTCGCCAACCGGCGGCCGACCGCCTACCGCTGGCCGGAGGGCGACAGCGCGGTCGCCGGCTTCAGCGACTGGTAGTCGAGCGGAGCCCGCCGATCGTCACCGCTCCGGCGGGAGTTCCCTAACCGAGCAGCAGCGTGTCCAGCCCACGCGTCAGGCCGGTGATCGCCGGCGCTCCAGCGCCCGTCCAACCGGTGGCACCCGCGATCCCGACTTTGATCATGCCGTCCGTCCCGCAGTAACTTCAATATCGATGTGCTTGACGTTACATCGTCCATCTGTTTCACTGTGCGCCGTGACCATGTGGCAGCTGTTCATCTACCGGCTGCCGGGTCGTCCCTCGCGCGCCCGCGTCGCAGCGTGGCGCGAGTTGCGCCGGCTCGGTGCGCTGCCGCTGCAGCAGGGCGTCGTCGCGGTTCCCGAGCTCGGCGATCTGGCCGCTCGCCTGGACGCCGTTGAGCAGCGCGTGGTGGACGAAGGGGGCGAGGCTCACCGTTTCCGGCTCACGGACCTTCCGTCGCGTGAGCGCAAGCGCCTCGAGCATGGCTGGAGCGCGCTGCGGCGTCAGGAGTACGCGGAGATCGTGGAGGAATGCGAGAGCAAGTTCGCCCGCGAGGTGGAGTTCGAGATCTTCCGGGGGAACCTGACAGCGGGCGAGGCCGAGGAGATCGAGGCGGATCTCGAGAAGCTGCGTTCCTGGTTCGATCGCGTGAGCGCTCGCGACTGGTTCGGAGCGGAGCTGAGCGCCGAGGCGCGGGCGCAGATCGCGCACTGCGAGCGCCTGCTCGAGGACTTCATCGAGCGCGTCTACGAGGCCGAGATGGAGAGCGGGCCGTCGCTGGAGGCGCCGGCCGATGTCCCGTGGGGCACCACCGCGCCGCAGCAACCGGAGGCCGAGCAAGGCATCGTCAGGTTGCCGCGCCCGCGCCGCGATGGGGGCGAGGCATGAGCTTGGATGCGATCGACCTGGGCCTCATGGCCACCGTCATCCTGGCCTCGGCGGTCGAGTTCGTGGAGGCGCTCACGATCGTGCTGGCGATGGGCGTCAGCCGGGGCTGGCGCTCGACGCTGATCGGCACCGGGCTCGCGCTGGTGGGGCTCGCGCTCGTGACCGTGGTGGCCGGCTACGCGCTCGTCGAATGGCTCCCCGAGTCGCTGCTGCAGCTCTTCATCGGCACGCTGCTGCTCATCTTCGGCCTGCAATGGCTGCGCAAGGCCATCCTGCGCTCCTCGGGCCTGAAGGCGCTGCACAACGAGGACGAGGAGTACCGCGCACAGCAGGCTGCGGCGCAGCGCGCCGGCCACGACGAGCGCCTGGGGTTGGATTGGTTCGCGTTCGTGGTGTCCTTCAAGGGCGTGTTCCTCGAGGGCCTCGAGGTGGTGTTCATCGTGATCACCTTCGGGCTCAACGCCGACTCGATCCCCACCGCGGCCGCCGGCGCCGGCGTCGCCGCCGCGATCGTGCTGATCGTCGGCGCCATCGCGCACCGCCCGCTGTCGAACATCCCCGAGAACACGCTGAAGTTCGCGGTCGGTGTGCTGCTGTCGACGTTCGGGACCTTCTGGGCCGTCGAGGGGCTGGGCGTGTTCGCCGCGGGCAGCGAGAGCCTCGAATGGCCGGGCGGCGACCTGTGGCTCGTGATCCTCCTCGTCGCCTACGTGGTCTTGTCGCGGCTGGCCGTCGCGACCCTCCGGCGGGGCTCCGGTCCCGGGCGGCCCGCCGCCGTCCCGGCCGACTGAACGCCATGCGCTTCGTCCTCGCGTTCATGCGCTTCTGGTACGACTTCGTCGTCGGCGACGACGGCTGGATCGCGGCCGGCGTCGCCGTCATCCTCGGCATCGGCGCCGCGCTCGTCTCGGCCGACGTGCTCGCCGACGCCGTCCTGACCCCGCTGATGGCCGTCGCCATCGTCGCCGTGGTGATGGCGCGCGTCGTGGCGGGCGCGAGATCCAGCAGCCGAAACTCGGACCGGGCGGGAGTCCCAGTTGACCTACGTGATCGCTGAGCCCTGTATCGGCACCAGGGACAACTCGTGCGTCGAGGTCTGTCCCGTCGACTGCATCCATCCGACCCCGGACGAGGCCGCCTTCGAGCATTCCGAGATGCTGCACATCAACCCCGAGGAATGCATCGACTGCGACGCCTGCGTGGAGGCGTGCCCCGTCGACGCCTGCTTCGCCGAGGATCAGCTTCCGGCCGAGTGGTCGGACTACGCGCGAAGAAACCGGGAGTACTTCCAGAGCCCGCAGTAGCGGGCCACGGCCCGACGCGCCGACCGGCGAGGACGCAGCATGGGCCGGTGGCCTAGCCGAAGTCGTCGTCAGCGGCCGGACTGATGCGAAGGCCCGTGCGCAGGCGGCGCCGCGAAGTCCGGCAGCCGGACGCCGGCGCGCGGGCTGAAGCCTGGCGCGCGCGCGTGGCCGCGGCCGCCCGCTGGGTCGGCCCTCGTCGCCTTTGTGTCAGCGGGCACGGCGGAGTGGTCCCGCCCGGCTGCCTTCCAAGCTCCTTCAATCGGACCGGCGATCGGCTCGCAGCAGCGGCTCCCGCCGGTTCGACGGGAGCTCGAGGACACTCCTCTGCTCCCCGCCGGACACGCATTGGTACGGCTGAGAAGCGTTCCGGCCCGTTCCCAGGTCGCACTGGGCGCACTGTAACCGGATCGTGCGTCCATGGCGCGTCCAACAGCAGCGCGCGAGCATTCATGAGCGCTGAGCCCCTCGACGAGGCCTCCGTAGGAGGCCCATGCAGGACGTAAGCTGGGCAAGTGACGCCACCCAAGCCGACGACGAAGGTAATCACCGCGGCGAGCGTCCATCGGTGGCGAGCGTACGAGCCGCGCGCGACACTCGCGCGACAGTCGCCGCCCGACGCCCGGCGGTTCTGAGCGGTTGCCCAGCGGTTGAGTGGCTCTCTAGCGCGGTACCTTGGCGGCGTGTCTCGCCCCTCCGAGAACCAGCTGTTCTGAGCCGCTGAGCGCGCACCGCCTACAGAAGCTGCTGGGCCTCTCCGACGAGGAGCTGCTGGCCGTGCTCGACGAGGACCCGCTGACGGTGCTGGCCGGGGAGCTGGACCACAAGCCGGAGCTGCCGATCCTGCTCGACCTGCTGGCCGACGCCTCCGAGCGCGCCGGCGCGCCGGTGCTGCGCCGCTGGGTGCGCGCCGCCGGGCCGAGCGGGCGCCCGCTCGACCACCTGCTGGTGCGCGACTTCGGCGCGTTCGAGGACGCGCTGGCGACGCTGGCCGAGCGCGGCTTCGTGCTGCGCTCCGGCGGAGCGCGCGGCGGCTAGCCCTCCGGGTCCGGGCGCTTCTCGCCCGGCCAGACCCCGGTGAGGTAGTGGAAGCCGATCGCCCCGTAGCGGTCGACGACGAAGCGCGTGACGCGGAAGATCACGCCCTGGACCGCCGCGGCGCTCAGCAGCCGCGGCCATGAGGTGTCCTGCGTGGTGGCCTCCGGCGGCTCCTGGTCGTCGATCTTGGTCCACACGAAGTCGAAGACCTTCTTGCCGGCGAGCCCGGCGAGGAGGCTGAGGACGATGCCGAACGGCTTGTAGATCACACCCATGCCGCGAGCGTACCCTTCTATGCCGTTCGTCGAAGCGTCCCCTCGCGCCGTCCGATGCGGGATGATGTTCGCCAGGAGGTCGCAACCCCGTTCAGGAGGAACGCATGGACGACGACCACGCCGACGATCTGCTCCGCAGGGCGCTCATCGACGCAGAGGCGTCGGCCGCCGTCGCGCTGCGCGTCCGGAGCCTCCCGCTGTGCGACACCCTGACGGTCGTCTTCCACGGCCGGCGCGACCTCGGCACGATCCAGACCTACGTCGCCCACGGCGGCCGCGGGGCGGGCTCGGCGGTCAGCGCCGGCGAGCTGATGCGCGTGCCCTGCGACCTGGACCTCGGCGCCGCCGAGGACCGCCGGGAGGCCGAGGCGCTCTACGCGGAGCAGGCCGCCGCGCTGCGCGACGCGCTGGTCGGCGCCGACACGGTGCTCGACATCTGGCGCGAGCCGCTCGAGGAGGTCGCGGGCGGGCGCGTGGAGGTCGACCGCCGGATCCGGCTGGACGTCCGCCTGCCCGCTCACCGGCTGCTGCCCGCCGCGCTGGTGGCTCCCGAGCGTGGGATGGTCGTCACCGCCGTCTGCGGCGCCCGCCCGCTGGCCGAGGGCCGCCCGCCGATGGGGATCGTCTGCGCCCAGCAGGACGTCGCGCGCGTGTACCCGCTGCCCGACGACCCCGAGCGGTGCCTGGAGGACTTCCTGGAGGTCGCCGCCGAGCACGCGCGCGAGCTGGCCGACCGGCTCGGCCGCCAGGAGGCTTCCGTCGAGCGCTTCCTCGAGATCTCCGGCGACGACTTCCCCGAGACCGGCTGAGCGGGCTCGCCACACTGTGCGGCCCGTGCGCCGCGCCCGCGTCCTGATCCCCGTCGCCGTCGCCGTCTTCTTCTTCGCCGG
>Ga0136615_10000983_pt1 | contig 13406 bp, 9 predicted proteins | sample AntDrymUQ2882206_2_FD_106647 | JGI IMG/M metagenome (GOLD analysis project Ga0136615, IMG submission 106647) | Polar desert sand microbial communities from Dry Valleys, Antarctica - metaG UQ288 (22.06) | ecosystem: Environmental > Terrestrial > Soil > Desert | place: Antarctica: Dry Valley...
AGAAGAGCTCTCGAAGCAGGAGGTTGGCGGCGTCGCGCTCGGGGCCTTCGGCGGTTGCGCAGTGCACGGCTGTTCGGGATGCTGATAGCGCACTCTTCGGTACGAATATTCACCAAGAACGCGGCCGGCGCGGCTGCCCACCGACTCCTGGTGACGACTCGACTCAGTCCTGACACGAATACTCACCAAGAACTCGAGCGGCCCACCCCTCGACGGCGGCGCGCATGGGCGGCATCCGCCTCATCGTCGAACGACCGGTCCATCGACGCCGCCGACTGGCGGGCGAGGATCGACACCACGCCAGCCAGCTGGCGCGGTCCATCACAGCCGTCTTCGGCGCACCGGGCGAGTGACGGCAGGTCGTGGCGACCAGAGCGTCCCGGTGCGCAGCTGCGGGCGCTGGTACCTTCGCCAGGAAATGACGATCGCTCCCCTCCTCCCTGCGACCGCGCTGCTCGCCCCACGCCGTGGCACGCCCGTCGACCGCGTGTTCGCCGACCTGCCGGTGCGGCTGTCGTGGTACCGCCACGGCCGCTACGACCCGACGACGCGGCTCGACGCCACCACGATGGCCAGGGCGATGTGGAGCGAGGACGGCCCAGCCACCGCCCTCGCCGATTGGTCGTCCGGCCGCGTCCTCGTCGAAGCATGGGGACCTGGCGCCGAGCGCGCCGTCGTCGCCATGCACGCCATGGCGGCCGTCGAGCGTCGCGTCGACCCGCTCCCCGACGCGCACCCGGTCGTCACGGCCGCCGCCCACCGTTTCCGGGGCGTCTGGGCGGGCGCCAGCGGCGACCTGTACCACGCGTTGCTGCCGACCATCCTCGCCCAGCGGATCACCGCCGGTGAGGCCCTGCGCCAGTGGTCGGCGCTGTGCCGAGAGTTCGGCGAGCCGGCCCCCGGTCCCGATCTTGGACTGTTGCTGCCGCCCCGACCGGAGCGGCTGGCCGGACGACCGGCGTGGTGGTTCCACCCACTCGGCATCGAGGCCAAACGCGCGCGTGCGCTGAGCGAGGTGGCCCGCGTCGCCGACCGCCTGTGGTCGTGGGCCCGCCTCCCGCCCACGGAGGCCGCCCACCTCCTCGGACTGCTGCGCGGGGTCGGCGCCTGGACCATCGGCTCCGTCCTCGGCCCGGCGTGCGGCGACGACGACGCCGTCGCCGTCGGCGACTACCACCTGCCCAACGTCGTCGCCTGGAACCTCGCAGGGGAGGCCCGCGCCGACGACGACCGTATGCTCGCCCTGCTCGAACCGTTCCGCGGGCAACGCGGCCGTGTCATTCGCCTCCTCGTGCTGGCCGGGCGACGCGCCCCCGCCTTCGGCCCGCGCCAGCGCATCCTGCCCATGCACCGATGGTGACCCCCTCCCCCGCGGCTCCGACCGACCCGACGGTGCTCGCCGAACGCGCACCCGGCGGCGCCGGGGCATCAGCCGCTCCGGCGGTGCCCGCACCGCCGCCGCCGACGCCGTCCCCCGAGGTCGACGCACCCGACGAGGCGACGACGGCCTCGGCGCCCGAGGTGGCTGGCAACGGAGCATCGTGGCGGCGGGCGGTGATCGTCGGCCTGGCGGCGTTCGTCGTCTCCCGCCTGTGCGTGCTCGCCGGCGCGGGTGTGCGCGCCAGCCAGGTGACCGTGGACGCCAATGGTGACCCAGAGCGGGTCACCGAGTCTCCGCTGTCGCTGATCAGCGGTGTGTTCACGCAGTGGGACGGGCGTTGGTACCTGGAGATCGTCCGCAGTGGCTACCCCCGCTCGATCCCCCCGGATATCACGTATTTCGAACTCGAGGCGCGGGCGGCCTTCTTCCCGCTCTATCCACTGTCGGTACGCGCCCTCGACCGCGTGCTGCCCGGCAGCGACACGGCCGCTGCGCTGTTCCTCAATCTGTTGCTCGCCGTCGCCGCCGTGTTGCTCGTCGGCGTCCTCGCCCGCCGCTTGTATGGCGACGAGGTGGCGGAGCGGGCGATGGTGCTGTTCGCCGTGTTCCCGGGCTCGTTCGTGCTGTCGTTCGCGTATGCCGAGGCGTTGCTCATCGTGCTCGCCGCCGCCTGCTTCTGGCTGTTGCTGGAGGAGCGCTGGCTGCTCGCCGGCCTCCTCGCCGCGCTGGCCACGGCGACGAGACCGAACGGTGTCGCGCTCATCGCCGCCTGTGCCGTCGCCGCGTTCATCGCCATCCGCCGCGGCCGGGACTGGATGTCGCTGCTCGCGCCCCTGCTCGCGCCGGTCGGTTTCGTCGCCTTCCAGGTGTTCCTCGCTGCGCACACCGGTGAGTCGCGCCCTTGGTTCCGCGTGCAACGTGAGGCGTGGCGAGAGGGCACGAGCTTCGGGGCGACGGCGATCAGCAACACGTTCAGCTTCCTCACCCATCCGCTGCAGTCGCCGACGGACGCACTCACCGCGGCATCGTTGGCCGCCCTTGTCCTCGGCGTCTGGTGCCTGTGGCGCAAGCGGCTGCCGTGGCCGATGATCGCCTACATCGCCGTCGTGGTGGCGCTGATGCTGATCCCGGCGACCGTCACGGCCAGGCCGCGGTTCCTGTTCACCGCGTTCCCGCTGATGATCAGCGCCGCGGCGTGGTGGCCGCGCCGGGACCGGGCGGTGTGGGACCTGGTGCTCGTCGCCTGCGGGGCCGGGCTGGCTGCCCTCACCGCCCTGTACGGCGTCTTCGGCGCGATCCCGTGAGCGAGCCCGCAACCAACCCCTCATCCCAGGCGTTCGTGCACCCGAGGCTTTCGCGCCCCCCGTCCGGGCCGGAAACCCTCGGATGCCCGATGGGATGACGAAGCTCCCGCGGCCCTGCTTGTCCGTCGTCGTGCCCTGCTACAACGAGCAGGGCACGGTCGCTGCGTTGCTCGACCGGGTGCTCGCCTCGCCATGGACGGCGGAGGTGATCGTCGTCGACGACGGCTCCCGCGATGCGACGGCCGACGTCCTCGCCAGCATCGACGAACCCCGTCTCCGCGTCATCCGCCACGAGGTCAACCGAGGCAAGGGCGCCGCGCTGCGCACGGGCTTCGCTGCCGCTGGCGCCGACTTCGTGATCGTCCAGGACGCCGATCTGGAGTACGACCCCGAGGAGTTCGGCACCGTCCTGGGCCCACTGCTCAGCGGTCGGGCCGACGTCGTGTTCGGCTCCCGCTTCCTCTCGGGCCGCCCGCACCGGGTGCTGTACTTCTGGCACTCGCTCGGCAATCGCACCCTCACGCTGCTGTCGAACATGTTCACCGATCTCAACCTGACCGACATGGAGACGTGCTACAAGGCGTTCCGGCGCAACGTCATCCAGCAGATCTCGATCGAGGAGGATCGTTTCGGCGTCGAGCCGGAGCTGACGGCGAAGCTGGCTCGCGGCGGCTGGCGGATCTATGAGGTCGGCATCTCGTACGCCGGGCGCACGTACGAGGAGGGCAAGAAGATCGGCTGGCGCGACGGCTTCCGTGCTCTCGTGTGCATCGTCCGCTACTCGCCGATCGGCGAGCGGGCGCGGCGGCTCATCGACTGCGTCGGCGTCGGCGGCGCCGGGACCGGCCGGAGACGAGGTCCATGAGGCCCCACCGGGTCACGAGCAGCATCGACTCGACGATGATCCGCCCCGACATCTTCGACCGCCCATACCGGCGGTCGGCGAACACGATCGGCGTCTCCATCACCCTGAACCCGCCGCCGACGAGTCGGCGCACCAGCTCGGTGAGGAACGCGTAGCCTTCTGCCGTCGTCGTCGCCGGCTCGATGGCCCGCAACGCCTCTGCGCGGTAGGCACGGAAGCCGGACGTGCAATCGCGCACCTGCAGCCCGAGCACGAGCGACGTGTAGCGGTTGCCCCAGCGCGACAGCACCCGCCGGTGCAGCGGCCAGTCGACGGTGCCGCCACCCGGCACGTATCGCGAGCCGATCACGGCGTCGGCACCGGCGGCGAGCAGCGCCAGCATCTCTGGCAGCACCGCTGGGTCGTGGGAGAAGTCGACGTCCATTGACACGATGACGTCGTAGCTCTCGTCGAGCCCGATCGTGAAGCCATGGCGGTACGCGCTCCCCAGCCCCTGCTTGCCAGGCCGGCGGAGCAGCTTGATCTGCCCGAGCTCCGTCGCCGCCGACTCGGCGATGGACGCGGTTCCGTCCGGGCTGTTGTCGTCGACGACGAGGACGTCGGCGGCGGGCACGACGCCGCGTACCGCCGTGAGGAGCTGCCGCACGTTCTCCCGCTCGTTGTACGTGGGCACCACGACCAGCGTCCTCATCCCATACCTCTACACGATTCCAAGCACCGTTTCGGGCGCTGGGCGCACCAAAACGGTGCTTACAATCGGAGTTTCCTTGGCGCGGCGCTGACGACCGCGTGGTGGAACACGCGCAGGACCCCGAGCGCCGAGGCGTCCCATGTCAGGGTGCGCGCCCTGGCCAGGGCAGCGGCGCCGAGGCGAGCGCGCAGGGCGTCGTCGCCGAGCACGTCGGCGAGGGCCGCTGCCAACCGCTCGGGCGGGGCGAGCACGCCGGTCTGACCGTCGAGCACGGAGCAGCGGTGGCCGGGGATGTCGGTGGCCACCGCGGGTGTGCCGCAGGCGGCCGCCTCGGTCAGCGTCAGGCCCCAGCCCTCGGCCAGCGATGCCGACGCCACGACCCACGCCCTGCGGTATTCGTCGCGCAGCTCCGGGCGGGTGACGTGGCCCGGCAGGTCGATCCAACCCGTGGCTCCCCGCTCGGCCGCCCACCGGGCCAGTTCCGCCCGCACCGGGCCGTCGCCGATGATCCGCAGCCGCAGATCCCCGATCCGGCGACGCGCTTCGGCGGCGGCCTCGGCCAGGAGCAGGAAGCGCTTGACGGGCGCCAACCTGCCGGCGGCGACGACGAGCGGCTGCGGGGCGCGGTCGCCGCCCGGCGTGAAGAACTCGTCGACGCCGTTGGCCACGGCGGTGACCCGGTCCGGTCGCAACCCGAGGCCGAGCAGCTCCTGGCGGGTCGCCTCGGACGGCGTCACGAGCTGCGTGCGGCGGTAGAACGGCGGTGCCAAGCGGGCTTCGAGGAAGCGACCGGCACCGGCCAGCGGAGCGGGCATGAGCTGATCCCACATCGGTCCATGGACGTGATGGAGGATCGTGATCTTCGGCCGGTGGTACCAGACGGGCGAGAACCACGGCACCCCGTTCCAGATCTCGACGAGGGCGTCGGAGCGGCCCATCCGCCGGGCCAGCTCGGCGGCGGCGGTCCGCCCGAACACGCTGTAGCGGCTGCCGCGGCGGATCACCCGGTACCCGTTGCGTCGATCGGTGGCGGCCAATCCTCGCGCCGCGGACGTCCGGTGCACGATGTCCAGGCCAGCATCGGCCCATCTGCGCATGAACTCGTCCGCGTGCACCTCGGAGCCGCCAGCGTCCTCGTCGTCGAGGTCACGCCAGGCGAGCACGTGCACGCAGCGCACCCCGTTGGCAATCACGTCGGCGACGAGCTGCGGGATCGTCGCACCGGGCGTGACCGGATCGGATGCGGATGTCACTGGACGGAGTGCTGTCCGGTCGCCGTCACGGGCGGGACGATAGGGGCGGCGGCAACGCGCTGGCTACCATCGCCTGGGTCCATGGTCCCTCGCCGTCCTGCCACGTCCCCGGCTGCCGGACCGGTGGCCGTGTTCGCCGAGCACCTCGTCGGCCACGACCTTCCGGCACTTCCGGCTGAGCGTCGTCACGAGGTCGTCGCCTTCGCCGCCCGCCGCGTCGCGACCCTGCCGACGCCCATGCGCCTCGGTGTCGGCGTCGTGGCCTTCGTCGTCGACGGTGGCAGCCGTGCCGTCGGCCGGCGTCGCCTGGCCGCCTTCCTGGCCGATCACCCGTTGCCGTTGTGCGGCGAGTACGTCCGGCTCCTGCGCTCGCTGACCTACGCGTACGTGTGGGACACGTGGCCGTCGACGGCCGTCGACGGCCGGCCGGCCGCCGGCTGCCAACCCGACCCGAGCGAGGGCGGCACGACGAGCGCCGACGCCGTTGGAGCCCGCTTGTGAGCGAGCGATGAAAGGTGCTGACGCTCCGTTCCTGCGATCCACTTCGAATCTGGGCGCGCATTGTCGCGTCTGGCTCTCTGGGCGCGCAGAGTCCCGCATGTGGCGCTCTACGCGCCCAGATGTTGCTTTCGGACGATGCGCGCCCAGATCGAGGTGCGCGCCGGCGCGGATGCCAGTCTCAGACGCAGGACGTGCGCCCCGTGGCCCTTCTTTGCTCTTCCCCGCCGTTGCGCGCGAAGCATTGGCGCGCCGGTCTCCCACTCGAGCTGCACCTCCGAGCGAGCGAGCGAATCGTCGTCACGGTCTTTTCGCTCATGACGGCCTTCTCCGGCCTCGCCGGCTCGGCGTGACCACTCATGCTGAGGCCGCTCCATGAGCTGGGACGACGAGACCCACGAGTCGGCGGAGGTTCTCGTGATCGGGTCCGGAGCCGGCGGCGCGCCGACGGCGGCGCTGGCGGCCGAAGCCGGCTTCGACGTGCTCGTGGTCGAGGAGGGCCCGCTGGTCCGCCAGGGCGACGTCGTCCCGTTCTCGCTGGAGCAGATGGACCGCCAGTACCGCGCTGGCGGGGTCACCGCCGCACTCGGCCTGCCGTCGATCGCCTACACCGAGGGATGCTGCGCCGGCGGCGGCACCGAGGTCAACAGCGGGCTCTATCGCCGCACCCCGGAGGACGTGCTCGACCGCTGGCGCCGGGACCACGGTCTCGTCGACTTCGCCACGACCGACCTGGACGCCATCGGCGACGAGGTCGAGGCCGCGCTGTCGGTGCAGCCGGTGCCAGGCGCGCACACACCGGCCAGCGAGGCATTGCGCAGGGGCGCTGACCTGCTCGGCTGGCGAAGCGACGAGATCCCCCGCTGGATGACCTACCCGGCAGGCGGCGATGCTCGATCGGGCCGGCGCCAGAGCATGACCGAGACATACCTTCCGCGAGCCACCGCCGCCGAGGCGCGGCTGCGCACCGGGTGTCGTGTCGACCGTCTCGTGATCGAGCGTGGGCGGGCCGTCCGAGCGTTGGTCACGCTGGCGGACGGGCGTCGGGGCACGGTGGACTTCGCCCACGTCATCGTCTGCGGTGGCGCCATCCAGAGTCCAGCGCTCCTCCAACGCTCGGGACTGCGCCGCCACGTCGGGCGCACGCTGGCCATCCACCCGACCGTCAAGCTGACTGCCCGTTTCGCCGATGACGTCAACGTGCCGGACGACGTTCCCGTGCACCAGGTGAAGGAGTTCTCGCCCGGCCTCTCCTTCGGTGGCTCGGCGTCGAACCCTGGCCTCGCCGCGCTCGCGCTCAGTGATTCGTGGGACCGCTTCGGTACGGCGATCGAGCAATGGCGCCACCTGGCGGTGTACTACGCGGCGATCACCAGCGAGGGGCGAGGCTGGGTCCTGGCGCTCCCCGGAATGCGCGATCCGCTCGTCACGTACCGGTTGACCCGCCGCGACCGGGCGCTGCTCAGCAGGGGCCTGGCGCGCCTGGCGCTGCTGATGCTCGAGGCCGGCGCGACCGAGGTCTACCCGTCGTTCCGGGGTGCGCCCGTCGTCCGCCAGCGACGCGACCTGGCCACGATGCAGGCCCAGTTCGCGGTCTCCAAGGCCAGCGTGATGTCGGTGCACCTGTGCTCGACGGTCCCATTCGGCGAGGGCCGGCGGGCGCCGGCCGACAGCTTCGGCGTGCTGCGTGGAACGACGAACGTACGCGTCAACGACGCCTCCCTGCTGCCCGACGCGCCGGGTGTGAACCCGCAGGCGACGGTGATGGCCGTCGCCATCCGCAACGTCCGCCGCTTCATCGAGACGACGAAGTGTCGCGGCTGACGAGGGATCCAGTGATCGCATTGGTGGGCAGGTCGGTGACCGGGTCCGACACGACGACGAGGCCGGCCCGACAGGCATCCGAGGTTTTCGCTGCAAACGAGGCTTTTGTGCGGGTTCCGGGTGCAGGAAACCCTCGGTCGGGCCAGCAGTTGGCGGTGGCCGCAGCGACGTGAACGGTTGTGTCGATCCGCCCGACGTCACGATCGTCACCGGCGCCGGTGGCTGGCTGGGCCGCGCCCTCGTTGATCACCTGACACGTGACGACGGCCCGTACGCCCGGCCGGGCATCGTGCGGGCGCTCGTGCACACGCATGCCGACGCCGTCGCGCTGGCTGCGCACGCGCGCGTCGAGGTCGTCCTCGGCGACGTCCGCAGGCCCGACGGGCTGGCCGGGTTGTTCGTCGGACTTGGGGCGAGCACCGACCTGTTGCACGCGGCAGGCGTCATCCATCCGCGGCGTGTGGACGACTTCATCGAGGTCAACGCCAGGGGCACGGCCAACGTGATGGCCGCGGCGCGGGCCAACGGCGTTCGCCGGGTCGTCCACGTGTCGTCGAACAGCCCGTTCGGGGCGAACCCCCACCCGACCGACACGTTCCGCAACGACGAGCCCTACGACCCGTACTACGGCTACGGCCGATCCAAGATGCAGGCCGAGCTGCGCGTCCTCGACGCCGTCGGCGGCGGGCTGGACGCCGTGATCGTGCGCCCGCCGTGGTTCTACGGCCCGTTCCAGCCGCCTCGCCAGACCACGTTCTTTCGCATGGTCCGCACCGGCCGCTTTCCGGTGGTCGGCGACGGCCGCCAGCGCCGGTCGATGGTCTACGTCGACAATCTCGTCCAGGGCGTGGTGCGCGCCGAGCTGACGGCGACCGCCGCCGGCAGGGCGTGGTGGATTGCCGATGCCCGCCCCTACGAGGTGGTCGAGATCGTCGAGACGGTCGGTCGCGCACTGCGCGCCGAAGGCTTCGAGGTGACGCCCAATCGCCTGCGGATCCCGGCCTTCGCCGGCCGCTGGGCCGAGCGCGCCGATGCGCTGATCCAGCGCACGGGACGCTACGTGGCACCGGTGCATGTGCTCGGCGAGATGGACAAGACCATCGCCTGCGACATCGACGTCGCCCGAGCTGAGCTGGGCTACGACCCTGATGTCGAGCTGGAGGAGGGCATGCGCCGCAGCATCCGCTGGTGCACCAATCAGGGGCAGAGCCTGTGAGCGAGCGAGCAATTGTTGCGGTCCTTTCAGTTGCGCGCGAACAACTGTTTGCGGTCCGTTCGCATCGGTGCCCGGCCGACCGACGAGACGTGAACGCGTCGCACGACACAATGGTGCACCAGTGAGATCGTTGGTGACGGGTGGCAACGGGTACTTCGGCCGGTTGCTCGTGCGGCGGCTCGCCGACCGTGGCGACGAGGTGCGCCTGCTCGACATCGACGTGACCGGAGCCGACGCGCTCGGCGTGGAGGTCGTCGGCGCCGACATCCGTGACGGGCCGGCCGTCCGTGGCGCCGTCGACGGGGTGGACGTCGTCTACCACAACGTCGCCCAGGTCCCACTGGCCAAGGACCCGCAGCTCCTCCGCAGCGTCAACGTCGCTGGCACGCAGGTGCTGCTCGACGCGGGCATCGACGCCGGCGTCGGCAAGATCGTCCACACGTCATCCAGCGCAGTGTTCGGCATCCCCGAGCACAACCCGGTCCTGGCAACGACCGTGCCCAAGCCACAAGAGGTGTACGGCCACGCCAAGCTGGCCGCCGAGTGGGCCTGCCTCAACGCGGCCGCGTCCGGCCTCGACGTGTCGATCGTCCGCCCGCGGACGATCCTCGGCCATGGCCGCCTCGGCATCTTTGGGATCCTGTTCGACTGGATCGCCGACGGCGCCGATCCGATCGTGCTCGGCGACGGCCGCAACCGCTACCAGTTCGTGCACGCCGATGATCTCGCCTCGGCCTGCCTGCTCGCTGCCGAGCGGCCCGGTCCGGCGGTGTTCAACGTTGGCACCGACCGTTTCGGCACGATGCGCGAGGCGTTGGCGAACCTCTGCGCGCATGCAGGGACCGGCGCCACCGTTCGCCGCCTGCCCGCCGGCCCGACATCGCTGGCGATGCGTGCGTCAGCGGCTGCTGGCCTGACGCCGTTCGCGCCCTACCACTGGCTGATGTACGCCCACTCGATGTGGTTCGACATCGACCACGCGCGCGACCAGTTGGGATGGACACCGCGGTACTCGAGCGACGAGATGCTCGCCGAGAGCTACGACTGGTTCCTGGCCAACCGGTCGGCGACGGCGACGGGCACGTCGCCCCACCGCCGCACCGCAAAGGCCGGCGCGCTGGGCGCGCTCAAGCACGTGACCAGACTGCTGCCGCCGGCCCGTTGATGAGCGGGTGGCTGCGACGGATTCGGTCGCCCAGGGGGCAGCATCGTGAGAACTCGGTCGCGTCGTTGGGAGGTGGATCGCCCGGCTCGGCGCGCCGGCGCGCGCGGCGGCCGGATGGCGAGAGCCCGGACGCTTCGGCGGGAGGTGGACTGCCTCACTCGGCGGCGCAAGGATCGGGCAGGCGACGCCCGCTTCGCGAACGGTTCGAGGCGCGCGTCGCTCTCGCCGTTGCCGTGCTGGCCGTGCTGGCCTACGTGCCGGCGCTGCGGTCGTCGCCAGGCCGGATGCTGGCGGACACGAAGCTGTACCTCTACTTCGACCCTGCCCGGCTGATTTCCGACGCCCCGTGGACGTTCGACGCCCGCCAGTTCGGCGGGTGGGTACCGCACCAGGTCATCGCCTACCTCTGGCCGCAGGGGCCGTGGTACTGGCTCGGCGAACGCGTCGGGCTGCCCGACTGGGTCGTGCACCGGCTGTGGATCGGCACGCTGCTGTTCCTCGCCGGCGCCGGCGTGCTGTGGGCCGCCCGCCGACTCGGCCTCGGACTGGCCGCCGCCATGTGTGCGGCGCTCGTGTACCAACTCGCCCCGTACGTCCTTCCGTACATCTCCCGCACGTCGGCGATGCTGTTGCCGTGGGCCGGGCTCGGGTGGATCGTCGGCCTGACCGTGCTCGCCGCCACACGGAGCCGGTGGCGCCATGCCGCGCTGGCCGCCCTCGTCGTCGTCAGCGTCGGCGCGGTGAACGCAACGGCCATCGCCATGATCGCCCCGGCGCCCGTGCTGTGGTTGCTCGTCGCCGCTCGCGATCGGATCACATGGCGGCGGGCGGTTTCGACGGCCGCCCGCATCGGCGGGCTGTCGATCGCCGTGTCGCTGTCGTGGATCGTGATGGTCGTCATCCAGGGCCGCCACGGCGCCGACGTGCTGGCGTACTCGGAGTCGCTGCAGTCGGTCAGCTTCACGTCGACGTCGACGGAGGTGTGGCGCGGGCTCGGCTACTGGCTGATGTATGTCCGCGATCCGTACGCGGCCACGACGTCGGCCGGCTTCGACTACATGACGTGGCAGCGCGTGATCGCCGCCGGGTTCGTGCTCCTGCTGCTCGGCGTGACCGGCCTCGTGACGACCCGATGGCGCGAGCGGCGCTTCGCCATCGCGCTGGTCGTCGCCGGCGTGGTGCTCGCCGTCGGCGTGCACCCGTTCGACGACCCGTCGCCGCTGATGTCCGTGTTACGCGGGGACGGAACAACTGGCGCTGCGCTGGCCCTGCGTTCGAGCACGCGGGCGGTGCCGATGATCCTGCTCGGCCTGGCGCTCGGCGCCGGGGCCCTGGTCGGTGCGACCGCCGGGATCGCCGCTCGGTTCCACGCGCGCGGCGGCGCCGTGGCCAGCGCGATGGGGGTCGCCGCGGTCACCGTACTCGCCGTGACCAACCTGCCCGCGCTGCGCTACCACCACTACGTCGATCCGGCGCTGGAGCGGGACCAGTCGGTGCCTGCGGCGTGGTCGGAGGCCGCCGCCGCGCTCGACGGCGAGGCCGGTGGCGGGCGGGTGCTCCAGCTGCCAGGACAGGAGTTCGGAGCGTTCCGCTGGGGGTACACCGTCGATCCGCCGCTACCGGGCCTGACCGAGCGACCGCTCGTGACCCGCGATCTGTTGCCGCTCGGGAGTCCGGCGGCGATGGATCTGCTCTATGCACTCGACGATCGCTTCCAGACCGGCACGGTCGAGCCGGCTGCACTGGCGCCTCTGGCGAGACTGCTCGGCGCCGGTTCGATCTGGGTGACCGGCGACGCCGCGTTCGACCGGTTCCGGACCCCGCGACCGGAGATCGTGTCCCGGCTGCTCGGGGGCGATGTGGACGGCCTCGGCGAGCCCGTGCCGTACGGCGATCCCGCTGTGAACGAGCCCACCATCGCCGTCGTCGACGAGCAATCCGTGGCCGACCCGGACGTCGCCACCCCCGTCCCGCCCGTCGAACTGGTCCCCGTCGAGAAGGCGGTCGACGTGATCCGGGCCAAGGCCGGGAGCGTCGTCATCGTCGGTAGCGGCGACGGAGTCGTCGACGCCGCCGCGGCCGGCTTGATCGATGGATCCGAGCTGCTGCGATACAGCGGCTCACTGCACGACGACGCGCTGGCGACCGCTGTTGCCGGAGCGGAGCGGGTCATCGTCACCGATTCCAACCGCCATCGTGCCCATCATTGGCGCAGCTCGCAGGATGTGACCGGGTACACGGAGTCGCCGGACGGACCGCCGGGCGGCGTAATCGGCGTGGACGTGGCCGACGAGCGGCTGCCTGTCTTCGGCTCGACCGCGGTCATCGACCACACGACGGTGGCCGTGCAGGACGGGCCGGTCACGGCGACCGCCAGCGGCTACGGCGAGCGATTCGCCTACCGCCCGGAGAACCGCCCCGCGATGGCCATCGACGGCGAACCCGGGACGGCGTGGGTCGTCGCCGATCGCGGACCGGCGGAAGGCGAGTTCATCCGCTTGGACGTCGCCGAGGAGATCGACCATCTCACCGTGCGCCAGCCGGCAGGCGCAGCAGGCCGACGCCACATCGGGCGTGTCTCTGTGACCGTCGACGACCGGGCACCGTTGGCCGTCGAGTTGGGCGAGCGATCGCTCGACGAGGATGGCCAGCGCATCGAACTCGAGCCGACGTCGGGTCCGGCCGTCGTGACGATCCGCATCGACGCAGTGGTCGTGCCGGATCCAGCTGACATCGGCCCTGCCCTGGCCGCCGTCGGATTTTCTGAGATCGACGCCGGCCTCGGCCCAACCGTGGAGGTCGTCGTCCCGCCTCATGATCTCGACGCCGCCGGTGCCGATGTCCCCGTGACGTTCGTGCTCACCCGGCTGCGCACCCGACCCACCGATCGCTGGCGGTCCGATCCCGAGCCGGCCCTCGTCCGCCAGGTTTCCGTCGGTACGGACCACGACGTCGGTGTCGCCGTCACCGTGCGGCTCGACCAGCGTGCCGGCGACGCTGTGCTCGCCGACCTCCTCGGCATCGGCGGACCGCTGGCCCCGCATCGCTTGACCGGCGTGGCCGCAGCGGCCGGTTGGGCGGCCACCGACGGTGATGTGGACACGGCCTGGATCACACCGTTCGGATCACCGGCCGGCGGACTGCGGATCTCGCTCGACGCCCCGGCCGGCGAGTTCACGTTGACCCAGCCGCGCGGCGACTTCTCGCCG
>Ga0136615_10000984_pt1 | contig 13404 bp, 11 predicted proteins | sample AntDrymUQ2882206_2_FD_106647 | JGI IMG/M metagenome (GOLD analysis project Ga0136615, IMG submission 106647) | Polar desert sand microbial communities from Dry Valleys, Antarctica - metaG UQ288 (22.06) | ecosystem: Environmental > Terrestrial > Soil > Desert | place: Antarctica: Dry Valley...
CAGGTTGATGTCGGCGTCGCACATCTGCAACGCCTGTGCGTCCGTGTTGACGGCGATGAACTCCACGCCCTTGAGGCCGGCATCGACCATCCGGTTGACGGCGTTCGTACCTCCGCCTCCGACGCCGACGACCTTTATGACCGCCAGGTAGCTACCTGTGTCCATCGCCTGAATTCGCCTCGCCTACTCGGGTTCCGTTGCAGTCAGCGCTGATCGGATGCACGATTACGTCCGGGGCTGAAGCGAAAATTGAGGGTTGCCCCCTCGTCTCAGATCACCGGAAAGGCGGACTCTAGGCGGAGTCCATCGTCGATGTCAACAAGCCCTGCAACGAATCATGTGCCTCACTCTCCACCAGGGCTTGAGTGTTGTCCTAACCCTCAAGTCATGGTTGAAGCTCCGGAGGCGCCGGAGCCGCGGGCGTCGGGCCGCTGTTCCCCGACGCGGGCGCAGGGGTCGCGAGCGCTCCGGGGGGCGGGCTCTGCGGAACCGTGGTCGAGGGACCAGGAGAGGGTGTCGCCGGCGCCTCCCCCTCGGTCTCGGACGCGATCGGGGCGGCCCCGGGCACGCCCAGGCCAGCCTCCTCCTGGGCCTCGGCAGACGCGAGCGGGGCGACGGTCTCGACCGGGAGCCCCCCGGCGACGGGCCGGCCGGGAAGCCGTACGTCGATGTATTGGGCGCCCACGGCGTCGCGGTCGGCCAACACCGTGGTCGCGGCCGCCCACTTGGCCGCGATCTGATTCGGCTCGCCGAACACGATCTCGGGGGCGTCCTCCCCCAGCGAGACGACGACACCGCGGTCGTCGTCGCGCTCGATGCTCTCGAGACGCTCGGCGAGGGCGGCCGGAGCGCCGCCCGCGACCCGGGCGGAGTCCAGCGCCGGACCGGGGCCCAGCCCGGCGGCCGGGATCGCCCCGCGGGCCTCGATGCTCGGAAGCGGTCGGCCCCTCGCCAGCCCGGTGAGCAACGCGCCGCCCGCCGCGATCGGGACGCGCTTGCCGTCGGCCACCAGCACGGCCACGGGACGGTGTTCGACGACCCGGATCTTGAGCCGATCGGGGAAGTCCGAGTCGACCTCGAGCGCGCGGACACTGGGGAAGCTCGCAGCCGCGTCCTCGAGCGCTCGCCGATCGACGTGCAGGGTTGTCATGCTCCGACCCGCGCTCTCCAGCGCCGCCCGCACGTCGCCGGCGTCCTTGCCGCTGAGGCCTGTCACGTTCACCTCGTCCACGGCCAAGAGGCTCAGATCGCGCAGCCCGGCGAAGTAGGCACCCCCAAGCAGGCACGTCGCGAGTGGGGCGACGAGCAGCCGGCGTCGCAGCGCGGGCCCCGGTGTCAGCGCAACACGCAGCTTGGCCGGCGAGAACGCACGCAGCTTGGACAGGACTCGCGCTTTGCGCAGCCACGTGGTCGCGGTCAACATCCCCACAGCTTTGTCGTGTCGACCTCACCGAGCAGCCGGACCTCGGGCTCGAGCTTGACTCCGAATCGCTCCTCGACGCGCTGGCGACCCACCGCCATCAGCGCCACAACGTCGGCGGTCGTCGCCGTCCCCCTGTTCTCCACGAAGTTTGCGTGCTTCTCGGAGAACCGGGCGCCGCCGACCGCCAGTCCCCGGCAGCCGGCTTCGTCGAGCAAGACGCCCGCGCTGCGACCCTCGGCACGCGGGTCGTCGGGGTTCCTAAAGGTCGAACCGAACGTCTTGATGCCAGATGGCTGTGCCGCGCGCCGCTGCGCACGCATGCCGGCAAGAGTCGCCTTGACGGCCTCCGGCTCAGCTGGCTCGAGGCCGAAGCCGGCACGCGTGACGATCTCGCGCGATCCGAGGCGCGAGCGCCGGTAGGCGAAGCCGAGCTCTGCCGGCATGCGCCGAGACGTCCCCTCCGGCGTCGCGACCTCCACCCAGTCCAACACGCGCGACAGGTCACCCCCATAGGCGCTGGCGTTCATCTTCACCGCTCCACCGACGGTCCCGGGGATGTTGACGCCGAACTCGAGACCGCTGAGACCCTCGCGCGCCGCGCGCGCCGAAGCCGCGGGCAGGCGAGCTCCACCGCCGCAGACCAGGCGGTCACCATCGCGCTCGATCGCGGCGAGCGCGCCGTCCAGCTTGATGACCAGTCCTCGGTATCCGGCATCGGCTACGAGCAGATTCGACCCGGATCCCACCGCTCCTACCTCGAGCGCCTCGGCCTCCGCCCAGCGCAGCAGCTCCGCGAGGCACTGCGGGCTGTCAGGGCGGGCGAACCAGTCACAGGAGCCGCCCGTCCGCACCGTCGTCAGGCGGGCGAGCGGATAGTCGCGCTCGACATGCTGGGGCACGCTCACGACGGCCCCCCGTCGCTGAGCGCGCGAGCGACACGGTCGATATCGCCCGCTCCAAGTGTCAGCAGCACGTCCCCGGGGCCGAGCTCCCGACCGAGCCTGGCGGCCGCGTCGTCGATTGCGGGAATCCACCACACGGGCCGGCCGTGGGCGGCGTCCGCGGTGCTGCGCGCGACCGTCAAGCCGCTGACACCTGGGAAGTCCTCGCCCCGTTCACGGGCCGGGTAGACGTCGACGACGACGATCAGGTCGGCAAGCGCGAGCGCGCGTCCGAACTCCTTGGCGAGCTCCCGGGTGCGCGAGTAGAGGTGGGGCTGGAAGCAGGCCACGACCCGCCGCGCACCAAGGGTCCGCGCTGCCTCGAGCGTCGCACGGACCTCGGTCGGATGGTGGGCGTAGTCGTCGAACACCCGGGCCCCCGACGGAGTGCGTCCGCGCGGCTCGAAGCGTCGGCCCGCGCCCTCGAAATCACCTAGGGCGGTGGCGGCGCGGTCAAGCTCGACGCCCGCGGAGCGACAGGCCTCGAGCGCCGCGAGCGAGTTCAGCACGTTGTGCTCGCCAGGCACTCGCAGCTCGACCGAGACGCCTTCGACCACGAACCGTGCCCCCGCCGAGTGCAGCTCCAACCCTTCGGCGACGAGGTTGGGTCGCTCGGCGTTGCGTGCGTTCTCGCGCCCGGCGAGGCCGTAGCGGCGCTCGGCCGCGAGGGCGACGCCCGGCCCTACGATCCGCCTCGCGGCGGGGCGAGCGAACTCCTCGAAGGCCAGCTCGAGCTCCGACAGCGACCGGTACGTAGCGTGGTGGTCGAGCTCGACATTCGTCACGATCACGACGTCGCGGTGCAGCTGCAGGAAGGAACGGTCGGACTCATCGGCCTCGACGACGATCCACTTTCCCTTCCCCCACGCCGCGTTCGTGCCCGACGGGCGCAACTCGCCGCCGATCAGATACGCCGGATCGCGGCCGCAGCGCGCCAGTACGTGCGCGACCATCGCCGCCGTCGTGGTCTTGCCGTGAGTACCGCTGACTGCGATCGAGCGCTTCAGCCGCGAGAGCTCGCCGAGCAGGTCGGCGCGGTGGTGGACGGTCGCCCCTGCGGCGCGTGCAGCGACTAGCTCGGGGTTGTCCAGCGGAATCGCCGTCGAGACGACGAGCTCGGCGCCGTCGGGGACGTTGGTGGCGGCGTGGCCAAGCGACGGCTCGATCCCGTGCTCGCGCAGCCGCGCGGCGGTGCGCGACGGCGCTTGGTCGGACCCGGTTACGGCCGCGCCGAGGGCCTTGGACACGACCGCGAGCCCGCTCATGCCCGCACCGCCGATGCCGACGAAGTGCAGGCGGCGATCGGCGAACGGGGTGATCGACATGCGCCGCCACGATAGACCGCCCGCAAGCGGGGCAGTGGACCGCTACCGCTCGAGGCGGTAATCGTAGAGTCGTCGCGGGCGCCGACGGCGTCGATCGCCGTGTCGGCGTACTCCGACCAGCCCGCGGAGTCGTCGTCGACCGGGAGGTCCACCGGCACCGCGTCGTGGTCGCGCGCCTGCAGCTCGGTCGCGACCGCCTCCCAGGGCCCGTAGCGCCGGCCAGAGGGCCCCCCCGAGGGCGAGCGGCAGCAGCTCCTCGACGGGCGCGGCGTAGACGTGGGCGATCACACCGTGCTCCTGCTGGTGTTCTCATACTCGTCGTGCCGGCGCCACCAGCTGCCCGGATGAGGCAGCGACTCGTCCTCGTTGCGTCCCCGCGGAGCCCGGTCGAGCAGCTGGTAGGCGCCGTCAAGGATCTCCAGGCCGCGGTTGAACGTCGAGTAGGTGTGGTAGACGACTTCGTCCTCCAGCACGAAGGCACTCAGTCCAGGCGACTCTCCCGTGTCCGACGAGACATCGAAGTCGAAGTTGAAGTCGCTCCCGAGCGACGACACCCAGTCGAACCTCCAGCCCATCCGCCGCTTGTAGGCATCGAGCTGCTCGAGCGTCGCGCGCGAGACGCAGAGCACCGTGACGTCGCGCTGATTGACGTGGACGATGGCGCCGTCGAGATGGTCGGCCAGAAACGAGCAACCGACGCAGCCCTCGCTGTCGTCTGGGCCGAGCATGAAGTGGTAGACGAGCAGCTGCGACCGCCCGGCGAACAGCTCGGCCAGCGTCTTGGTCCCCTCCGCGGTCTCGAAGCGGTACTGCTTCTCGATCCGCACCCACGGCAGTGCCTGGCGTTGCCGCGCGAGCTCGTCGCTGCGGCGGGTTAGCTTTTTCTCGGCCTCGAGCAGCTCACGGCGGGCCGCGACCCACTCCTCACGGGTCTTGACGGTATGCGTGGTCATCTGTCTCGCCTCCCTCGTGGTGGTGTCCATCAGGCAGTCTCGGCGTAGGCGGGCTCCGCGCCGGCCACGTCGCGTCCGGTCTCCTGCTGCATCTCGGCCCCCTCCTCCTCCGGGCGCAGCACGCACAGCGCCACGACGATCGCAAGTGCGATCAGCCCGGCCCCGACGAGATAGGCGAGGTGAAAGCCGGAGTTCAGCGCCGAGGCCGCCGCCTCGCCGTCGGCGAGCAGGCCGTCGGTACGGTCGGTCGAGAGCGTGGCGAGCACCGCGAGGCCAATCGCCCCGCCGACCTGGACGGTCGAGTTGATCAGCCCGGACGCCAGCCCCGAGTCGCTCGGCGTCGCGCCCGACATCGAGAGCGTCATCAGCGACGGGAAGCCCAGACCGGCGCCGAGGCCGATCAGGACGGTCGCCGGCATCACGTCAACCACGTAGCTCGCGTCGATCGGCGTGCGCGCGAACAGCAGCAGCCCGGCGCCGATGAGGACCATCGCGGGGATCAGGCTGGCTCGCGGGCCGAAGCCGACGATGATGCGCTCCGAGAAGCGCAGCGACATCGCGCCCATGACGATCGTCGACGGCAGGAACGCCAGCCCGACCTCGAGCGGGTCGTAGCCGAGGATCCGCTGCAGGTAGAGGGCCCCGAGGAAGAACATCGAGAACATCCCGGCCACCTGGAGCGCCATCAGCACGTTGGCTCCCGTGACGTTGCGAGAGCGGAACAGGCGCAACGGCATCAGCGGGTTCGGGATGCGCGCCTGACGCGCGACGAACGCGGCCACGAGCGCGATCGCGACGCCGCCGAGCGCCAGCGTCCGGGTCGAGCCCCAGCCCTGCTCGGTGACTTGGAGGATCGTGTAGACGCCCAGCATCAACCCCGCGGTGAGCAGCACGGCGCCGCGGAGGTCGGCACCCGCCTCGAGGCCGATCCCGCGATGGTCGGATACCAGCTTCAGCGCGAGGACGGCGGTGGCGATGCCGATCGGGACGTTGATGAAGAAGATCCAGTGCCAGTTGATCGCCTCGGTCAGCACGCCGCCGGCGAGCAGGCCGATCGAGCCGCCGGCGGAGGCCACGAAGCCGTAGACCCCGATCGCCTTCGCCTGCTCGCGCGGCTCGGGGAACATGGTCACGATCATGCCGAGGACCACGGCGGAGGCCAGCGCGCCGCCGACGCCCTGGACGAAGCGCGCCCCGATCAGCATGCCCTGGCTCGGAGCCCCGGCGCACAGCAGCGATGCGACGGTGAAGACGCCGAGGCCGATCAGAAAGACCCGCCGCTGGCCGATCAGGTCGCCGACCCGGCCCGCGAGCAGCAGCAGCCCGCCGAAGGCGATCAGGTAGGCGTTGACGACCCAGGCGAGGCTCGACTGCGAAAATCCGAGGTCATCCTGGATCGACGGCAGTGCGACGTTCACGATCGTCGCGTCGAGGACGATCATGAGCACGCCCGCGCAGAGGACGTACAGCGCCAGCCAGCGCGAGCGATCGGCCCGCTGCTGGGGTGAATCGGTGGCTGTGGGGATGTCGGTCATCTGGGCTGGCACCTCCCGGAGGCATCGGAGATCAGATTGGTGCAGCATCATAACGATATAGTCCTGGACTGCAACTATGAATGTCACATACAGGATAGTCTAGTATCCTAAAGCTATGTCAGCTTCACGCACCTACGGCGAAGCATGCGGGATTCCGCGCGCGCTCGACCGCATCGGCGAGCGCTGGGCGCTGATGGTCATCCGCGAGCTGGTGCTCGGCCCCAAGCGCTTCACGGACCTGCGGACCGGTCTCCCCGACGCGAGCCCCAACGTCCTCTCGCAGCGCCTGCGCGAGCTCGAGGCCGCGGGCGTCGTGCGTCGCCGCAAGCTTCCCCCGCCGGCGGCCTCGCAGGTCTACGAGCTGACCGAGTGGGGCTCGGAGCTCGAGCCGGTCCTGCTCGCGCTCGGCCGCTGGGGCGCGCGGGCGCCACTCGCGCCGTCGGAGGACAGGATGAGCATGGATTCACACCTCCTGTCACTCAAGACGCTGTTCGACCCCGCACTCGCCGAAAGCTTTGAGGCGACACTCGAGCTGCGGCTCGGGGAGGAGACCTTCCGGGCCACGGTCGCCGGGGGGCGGCTCGAGATCGTGCGTGGCGAGGGCCCGGCGCCTGACGCGACAGTTGCGACCGACCATGGCACACTGCTCGCGCTGAGCCACCACCGCCTCGAGCTCGCCGACGCGGTGCGCTCCGGCGAGGTCGAGATCAAGGGCGACGAGCGGGTCGTGGAGCGCTTCCTCGGCCTCTTCACGATGCCTTCGCCGGCACAGCCCGTGGCCGCAGCGCAGGACTAGCGCGCGGCAAGTGCGAGCAGCTCGCGGGCGACCTCGCCCGCGGCGTCAGGACGGGCCGTGGCGGTCGCCGCCCGCCCCATCGCCGCAAGGCGCTCGGGATCGTCGAGCAGGCAGCTGACCGCGTCCGCGAGGCGCCGGGCGTCGAGCTCGGCGTCGGGGATCACGATCGCCGCGCCGGCACGCTCCATGTGATGCGCGTTGGCCGTCTGATGGTCGGCCGTGGCGTGCGGGTAGGGCACCAGGATCGACGGCAGCCCGGCGGCGGCGACCTCGAGCACCGACCCGCCCGAGCGCGCGACGACGAGGTCGGCGGCGGCGAGCGCATCGGCGAACGGCTCGACGTAGGCCTTGAGACGGTAACGCGGATCAAAGCTGAGGTCGGCGAGGCGACGCTCGAGGCTTGCGTGGTCGCGCCGACCGCTCACATGCAGCACCGCGCACGGCGGGGAGCCACCGAAGGCGGCCACCGCGGCGTCGTTGATCGACCGCGCGCCAAGCGAACCGCCGAAGACGAGCAGGCAGCGCTCGTCGGCACCGATCCCGAGCCGGCGGCGCGCGGCGGCGCGATCGGCGGCGCCAGTCCCGGCCGGAATCGGCCGGCCGACGACCCGGTAGGGCTCGCCGTCGCGGCCCGCGATCGGGAACGCGAGGAAGACACGCACGGCGAACCGCGCGAGCAGGCGGTTGGCGACGCCGAGATGGCTGTCGGCCTCGGTGAGCACGAGCGGCAGGCCGAGCGTGCGTGCGGCCAGGCCCACCGGCCCGGCGACGTAGCCCCCGCCGCCCATCACCACGTCCGCCTTAGCGCGGCGCAGTATCCCGCGGGCGCGCGGGATCGCCAGCACGGCGAGCCCGATGGCACGCCCCGCACGCACCGGGTCGCCGCGGTCGACGCCGGTCACGCGCAGTCCGTGCAACACGTATCCGGCGGCCGGCACGAGCTCGGCCTCCGCCCGTTCGCCACCTATGAACTCGACGTCGGCGCCGCTAGCCCGTAGCGCGTCCGCGACGGCGAGCGCCGGAACGACGTGTCCCGCCGTTCCGCCCGCTGCGATCACGACCTTGGTCACCACGTCCCCCGTCGATCGAGCGCAGACTCGGCCTGCGCGCCCTCGCCGGGAGCCCACCGGTGGCCGCGACGTTTAACAACAGCCCCATCCCGGCGAGCAGGACGATCAGGTTGGTCGAGCCGTAGGAGATGAAAGGCAGCGGGACACCTGTGAGAGGTGCCAGCCCGAGTACCGCGAAGATGTTCAGCGAGGCCTGGCACAGGATCAGCGACGTTATCCCCGCCGCGAGCAGCTTGGAGTAGTGATCCCTGGCGGCCTTCGCGGTCTGCAGCCCTGCGTAGCCGATCATGCCGTAGAGCCCCGCCACGCCGACGATCCCGACAAAGCCGATCTCCTCACCGATGATCGCAAGGATCATGTCCGTGTGAGCCTCGGGCAGGTAGAAGATCTTCTGGACCGATTCACCGAGGCCAACCCCGAACAGGCCGCCCGAGCCGATCGCAGTGAGCGCCTGAACGGTCTGGAAGCCGGTGTCGCGTGCATCGGCGAACGGGTCGATGAACGCCGTCAGGCGCGCCATCCGGTAGGGCTCTACGACCGCCATCAGCAGCGCGAGCGACATGAGCCCGCCGCCGAGCACGCCGAGCGAAGGAATCGGCGTTCCGGCCGCGATCAACAAGGCGCCGATCGCCGCACACATCACAAGCGTGGTGCCCATGTCGGGTTGGAGCATCACGACCGCGCAGGCCGCGCCGACGACGAGCAGGAATGGCTTCGCCAGCCCACCTAAAGTCTTGACCGACTTGGGCCGCTCTGAGAGCAGCATCGCCCCGTAGAGCACGAGCGCGATCTTCAGCAGCTCCGACGGCTGGAACTGCAGCGGACCGGCCCCCAGCCAGCGCTTGGCGCCGTTGACCGTCACGCCGAGACCCGGGACGAGCACGGCGAGCGTGAGCACGAAGCCGATGACGAGCATCAGCGGCGTAGCGTCCTTGACCGTCTTGAGGCCGTAGCGCGAGAGAAAGTGCAGCCCGGTGAGGCCAAGGAGTCCGAAGACCACGTAGCGCTTGAGGTAGGTGGATGGATCGCCGGAGCCGCCGAGTAGGACCTCAGCCGAGCTCGCCGAGTAGACCATCACCGCTCCGGCCGCCAGCAGGCACAGCGTGGCGGTGTAGAGGATCGAGTACTCGAGCGGTCGCTTGGTCCGCCGCGTCCGGGACGCGACGCCCCGCGTCCCGGGGCGCGTGCTGCTCGATGCGCCTGCCACTCTCCCACCGTTCGACACTGAATGGTTGATTCCTCATTCCGCATCCGCGGATGACCCGCCATCTCGGCGCGAAAGTCATTCCAGTCCGTGCACGAGCTCACGAAAGCGCTGCCCGCGGTGTTCGAAGTCACGGAAGGCGTCAAAGCTGGCGCAGGCCGGCGACAGCAACACGACGTCACCCTCGGTGGCCGCCTCCGATGCGGCCTCGAACGCCCGTTCCAGGGTCCCGCAGCCGCGCAACGTCACCGTGCTGTCGAGGTCGACGGCCAGCCGCTGCTGGGCCGCCCCGATCAGATAGGCCGCCACGCACCGCTTGCTTACCGCCTCGCGCAGCACGGCAAAGTCGCCGCCCTTGAGGCTGCCACCGAGGATCGCATGCACCCCGCTGTCGAACGCCTCGATGCCGCGCACCGCGGAGGCCGGGTTGGTGGCCTTCGAGTCGTTGACGTAGAGGACGCCGTCGATCCGCGCGACGTCCTCAAGCCGGTTGGGGACACCGGCGAACGTCCGCAGGGTCTCGAGGATGGCCTCGTGCGGAACGCCCATCGCGGCGGCCGCGACGGCGGCCGCCGTCGCGTTCTCGAGGTTGTGGGCGCCGCGCAGCCGGATCTCGGAGCTGTCGATCTCGCCGCCGGGGAAGTGGTGCATCCCGCCGTCGGCCGTCCACTCGACCTCGAGATGGTGGCGGCGCCCCGCGCCGCGATGCAGATGGTCGAGCTCCGCCGGCAGCAGAGCGAGCGCTCGCGGTCCTTGATTGGCGAAGATCCGCGCCTTGGCGCAGGCATAGTCGGCAAGCTCGCCGTGGCGATCGAGATGGTCCTCCTGGACGTTCAGCAGAACCGCGCAGTCGGGCGCGAACGCGCGCGTGTCCTCCAACTGAAAGCTCGAGCACTCGCACACGATCGTCGTCTGCTCGTCGACCGCCCCGACCAGCGCGCTCACCGGCGTGCCGACGTTCCCCGCGACCACCACGGGCATCCCCGCGGTGCGCCACATCGCGCCGAGCAGCTCGACCGTCGTCGTCTTGCCGTTGGTCCCCGTGACGGCAACGAACGGATTGGACAGCAGCCGCCAGCCGACCTCGAGCTCTCCCAAGACCTCGACGCCCCGGGCCAGGGCGGTTACGACCACCGCCGCGTCGCCGGCAACCCCGGGGCTCTTCACGACGGCGTTGACCCGGTCGAGGAGGTCGACTCCGTCGCTTTCGAGATGCACCTCGCCCGGAATGTCGACGTCCGGTCTCGCCGAGTCGACCCCGATCACATCGCCGTGGTCGGCCAACACCCGCGCTACGGCCTGCCCGGAGCGGGCCAGTCCGACGACGAGATAGGGGCCGGCCGGAAGCGGCGGCCGGCGAGGGACCACTAGATCGACTGCTGGTAGAGCGTGAAGCCGATCGCGCTGCAGATCGCCGCGACGATCCAGAAGCGCAGGATGATCTTCGTCTCCGACCAGGCGAGCATCTCGAAGTGATGGTGGATCGGCGCCATCAGGAACACGCGACGACGAAAGCGCTGGAAGGCGAAGACCTGGATCACGACCGACAGCGCCTCGATCACGAAGATGCCCCCGAGCAGGAGCAGCAGCGTCTCGGTCTTCGTCATCACAGCGAGCGCCGCGATCGCGCCGCCCAGGCCGAGCGACCCTGTGTCTCCCATGAACACCGAAGCGGGGAAGGAATTGAACCAGAGGAAGCCGACGCAGGCGCCGACCAGGCAGGCGCACAGCAGCGCGAGGTCCTGCTGGCCCGGTCCGGAGGTGATGAACGTCATCGCGGTGAAGGCCAGCAGGACGATCGCGCAGCAGCCGGCGGCGAGTCCGTCCAGGCCATCGGTGAGGTTGACGCCGTTCGTCGCGCCGAGCAGCACCAGCAGGATGAGCACCGGATAGAAGTAGCCGAGGGGGACCGAGGCGTCGATCAAGCGCAGCCGCAGGGTGTCGTTGAGGTTGACGTACTCCGTGGCCACCAGCCAGAGACCGATCGCGATCATGGCCTGGAACGCGAGCTTGGTCTTGACGTTGACCCCCAGCGAGCGCCGTTTGGAGATCTTCGCCCAGTCGTCGGCAAAGCCCAGCGCAGCGCACCCGATCGCGGTCGCAAAGACCGCGATGCTGACGGCGCGGTAGTCGCTGAGAATCAGGAACGGCACACCGACGGCGAGGAAGATCACCAGGCCACCCATAGTCGGCGTGCCCGCCTTCTCGTGGTGGCCGGCCGGTCCCTCCTCGCGGATGTGCTGGCCGAACTCGCGCTTGCGCAGCGACTTTATGAACTGCGGACCCAGAAAGATGCAGATGAGCAGCGAGGCCATGCCCCCGATCAAGATCTCGCCCATGGCTACGCCAGTACCCGTTCGAGACCGGCGGAGCGTGAGCCCTTGACCAGGACGCGGTCGCCGGGGATCGCGATCTCCTCCAGCAGCCCGGCGGCCTCCTCGGGCGTGGCGGCGGAGTAGCTCTCGCCGTCGAAGCCGTCGATGTAGCCGATCGCCCGTTCGCCGACGGTCACGAGCACGTCGATCCCCAGTGCGGAGGCCTGCGCCCCGATCTCGCGGTGGAACTCCCCCGAGCCCGCGCCGAGCTCGGCCATCTCGCCCAACAGCGCCAGGCGACGGCGGGCCGGGGCGTCGGAAAGGCTGTTGAGGGCAGCGCGCATCGACATCGGGTTGGCGTTGTAGCAGTCGTTCACCACGGTCACGCCCCCGGGAAGCTCGACGACCTTCCCGCGCAGCGCCGAGAAGCGGGGCTCGACGCGGCCAGACGGCCTTATCCCGAGCGCGTGCGCAGCGCCAACGGCGGCGAGCGTGTTGAGCAGGTTGTAGGCCTCCGAGTAGGAGAGCTCCAGCTCGACCCTCCGGCCCCGCACCTCGATCTCGGCGACCCCTCCAGCACCTACCACCGAGCGCTCGAAGGAGAGCAGCATCACCTCGCCCCCGGGGCCGAAGGTGATCGAGTCGATGTCGTCGCGAAGGTGTGAGTCCAGCAGCCGCTCGCGGGCGGGGATCACGCAGCTGGCGCCGACCCGCAGGTCACGGATCAGCTCGGCCTTGGCCGCCGCCACGCGCTCGACCGTGCCGAGCAGCTCGAGATGGACGGGTCCGACGTTGACGATCACGCCGACGTCGGGCTCTGCGATCGCAACCAGCTCGGCAATCTGGCCCTCCCCCCGCATCGCCATCTCAAGCACCAGCACCTCTGTCCGGGGTGGCGCCTCGAGCATCGTCAACGGCAGGCCGATCTCCGTATTGAGGTTCTCGCGGTTGCGGTGGGCACGCAGTTCGGGTGTGAGCAGCGCGGCGAGGATGTCCTTGGTCGATGTCTTGCCGGTCGAGCCGGTGATGCCCACGACGCGGCAGCCGAGCTCGCGGCGCCAGGCGCGTGCCAGCGATTGCATCGCGGCGAGCGGGTCAGGCGCCGAAAGGACCACACCGGTAGGTGACGCGGAGGCCGCCGCGCGGCCCGCGTGGTCGGGGGTGACGAGCACCCCCCACGCTCCGTCGACGAGCGCCTCGGGGGCGTGGGCGCCGCCATCCGAGCACTTGCCCGTCAGGCCGACGAACAGGTCGCCGGGGCGGACGACCCTACTGTCGATCACCGCCCGGTGGGCCCCGCCGGGGGCGGCCCCGCCCGCGACGAGCTCGGCACCGGCCGCCGCCGCGATCCAGGCAGCCGGAAGGTCCCTCACTACAAGCTCTCGGTCGCGGGAGCGGCGAGCGACCGCAGCACGTCGCGGGCGACGGTGACATCGTCGAACGGCTCCTTGCGCCCATCCTCGAACTCCTGGCCCTGCTCGTGGCCCTTTCCGGCAATCACCACCACGTCCCCGGGCTCGGCGTCGCCCAACGCAAGCGCAATCGCGCGGCGGCGGTCGACCTCCTGTTCCGCGGCAGCGCCGGCGCCGGCCAGCACCTCCTCGACGATCGCCTCAGGCACCTCGGAGCGCGGGTTGTCGGAGGTCACGATCGCGCGGTCGGCGAGCCTCGCCGCGACCTCACCCATCAGTGGCCGTTTGCCACGGTCGCGGTCGCCGCCGGCGCCGAAGACGACTTGGAGGCGGCCCTCGGTCACCCCGCGGGCGGCTCGCAGGACGTTCTCCAGCGAGTCGGGCGTGTGGGCGTAGTCGACGAGAACCCCGAAGCTCTGGCCCTCCTCGA
>Ga0136615_10000985_pt1 | contig 13400 bp, 9 predicted proteins | sample AntDrymUQ2882206_2_FD_106647 | JGI IMG/M metagenome (GOLD analysis project Ga0136615, IMG submission 106647) | Polar desert sand microbial communities from Dry Valleys, Antarctica - metaG UQ288 (22.06) | ecosystem: Environmental > Terrestrial > Soil > Desert | place: Antarctica: Dry Valley...
GGGTCCTGGCGGTCGGTGCGATGGGTGCCGTCGGAGGGGCACTCGTCTACTTCATCGATCCGCGAGCCGGAGCGGAGCGCCGGCGTGTCGCGCGCGAGTGGGTGACGACACGGGTGCGCCACGTCCTCGGCGTGTCCACCGAGCCTGTGTCTCCTCCGGAGGCGGCCCTTGCCGAGCGCGAGCCCGAGGCGCTGTGGAGCCCGCCGCGCGAGGCGGCGCCCGAGCCCGCTGCTCCACGCGCTCCGCCCGAGCCGGTGTTCGAGCTGGTTCCGGCCCCGGAAGTGGAGGAAACGCCCGAACCCGAGGAGATTCGCGAACCGGAATTCGAGTCGGTGCGGGCCCTCCGGGTCGCCACCCCGATCCCGACTTCGCCGACGGTTCTCGAGGCAGCTTCCTTCTCTGCCCCCCGCCGGCTCGAAGAGGAGCCAAGCGTGATCTTCCTGCAGCCGGAGACGAGCCCGCCGTCCCAGATCATCTCCTTCGACAGCGACGGTGAGACAGCCGCGTCGACGCCGTCCTCTCAACCGCGGGTGCTTGCACCGGAGGCGGAGCCGCGACGCGGAAGTCGGTCACCGGTCTGGCTCCTGCCCTCGCTTGCCGCCGCGGCCGCGACCGCCGCGATCGCCGTCGGGGTCTGGGCAGTCGTCCTTGCGAACTCCGATGACGACGGCGATCGCCGAGCTGTGGAGACGCAGACGCAACAGGCCCAGGTCGACGAGCAGGCGCGTGCCATTGCACTCCTGTCCCAGCCCGAGGCACAGCGGATTCCCGTTGCCGGAACCAGTGGCACTGTCACCCTCGTTGTCGGACGCGGCGAGGCGGTGCTGATCATCAGCAGCCTGAGGCGGGCGCCCGCCGGAAAGGCCTACCAGGCGTGGATCGTCCGCAACTCGAAGCCCTTCTCGGCGGCCCTCTTCCTCGCCGGCGCCGGCCAGAGGATCGTGCCCCTGACGGGGCGCGTGCCCCGCGGCGCGACCGTCGCGGTCACGCTCGAGCGGGCGCGGGGTGTGAAGGCGCCGACCTCGACGCCGCTCTTCGCCGCGACCAGGACTTAACAGACCCTCACGGGTCAGACCCCCGACCCGCGGGGTCTGACCCGGTTCCGAGCTCAGTCTGCGGGCAGCCGTTGTGTTGCGACGATCCGTTTCTCTCGAGGATTGGTAATCGCGCTCCTCCATTCTGTAATCGTTCACCTCGATTCTGCGTCGCTGGAGGGAAGAAGGATCACCACCCTGACGCGCGAATAGCACCGAGGAACGCACATCAGCGAGTGATGTAGTCAGCTTCTTTCGACTGATCTCTTCGCGGGTCAGCGGTTCACTGCGGACAACCAGCACGAGTAGGACGAGCGCGTCAATCATTCGACGCGAGGAGGAACTGCGGCATGCCGTACACGGCAGCAACGAATCGTCCCCGAACGTGGTCTCGCGGAGAGACGATTGCGAAGATCATCGAATCGTTCGACAACTGAGCGCAGGAGCCCGATGAGAGAGCGGGGTGGAATTCGCAGGGGGACTGGTTCCACCCCGCTCTCTTTTCGGCGAGTGGCGCGCTTCGTACGTGCGCGACGAATCCAATATCACCTGTCATTCCTCGGATCGTTCGCCCTCGTCGTGGTTCTCGTCGCCCCGTCGAGCACTGGACGCGCTGCCGGAGTGGGGGAGTGTCGGCCCGAAGAGTCGTGGCCGCCACAGCGAGCCCCGGAAGCGGAGAAAGTTCTCGGTCTCGTCAATGCTCACCGCCTGGAACTCGGGTTGGCATCGCTGAGACTTTCTTCGGCACTGATAGACGCGGCGGTATGGAAGGCGCGCCATATGGCGGAATACAATTACCTCCAGCACGACGATGTCGCGCCGCCGGTGACGAGGACGTACGAGGAGAGGCTTCTTGCGTGCGGGTATGTGAGCAAGACCGGGGTCGGCGAGAATGCGGCTTCTGGGTTCGGTTTCTCCGTCGAGCGCGTGGTGCAGGCATGGCTCGCCTCCCCGGGGCACCGGGCGGCGATCGAAGATCCCAGCTACCGCGTGACCGGAGTGGGGGTAGCGCTCTCCCCGAAGAACGGCTTGCTCTACTGGACGCAGAATTTCGGTGCTCTCGACGACGCCGGCGGTTCGGGTGAAGCAGCACCGGCGATCGCGCCGCCGCCGAGCGCGGTTGACGCTGTCGTGCAGGCAAGCGGTCGGGTCGACCTCTCGAGCGCGTTGATCACGACGATTCGGAAGGTCACTCGGACCGGAGAGACGCTCGAAGCCGAGCTGCAACTCCCCCGGGCCGACACGGCACAAGTGCTCGCTTCCGGGCGGGTCACCTGCGCAGCGCGTGCGGGCAATCGGCCTCTGAAGGAGCGAAGTGACGGCTACCGTCGAAGTCGTTTCTTCTGCACCTGGGAAATCCCATGCTCGGCGCGAGCCAAGGTCATGCGAGGATCTCTCGTCGTTCGGCTCCGTCAAGAGGGCACCAAGAAAACGTCGAGCGTCTCCGGAGGCGCTCGACGAAAGGAATCGATTCTCCTGGTCTACCACTTCCAGCAACGATCGGGAACGCGTCTCAACCGACTCGCTGGACGTACGCAACGCTCGATCGAAGAGGCGGGCGGTGGACAGGTGAAGCTCAGTTACGCGAGAACCACACCCGAGCGTTCCTGCGCGTGAAGCGCTTGCTCGAACACATCGAGGGCCTCCTCGATGCGGCCTTCTTCCTTCAGCAGCTGCGCAAGCCCTTTGTATGCGGCAATGAGGTAGCGAGTGGGTCGGTCGGCCTCGAGCCGATCGATCGCCAACGCGAACAACTCGTGTGCCCGTGCTCGGTCTCCCACGTCCCGGAAGATCTCGGCAAGGAGGAGAAGAGCGCGGCCGCAGTCGACGGGAAGAGCGTCCCCGAGTTGATCGAGCGCGCGCACCGCGAGGGCGGCCGCCTCCTGCTTGTCGCCGAGGGCCGCGAGCGCGCGCGCTTGATCGATGTGGTAGTGGGCAAGCTCGAGTCGCGTAGCACTGGAGGAGATCAAGGGCCATCCGTCATCCAGCGTCTGCGCGGCGTCCTGCGCTCGTCCCAGGTCGAGGTAAACGGTGGCGAGCATCTGGTACGCGTGGCCGAGCGCGTACATGTCTTCGGTGACACGAAGCGTCTCGAGCGTCTTGAGGGCATAGCGCTCGGCGAGGTCGCTCTTGCCGCGCTCCATGAGCAGTCGCGATTGCGACCAGTAGATGCGTGAGCGCGAGTAGGGGTCTGCCACCTCGCGGCCTCGTCCGAGCGCCTTGGCCACGATCCGTTCGGCCTCGGCGAAGTCGCCCGCATCCGTGAGCGCGTAGCTCAGCAGGCACGCGAAGCGAACGTACTGCACAGGGTCGCCGCCCTCGAAGTGCTCCAGACATTCACGGAACAGGGCGATCGCCGGCGCGAGCTCTCCGAGGGTTGCGAAAGTCCGGCCGAGGGCTTCGGCAAGCCGTGGGCGGTCGCCGGGGCCGTGTCCGGTGAGACGCAGCGCCTCCTCGAACAGATCGATCGCCTCCCGGCACTCGCCCTCCTGGGAGGCGATGTGCCCGAGTCCTTCGAGCACCTCCGAGCGAGCAGTGTCCGTCCTCACCTCTTCGAGCGCCCCAGCGTAGAGCTCGCGGGCGCGATCCAGTTCGCCCATCCGAAGTGCTATCTCGGCATCGAGCAGCTCCGAGGAGCCCACGAGGGTGGCTTCGCGACCCGTGCGCAGGAAGCTCTCGCTTACGCCGACACGATGGGAGAGCTCGCGAAGAACTTGCAGCGAAGGGACACGTTCCCCCCCTTCGATCCGGGAGATGTACCCGGCTGAGCAGCCGGGGAACGCGAGCTCGATTTGAGTCAGGCCGGCGTCCGCCCGCGCCGCCCGGAGCCTCGCACCGAGGGCGACCGGGTCTTCGACATAGGTTGTCCTGACTCGATTCATGTCCGCGATGGCATCCCTGTCCCGCGAAGCGGAGAATCCGCCGTGGTTCGTCGATGGGGAGCGATTGCCGAAAGAGCAACCGAGAAGACGCGCTTGGCTTCCGAGTCCCTGTGCGTCCGCAGGGTGCTGGCGCTCGATTCGAGCCGCTCCGCACCGACGATTCCACAACGAGATCCTGCCGCCGCAGCAGGTGGTATCCGCATGGCGAGAAAGATACGGACGGCATCGGACGGCGCCGATTTCCGTGGGGTCACTGTAAGGGGTTGCTCGCTTGCCGAAACGGCGGCCGTCGATGGAAAGTTTCCCTGCACCTACGTGGTCTTTGCCACGAGTAGCCTCCTTCCCTATACTCGTTTCACCGAGTCCCTGGGCTACGGCCCAAAAAAAGTAAGGTGGTCCCGTATGCGAGTACGGCTCTACAAGTTGTGCTTTCTGCTTGGCGGCGTTGCTCTCTTTGGCGGCAACGGCGTCCCCTGGGGGCATTGACGACTGAGGGAGCGCGGCTCTGAGTGCTGCTGACGCCAACGCAGAGGGTTGGGGCGTAAGACGATGGTTTCCGATGTCCGCGTGGGACGCGTGCAGCCGGCCTTGAGCAGATTGTGATCCAGTGGAGCTCGCGCGCACGCCGCGCGAGCTCCATGATTTCGGTGAACGGCTTTCCCCCGAAGCCGGCCGGCAGGGTTGGTGACGAGCGCGCGCATGCTGCCCCTCGCCACCGCCCCGCCGTTCCTCTCCCCATTTGATCCGTCCCGCGCCGGGACGGTGGTCGTCGTTCTTTGAAAGCACTCCCTCGGGCGCGGTCATCCGAGTCCGAGGAATGCCGAAGAGGCAAGAGTCCGCCGCATCGACTCCGCCTCTTCGCGACGTACATTGCCATCCGTGGTTGCATCCGGCAAGTTTTTTTGCGTCACCTTTCAGATGTGTCTCCAGTAGCGTGACTAGACGAAATAGCGTAAAAGAGTAGAAGCTTATCCCCTGACCAAAGTTCTTTCCAAATTCATCGACACGTGCGCAGGGAGACGACGTAGACCCTCGAAGAAGATTGTGTCGAGAGGGGGGAAATGGGCGGAGGGGTTGTCGAAGGAGAGGAGCGATCGAACTCCTTGAGCACGGAGCGGTTGCTTCGCTTCATCCAGGAGCTTCTCGCCTCTCTCGACGAGGCACGCGCATTGGATGTTCTCTCGCGCGAGCTGATCGCTCTCGTCAATGCCGAGCTCGTAGCCGTCTACGTTGCTGACGAAGCGGGCCGCCTCGAGCTAGCAGCGGTTGCGCGCAGCGATAACGGGAGAGATGGAGCACAGTTTGGGTCGATGCGACGGCTTGCGGAACGAGCGCTTTCTTGCTCGGCTTCCGTTCGCGCCGGGGTGGAGGATCTCTCTGAACTGCGGTCTCCTGGACGACCGGCAGGCGAAAGTATCGCTCTGCCTCTGATATCGAAAGGAAGGACTCTCGGAATCCTCGCTCTGACGACGAGCGAAGGGGACTTCGTCGCCGTCGACTCCGCCATTCTCGCGACGCTGGCGGAAGTTGCGGCATCATCTCTCGACAACGCCCGTCTCCTCGAGAATGCGCACCGGGAAGCGCGGCGAGATGCGCTCACCGGGCTGGGAAACCAGCGTGCATTCGGTGAACATCTCGATTCGATCCTCGCGAACCCTTTTTTGTCGTCCCTCACCCGTGAGGTCAGTCTCGTGCTCTTCGACCTCGACGATTTCAAGCAAGTGAACGACCGCTTCGGTCATCCGTTCGGCGACTTGATACTTCAGGATGTCTCGCGCGCCGTGCTTCGAGCCGCGCGGACGAACGACGAGGTGTTCCGGGTCGGCGGCGAGGAGTTCGCCCTCGTCGTCGATGGAGGCCTCGATGCGGGCGCACGGGTGGCAGAGCGTGCGCGACAGGCCCTCCTTCGTCACCGGCGGCCGCGAGCACTCCCGACCCTCTCGGCAGGCGTCGCCAGCTTTCCCCGCGGGTCGAGCTCGAAGGAGGAGCTCATCGCCGAGGCAGATCGGGCGCTCTATGCCGCCAAGCGGGCGGGCAAGAATCGGGTCGTCGTGTGCAGTGAAGAGCGCTGGCCCTCTGGCATGCCGGAGCCCTCAGCAGCGAAGGACTAGATCCGTCCGACACGCGACGTAGGGTGATCAGGCGATGTGGGTACGTCCGCAGACCACTTCGCCATAGCGCTGGAGCCGGACCCCCGGACGGTGCCGCAGCCTCCGGAAATCGTGGGACGGCTCCAGCTGCTTCTCTCGGTGGACAAGGTCACATCCGCGCTCGCAGAGCGAGGACGTCTTCGACGAAAGCCTCGGTCTCAGGAAAGACGCCTTGCTCACGAAGCGCACGCGGACCCTGGTTGTACGCCGCCAGCGCGAGCCGCACCCCCCCGAACGCCCGCACGAGGTGCCGAAGGTAGGCAACTCCGACGCGGATGTTCCCCCGCATCGTGGGTGCAACGGGTGCGCCGATGAGAGCGCGCTCGACGAAGACCCAGGTCTCCGGCATGACCTGCATCACCCCGATCGCCCCCGAGTGCGAGACGGCCCTCGGTTGGTACCCCGACTCCATCCAGGCGAGAGCCCGGACGAGGCGCGGATCCACCCGGTAGCGACGGGCCCAGTAGTCGAGAGCCCGGCGAACCGAGGCACGCTGAACGGTGAGCGAGCGCTCGGAGCTCGACGCTGAGCGGGCTCGCCCGTCGCCGAGGGCGGTGAGCGGATCCGTTGCGGCTCCACGGACGCGCAGCTCGAAGTGGAGGTGTGCCGCATCGAACCTGACAGCCGTCCTTCCGACGAGGCCGATCGTCTCGCCGATGGTGAGTCGCTGGCCGAGGCGGACGCGCACCCGAGAGAGATGGGCGTAGATCGTCCGCAGCCCGTCTCCGTGGGCGACCGTGACCATCTTGCCCCAGCCGCCGGCACGCCAGCCCGCCCACGTCACGCGGCCGCCCCCGGCCGCGGTCACGGGCGTCCCGACCGGCGCCGCGATGTCGATTCCCGCATGAAACCGGGCGGCCCGCGGGCCGAACCGGCTGCCGACGACTCCACGAACTGGCCAGGCGAGAGTCCGGGGCGATCTGGGGGGCGGGGCGTGCAGCGCGATGTAGGTCGCCCGGCCCGCGGTTCCGTCTGGCGCCAGGTTCGCCGTCGCCTGGTAGCGACGAAGCGCCTGCTCGGTGCGCACGCCGAAGACCCCGTCGAACCTTCCTGACGGAAAACCGTGCGTCGCGAGGAGGAACTGAAGCTCTGCGACATCGCGCCCGCGGGAGCGACGGGCGAGGTTGCGGGTTCCGAACGACGGTCTCCCGAGTGAACCGAGGGCGGCAAGTGTCCTGCGGTCCGGGCGGCCGCTGGCGCGCAGACCGGCTCTCCGCTGGAACGCGCGGATCGCCCTCACCGTGAGGCGCCCGGCGACGCCGTCCACGCTTCCGGGGTTGAGGCCATGGGCTCGCAGGGCGACCTGGACGCCGGCAACGGACGGCTTCCCCGCAGCCACCGTCTCGCCGGGGAAGGTCAGCACGGTCAGAACGAGGAGCATCGCGCAGCGTCGAGCGCTGCCCGCACGCCTCGCGCGCGACGGCAGGCTGCCGCCTTCCACGACTGGAGCCAACGAGATCATGTCCGCAGTGGAACCGGATCCAGCTAGGCCTCACCGCAGAGGCCGGGCTATGGGTAGCCCTCTGGAGCCCGCTTCCGACCTCAGCCTTTCTCGGCCGTACGCCGGAGTCCTTCGTTTGATCGGAAAAACCCGCGATCAAACCATTGTTGAGCCTCGATTGTCGGGCCGCCTTTCCGCCAAAGCATGCCCGCCTGCGGCGGGGGCGGAAGCAGCCGCAGCGTCCAAGGATCGCTCGCAGGCGTCTGTACCGCCATCCGCGAAGGGGAAGATGCAGTTTGGCGGGGCAGCAGCCCTGACTCCCGTGGAGGTAACCATTGATCGACGCCTTTCCGATCAATCGTGATCGTTACTGCTCGCCGGAAGTCAACCGTGCCTTGCCGGTCTCCTTGGCCTGGTAGAGCGCGGTGTCGGCTCGCTCGAAGAGTGCGCGCGCCTCGTCGCTCGAGCGGAGCTCGGCCACCCCTCCCGAGAAGGTCAGACGTCCCGCACCCGCGATCAACCGTTGGGAGATCGCGGTCTGGATGCGGCGGAAGAGCTGCTCGGCGTCGGGGAGGGCGGACTCGGGCATGATCACGGCGAACTCCTCGCCGCCGACCCGGCAGGCGATATCGGCCGAGCGGACGGCCTCGCGGATCCGGCCGGCGACGTCCGCAAGGACGCCGTCGCCGGCGAGGTGGCCGAAGCGGTCGTTGATCGTCTTGAAGTCGTCGAGGTCGAGGATGAGCAGCGCCAGCCGCCGGTTGTAACGGTGGGCGCGGGCCACCTCGCGGTCGAGCACCTCGTTGAAATAGCGCTTGTTGTGCAACCCCGTGAGGGCGTCGAGGTCGGCGAGTTGCCGGGCTTCCTGGTAGCGGCGCGCGTTTTCGATCGCCGGCCCCGAGCTCGCTGCGAGCTCCTCGATGTGGGCGATCTCGTCCGCCGGAAGCTCGCGGTCGACGCCGCGCCAGTACGCGGCGAGCGTGCCGATCGGCTCCTCGCCGGCGAGGAGGGGGACGAGCAGCCCTCCGTGGATCAGGTCGCCGCGCGAGGCGCCGGGACGCCCCCCGTAGCGGTAGTTGACGGCGACCGCACCGGTCTGCCCTCCACCCGAGGGCGGCGTGATCGGCTGTCGTGAGGCCTCCTCGGCGCTCATGCCCTGGGTGGCGATCAACGGGCCGCCATCGCTCTGCGGGAGGACGATCATGGCCGCGTCGATGCCGGGCGTGGCGACGGTCACCTCCAGTGTCCGCTTGAGGACGTCGTCGAGGTCGATCGAAGCGGTCAGCTCGGAGAGGAAGCGGCCTCTGCGCCCCTCCTCCTGCGCCCGCTCGAGGGCGCCCGTGAGCTCGTTCACCATCGACTCGAGCCGCTCGTTCATATCTCGCGCGACCACTCCGACGCCGTCGCGCTCGGGCGCCGGCGGACGGCGCAGCACGAGGACGAGCAGCACCACCACGAGGGTTGCCAACGCCGCGCTCATGGCGACGAGCACCGTGGTCACCTCGCCCTCACTCCCCCTCCGTCCACGTGTCCTTCCGTTCGACCTCCCCCGATCAGCGGTTCTCAATGTAGTAGCCCCATCCCCGGCTGGCTATGCCCGAACGGGTGACGCTGCGTGTTGACGAGGATCCCCCGACCTCGCTAGCATGGCCCTGTTGGTCGGCCGGAGCTGCCCTCCGCCGGCCCTTTCTTCGTGAGCAGCTAACCTCGGGACTTCGTATGCCAACAGTGAATCAACTCGTCAGGAAGGGTCGCGTCACGCCGAAGGCGAAGACGAAGACCCCCGCGCTGCGCGGTGCGCCCCAGAAGCGCGGGGTCTGCACGCGCGTGTATACGACCACGCCGAAGAAGCCGAACTCCGCGCTGCGCAAGGTCGCACGCGTGCGTCTGACGAACGCGATGGAGGTCACCTCCTACATTCCCGGCGAGGGCCACAACCTGCAGGAGCACTCGGTCGTCCTCATCCGCGGCGGTCGCGTCAAGGATCTGCCGGGAATCCGCTACAAGGTCATCCGAGCGGCGCTCGACACCGCGGGCGTCTCCGCCCGCAAGCAGGGCCGCTCGAAGTACGGCGCCAAGCGAGGCTCGTAACCCGTGCCGCGACGCGCAGAAATCACTCCCAGGACCCTGGACCCGGATCCGGTCTACGAGTCGCAGCTCGTCACGCAGGTCGTGAACCGGCTGATGACGCGCGGGAAGAAGAGCGTCGCCGAGCAGGTGGTGTACGAGGCGCTCGACCTCGTCGGCACGCGCACGGGCAAGCCGCCGGCGGAGGTGCTCGAGCAAGCCGTCAAGAGCGTCACCCCGGTGCTCGAGGTGCGCAGCCGCCGCGTCGGCGGCGCGAACTACCAGGTGCCCGTGGAGGTGCCGCAGCGGCGTGCCCGCACCCTCGCTGTCCGCTGGATCATCCAGTCCGCGCGCGACCGGCGCGAGAAGGGCATGGAACACAAGCTCGCCGGCGAGATCCTCGACGCGCTGAACCAGCAGGGCGCCGCATTCAAGAAGAAGGACGACATCTACCGCATGGCTCAGGCCAACAAGGCCTTTGCTCATTACCGCTGGTAGCCGACAACAGACTATGGCCACTACACAGACAGCAGTCGCGCTCGAGCGCGTGCGCAACATCGGGATCATGGCCCACATCGACGCGGGCAAGACCACGACGACGGAGCGCATCCTCTACTACACCGGACGGACCCACAAGATGGGCGAGGTGCACGAGGGTGCCGCGACCATGGACTGGATGGCGCAGGAGCAGGAGCGCGGGATCACGATCACGTCGGCCGCCACCACGGCGTTCTGGCGCGAGCATCGCATCAACATCATCGATACGCCCGGGCACGTGGACTTTACGATGGAGGTAGAGCGCAGCCTGCGCGTGCTCGACGGCGCGATCGCGGTCTTCGACTCGGTGGCAGGCGTCCAGCCCCAGTCCGAGACGGTCTGGCGGCAGGCCGATCGCTATCGCGTGCCCCGGATCGCCTTCATCAACAAGATGGATCGCACGGGAGCCGACTTCTTCGCCGCCGTGCAGTCGATGATCGACCGCCTCGGCGCCCACCCGATTCCGGTGCAACTGCCGATCGGGCAGGAGGAGCATCACCGTGGCGTCGTCGACCTCGTCGAGATGCGCTCGATCGTCTACGAGGACGAGCTCGGGCAGCGCTTCACGGTCGGTGAGATTCCCGAGGAGCTCCGCGAGCAGGCGGAGGAGTACCACCACCAGCTGATCGACGCCATCGCAGAGCACGACGAGGAGCTGATGGAGACGTACCTCATGGATGAGGATTCGGTCACCCCCGACATGCTTCGCCGTGCGCTCCGGACGGCCACGATCGCGAGCGCGATCACGCCGGTGCTGCTCGGCTCGGCATTCAAGAACAAGGGCGTCCAGCCGCTGCTCGACGCCGTCGTCGACTACCTGCCGAGCCCGCTCGACGTGCCGCCCGTCCACGGGGTCGACCCGCGTACCCAGCACGAGCTCTCGCGCCGGCCGTCGATCGAGGAGCCGTTCTCAGCGCTCGCCTTCAAGGTCATGTCCGACCCCTACGTCGGCAAGCTCACGTACTTCCGCGTCTATTCGGGCACGCTCAAGGCGGGCGACCGCGTCCTCAACACGACGACGGGGAAGACCGAGCGAATCGGGCGCATCCTCCAGATGCACGCGAACAGCAGGGAGGAGCGTGAGGAGATCAGTGCGGGCGAGATCGCCGCGGGCGTGGGCCTGAAGGCGACGACGACGGGCGACACGCTCGCCGCCGAGAACGCGCCCATCCAGCTCGAGTCCATGACCTTCCCCGACCCGGTCATCTCGGTCGCGATCGAGCCCAGGACGAAGGCCGACCAGGACAAGCTCGCAACCGCGCTCCAGCGGCTCGCCGAGGAGGATCCGACGTTCCGCGTGCGTTCCGACGAGGAGACGGGCCAGACGTTGATCGCCGGCATGGGCGAGCTCCACCTCGAGATCATCGTCGACCGCCTCATGCGCGAGTTCAGGGTCGACGCGAACGTCGGCCGGCCGCAGGTGGCCTACCGGGAGACGATCACGAAGGCCGTCCAGAAGATCGAGGGTCGGTTCGTCCGCCAGACGGGCGGCCGCGGCCAGTACGGCCATGCGATCATCGAGCTCGAGCCAGCGCCCGGCGCGGGCTACGAGTTCATCGACAAGATCGTCGGCGGCAAGATCCCGCGCGAGTACATCTCCTCTGTCGACGTCGGCATCCAGGAGGCGATGGACTCGGGCGTGCTCGCCGGCTACCCCGTCGTCGACATTCGCATCACCCTCGTGGACGGCTCCTACCACGACGTCGACTCGAGCGAGATGGCCTTCAAGATCGCAGGCTCGATGGCCTTCAAGCACGGGATGCAGCGCGCGACGCCGAAGCTGCTCGAGCCCGTGATGGCGGTCGAGGTCGTGACCCCCGAGGACTACCTCGGCGACGTGATGGGTAACCTGAACTCGCGGCGTGGACGGGTCGAGCACCTCGAGCCGAGCGGCAACGCCCAGACGATCAAGGCGAGCGTGCCGCTCTCGGAGATGTTCGGCTACGCGACCGACCTGCGCTCGATGTCGCAGGGTCGGGCGACGTTCACGATGCAGTTCGATCGCTACGAGGAAGTCCCTCAGTCGATCGCCGCAGGAATCATCGACAGTCAAACAGCAGGTTAGGTTTTCTAACCTTTTTCACCGGAGGTAGAGAAGCATGGGTAAGCAGAAGTTCGAGCGCACCAAGCCGCATCTCAACGTCGGCACGATCGGTCACATCGACCACGGCAAGACGACGCTGACGGCGGCGATCACGAAGGTGCTCTCCGAGCAGGGGACGGGTACGGCGATCCGTGACTTCGCGTCGATCGACAACGCGCCCGAGGAGCGGCAGCGCGGCATCACGATCAACACGTCGCACGTCGAGTACGAGACGGCGAACCGCCATTACGCGCACGTCGACTGCCCGGGGCACGCCGACTACATCAAGAACATGATCACCGGCGCCGCCCAGATGGACGGCGCGATCCTCGTCGTCTCGGCAGCCGACGGCCCGATGCCTCAGACGCGCGAGCACATCCTGCTCGCCCGCCAGGTCGAGGTTCCCTCGATCGTCGTCGCGCTCAACAAGGCCGACATGGTCGACGATCCCGAGCTGCTCGAGCTCGTCGAGATGGAGGTGCGCGAGCTGCTCTCCAAGTACGAGTTCCCGGGTGACGACATCCCGGTCATCGCCGTCTCGGCGCTCAAGGCGCTCGAGGGTGACGAGGAGTGGGTACCGAAGATCCTCGAGCTGATGGAAGCTGTCGACTCGTACATCCCCGAGCCGACCCGCGATATCGACCGGCCGTTCCTGATGCCGATCGAGGACGTCTTCACGATCACCGGCCGCGGCACCGTCGTGACCGGGCGGGTCGAGGGCGGCGCGATCAAGATCGGCGACGAGGTCGAGATCGTCGGCATCCACCCGCAGACGGCGAAGACGGTCGTCACGGGCGTCGAGATGTTCAACAAGACGCTCGACAACGCCCAGGCGGGTGACAACGCCGGCGCGCTGCTCCGCGGCGTCAAGCGCGAGGAGGTCGAGCGCGGCCAGGTGCTCGCGAAGCCGGGCTCGATCACCCCGCACACGCACTTCAAGAGCGAGGTCTACGTCCTCTCGAAGGACGAGGGCGGCCGCCACACCCCGTTCTTCAACGGGTACCGGCCGCAGTTCTACTTCCGGACGACGGACGTCACCGGCGCGGTCAACCTCCCCGAGGGGCAAGAGATGGTCATGCCGGGCGACAACACGGAGATGCAGATCGAGCTGATCCAGCCGATCGCCATGGACCAGGGTCTCCGCTTCGCCATCCGCGAGGGCGGCCGCACGGTCGGCGCGGGCGTCGTCACCGAGATCTCCCAGTA
>Ga0136615_10000986_pt1 | contig 13399 bp, 11 predicted proteins | sample AntDrymUQ2882206_2_FD_106647 | JGI IMG/M metagenome (GOLD analysis project Ga0136615, IMG submission 106647) | Polar desert sand microbial communities from Dry Valleys, Antarctica - metaG UQ288 (22.06) | ecosystem: Environmental > Terrestrial > Soil > Desert | place: Antarctica: Dry Valley...
ACGCCGGCCTCGATCCCGATTCCGCACTCGAGCAGGGCGGTGCCGAGCTCGATCGCGCCGTCCTCGACCAGGTTGAGCGACACCACCTGGCTCGTCGCCGTCGCCGCCCGCGATCGCGTCATCGACGCGAGCACATCGACGGCGAGGTCATCGCGAGGAGGCTACCCGTCAACGCGGCGGGCAGCCGGCGCAGCGCCGACTACGCGTCCGGCGGGATGTTCTGGTTGACGTGGAAGCGGTTCTCGAGGTCGTAGGTCGCCTTGACGCGCGCGAGGCGGTCGTAGTTGCCGCGGTAGCTCGCGCGGACCCGGTCCTGGCCCTCGTCCATCATCATGTTCACGTAGGCGCCGCCGGCCGAATACGGGTGCAGCGCCTCCTGGTAGCCGACGCTCCAGTCGCGGATCGCACCCACGTTCGCGGGGTCCGGGTCGACGCCGGCGAACACGGCGCCCCAGCGGGCCTCGCGGTAGCTCCAGGCCGTGTCGGCCGGCGCCGGGTCGTGCGCGGCGCCGTCGATCGGATAGAGGTGCATGGTCGACTTCATCGTCGGCATCTCGGCGCCGAAGCGGGCGTGGAGCGCGACCGCTTCGTCGGGGATGTCCGTGACGAAGTCGGCGCGCCAGTACCACTGGTCGCCCGCAGGGTAGAGCCCGTCGAAGGCCGCCTGCAGCGTCGGGTGGGGCATCGGCTGCACGCCGTGCATGAGCGGCGCCGGCAGCGCGTCCAGCAGCGGGGCCATCGCCCGCGCGGCGGCGTCCGCGTCGGCGTCGGCGTAGCACCACACGACCCCGCAGACCTTGCGCAGGTGGATCTCCTCCGGAAACGGCGGCCCCGGCGGCACGGTGTGGAACGCGAAGAAGCCGTTGAGCTCGCGCGGGGCGCTCGGCAGGAAGTCACGGTAGGCCGACAGCACCTCGCCGCCCAGTTCCACGGGCCAGAAGGTCGGGCCGCCGATCACCGTGTCGACGTGGTGGAGCCGGAACTCGAACGCGGTGACGACGCCGAAGTTGCCGCCGCCGCCGCGGATCGCCCAGAACAAGTCCGGGTGCTCGTCGGCGCTCGCCCGCACGCGCTTGCCGCCGGCGAGCACCATGTCCGCCGCGAGCAGGTTGTCGATCGCGAGCCCGCATTTCCGTGTCAGGTGGCCGAGGCCACCGCCGAGGGTGAGCCCGCCGACCCCGGTGGTCGAGATGATCCCGCTCGGCGTCGCAAGGCCGTGTGCGTTCGTCGCCTGGTCGACCTCAGCCCACGTGCAGCCTCCGCCGACCCGCACGGTCTGCGCGTGCGGATCGACTTCGACCTCGCGCAGCAGCGAGAGGTCGATCACCACACCGTCGTCGCACATGCCCAGCCCGGCGCCGTTGTGGCCACCGCCGCGAACCGCCAGCGGCAGGTCGTGGTCGCATGCGAACGCGATCGCACGGGCCACGTCGTCCGGGCCGGCGCAGCGGGCGATCAGCGCCGGCCGCTTGTCGATCATCGCGTTGAAGACCTTGCGGGCCTCGTCGTAGTCGCCGTCCTCGGCGCCGATCAGGCGGCCTTCGAAGCCGGCCAGCGCCCGGCGTGCCGCGCCGGTCATCGTGAAGCTGGTCATGGTGTTCTCCCCGGGGTCGTGGGCGTGTGGTCGCACCGCCCACTGTCCCGATGCCGCATCCAGAAGTCATGACGCGAGCTGACCCACTTCGAGCGCGCATTGCCACCGCTTGCGCGAGCGGAGATGATCAGAACTGACCATGTCCGCCCTTCCCGGCGCGCTCGGCGTCGCTTCGACGTTCCCGTTCGTCGGCCGCTCGGCCGAGCTCGAGCGACTGCGCACGCTGATGCCGTGGGCCGACGGCGAGGGCCATCACGTCGTGCTGCTCGGCGGTGAGGCCGGCTCGGGGAAGAGCCGGCTCGTACGCGAGTTCGCCGGCGAAGCGGCGGATGACGGCGCGCTGGTGCTCTACGGCGCCTGCGATGCCGTGCTACGCACGCCGTACGGTCCGTTCGTCGAGGCGCTCGACCAGCTCGTGCGAGCGATCGAGCCCGGCGAGCTGAGAGCTGCCCTCGGTGCCGCGAGCGGCGAGCTCACGCGGCTCCTGCCCGACCTCGGCGCCCGGGTCGGCGGCCTTCCGGCCGCGCTCGACGCCGATCCGGACACCGAACGGCACCGGCTGCACACCGCGGTCGCCGGCCTGCTCGGCGGCGCCACCCGGCGCCGGCCCGCGCTGCTCGTGCTCGAGGACGGGCACTGGGCGGACGCACCGACGCTCCTCCTGCTCCGGCACCTCGCCCGCGCGGGCGGGGCACGGATGCTCCTGCTCGCCACCTTCCGAGACACCGACGCCGATGTGCCGGCGGCGCTCTCCGAGACGCTCGCCGACCTGCGGCGCTACGACGTCGTCCGGCTCCGGCTGGCCGGGCTCTCGGACGGCGAGGTGGCCGAATTCGTCCGGCGCGCCGGCGGGGGCGAGCTCGGGCCGGAGCCGCGCGAGCTCGCACAGGCGATGCAGGAGATCACCGGAGGCAACGCGTTCCTGGTCTGCGAGCTGTGGCGAGCCCTTGTCGAGATGGGGACGGTCGAGATCGACGGCGGGACGATCCGCGTCCACGGGTCGCCCGGGGAGCTCGGCAGCCCCGAGAGCGTCCGCGAGGTGGTGAGCCAGCGCCTCTCCCGCCTGGCGCCCCGTACGACCGACTTGCTCGAGCTCGCGGCGACCGCGGGCACGGCGTTCGAGCTCGATGTCGTCCGCCGCGCCGCCGGGCTCGGGGATGCGGAGTTGGTGACCGCCCTCGACGAGGCGTTCGGGAGCGGCATGATCGACGAGGTGCCCTCGCGCGGGCTCGCCTGCCGCTTCGCGCACGAGCTCGTGCGTCGCGCCCTCTACGACCGGCTGACCGGCCCGCGGCGGGCCGAGCTGCACCTGCGGGTGGGCGAGGCGCTCGAAGCGTCCGGGGCGCGGTCCGGACGCGCCCTCGTCGACCTGGCCCACCACTTCGCCGCGGCGGCGCCGTTCGGTCCCGCGGCGCGCGCCGTGGAGTACAACGTCCTGGCGGCGCGCGCGGCGAGCGCCGCGCTCGCCTTCGACGAGGCGTCCGAGCGGCTGCGCACCGCGCTGGAGCTCGGGGTCGACAGCCCGGACGAGCGCCCGGCGCTCTTCCTCGAGCTCGGCCAGGCGAGCCACCGCGCCGGCAACGCGCTCGACGCGCTGGCCGCGTTCGACGCGGCGGCTGAGATCGCCCGCGAGCTGGGCGATGCGGAGCTGCTGGCGCGGGCGGCGATCGGATACGAAGAAGCCTGCTGGCGTCCCGGCATGGCGGACCAGGGCGCGGTCGAGCTGCTCGAGGAGGCGGCGGAGGCGCTCGGCGAGCGTGATTCCGCGCTGCGACTCGGGCTGCTCAGCGGGCTCGCGCGCGCGCTCGACTACCAGGGCCAGCGCGAGCGCGGCGCGGTGGTCCGGGCGAGCGCGATCGCGATGGCGCGCGCACTTCAGGATCGGGCCGGGCTCGCCACGGTCCTGATGCGCTCCTATTGGTCGCACGGGACCACCTCGCTCGAGGAGATCCTCGAGATGCTGACCGAGGCCTTGCAGATCGCCGACGAGCTGGGGAACACCGAGCTTCGCGCCGAGGCGATGGCGTGGCGGGTGCCGGCGCTGGTCGCGGTGTGCGACCTCGACGCCGCCCGTCACGAGGTCGCCGCCGTGCGGGACACGGCGGAGCGGACCGCGCAGCCGTTCATGATCCACGTGGCCGAGCACTACGGCTCGGCCGTCGCGCTGTGCGACGGCCGGCTCGAGGCAGCCGAGGCGCTGGCACGGCGCTCGCACGAGTGGGGGCGGCTCCTGACCGGTCGCGACTCGTCGGGCATCTACGGGATCCAGATGTTCAGCGTCCTCCGGGAGCAGGGGCGACTCGCCGAGCTGGCACCGGTGGTTCGCATCCTGGCCGGCGAGCCGGCGCGGGAGGGGCCGTGGCGCCCGGGGCTCGTCGCGCTGCTCGCCGAGCTGGGCATGGAGGCGGAGGCGCGGCGTGAGCTCGCGCGCCTGATGGCCGACGGCCTTGATCCGTTCCGGGCGTCGCTGTGGCTCGGCGCGCTCGTGTACCTGACGGATGCCTGCTCGGCGCTCGGCGACGAGGCCGTGGCAGCGCTCGTCTACCCCGAGCTCGAGCTGTTCGCGGGTGGCAACGTGATGATCGGCCACCTCGTCGCGTGCTACGGCGCGGCCGATCGCTACCTGGGCATGCTCGCCGCGACCCTCGGCGAGCGGGAGACCGCGGAAGCGCACTTCGAGCGCGGCATGGAGCTCAACCGGCGCATGGGGGCGGCGACCTGGCTCGCCCACACCGCCTACGAGTACGCGCGCTTCCTGCTGGCGCGCGATCACGGCCCGCGCGAGCATGCCGAGGCCCTGCTCGGCGAGGCCGTGACGCTCGCCGAGCGGATCGGGATGGCGGGGCTGCTGGCGCGCATCGAAACGCTCGGGGCGTCCGCGCCGTCGACAGGCGGGCGCCTGCCGGACGGGCTCTCGCCGCGCGAGGCGCAGATCCTGGAGCTCGTGGCGAGAGGCCTCAGCAACCGGCAACTCGGGCAGACGCTGTCGATCAGCGAGCACACCGCGGCGAACCACGTCCGCAGCATCCTGCGCAAGACCGGCTGCGCAAACCGGACCGAGGCCGCCTCCTACGCGCACCAGCACGGCCTCGCCGCACCGTGAGCTCCTGGTGCGGGCGCGCTCGCCTGGTTAGCATGGGGCATGGCGCTCTACATGATCGAACGCTCGTTCGCCGAGCAGCTGGACCTCTCCGGCGGCGACATCGAGCTGCTTGACGACATCAACGCCGACGAGGGCGTGCGCTGGGTCTTCTCCTTCCTGAGCGCGGATCGGCGGCGCACGTACTGCCTCTACGAAGCGCCCTCGCCGGAGGCCATCATGGCCGCCGCCGTGCGCGCGAACGTTCCCGCCGACGCGATCGTCGAGGTCGGATCGGCCGCCCCGCAGCTCAACGGCCGCCTGCGGGAGTGGGTGGACGCGCTGCCCACGCACTGAGACGCCGCTACGGACGTGGGCCGCCGCCCATCGCCCACGGCGGCGTCCCGGCGCGCGCGGCGGCGACCGCCTCGCCCAGGCGACCGGCGTCGATCGCGTCGCGCAGCGCCGCCATGAGCATCTCGATGTAGGCGAGGTTGTGGAGCGTGACGATGCGGGCCCCGGTGGTCTCGCGCAGGCGGAACAGGTGGTGGAGGTACGCGCGCGAGTAGCCGGCCGCGCACGCGGCGCACGGGCAGCCGTCGCAGATCGGCGCCTCGGCCTCGCGGTAGCGGCCCTTGGCGAGATCGACGCGCCAGCGCCGCTCCGGGTCCGGCACCACCGCCATCCCGTGGCGGGCGATTCGCGTCGGCATCGCGCAGTCGAATGTGTCGATCCCGAGCTCGACCCCGCGCAGGAGATCGTCGACGTCGCCGATGCCGAGCAGGTGGCGGGGGCGCTCCTCGGGCAGCTCCTCGGTCGTCCAGCCCACGACCTCGTACATCTGCGCCTTGTCCTGCCCGAGCGTCCCACCGATCGCCAGCCCGAACGTGTCGCGCGCGGCCACCTCGCGCGCGCTCCAGCGCCGCAGCTCCTCGTCCACCCCGCCCTGCACGATCCCGTAGACGCCCTGGGCCGCCGGGCCGTGCTCGTCGTGCCAGCGCAGGCAGCGGTCGAGCCAGCGGTGGGTGCGCTCCGTCGAACGGGCGGTGTACTCGCGCGTGACGTGGAACGGCAGGCACTCGTCGAACACGAGCGCGATGTCCGAGCCGAGCGCGGCCTGCACCGCCATCGACGTCTCGGGGCCCAAGAACCGCTCCGATCCGTCGACGTACGAGCGGAAGCGCACGCCCTCCTCGTCGATGCCGAGGATGGCCCCGTTGCGGGCGCCGTGGGCGCCGCGTCCCTTGATCTCGTCGCTCACGGTCCCGTGGCCCATGGAGAACACCTGGAACCCGCCGGAGTCGGTGATCACCGGCTTGTCCCAGCGCATGAAGCCGTTTACGCCCGCGAAGCGCTCGATCAGCTCCGGCCCGGGCGCGAGGAACAGGTGGAACGTGTTGGCGAGCACCATCTCGAAGCCGAGTGCGCCCGCCTCGGCGACCTCCAGCGTCTTGACCACCGCCTTGGTGGCCAGCGGGACGAACGCCGGCGTCCGCACCTCGCCGTGGGCGAGCCCCAGCGTGCCGGTCCGCGCGCGCGAGCCGGGGTCACGCGTGCGGATCGCGAACGACGGCGCCATCGGGCGCCGTAGGAAAGCAGAGGGCCCGCCGCGGTGGGCGGGCCCTCACGGAGCCGCTCAGGCGGCCGCGCCGTCGAGCGTCTTGGGCTCGCTGCTCGCGCCGATCGAGATCTTGCGCGGCTTGCGCTGCTCCGGCTTCGGGATCCGGATCTCCAGCACGCCATGCTCGAAGTTGGCGCTGACTCCCTCCGGATCGACGCCCTTGGGCAGCGTCAGCGAACGCGAGAACCCGCCGAACGCGCGCTCGACGCGGTGGAAGCCGTCACGGCGATCCTCGTGGGCGGCCTTGCGCTCGCCCGAGACGGTGAGCACGTTGTCCTCGAGCTCGATCGACACGTCCTGCTCGGTCATGCCCGGCAGGTCCGCGCGCAGCACGAAGCTGTCCACGGTCTCGTGCAGGTCCATCGCGGGCGTCCAGCGGCGCGCCACGCCACCGCCGACCGCCGGTGCGTCGAGCACCGTGTTGAACAGGCGGTTCATCTCGGTCTGGAGCGAGCTCACCTCACGGAGCGGCTCCCAGCGGACGATGGTCACGTTCTCCACCTCCTTCACCACTCGATCAACGGGAAGTGACCTTCGGTGACCAGCAGTATAAGATCTCAGTCGAGATCTATCAAGTCTGAGCGGCTCCCGGTTCGACCCGGTCCCAGAACTCGGCGAGCATCTCGAGCTCCCCCTCGGAGAAGTGCCGCAGGAAGCGCTCGCGCACGCCGTCCAGGTGCGCGGGGCGGGCACGCGACAGCAGATCCTCGCCCGCCTCGGTCAGGACCGCGAACAGGCCGCGACCGTCCGACGCGCAGCTGCGGCGCTCGATCAGCCCGTCGCGCTCGAGCCGGTCGACGAGGCGCGTGACGCCCGAGCGGCTGAGCAGCACGCTGTCGGCGAGCTCCGCCATCCGCAGGCGCCGGCCCGGCGCTCGCTGCAGGTTGATCAGCACGTCGTAGGAGGAGAGCGGCAGCGCGTGCGACGCCTCGAGCTCCGTGTCGAGCTGCCGCACCAGCGCGCTATGCACCCGCAACATCCCTCGCCAGGCGCCGAGCTCCAGCGCGGTGAGCTCCTGCAGTTCGCCGATCGACCGCGTCACGCCCGCACAGAGTACCCGGCGGGCTGGGACCGCCTCAGGAGCGCAGCAGCGAGCGGCCGGTCATCGCCTCCGGCTGCTCGATCCCGAGCAGCGCGAGCGCCGTCGGAGCCACGTCGGCGAGGATGCCGTCGTCCTCGAGCGCGCCGGCGCCGGCGGTGACGACGAAGGGCACGGGGTTGAGCGAGTGCGCGGTGTCGGGCGAGCCGTCCGGCTCGAGCATCTCGTCGGCGTTGCCGTGGTCGGCCGTGACGATGCAGGCGCCACCGGTCGCGTGGACCGCCTCGACGACCCGGCCCAGGCATCCGTCGACCGTCTCCACCGCGCGTACCGCGGCCTCGATCACGCCGGTGTGGCCGACCATGTCGGCGTTGGCGAAGTTGATGATCGCGAAGCCGAAGTCCTGCCACTCCCAGCGCCGCACGAAGGCATCGGTCGCCTCCCGCGCGCTCATCTCGGGCTTGTGGTCGTAGGTCGGGACGTCGCGCGGGGAGGGCGCCAGCTCGCGCACCTCGCCCTCGTACGGCTGCTCGTCGCCGCCGTTGAAGAAGTACGTGACGTGCGGGTACTTCTCCGTCTCGGCGACGTGCAGCTGCGCCCGGCCGGCGGCGGCGAGGACCTTCCCGATGGTGGTCGCCGGCCGGTGCGGCTCGAACACGACGGGGAAGCTCCAGTCCTCGTCGTAGGAGGTGAGCGTCGCGTAGCGGTCGGTCACCTCGGCGAGGCGCGCCGTCAGCTGCCGCATGCGGTCGGGCCGGAAGTTGAACGCGAGCACGGAGTCGCCGCGACGGATGCGCGCCTCCTCGCCGACCGTGGTCGCGCAGACGAACTCGTCGGTCTCGTCGCGCGCGTACGCGGCCCGCACCGCCGCCTCGCCCGTGTCGGCGTGGTGCAGCGCGGTGCCGTCGGTCAGCAGCGCGACCGCCTCGTCGGTGCGCTCCCAGCGCTGGTCGCGGTCCATCGCGTAGTAGCGGCCGACGACGGTGCCCACGCGGCCGCTGCCGTGCTCATGGCAGGCGGCCTCGACGCCAGCCAGCGACGTGGCGCCCGAGGTCGGCGACGTGTCGCGCCCGTCGGTGAACGCGTGGATCACCAGGTCGGGCACGTTCCATTCCGCCGCCAGCGCGATCAGCGCCTTGAGGTGCGCCTCCGAGGAGTGCACGCCGCCGCTGGAGACCAGGCCGATCAGGTGGACGCGCTCGGATCCGCGCAGCGCGGCCCGCAGCGCCTCCGACTCCCCCAGCGTGCCGTCGCGCGTGGCCTGGTCGATCCGCGCGAGGTCCTGCGGCACGATCGCGCCGGCGCCCAGGTTGAGGTGGCCGACCTCCGAGTTGCCCATCTGCCCCTCCGGCAGGCCGACGGCCTCGCCCTTGGCGGTCAGCGTCGTGTGCGGGTGCTCGGCCCAGAGCCGGTCGAACACCGGCGTGTCGGCGAGCGCCACCGCGTTGCCCGGGCCGTCGGGGGCCAGCCCCCAGCCGTCGAGCACGACGAGGCAGACGGAGGGGACGGTCACCGCGCGGCGGCCTCCACGATCGCGGCGAAGTCGGCCGGATCGAGGCTCGCGCCGCCCACCAGCGCGCCGTCGACGTCCGGCAGCGCGAGCAGCTCGGCGGCGTTGTCGGGCTTGCACGAGCCGCCGTAGAGGATGCGGACGCGCTCGGCGGCGCCCGCGTCGAGACCGGCCAGCAGCGCCCGCACGAACGCGACCGCCTCCTGCGCCTGCTCGGGCGTGGCGGTCAGCCCGGTGCCGATCGCCCACACCGGCTCGTACGCGACGACCACGTCTGTCAGGCGCTCGAGCGGCACCTGGTCGAGCCCCTCCAGCACCTGCCGGCGCAGCTTGCGCTCGGTCTCCCCGCGCTCGCGCTCCTCCTCCGTCTCGCCCACGCAGAAGATCGGCGTCAGGCCGGCGGCGAGCGCCTTGGGGACCTTCTGCGCCAGCGCCTTGTCGGTCTCGCCGAACAGCTGGCGGCGCTCGGAGTGCCCGAGCACGACGCCGTGGACGTCGATCTCGGCCAGCATCAGGGCGGAGACCTCGCCGGTGAAGGCGCCCGCGTCCGCCTCGTACATCGTCTGGGCGTAGATCTCGACCTGCGAGCCGCGGGTGGAGTCGACGAGCGCTTGGAGGGCGAGGAACGGCGGGCAGATGCCGATCTCGACGCCGCCGACGGCCGCCACCCGCGGCAACAGCGCCGCGATGAACGCCTCCGCCTCGCTGACCGTCTTGTGCATCTTCCAGTTGCCGGCGATGAACGGCGTGCGGCTCACGCGAGCGCCTCCACGCCCGGCAGCCGCTTGCCCTCGATCAGCTCCAGCGACGCGCCGCCGCCGGTCGAGAGGTGGGTGACGCGGTCGGCGAGCCCGAACCCGGCCAGCGCCGCGGCGGAGTCGCCGCCCCCGACGACCGTGACCGCGTCGCTCTCGGCCACCGCCTCGGCGACGGTGCGGGTGCCCGCCGCGAACGGCGCCAGCTCGAAGGCGCCCATCGGGCCGTTCCAGAACACCGTCCCGGCGTCGCGGATGACTTCCGCGTAGCCGGCCGCCGTGCGGCGCCCGATGTCCAGGCCCATCCAGCCGCCGGGCACGTCGACGCCGTCGAGCGCCTTCGTCTCCGTGTCGGCCGCGAACGCGCGCCCGGCCACGAGGTCGGTCGGGAGGCGCAGCGTGTCGCCGCCGGCGCCCAGCACGCGCCGGGCCGGCTCGGTCCCCTCCTCCTCGCACAGGGAGTCGCCGACCTCGTGCCCCTGCGCCTTGAAGAACGGGAAGCACATGGCGCCGCCGACCAGGACGCGGTCCGCGCGCTGGAGGAACGTCTCCAGCACGCTGATCTTGTCGGTCACCTTCGCCCCGCCGACGACCGCGACGAGCGGGCGCTCGGGCGCCTCGAGGATGCGCCGGAGCGCCGTCACCTCGCGCTCGAGCAGCCGGCCGGCGGCGCTCGGGAGCAGGTGCGCGACGCCCTCGGTCGACGCGTGCGCGCGGTGGGCGGCGCCGAACGCGTCGTTGACGTAGCAGTCTGCGAGGTCGGCGTAGCGCCGGGCCAGCACCGCGTCGTTCTCCGTCTCCGCCGCCTCGAAGCGCACGTTCTCGAGCATCACCACGTCGCCGTCGGGCACGTCGTCGAGCGACGGCGCGAGCGCGACCTCCTCGTCGAGCAGCTCCGCCAGCCGATCGGCAGCCGGACGCAGGGAGAGGGACGCATCGCGACCCTTCGGGCGGCCGAGGTGCGCCGCGAGCAGCAGCCGCGCCCCCTTCTCCCTCAGCTCCCGCAACGTCGGCAGCGCGGCGCGGATGCGGGTGTCGTCCGTGATCCTTCCCGCGTCGAGGGGGACGTTGAAGTCGACCCGGACGAGGACGCGCTTGCCGGCGACCTCGAGGTCGTCAAGCGTGCGCACGCACCAGCACCCTCTGGGCCACCTCCACGCAGCGGTTCGAGTAGCCCCACTCGTTGTCGTACCAGGCGACGACCTTGACCAGCGTGCCCTCGAGCACGGAGGTCAGCTCGGCGTCGAAGATCGACGAGTACGGGTTGCGGACGATGTCGGACGAGACGATCGGGTCCTCCGTGTAGGCGAGGATGCCGGCGAGCTTGCTTGTGTCGGCCTTGCCGCGCACGATCTCCTTGATCTCCTCCACGGAGGTCTCGCGCGCCGCCTGGAACGTGAGGTCGACGACCGAGCCGGTCGGGACGGGAGCCCGCACCGCGAACCCGTGCAGCTTCCCGTTGAGCGCGGGGATCACGAGCCCGATCGCCTTCGCGGCGCCGGTCGACGCGGGCACGAGGTTCAGCGCGGCGGCGCGCGCGCGGCGCAGGTCGGAGTGCGGCGCGTCCTGCAGCCGCTGGTCGGCCGTGTAGGCGTGGATCGTGGTCATCAGCCCGCGCTCGATCCCGATCGCGTCGTGCAGCACCTGGGCCACGGGGGCCAGGCAGTTCGTCGTGCACGACGCGTTGGAGATGACGTCGTGGCGATCCGGATCGTAGGCGTCGTCGAAGTTGACGCCGAGCACGACGGTGGCGTCCGGCTCGGTCGCGGGGGCGGAGATGATGACCTTCTTGGCGCCCGCCTCCAGGTGCTTCGCGGCGTCGGCGCGCTTGGTGAAGAAGCCCGTCGACTCGATCACCACGTCGACGCCCAGGTCACCCCACGGCAGCGCGGCGGGATCGCGCTCGGCGAGCGCGCGGACCTCCCGCCCGTCGATCGTCAACGCGCCCTCGCCCGCCTCCACGGTGCCGGGAAACGGGCCGTAGACCGAGTCGTACTTGAGCAGGTGCGCGAGCGTGTCCGTGCCGGTGATGTCGTTGACCGCGACGATCTCGACGTCCGCGCCCGACGCATGCGCGGCCCGGAAGACGTTGCGGCCGATGCGGCCGAAGCCGTTGATCCCTACGCGTACTGGCATGGCGGAGAGAACCCTTTCCTGACTGGGAGACGAGGGGGGAGGGGCCGGAAAGGGTACCTACACGGTCGCGAGCATGAAGGACAGGAAGAAGCCTGCCGCCGTCGCGAACGAGTTGTACGGGCGGCCGTGCTCGAAGGCCTCGGGCATCAGCGTGTCGGCGAGCGAGGCCAGCACCGCACCGCCCGCGAACGCGAGGCAGATCGCGAGCAGCCCCTCGTCGGCGCCCGCGAACACGGCCCGCCCGAGGATCACCGCCAGCGCCAGCACGATCGCGCAGATCGTCCAGACGAGGATCGCCTCGCGGGCGCTGCGGCCGCCCTCGCGCATCGCCACCGCCCCGACGAGCGACTCGGGGAGGTTCGAGAAGAAGATCGCTACGAGCAGCGTGTAGCTCGCGCCCTCCACGAGCGAGACGCCGAGCGCGACGTTCTCCGGGATGCCGTCCAGCGTCACCGCCGCCAGCAGCGCCCAGCCGACGCCGCCCGAGGCGCCCCGCTGGAGCTTCTCGCGCTGCTCGGGCTCCGCCGACCCGGCCACCCAGCGGTCGAGCGCGGCGTTGGCCAGGACGAACGCCGTGCCGCCGGCCAGGAGCCCGAGGCCGGCCCGCCAGGCCCCGCCGAGCTCGTACGCCTCCGGGAAGAGCTCGAAGCACAGCGCCGCGATCAGCGACCCGCTGGCGAAGGCCAGCAGCACGCCGGTCACCTGCGTGGGCGCGTTCCAGTAGGCGCCGAGCACCCCGCCGAGGACCAGGGCGCTCGAGGCCACGAGGCCGAACAGGATCGCTTCCCCCATTCCCGCCGTCCTGCCCGGCGGAGGGTCGGCTCAAGCGCGCGCGGGTGCGCGATCCACGTCGCGGTGCTGGACCTCGACGAAGAAGCGCCCGTCGTCGCGGAAGTGCGCCGCGAGGTCCTCTGCGATCACCACGGAGCGGTGGCGGCCGCCCGTACAGCCGAGCGCGATGACCAGGTGCGCCTTCCCCTCCGCCACGTACTGGGGAAGCAGGTACTCCAGCAGCGGCAGGACGTGGTCGTAGAACTCCTTGAGCCGCCCGTCGCGACCGACGTAGTCGATGATCCGCCGGTCGAAGCCGGTGAGCGGGCGCAGGTCGGGCTCCCAGTGGGGGTTGGGAAGGAAGCGGACGTCGAACACCAGGTCGGCGTCGCGCGCCGGGCCGTGCTTGTGGCCGAACGAGCCGAACGTGACGGCGAGCTTGCCGGGCTCGCCGGGCGCGAGCATCTCCGAGGCGACCTTGCGGCGCAGCGCCGACGGGCTGAGGCCGGTCGTGTCGATCACGGTGTCGGCGCGCTCGCGGATGGGAGCCAGGAAGCGCAGCTCGCGATGGATGCCGTCGGTAACGTTGCCGTTGCGCGCCTGCGGGTGGCGGCGGCGGGTCTCCTTGTAGCGCGTGAGCAGCTGGTCCTCGGCGGCCTCCAGGAAGAGCACGCGCAGGTCGACGCTGCCCGCGTCGAGCTCGTCGAGGACATCGGCGAGCACGTCGAAGTAGTCGCCGGTGCGCAGGTCGGAGACGACGCAGGCGCGCTCCACCTTGGAGCCCTCGTGCAGGAACAGCGTGGCCAGCGAGCGGATCATCTCCGCGGGAAGGTTGTCGACGCAGAAGTAGCCCGCGTCGTCGAACACGTTCATCGCCGACGACTTGCCGGCCCC
>Ga0136615_10000988_pt1 | contig 13385 bp, 15 predicted proteins | sample AntDrymUQ2882206_2_FD_106647 | JGI IMG/M metagenome (GOLD analysis project Ga0136615, IMG submission 106647) | Polar desert sand microbial communities from Dry Valleys, Antarctica - metaG UQ288 (22.06) | ecosystem: Environmental > Terrestrial > Soil > Desert | place: Antarctica: Dry Valley...
GACGAAGGCGGGGACCTGTAACCCGAGGGAAAGGTGGTCAGCGTTGCGCGCTCAGCGCCCGCGTCAGGTGGTTTGCGGCGTCGATCACCGCCTCGGTGGCAGCGTCGGTGTCGCGACCGAGGCGGAAGGTGGGACCGGAGACGTTGAGCACCGCGACCAGCCGGCGGTCGACGTCGCGCACCGGCGCGGCCACGGCCACCAGGCCCTCCTCGAACTCGTTGGAGACCACGGCGACGCCACGCTCGCGAGCCTGCCGGATACGTTCGTACAGATCGGCGGCGCTGCGGGGAGCGTTGGGTCCCCGGCCCGTAAAGTCGGTGTGGCCGCACACCACCGCCAGCGAGTCCGAATCATGGTCGAACAGCAACGCGCGACCTGAGGCGGTGCACCAGCACGGCACGGTGCGCCCACTCCAACCGGCTGCCTGCACCGAATGCGGTGACGATTCCGACAGCAAGGTGAGCACCTGATCGCCCGACAGCACCGACAGGTGCGCGCGCTCGCCCAGTTGGTCGACCAGGCGCCGCAGCAGGGGCGAGGCCCGCTCGACCAGGCGCGCCCGCCCGCCATGGGCGCCAAGGAGATAGAACCGCCAGCTGAGGCGGTGGCGGAAGCCGTCGCCGTCACGTTCGACCAGTCCCAGTTCGGCCAGCGTCCGCAGCGAGCGTGAAATCTGACTCTTCTCCCGGCCCACGAGCTCGACCAGATCGGTGACGCGCAGGCCGCCGTTGCGCACTGCTGCATCGCTGGCGAGCGCCTCCAGGATGGCAACGCCCCGACGCAGGCTCGTTTCGCGGGTCTCGGACACCACCCCAGGCTACGAGCCCTCAAGGAGCGAAGTGGTGGGGCAGACAGTAAGGAGACAGGGATGACGACTCAGCAGCAGGCGGTGACGGCGACGCGCGACTACCGCGCGGCCAACGCACCCGCGATCGTGCGCAGCCTCGCCGAGCTGGTCGCGCTGCCGAACGTCTCGCGGGACCTGGCGGCCGTCCGGCGTAACGCCACGGCCCTGCGCGACGCGTTCGCCGGTCGGGGCGTGACGCTGGATACCGTCGAGATCGACGGCGCCGCCCCGGTGCTCGCCGGCCGCATCCCAGCTCCCCGATCCGACCGCCGGATCGGCATCTACGTCCACTACGACGGCCAGCCGGCTGACCCAACCCAGTGGCGCTCGCATCCGTTCGAACCGACGCTGTACACCGCCGAGGCCGAGCTCGGCGGCCGTCCCCGCCCGTTGCCCGCCGACGACGAGGAGGTCGATCCCGAATGGCGGCTGTACGCCAGGGCCGTCGCGGACGACAAAGCGCCGCTGGTCGCCTTGCTGGCCGCCCTCGACGCGCTGCAGCTGGCCGGAATCGAGCCAACGCGTGAGGTGGTCCTGCTGTTCGAGGGCGAGGAGGAGATCGGCTCACCGCACCTGTCGGCGTACCTGCGGCAGCTGCGCGATCGCCTCGAGGCCGAGGCGTGGCTGATCTGTGACGGTCCCGTCCACCAGACCCGCCGACCACAGGTCATCTTCGGCGTCAGGGGTCTCACCGGCCTGGAGCTGACCGTCTACGGGCCGCTGCACGAGCTGCACAGCGGCCACTACGGCAACTGGGCACCGAACCCGGCGCAGCAGCTGGCCCGCCTGCTGGCGTCGATGAAGGACGACGACGGCACGGTGCTGGTGGAAGGCTTCTACGACTCAACGGTCGCGGCGGACCAGACCGAACACGAGGCGCTGGAGCAGCTGCCGCCCGTCGACGAGGACCTGCGCGAAGCCCTGGGCCTGGCCGCCACGGAAGCCGGCAACGCGCTGCTGGCGGAGCGGCTGCTGCTGCCCTCGCTCAACGTGCGAGGCCTCGCCGCCGCCGGCGTCGGCGGGGCCACCCGCAACGTCATCCCGGCGACCGCACGAGCGTCGATCGACATCCGGCTGGCGGCCGGCAACCACCCGCAGGCCATGCTCGAGCTCGTGGAGGACCACATCCGCAGACAGGGTTTCCTTGTGATCGCCGACGATCCAGATGTGGAGACCCGGCGCGCCCATCCGCGCATCGTCAAGATCACTCGCGAGGCCGGCTACCCCGCCGTGCGCACCCCCGTCGACGTGCCGATCGCAGCCAACGTGCTGGGCGCGGCCGAAGCCGCCGCCGGCGAAGCGGTGATCAGCCTGCCGACGCTCGGGGGGTCGGTGCCGCTGCACAGCTTCAGCGAGGTGCTCGGCGTTCCGTTGCTGGTCGTGCCGATGGCCAACCACGACAACAACCAGCACGCCGCCAACGAGAACCTGCGGCTGGCCAACCTGTGGTACGGCATCGACCTGATGGCCGCGTTGCTCACGATGCCGTGAGCGTCCCGGCTACATCTCAATCAGCGCCCGCTTCACCGCAACCAAACGGTGCGCTTCGAGCGCGTCGCGCTGGGCTTCGGCGCGCTCGATCAGCGCTGCCAAGTCCAGGGCGGCCACCGCCGCCTCGGTGGCCGCCAGTTGCTGCAAGCTGCGCCACAGGCTCAGCTTGCCCGCCACCCCCAGGCTGAGCCCCTCCAACTCCACCAGGCGGCTGAGGTCGGAGTAGCCGACCATCTGGCCGTTGAGCTTGAGGCGACCGGCCACCTCGGCGAACGTTGCCAGCCACTGCTTGGCGGGGTCCACGGGCATCCCCAGCCGCGTCAGCAGACCGTTGACGACTTGGCGGTCCTCGTCGATCTCCACCACGAACTTCTCGAGGTAGGCGCTCAGCGGCGTGCCTCGGTTGTTGCGTTGGCAGCGCCGCGCGAGCTTCACGGCGCCCGCCGCGCCGGCCAGGTGATCGTTGAGATAGATGCGCAGCCGGGTGCGCGCGTCGGTCGAGGACAGCTCCATCGGCGGCCCTCAGTCTTTCTTGCCGACCCGCTGCCGCAGCTCGCCACCGAGCTGGGAGAACGACGTGCCCAGCGCCTCCAAGAGGGCATTGGTGGCGTACTTGGCGTCGCGTTGGACGTCAGGGTCGCGCAGCGCATTGCCGACCGAGGTCGCCATGCGGTCCACGGCCTCGGCCAGGGTGCGCAATGCCTCGGCGACGCCCTCCTCCTGGCTGGCCGCGGGCTCCTCGCCCACCTGCTCCTGGTGGCGTTTGAAGCCTTCCCCGAGGGCGGAGAACTGCTCGCCCACCCGTTGCCATGCAGCCTCTGATCGTTCCATGGATCTCTCCCGCTCGATGGAGGGATCATTCTAGGAGCCTCGCGAAGCCAGTCGCTCGTCCAACCCGGTCAGCCGGCGGTAACCGACCAGACGGCCGAGCGCCACAGCGGCCGTCTCGCGAACCAGCCGGCTCGCGGTGCCCTCGGTCACGGTGGTCTGGGTGGGCGACACCCGACCGCGCAGCCCCACCTCTCTGGCGATCGACAGGATCCGCAGCGAGTGCCAGCGATCGCTGACCAGCAGCACGTCGCGTCGCTCCTCCTGGCGCAGGTAGCGCGCTGCGGCTGCCAGCGACTCGTAGGAGTTGGCACCCTGATTCTCCAACTTGACGGCGTCGGCGGGCACGCCCTGGCGGATCAGGTAGCGCGACGACGCCGAGGCTTCGGTGAAGCGGTCTCCCGGCTGCTGACCGCCGGTGACCCAGATGACCGAGGCCACGTCCTCGGCGAACAGCTCGGCGGCGTGGTCCAGGCGCGCCTGCAGTGCCGGTGACGGTCGCCCGTCGTATTGGGCGGCACCCAGCACCAGGATCGCGTCGGCGGGGTCGCGGCTGTCCCGGCGGGAGGCGGCCACCACCTGGGTCGCCGTCACCGCGACGTAGCCGCAACCCAGCAGCAACGACACGGCGAGGAGGCGACCGATCCAGCGCACGCACGGTTGCCTTTCACTGGCGGGCCGGCTTCCAGAGCCGGTCGCCGCGCCCAGATTGCACCCCTGCACGGTACCGCGCGGCGGGTAGGATCAGCCGCCGCTGCCTGTGGAGCCCGCTGCGTGCCGACCCCCGACGTTGAGTGCCTTCGTGTGCCGCTGAGCTCTCCGCAGCCCGTCGCGGAGACCAGTGGCCTGCTGTGGCGTGCCGAGGGACTCGCCCCCGGGCTGGTCTTGGGTCACGCAGCCGGATCGAGCATCGCCGACCCGGTGCTGCGCACTGTCAGTCGCCGGACCGCCGCGGATGCGGCGTGAGCCGGGCGAACGTCGCGCGGCTGGCTGCGCTCGCCGGCATCTGGGGCGCCAGCTTCCTGCTGATCAAGCTGGGGCTGGACGGGTTGAGTCCGGCGCAGATCGTGCTCGGCCGGCTCGTCCTGGCCGCCGTGGTGCTGCTGGTCGTGGTGGCGGTGCGCCGTCAGCCACTGCCGAGGACCCCCGCCGTGTGGGGGCATGTCGCGCTCATGGGCGTCGTGGCCAACATCGTGCCCTTCTACCTGTTCGCCTGGGGAGAGCAACGGATCAGCTCAGGGATGGCGGGGGTGCTCAACGGGACCACCCCGCTGTTCACCCTGCTCATCGCCATGGCGGCACTGTCCGACGAGCGCTGGTCGCTCGCCCGCGTCGCGGGGCTGCTGGTGGGCTTCGTCGGCGTCGTGCTGGTCGTCGCACCGTGGAACGACAGCGGCGCCAACGCCCTGTCGGGCCAGCTGGCTTGCCTGGGGGCAGGAGCCTGCTACGGCGTGTCCTTCGTCTACACCCGCCGTTTCCTGACCAACCGTGGACTTCCTGCCCTGGCGCTGTCGGCGGCGCAGCTGTCCATGGCGGCGTCGCTGTTGTTGCTGGTCTCACCGGTGGTGGCCGCGACGCCGGTCACGCTCTCGCCCAGCGTGGTCGGCAGCGTCGTCGTGCTCGGGGCGGTGGGGACGGGGTTCGCCTACCTGCTGTACTACCGGCTCATCGCCGAGGCCGGCGCCATGAGCGCGTCGATGGTGACCTACCTGATTCCCGTGGTGTCGGTGATCCTGGGCGTGGTGGTGCTGTCCGAGCCGCTCGGCTGGAACGTCTTCGTTGGTGCCGGTGTGGTCATCGTCGGCGTGGCGGTCGCCGAGGGGCGCCTGGGCTCGGGATCGAGGGCCCGCGCGTCGGCGGTGCCCGCGGCGGCGGAAGCGGGGGCCCGGCGATGATCGACGCCCTGTCCTTGCTGGACTACCGGCGCCGGGTGTCGGCGCTGTACGCCGAGGTGCGCCAGCAGCTCGACCGTGACGCCGCTGGCGCCCATGGCCACTGGCGGGCCGTGCGAGACCAGCTGTTCGGTCACCATCCGCAATCCCCCCTGCCGGCGGACCAGCGCGAGAACTTTCTGGGTCTGCGCTACTACGACTACGACCCCCAGTGGGCCGTACGCGCCCCCATCGACACCGAGGTCGAGCCACAGCGCTACGAGATCGGCACCAGCACCGGCGGGCTGATGGCGCTGGTGCGGATCGGGCGGGTGTCGCTTCCAGGCGGCACGCTTGACGCCTACTGGCTGGACGACTACGGCGGCGGGCTGTTCATCCCCTTCCGCGACGCGACCGGGAACGACATCACGTACGGCGGAGGACGCTACCTGATCGACACGGCCAAGGGCGCTGACCTGGGGTCGACGCCCTCGAACGGGCTGGTCTGCGACTTCAACTTCGCCTACCACCCCTCCTGCCACTACGACCCTGCCTACAGCTGCCCGCTGGCGCCACCGGACAACTGGCTCGACATGCGCGTGGAGGCCGGCGAGCAGTCCTACGGCACCGCGTAGAGCACGCTGGGCGATACTGTTCTGGTTAGAACCCGTGGTCGGCTAGCCATTCCTCGGCGATGTCGGTGGCGTCCTCCTTGTCGTTCTCGAATGCACTGTTCATCGCGGTCAGCTGTTCGGTCGTCAGCTCGCTGCTGACCCGGTTCAGGGTTTCGGCGACCTGGTCTTCCACCGACGTTGAGACCAGCGGGATGACCTGCTGCGGCAGCTGCAGCGGGACGTCCTCCTCCAACACCACCAGATCCTCGGCCTCGATGATCGCTTGCGTGCTGAACAGCCGGGCGACGTCGATGTCACCGTTCAGCAGGGACTCGATGGTCACGGGGCCGGCCGCGTCGGTGGTGCGGAACTCGGCGAACTGCAGCCCGTACTCACGCTCGTAGCCGGGCAGGCCGTTGGGGCGGGTCTCCAGCTCGGCGGGCCCGCCGATGACCAGCTGATCGGCGACGCCCTCGAGGTCGGACACGACCTGCAGGTCGTTGGCCTCGGCGGTCTCGCGGGTGACGACCAGCACATCGACGTCTTGAGCCTCCGACGCTTCCAGGACGGTGTAGTCCTCGCCGTCGGTCTGCTCCCGCAGCTGATCCGCGACCACCTGCGGGTCGGTCTCTTCGATCTCGCCCTCGGCCAGGAAGGCCAGCAGTGCGCCGGAGTACTCCGGCAGCACGTTGATGTCGCCGCGCTCGATGAGCGGCACGACCGCCTCACGGTTGCCGAGGCGCTCCTCGACGGTGGCGGTCATGCCTTCCGATTCCAGCGCCCCGGCGTAGATGTGGGCCAGGATCACGTTCTCGTTGAAGTCCACGGAGCCGACGGTGATCGGCTCACCGCCGCCCTCGCTGGCGCCATCGCTGGCTCCGGCCGTGGCGCCGCCGGCTTCCGACGGCTGGGCTAAAGGATCGCCGCCTGAGGAGGCGCATCCGGTCATCACCAGCAGGGTTGCGCACAGGGCGCCGAGCACTCGCAGGGTACGGAGTCGCATGATCGTTCCTTCCGGTTCGGGTGGGGGATAGCAGGGACAGCAGCGATGTCAGGCGGGTGCTGCGGTGGCCTTGGCGGCCAGGGGGTCGTCACGCTGGGTGGACCGCAGGCCGCGCGCGGTCACCGCCGTCTGCAGCTTGGACAGGCCGAACTCGACGGCCAGCGCCAGGATGGCGACGAGGATGGCGCCGGCAGCCACCTCGGCGTAGACCCGTTGGCCGAGGCCGTCGAAGATGTAGCGGCCGAGACCGCCGAGCGTGACGTAGGCCGCCAGGGTGGCGGTGGCGACCACCTGGACGGCCGATGTCCGCACCCCGGCCATGATCAGCGGCATGGCCATGGGCACCTCCAGCTGGCGCACCACCTGCCAGCCATACATGCCCATCCCTTCGGCGGCGTCGCGCAGCTCGCGGTCGATGCCCCGCACGGCGACGTAGGTGTTGGTCAGGATCGGTGGGACGGCCAGCAGCACAAGGGCCACCGTGATCGGCAGTAGGCCGGCGCCGGCGACGAGGAACGCCAGGAGGACGATGCCGAAGGTTGGGATCGCTCGACCGGCGTTGGACACGTTGATGGCCAGCGATCCCCCCTTGCCGGTGTGGCCAAGGATGACGCCGAGGGGCAGCGCGATCAACGTCGCCACGGCCGTGGCGAGCAGGCAGTAACCAAGGTGCTCGGCCACCCGCACGGGCACGCCGTCGGCGCCGCTCCAGTGCGCCGGGTCGGCGAACCAGGCCAGGATGCCGCCCAGGACATTCATCACCGCCCCCTTGCCCGGGGGGTGGCAGACCACTCCGGGATGCTGTGCAGCCCGCTCATCGCCGCCTCGCCCGGGGGGTGGCGGACCACTCCAGGATGCTGTGCAGCCCGCTCATCGCCGCCCCCTTGCCCACGGAGTGGCGAGGCGTTGCAGGGCCAGCAGGCTGAAGTCGGCGACCACCGACAGTAGTACCGACAGCGCGATGCCCAGCAGCAGCGGCGTCGCGAACCGGCGGGCGAAGCCGTCCAGGAAGAAGCGGCCGACGCCACCCCAGCCGATCAGCACCGTGATCGTGACCAGGCCGATGGTGGACACCGTGGCGATGCGCAGGCCGGCGATGATGACCGGCGTGGCCAGCGGCAGCTCGACGCGCAGCAACCGCCGTCGCCGGCTGTAGCCCATCGCCTCGGCGGCCTCAACCACGTCGCTGGGCACCGAGCGCAGACCCTCCACCGTGTTGCGTACCAGGATCAGCAGGGTGTAGACGACCAGGGGCGTCAGCGGGGTGGCGATGCCGATGCCGGTGAAGGGGATGATGCCGACGAACAGCGCCAGCGACGGGATCGTGAACAGCACACCGGCGAGGCCGAGCACCGGGCCGTAGAGGCGGGGGTAGCGCTGCACCAGCAGCGCAACGGGAAACGCCACCACAAACCCGATGCCAACGGCCAGACCGGTCAGCAGCAGATGCTCCAGGGTGTAGGTGCGCACGTCGTCGAGGTGGCGGCCGATCCACTCGGTGTCCACGACCTGGGCGACGACCCCAGCCGCGTGGATCACCGGATCTCCTTGGAGACCAGCTCCTGGGTGATGATGCCCTCGTAGAGGCCGCCCTCCGACAGGCGCACGGCGACGCCGGTGCGTGAGGTGACCATCGCGTTGAGGGCAGCGCGCAGCGAGTCGGTGCTCTCCACCGACAACGCGAACTGCCGGAGGTTGGCGTCGGCGATCCTGCCGTCCAGCTCGTGCAGCGACACCCAGCCACGCAAGCGACGCTGCTCGTCGACCACCACGACCCAGTCGGTGCCGTAGGAGCGGGCCACCTCGGCGGCGTTGCCGCGGTCGTCGTCGGGCGACACGACGGGGCCGGGTTCGGCGCTGACCTCCGAGACCGGGATCAGCGCCAGGCGCTTGAGCCCGCGCTCGGCGCCGAGGAAGTCGGCGACGAACTCGTTGGCCGGGTCCGCCAGCAGCCGCTCGGGGTCGTCGTACTGCTCGAGCTTGCCGCCCTCGGACAGGATCGCGATGCGATCGCCCATGCGGATGGCCTCGTCGATGTCGTGGGTGACGAACACGATGGTCTTGCGGACCTGTAGCTGCAGCCGCAGGAACTCGTCTTGCAGCCGGGAGCGCACGATCGGGTCGACGGCGCCGAAGGGCTCGTCCATCAGCATGATCGGAGGATCCACCGCCAGCGCCCGTGCCACGCCGACCCGCTGGCGCTGTCCACCCGACAGCTGGTGCGGATAGCGGTTGGCCACGCTGTCGGGCAGTCCCACCGTGGCCATCAGGGTCTTGACCCGCTCCTGCGTGCGGGCCTTGTCCCAGCCGACCAGCTCCGGAACCGTGGCGATGTTCTCGGCGATGGTGCGGTGGGGGAACAGGCCAACCTGTTGGATGACGTAGCCGATTCGCCGGCGCAGCTGCGGCGGGCTGACGGTCATCACGTCCTGACCGTCCACCGTCAGCGTGCCGCCGGTCGGCTGGATCATGCGGTTGATCATCCGCATCGTCGTGGTCTTGCCGCAGCCCGACGGGCCTACCAGGACGACGACCTCGCCCTCGGGCACCTCAAGGGTCAGGTCGTCGACGCCTACCGTGCCGTCGTCGAAGCGCTTGGTGACGTGGTCGAACGTGATCACGGGTACCTCGCGAGCTTGGTCGTGCCATCGCGTGCCGTCGCCGCACGGTCGTCGCTGTCGCAACTACCCTACGGTGTCGACCGCCGCTCAGGGATTACATCCCCCCGACGGATTTCCAGCAGCCAGCCGGCGCAGGGCACCGACGAGCCCGGGGTCGGCCACGCGCAGCGCCTCGGGCAGACCGAACCAGCGGACGTCCTGGCTCTCTCCAGGTTCCGGCCGCGGCTCGCCCTCCGCTCGCAGCAGGTAACGCAGGTCCAGGTGGGTGTGGTTGTGCGGGCCGGGGTGCGCGTCAACATGATGCAGGGTTGGACCCGACGGGGGGTGGGTGGCTCGCAGTCCCGTCTCCTCGGCGACCTCGCGGACCGCGGCGTCCCAGGGCAGCTCGCCGGCGTCGATGTGACCGCCCGGCTGCAGCCAGATGCCCAACCGCTTGTGGCGATGCAGCACGGTGCCCGCCCGGCCGACGACGATCGCCGAGGCCGTGACGTGCACCGGGTCCGCGTCGGTGTCGAACGGTCGCGGCAACCGCTGGAGCGCGTCGAGGAAGCGCTGCCGGGAGGCGGCCTCCCGCTCGTCGCCCGGCTGCAAGGCGGTCACTTCGCGCCGGATGAGCGCGACGACGGATGACGTGGTCACGGCTGGCACACCGGGGTGGTGGGGATTCGGTACCGAATCGGAATCAGATGCCCACCACTCCGGGTGTGGTTAGGCGGCAGGGAGGACGTACACGTGCTCAGCCGCCTCGTCCGGGACGGTGACGGCTTGGCCGTCGACCTCGGCGAGCACCATGCCCCCGTCGATCCGCAGACCTGCCGTGACACCGGGCCGCAACCCGTGCTGGCGCAGGAAGCGCATGGCGCCGACGTCGCCCTGGAGCTTTTCCGAGATCCGGGTGACCCGTGCGCGCCCACCGCTCTTGGCCGCCTGAATCATCGGCAACAGGTCCGGATCGATCTGCTCGTCGGCGGGCGAGAGCCCAGGGATCGGATTGCCGTGGGGGCAGGTGGTCGGCGAGCCCAGCAGGTCGACCAGGCGTTGCTCGACGGCGTCGGAGATCACATGCTCCCAGCGACAGGCCTCGTTGTGGACCTCCTCCCACTCCAGGCCGATCACCTCGGTCAGCAGCAGCTCGGCCAGGCGATGCTTGCGCATGACGCCGACTGCCAGCTCCCGGCCGTAGTCGGACAACTCCAGCGTGCGGTTGTCGGCGACGTGGACCAGACCGTCGTGCTCCAGACGCGCCACCGTCTCCGACACGGCCGGAGCCGACAGTCCCAGGCGGTCGACCAGCCTGGCACGGATGGGCGTGATGCCCTCCTCCTCCAGCTCCCAGACCGTCCGCAGGTACATCTCGGTGGCGTCGATCAGCGGCGTCGTCATCGCAGACCTCCTCGGGGGCATGCTAGCCGGTTGAGAACACTTCTCACCGGTGTTTCCGCTGCTGGGGCGCGGGATATCCACGGTGGGTGGCGCACTGCGCGCGGGTGCACCTCGACTTCTCAGGTCGCCGACTCCGAGCGGTGGCGCGCCGAAGTGGGGTTGTGGCATCAGGAGGCGGAGGACGAGCTCGGTATCACCGGGGTTCCCAGCCTGGTTTTCGACGACGAACGGACCCTGTTCGTGCGTATCGAGCAGCCCATCGCCGACGTGAGCGCGGCCCGCAGGCTGTTGGCGGACCTGACCGACCTCGCCGCTCAGCCGATGGAGGAGGTCCGCCGCACTTAGAATGATGAGTTCCGCCCAGCGAGCACTCCGCAGTGTCGCTCAGCGAGCGCTCCGCAATCCGAGGATTCCGTGCCGACCGATCACCGCGCCACCCTGGCGGACTACGCCGCCAAGCTCGCCGAAGTCAAGGAGTACCTTTGACCTCGATGCGAAGCGCCGCCGCCTGACCGAGCTGCAAGCCAAGGCCTTGGTCCCCGATCTGTGGGACGACCCGGCGCAAGCGCAGAGGGTTATGGGCGAGCTGGCCGCCGTCGAGGATGACCTGCGGGTCCATGACGAGTTCGCCCAGCGGCTGGAAGACCTCACGGTCCTCAACGACCTCGCCCGCGAGGAGGACGACACCGACACCGCGGCGGAGGTCGGCGCCGGGCTCGAGGGGCTTCGCCGGCAGCTGACGGAGCTGGAGATCCGGGTGCTGCTGTCGGGTGAACACGACAGCCGTGACGCCGTCGTCACCGTGCACGCCGGCGCCGGTGGCACCGACAGCCAGGATTGGGCAGAGACCCTGCTGCGGATGCTGCTGCGCTGGACCGAGCGCCGTGGCTTCAAGGTCGATCTGCATGACGAGCAGGAGGGTGAGGAAGCCGGGATCCGCTCGGCCACCTTCACGGTGCACGGCGTCCGCGCGTACGGCCTGCTACACGCCGAGCGGGGTGTGCACCGACTGGTGCGTATCAGCCCGTTCGACTCGCAGAACCGCCGCCACACCGCTTTCGCGTCGGTGGACGTGGTGCCCATCCTCGACGAGCTCGACGACGAGGTCGCGATCGCCGACGATGACCTGCGGGTGGACGTCTACCGGTCTTCCGGTCCCGGCGGGCAGGGCGTCAATACCACCGACTCCGCGGTGCGCCTGACGCACCTGCCGACCGGCATCGTGATCTCCTGCCAGAACGAGCGCAGCCAGCTGCAGAACAAGGCCACCGCCATGACGCTGCTGAAGGCCAAGCTGGCCGAGCTGGAGCGCGAAAAGCGTGAGGTCGAGCTGTCGGCGGTGCGCGGCGAGCAGCGCGAAGTCGCCTGGGGAAGCCAGATCCGCTCCTACGTCCTGCATCCCTACCAAATGGTCAAAGACCACCGCACCGGCGAGGAGACGGGCAACACCAGCGCGGTCCTCGACGGCGACATCGACGATTTCATCACCGCCTACCTGCAGTGGCGGGCCCGTGGCGCGGCGACCGGCGAGGCCGGCTGATCAGGCGTCGACGAAGGCGCGCGGCGGTGGTTCGGACAGCAGCCGCCGGGTCGTCTCCAGGCCCCAGCCGTCGAGGTCGGCCAGCCGGTCGCTGCTGGCGCGAAGACCTCCGTAGCGCTCGACGTGCGCCGCCCACTCCTGGCGGCGCTGCACCTCCGGCCGTGCGAGCAGGCAGTCGGAGTCATTGGTCCAGAAGCGTCCGTGCTGGAAGGCCCGCGCCTTGCCGGTGAACTCCGCCGCCCGCGCCGACGGTTGGGACGGGTCACCGTCGTCGGGCTCGTAGTGCGGCGAGGTGTCCGGGCTGATCCGCATGGCGTCGAACAGCCCCACGCTGGGCAGGATGGGTGCGCCGCAGCCGAGCAGGTAGGCCTCGCTGCCGATCGCGGAGCGGATGAGCTCCACGCCCATCCGGTAGGCGCCGAGACCGTCGATGTCGCCGTGCCGGTGCCCGTCCAGCGCGCCGGCGAAGACAAAGTCGATCTTGAACAGGTCGATGCCCAACCTGGCGAGCGTGGTGAACACCTCGGTCAGGTAGGCGGCGGCCTCGGGGTGGGTGACGTCGAGCGCGAACAGGTCCTGGTGCCAGTTGTGCCCGGCGTCGGCGGGGCCGTCGCCACCGCCTACCAGCCAATCGGGATGGTCGGCGGCGAGCCGTGACCGCGAGCCGACCAGGAACGGCGCCACCCAAATCCCGGCTCGCCGGCCGTGTTGCTGCGTGATCCGCCCGACAAGGTCGGCCAGCGAACCGAAACGGTCCGACAGCGACAGCCAGTCGCCGATCTCGCGTTGATATCCGTCGTCGAGCTGCACCACGTCGATCGGCAGGTCGAGGGCGTCCATGGCTGCGAGGTTTTCCACCATGTCGGTCTCGGTGACCGCCGTGAAGTAGTGGTACCAGGAGCACCACAAGGTTGGCGCGGGACGTGGCGGCGCCGCCTCTGCCCGCACGGCATAGGTGTCTGCCCAGCGCGCCAGCGCTGCGTCGATGCCCCCGCCGCCGTGATCAGTCAGGTGGTCGACCGGGCCGTCGGCGGCCACGCGCAGCACGGCGCCGGCCGCCACGACCCGCACCGAAGGAACCTCGGCCCGCCCGTCGGCAGCGGCGAACACGTGGACGGGCCCTGTATCGCCCGGGTCGATCGCCAGCAGGCCCTCTCCTTGAAAGGCGTCGTCGGGAGCGGTCACCC
>Ga0136615_10000989_pt1 | contig 13377 bp, 10 predicted proteins | sample AntDrymUQ2882206_2_FD_106647 | JGI IMG/M metagenome (GOLD analysis project Ga0136615, IMG submission 106647) | Polar desert sand microbial communities from Dry Valleys, Antarctica - metaG UQ288 (22.06) | ecosystem: Environmental > Terrestrial > Soil > Desert | place: Antarctica: Dry Valley...
GATGCAGATCGTGCTGACCGGCGCGCGCAGGTACTGCATCGTGTCGTAGATGGCCAGGCCAGCCGTGACGACTCCGCCGGGCGAGTTGATGTAGAGGCTGATGTCCCGGTCGGGATCCTCGGCTTCGAGGTGCAGCAGCTGCGCGATGATGAGATTGGCCATGTGGTCCTCGATGGCATCGCCTAGGAAGATGATGCGCTCCTTGAGGAGCCGGCTGTAGATGTCGTACGCCCGCTCCCCTCGACTCGAGCTCTCGATGACCATGGGCACCAGCATCGCGGTGGTGCTGCGTGCCACATGCAGGGCGGCCGATCCCTCGGCAGGTAGTCGGTTCACTATCGGGTGCCCTCGGTGATGGGATCCTCGGCTGGGGCGGCGGCGGCCTCGTCGGCCTCCTCCGACTCGGCCTGCGTTGATGCAGTGGCGGCCAGCGCCGCGGCAGTGGCAGCCGCGGCAGCTTCCTCGGCCTCGACGTCCTCGCTGTGGCGGACATCGCTGAACTGCGGGTGCTCGGCGATGTAGCGGTCGATGAGCGACTCCACGACCTGTGTGCGGCGCAGCTGGGAGCGCACATATGACCGGCCTCGCTCGGACTCCAGGTACTCCACCAGGCGCGGGTTGGCTTCGGCCGACTGCCGGCCGCGCTCGATCTCCGCCTCGACCGCCTCGTCCGAGACTTCGACCCCCTCAGCCTCGGCCACCTGGCCGAGCACCAGCAGCACCTTCACGCGCTTCTCGGCCTGTTCGCGGTACTCGCCTCGGATGGCGGCCTCGTCGCGTTCGGTGGCCCGCTGGTACTCCTCGAAGCCGATGCGCTGCTCAGCCAGGCGGACCTTCAGCTCGTCGATCATGACGTCCATCTCGCGCTCGACCAGCAGCTCCGGCACCTCTACCGTGGCGTTGGCCGCGGCGAACTCGATGATGTGGTCGGCGAAGGCATGGCGCGCGCCGTCTCGGGCGCTCCGCTCCAGCCGCCGGGCGATCTCCGTACGCAGCGTGGCCAGGTCGGCGTAGTCGCCCAGGGAACGCGCGAAGTCGTCATCGAGGGCCGGCGGCTGCTTCTGGCGGAGCTCGCGCATGACGATCGTGAACTCGACCTCCTGGCCGGCCAGCTCCGCTTGCCCGTAGTCCTCCGGGAAGGTGACGCTGAAGATCTTCTCCTCGTCCTCGCGCAGCCCCACGAGCTGCGCTTCGAAGCCGGGGACCATGCGCTCCTTGCCGATGATCAGCGGGAAGCGCTCCGACTGGGCGCCCTCGATGAGCGCGCCGTCGCGTCGCCCCTCGAAACCGACGACGGCGTAGTCCCCGTCCTGCGCGCCGCGACCTTCGACCGGCACCAGGCTTGCCTGCTGATCGCGCAGCTGCTCGACCACGGCCTCCACCTTGGCCTGGTCGACGTCCTCGACCTCGATGGTGAAGGGGTAGTCGGTATAGGCACCCAACTCGACCGTGGGGCGGACGGGTAGCGTGACGCGGTAAGCCGCCCCTTCCTGCTCGTGAAAGCTCGTCCATTCCGGTGCCGGGATGGCCAGCACATCGAGTTCGCTCTGGCGCAGTGCCTCGATGACGGACGCCTCGAAAAGATGCTCTTTGGCATCGTCGTAGATGGGATCGGGAGCTTCGGGATCATCCCGGCGGATGCCCAAGGCGCGCTCCAGCATCGGTCGCGGGATCCGTCCCGGTCGGAATCCGGGCACGCGGTGCCGCTGCCCGATGTGGCGCACGGACACATCGATGGAGCGCTGCACGCGCTCGGCGGGCAGCTCCACCTCGAGCACGACCGTGCTCCGCTCAGCGGGCCGGGTGTTGAACTTCAGGGTCAAAGGTCCGATGCATGCATGGGGAGAGGAAAGTATAGGCGGGCCGGACCGGACGGGCGGCGACCACCACGACGCAGGCCGCGGATGGCCGGTGCGTTGCTCCAAGGCACCGGTGCGACGAGCCGATGCCCTACGCTAGAGCCCTTCCGGGACGCCGTCGCGTGCCGGCGCGCCCACCTTCATGGAGGGTCGTTTGACCGGCCTCATCAAGTTCGCCGCCTTCAGTGCCGTGCTGATCGCCCTCCTCGTGTTCGTGGTCATCCCCGTCGTGGCTGGCCCCATCATCAGTGGTCTGGCGCGCGATGCCGGTGTACAAGGTGACGACCTGGACGTCAGCGTCGACCTGTTCGGGCCGAGCATCTTCACCGGGCGAGCGCCTTCCGTGCGCGTCCAGGCCGACGACGTCATGGTCCCGCGTGCCGTCATCGGACGCGTGGATGTCACGCTGACCGATGTCTCGCCTTCCGACCGCAGCTTCGCGTCCATCAGTGGCACGCTGCACGAGGTGCGCGTCAGCGGCCCCGGCGGCCTGGAGATGGTCGTCCAGAGCATCGACCTGGAAGGCCCCGCCGAGGCGACGCGCGCCACTGGATCGATGGACCGGACCGCATCGGAGGAGTTTGTCCGTGAGATCGCCGGTCAGGCTGGCGTGGCGGTCGATGCGGTGACCCTGCGTGACGGCTCTTTGACCATCGAGCGCGATGGCCAGGCGACCGAAGCCCAGCTCCGCGTGGCCGGCGACGCACTCATCCTGGAGCCAGCGGGCACGGATCCCGTGGTCTTGCTGGCACCCGCTCCCTCGGAGTCGTGGCGACTCAGTGACGTGCGCATCACGCCCCACGGGATGATGGTGGACGTGACCGTCGACGCGCGGCAGCTCGTCTCCCAGATGAGCGGCTCACTGCCCTGAGCCGCGCCCTCAGCTGGATGGTGGGCAAGGTCGGGGTCGAACCGACACGCCGCTCACGCGGCACCAGGTCCTAAGCCTGGCGCGTCTGCCATTCCGCCACTCGCCCGAGCTTGCAGTCTAGCGCCGGAGGCGCGCACACGATCAGCTGCTGAGCTTCTTCCCCAGGCTGGTAGCCACCTGATCGGCCGGCGAGACGCTGCCCGGTCGGTCCTGCTGCTTGGAGACGGCCGTGCGTTCCTTCTCGGCCGCGAAGAGCTTCTCGACCATGGCCTTCGCCCCCAGCGCCCCCAGCGGACCGAGGAATGAATCGTACGTCTTCCAGAAGCTCTGTCGCGCGTTGGCGGGGGCCTGCTGCGGCCGCTTCTTGCTCATCCAGTCGTAGAAATCCTGCTCCAGGCGTTGCCTCACCTCGTCTGCGTTGGAGGCGGTCTTGTCCACGAGCTTCTCGACGTCCTTGGGCAGGATGCCCTTGAGACGGTCCTTCTTGGTAGGCCGGATGCGATGCTCCATGGCCTGGATGACCCGCTTCGGGCCGCCCACGGCGAGGAAGCCCGCGCCACCGATGAGACTCATCGTCTTGACCGGGTTGCGCTTGACCTTGGCCGGGATGTCGACCGCTGAGCGAGTGGCCACACGCAGCTCATCCAGCTCGTGCCCCAACGCCTTGCGCGCGGCGACTACCTCTTGGTGAGCTTGCTTCGTTGTCGTTGCCATTCCTGTCCCAACCAGCTACGGGTATCTTTGGCGGCCGTGATCGACTCGCTGGGCACGAGCTTTCCGAACCGCTTCTGGGGGTCGATGCCCTCGCGCATGGCGAGGATGGCCTGGAAGGCGAGCCACGCCAGCAGGCCCAGGGTGACACCGACGGCGATGGCACCCTTGAGGTCGAAGGTCACGGCTCCCATGATGGCGCCCAGGAACACACCCAGGAGGCCACCCAGTCCGAAGCCACTCAGGGCACCGCTGGCGCCGCCCGCCTTGGCTCCCAGGGCGAGGCCGAGCAGGCCGAGGACGATGAGCCCCACCAGGGCCCCGGCCAACATCGGGTAGGCCGCCTCAAGGGAGTCTCCGCCGAGGGCGAGACCGAAGAGCGCACCAAGCACAGCGCCGGCGGCCAGACCACCTAGCGCGCCAGCGGCGCCGGCGCGGAGGCCGGCCAAGAGTCCCAGGATGCCCATCACCACGGCCATCGCCAGAAGCGTGACATGCAGGCCGTTCAGCGCCGCCGCATCAAGGCGCAGGATGGGCTCGAGCGCATCGGCCAGCGCGACGAACGCGTTGCGCAGGAGATTGGTGCCGAAGAGGATGGAGAGCACGGTGCCTACGACCGCGGCCAGACCCAGCGCCATCAGCGGCACGCGAGGCGTGTTGCCGATGAGTATCAGACCGAGCGCCATGATGATGCCCAGCGTCGCCAGCGTGCCGTGCAACAGACCCCAGCCCATCGAGCCGAAGAGCCACTCGCCCAGGAAGAGCCACGTGCCCGTGTAGAGCAACGTGGCGAGCAGGAGCGCGAGGCCCAGCATCATGCCCGCCAGCAGAGCGATGATCTTGGCCTGCTCGACGATGACGCCGATCTCCGACTTCAACAGGCCGACATGCGCGGAGGCGAGCCCTCTCGCCGTCGACTTCACCTGTCCCAGCTGCTCTCGCAAGCCAGGCGCTGGAGGAGGCGGCGGCGTCTGCGGCCGCTGACCCGTCGCTCGGGTACCGGCGGGCGGTGTCCCGCCGGGCCGGCCGATCGGACGTGCAGGCGGGGTAGCCGCGCGCGTGGGCGGGGACGTCGGCTGCGTGAAGGCTTCGCGCGTAGGCGCTGCGGGCGGAGTCGCGCTGCCTGACGATGGCGCGGAACCACTGCCTGCGGGGCGATCGGCGGGGTTCGGCGGGCGTTCGGACGTCAGCGGATCTGCCTCGATGCGTCGGGGTGGGCAGGGTTAGGATACAAGAACCCTCGCCTACCGATGTCGTTTCGGGTGCGAGCGTGACCTTGCGGTGGCCGGTCAGATGACTACGACGCTCCTTCAGCTGAGGCGCAGGTCACCCCGGACCAGCCGTTCCCCGATGTCGAAGAATCCGTAGACGCGTCTGTAGCCGGCATCCGAAGGGCTCGGCACGCGGCCCGAAGCCACGTTCCACAGACGCCGCTCGAGCTCCTCGATGCGACCGACGAGCTCCGCTGGTGAGCGCGGCGCGGCGATGTCCGCATAGGTACGCCGGCCGGTCGGGTAGCGCACCGACGGACCTGGGGTCGATGGCATCAGCGCGAAGACCAGGCGTGCATGCGCCAGGGCAGCCAAGCCTCGTCCCGGAGAGCCGGCAAGGGTGCGTTCTCCGCCGGCGCCGGCACGTGCCTGCATCGCCTCGATCAGGGCGGCCCGCGCCTCGGCCGTGTCACGCGGCTCGGGCAGGCCCAGGCCGCCCAGGAGGACGAGCGCGCGCAGCTCCTCGACGTTCGACTCGGTGGCCCGGAGCCGGGCGCGGAAGCCCGCTTCCATGTCTTCGATGTGGGGCAGCGTCTCGGTCGCCAGCACATCACTGGCGCCATCGGGCAGATCGCCCGTGGCCGCGAGGGCATGAAGCAACTCCAGGGTCCGCCGAAAGACGGCGCCCAGTCGATCGAAGTCGCTGAATCCACTGGAGGCGAGCCGATCCATGATGCTGCTGAGTATCGGCCCCCCGAGCAAGGGGTGACGTCACGTCCGCCGAAAGCCCGTGGTGTCGGGCCGTCCCTGGCATCAGGAACAGCGTGGGGCCCGCGAGACTGATCTCGCCAGGCCCCATGAGTCGCTCCTGCGCGGTACGCGGACTCCTAGAAGTCCATGCCGCCCATGCCGCCCATGCCGCCGGGGGGCATCTGCGGCGCCGCGGATGCTGGCTCGGGCTTGTCCGTGATCATGGCCTCGGTGGTGAGGACCATGGCCGCGATGGAGGCCGCATTCTCGACGGCCGAACGGGTCACCTTGGCTGGATCGACGATGCCTCGTGCCAGCAGGTCGGTGTAGTCGTCGGCCACCACGTCGTAGCCGATGGTCGAGTCGCTTGCTTCCTGCTGACGCCGGCGGATGTTCTCCAGCACGACACCGCCGTCCATGCCGGCGTTCTGGGCCAGCCGCTTGGCGGGCTCCTCGAGCGCGCGACGTACGATGCGCACGCCGATCGCCGCGTCGCCGTCCATGCCCAGCCCGTCCAGCGCCGACTGCACGTTCAGCAGCGCCACGCCGCCGCCCGGCACGAGGCCCTCCTCCAGCGCGGCGCGCGTGGCTGAGAGCGCATCCTCGACGCGGTGCTTCTTCTCCTTGAGCTCGGTCTCCGTACCGGCGCCGACCTTGATGATGGCCACGCCGCCGGCCAGCTTGGCCAGTCGCTCCTGGAGCTTCTCGCGATCGTAGTCCGAGGTGGTCTCCTCGATCTGCGCCTTGATCTGCTTCACCCGCGCGTCGATCTCAGGCTGCTGGCCCTTGCCCTCGATGACCGTGGTGGTGTCCTTGGTCGAGAGGACGCGCCGGGCGCGGCCCAGATCGTCCAGGGTCACCGAGTCGAGCTTGCGGCCGACCTCTTCGCTGATGACTTGTGCACCGGTCACGATGGCCAGGTCGCGCAGCATCTCCTTGCGCCGGTCGCCGAAGCCGGGTGCCTTGACGGCGAGCACGCTCACGATGCCGCGCAGCTTGTTGACGACGAGCGTGGCAAGCGCTTCCCCGTCGACGTCCTCGGACACGATGAGCAGCTCCTTGCGGCCCGCTCCGAGGACCTTCTCCAGCGTCGGCACGATGTCCGCCACGGCTGAGATCTTCTTGTCCGTGATGAGGATGTAGGGCTCGTCCAGGGCGGCTTCCATGCGCTGCGTATCAGTCACGAAGTAGGGGCTGACGTAGCCGCGGTCGAACTGCATGCCCTCCACGTACTCCGTCTCGAAGGCCATCGTCTTCGATTCTTCGACGGTGATGACGCCGTCTTTGCCGGTCTTCTCGAAGACGTCGGCGATGAGCTGGCCGATCTCCGGGTCAGCGGCGCTGACCGTGGCCACCTGCGAGATCTCGTCGTGGCCCTTGACCGGCTGGGCGTTGCGCTTGAGGGCCTCTGACACGGCCTGAGAGGCGGCGTCGATGCCCAGCTTCATCTGCATCGGATTGGCGCCCGAGGCGACGTTCTTCAGACCTTCCGAAACGATGGCCTGGGCCAACACGGTCGCGGTCGTGGTGCCGTCGCCGGCCACGTCCTCGGTCTTCGTGGCGGCCTCTTTGAGGAGCTGCGCGCCCATGTTCTCGAAGGGGTCATCGAGCTGGATGTCTCGGGCCACCGTCACGCCATCGTGCGTCACCGTCGGTGCGCCGTACTTCTTGTCCAGCGCGACGTTGCGGCCCTTGGGGCCGAGCGTGCCGCCCACAGCGTCGGCCAGGGCGTCGATGCCCCGCTTCATCGCGCCGCGTGCTTCCTCGTCATAGGCGATCAGCTTTGCCATCGGTGCTCCCTCGCTCATCGTTCATTTCGCGCCACGTGCCGTGGACGCGCGTTCGCGGGCTACTCCCAGACGTTAGCACTCTCGGACGGAGATTGCCAACGGGCAGCCCTGACGGCGAGCGGCAGTGCCTCAGCCGGTGCTCGCCGGCGGCGCGAAGAGACGGCTGGCGAAAGCATCCAGAGAGGTCAGCGTCACGCCGTATTGCCGACTCGTGTCGGTCATGTCGATGGGCGACTCGTATGTCTCCTGGGCAGAGAGGAGCCCGCTCACGAACGGTGGCATGCCGGGCATCTCGGCGCCCGGCGCCACGTACTCGACCGGGATGTGACCACCGGTGATGCGCTCGACGCGACCGACGATCTCGCTCCACGAGAGTGCTTCCGGTCCTCCCACGGGGATGACCCGGTTCTCGGGCTCGACGCGGTCCGCGAGTGCCGCCGCGAGCTGCGCCACATCGCCCGAGAAGACGAACGAGTGACGGTGATCGCCCTGACCCACGAGGCGCACCGGCTGACCGGTCTGCAAGGCGATCCCTACCACGACCGGCACCCAGATATCCATGAAGGGATCCGGTCGGAGGATGGCGTAGCTCATGCCGCTGGCCTGGATGGACTGCTCGGTGAGCGCCTTCGCCTTAAGGAACGGCACGGGACTCTCGGGATCCGCGCCGAGCGCCGAGACGAAGACGAAGCGCTTGACCCCAGCCTGCGTGGCCGCTTCGACGAGGGCGCGGTTGCCGTGCAGGTCGACCGTCTCGACCGTGTCCTCGCCGCCGCGCTTGGCCGAGTTGGCGGTGGTCACCACGGTCTCGATCCCAGCGCAGGCGGCCTCCAGGGAGGGCGGATCCTTGAGGTCGCCCAGGACCGGCTCGGCGCCGGCCTCGGCGAGTGCCGCGTGGTCCGATCCCTGCCGCACGAGGATGCGCACCGCGTGGCCATCCTCCAGCAGCCGTCGGGTGATCACGCCACCGACATCCCCAGTCGCTCCGACCACGAGGATCATCACTACCTCCTGCTTCCGGCTCGACCGGTCATGCATGGCCAGTCGCGCGGGCCATCGCCAGCAACTCGGTCACTCCGTCCTGGGCTTCTCGCTCACGACCGGAATCCCATCGTTCGAGCACAGCCGGGAGGAGCATCTCTACGCGGCGATCCAACCCGTACTGGTCGTGCTCGACGAGCGTACGTGCCCATCCTACGGCCGCGGGCCAGTCTTCCCTTCCCACGGCGACAGCCATCATCGGCAACACCGCGAGCCAACGCAGGGGGTATCGGAAGGGCACCGACTCCCACGTCGCCCATGCCTCGTCGCCCAATCGAAGGGTCTCATCGGGACGGCCGCGTCTAAGGGCCACCCAAGCCAGGTTGCCCAGGGCGGCTCCCACATAGTCCCTGGCGTCCACGATGCGGGCCTCCTCAAGCGCCCGAGCGGCCAACTCCGCGGTGCGCTCGACATCGCCCGAGAGCCGGGTGGCGACCGGCAGGTAGGTCAGGCAGCGGAGCCGGACGGTACTGTCGTCCGTCCGGTCGGCCAGCGGGAGCGATCGCTCGAACTCCCGGATGGCTGGTCGAAGGACATGGCCGAGGAGGTGGACGAGACCCAAGTGGAAGTGGTGGGAAGCGAGCTGTCGTAGATCCCCTGCTTCGCGGCCCATCATCAGCGCCGTGCGAGCGCTTGACAGCACGTCATCACCGGGATGCCCACGGTCGCGGAGGATGCCATGCCGGGAAACGCAGGCATGGAAGGCCGCGAGCTGGGCCGGCGTCCCATGCTGTCCGATCAGTTCACGGACTGCCGCCAGGTGATCCTCCAGCGCTTCCGTGTGCGCGGCGAAGTAGAGGGTCCACGCACGGTCCAGCTGGAGCTGCACCCACTCCGTCCACCAGCCCGCTGCGTGCGGTCCGGGCGAGCGGTCCAACAGCGTCGCGGCGTGCTCCAGGGCAGCCAGTGCCTCCGGCAGCTCGCGCGCGCCCAGCCGTGATACGCCGACCTTGCGCCACAGGCGCGCCCGGCGGATGGGATCGCCGTCACCCGGTCCCGACCCGGCCGCCTCGAAGGAGGCGATGGCCGCGGTGTGATCTCCCAGCGCCTCCCAGAGGTCACCCAGCTTCTCGTGAAGCATCGCGTCGAGCCGGGCGCGCTCGGTCTCTTGCCCCACCGCACCGGCCGCGACCAGGTCGAGAGCCGACTGGTAGTGACCGGCAGCTTCCCTGTTGGCGAAGATGGCCGCTGCCTGGTCGCCGGCGCTGATGAGATGAGGGAGGGCTCGGGTCGGTGAACCGGCTCGCATGAGATGGTGGGCGAGAGTGCCTGCCAGATCGGCTCGTTCGGGATGGACGCGTTCCAGTGCATCAGCCACCCGCAGGTGCAACCGCCGGCGATCCTGCCTCCGAAGCGACGCATAGGCGGCGTCATGGATGAGCGCATGGCGGAACTCGTACTCCGGCTCGGGTGCCGCGGACACATGGTCGAGGAGGCCTTGGCTGGTCAGACGTTCCAGGCGTGCTTCGATGTCCACCACACCGACGACGTCCATCACGCTGACATGGCCTCGGCCAGCACCCGTGCGGGAAAGCGCCTTCCGACCACGGCGGCGACGCGCACGGTCTCCCGCAGGTCAGCAGGCAGACCGTCGATGCGCGAGAGGAGCAGCCCATGAAGGGTGGCCGGGATCTCCCGCTCCGACTCCTCCATCGCGACGCCTTCGCTGCTCCTCCTCTCGGTGAGCATGCGTACCAGCTCCTCCGCGAAGAGCGGGTTGCCCTCGGCGCGCTGTCGCACCAGCTCGATCCGCGAGGCCGACCATCCGGCTCCCGCGATCAGCTGGTCGACCAGTCGTTGGGATTCGTCGTCCGAGAGCGGAGCCAGATCGACCTCTCGAACACGGCCAGCTGGCATGGCCCGGACGGCGTGCAGTACCGCGTCCGACGAAGCCTCGCTCACGGGCCGCATCGTGAAGACCCAGGTAGGACCCGCCTCGCCCGTCCCTGCCATCGACTGGGCCAGCAGGTCGGCCGAGGCCTGATCGATCCAGTGCACGTCTTCCAGCACGACGACCAAGCTGGCCTCCTTCGCCAGGCGGTCCACGAACCGGCCCACTGATCGCACGTGGGCCGTACGCAATGCCTGCGCGTCGAGGCCGTCGAGGGCCGTTGCCGCATCCGACCCGAGAGGCAGCGCGCACATGTGTGCGAGCGACGCGTATGGTTCTGGCCACAGTTCAGCGAAGAGTCGCTGGCATGTCCTCCGCAGCGCCTCATCGCGCGAGTGCTCATCCTCGTCGAAGCTAGAGCCGACCAGCCCGAGCAGCACCGCGACCACGGCATGATTGGCCATCTGGCGGCCGTAGGCCAGACATCCCGCCACCACCCAGCGGAACGGTGGGCCGCCGTCATCGACCTGGCGGGATCGCTCCCGCCACTCCCTCAGCAGGCGGCTCTTGCCGACGCCCGGCTCACCCCGGATGATGACCGCGACCGGCCCGGCATCCTTTCGGCGGGCGATGACGTCTGACAACACGGCGAGCTCCCGGTCGCGCCCCACCATGGCACCGCCCGACCGTCGTCTGTGGCCACCAGTCACCGTTCCCGTCGTGGTCGGGCCGACAGGGGCCACCACCTGCCATGCCCGGACCGGCGCCGACTTGCCCTTGACGTGGATCTCTCCCATGTCGAGGCAGTCGAATACGCCGGCTACGAGGCGGTGCGTCTGCTCCGAGATGAGGACCGTCATCGGCTGCGCGCTCGATTGCATACGTGCCGCGAGGTTCACTGCATCGCCGACAGCCAGGTATTCGTGCTTCGCTTCACCGCCTACGTCGCCGACCACCACCAGGCCCGTGTTCAGACCGACCCGTATGGCCAGCTCGATGCCCTGCTCGATCTTGACCTGCTGGGCCAACCGACGCGTCGTATCGACCAGGTCGAGGGCCGCCCGGATCGCCCGCTGCGGGTCGTCCTCGTGGGCCAGCGGCGCGCCGAAGAAGCAGAGGAAGCCGTCCCCCAGGAGCTGCGCGATGGACCCCTCGTAAAGCTGCACGACCGGCATCAGCTCCGCGAAGACGACGTGGAGCAGGTCGGCCCAATCCTCAGGATCCAACCGTTCGGCTATGGCTGTGGAGCCGACCACGTCGACGAACATGACCGTCACGGGTCTGCGTTCGCCGGGAAGTGGCAGGGTGGGACGGTCAGGCTCGGGGGCGTTCAGAGCCCGTCCGCACCGGGGACAGAAACGTGCCTCGGCCGGCATCTGGAGCCGGCAGTCTGGACACCTCACCATCCCAGCTCCTACGCGACGATCTCAGCGGACCGATGCTCTCACATGTATGACCAGTGACGTAGCATCGCGACGATGGCCAATCCCGAGCGATCCCTCTTGACAGCGATCGTGCTGGCCATCGGGTCCGAGCTCACCGCCGGCGCCACTCGGGATACCAACTCGGGCGACCTGGCTGCAGAACTGATCGAGCGCGGCGTGGAGGTCGGTCGCATCACCGCCCTGCCGGATCGGCTGGGAGCGGTCACGGAGGCCTTCGAAGCGGCCCTGGACCAGGCCGAGCTGGTCATCAGCACGGGTGGTCTGGGCCCCACCCCGGACGACCTGACGCGCGAGGCGATCGCAGCGGCCTGCGGCGCGACAGCCACCGTGGATGCCGCCCTCGAGCACTGGCTGCGCGACCTGTTCGAGCGACGCGGCCTGCCCATGGCCGAGGCCAACCTGAAGCAGGCCTGGCTGATCCCCGGTGCGGTGGCGCTGTCCAACGGCCAGGGCACGGCCCCCGGGTGGTGGGTCGAGCCTGACGAGGCGCACGTGATCGTGGCCATGCCCGGTCCGCCCCGCGAGATGTGGCCGATGTGGCGCGCGGCGGTGCTGCCCCGTCTCGAGTCGCGCGGCCTGGGACAGGAGTCGGCGGCCGAGACGCTACGCCTGTCGGGCATCGGCGAGTCCGCCCTCGCGGACCTCATCGGCGAAGCCATCCTGCGCGCAGCCGATCCTGAGGTCGCCACCTACGCCCGGCCCGATGCCGTGGATGTGCGCATCAGCGCCTTCGGGTCGGGTGCGGGTGAGCGCGTGGCGGCAATGGCGGCGCTTCTTCAGCCCAGGCTGGAGCGCTGGATCTTCGCGCGTGGCGATGCGACCTGGCCGGATGTGCTGGCCGCTCGGCTGGCAGGCCGCTCGGTGGCCGTCGTGGAGGCCGGCACTGGCGGTCAGCTGGCCGCGCTGCTGGGTCCGGTGCCGTGGTTCGTGCGGGGCGAGGTCCTGCCGGGTGCCGAACGAGGGGCCGACGGCAGCCGAGAAGGCCGGTCGCGCGACCTTCGCCTCGAGGCTCTACGGGTTCGCAACGCCGCTGCAGCGGACATCGGGCTGGCGCTGAGGGCGCGCGAGCGTTACGGCGACACCGCCGTCAGCATCGCCACCGCGCTCGGCGATCGGGAGGTGTCCCAGGTGGTGCGCACCGCGTTCCTGGGTGGCGATGAGGGACGGCGGCGCGCGGCGCTCCTGGCCTGCGCCGAGCTGTGGCGACTGTTGAGGGAGTGATGCGTTCGTGGCCGGCCCGTGACCCTCTGAAGGTAGCTCGCCGGGGGATCCGTGCCTCGCGTGCCGAGCGAACTGACCGCGAACGACCGTCGCGCCCGGCCGGGTGACCGGTCAGGACCGTTCGGCGGTCGCCTCGAACCTCCCACGAGCGAGCGGACCGCAACGGCCCGGCGAACGGACCGCAACGGCGCCGGTCATGCTGCCGCGACGAACCCGGTCCCGCCACCCGCACAAGCCAACGCGACGAGGAGCAGGAGTCAGCCCCTGAGGGCGTCCGGAGCGGCGTGCGCGGGCGCACCGGTGGCCGCGCCGAGCACCCCGGCAGACGGGGCCTCGACTGCGTCCTGGTTCCAGGTCAGGGCCGTCCGCTGGACGTCGGCTCCAACCCTCCCAGGGTGCCAGCGCCTGCCGCCGGGGCTTCTGACAAGACGCTGAGCGATCCGTCGGTCTCCAGCACGACGGCGCCGGCATCCTCGACGCGAGCGATGCCCTGGTTGCGGAGGACCTGGTGGATCTCTGACTGTTGGATCCGCTCCCGCTGCAACGCGTCGTGGAGCACCTGGCCGCGCAGGACCAGCAGCGCCGGCTCGTTCTTGATCGCGCGCTCCACGCGCTCGGATCGCATCGCGGTCCAGCTGACGAGGAAC
>Ga0136615_10000990_pt1 | contig 13368 bp, 18 predicted proteins | sample AntDrymUQ2882206_2_FD_106647 | JGI IMG/M metagenome (GOLD analysis project Ga0136615, IMG submission 106647) | Polar desert sand microbial communities from Dry Valleys, Antarctica - metaG UQ288 (22.06) | ecosystem: Environmental > Terrestrial > Soil > Desert | place: Antarctica: Dry Valley...
AAAGAGGGCGGCGGACCGCCCCCAAGGGGTCGTCTCTAGCCGCGCACCGGTTCGACGGCCGGTATGTCCACCTCGGTACCGATAGTGTCGTTGAAGTAGTTCGAGAAGGTGGTGAGGGCGACGTTGGCGATCATCTCTATTACCTGCTCGTCGGTGTAGCCCGCCTGCCGGACCTCTTCGACCGAGCCGTCCGAGACGTGCCCGCGGTTCTCGGCAACGTCTCGGACGAAGGCGAGCGCCGCCGCCCGCTTCGGGTCGTCTGACTCGAAGCGCTGCGCCGTCTCGCGCTCCTCCTGGCTGACGCCCTCCTGCTCCGCAACTGCGGAGTGAACGGAGAGTCAGTACGTGCAGCCGTCGAAGTCTGAGACGGCGACGGCGATCAGCTCCTGCATCTGGCGGTCGAGCGCCCCACCCTGCATGGTCGCGGCGAAGTCCATGTAGGCCGCGAACGTCGTCGGAGAGGCGGACATCTGCTTGAAGAAGTTGATGACCTCTCCGCCGGTCTGTTGCTTGCCGGCCTCGATCAGGGGCTGCGCCGCCTCCGGGGCGTTCTCCGGTTCTACGGGTTGTATGCGTGGCACGGTTCTCCTTTCGTTCGTGGTTCCCACATCCGCCGTCAAGAAGGATGACGTACCCGGATTCTTCTACGGACAAAAGCGCGGGCTCCCCAAACGGGCTCCCCAAAGGCTCGGAGCAAACCGACCGCGCCCAAGTGTCGGCCTTCCTCTTCTTGTCCTCTATTCACCGGAGTGCGTGGAAGGTTAATTCTGCGCAGTTCGCAAAGAAAGTTGTAATAAATACTGCAAATGAGTGATTCGCTCCCTCAGTTCGGCGAGTATGGTGCAATCATTACGTAGCCAAGAGCTGGAAGGAGTAAAGAAGTGTTGAGGAAGAGACTGGTGCTGCAGCTAGCCGTGGTAGATAGTGCCACCGCTGCTAGCTGCGGCTTTTTAGCTGTGGCGACGGCGGTGGCGGCCCGGACTATACGAAATTCGTGGGCAAAACGCACGGCCCGCCTGCTTTTGGTTTCTAGCGGGGGCTGACTTATGTCTGACATCACACGAGAAGAGCAACTTGCGCGCATATCGCGAGACATCATGTTTAGCGATGAGTTTGTAGATCTCTTAGATGACGTATACTCGCAAGAAGATCGTATTGCCGAGTTCGAATCGGAGCCTAAGCAATTTCTCGTTCGTCATGGTTTCTCTATCCCTGATGGGATTGATGTTGTAATCCATGACCCGGGGACGATAGGTCGGCCAGCGCGGGTTGATCTACACTGGCCAGAATCGATCAAGCCAGCTCCGGCAGAGATGCAGAGCTCAATGACCCAGGAGCTTAGACGACTCGCACGAATCGCATGGGACACACTCCAAAGTCGTGAGATGTGTCAGCTCAGAGATGTAGTACAAGCATCGCCAGAAGCTTTAAGATCGTTCACTTCTAACCCGCGAGAATACGCAACTACTCACCAGGTCCTAATCCCAAACGAGCTCGAAGTTATTGTGCATACGGATGACTCGGGGGAAGTAAGAGTCGACTTACACTTCAAGACGTCTGGGCCAGACGACCAGCTACGACCCACACGACCCACAGGTGGATGCTGCTATTGTAGCGGTGGTGGATGCTGCTATTATGCCATAACCCCGGACATCACTCCGGAGTGAAGGGCGTTTCCTAGGGCCGGGTCGTAGAAGCTCCGGCCCTCTTTTTACCCCTATTCACCGGAGTGCGTGGAATAAGTATTCTCCGAACTTCGCATGCAGGATCTTGCATAGCCCCGGCCCGATTGGCCCAGAAACGCCGCACAGCCACAGGAGCGGGCACCGTGGTGGCGCCGGGTGTTCGGATCAGGAAGTTAGCCGTCTACTTTGCCACGAAGGGCGGTAGGTCTATGGTTTCTAAGACGAGCTCAAACAGGTGGTCTGCGTCTCGGTAAGCGTCGCCTAGATCCTGGTAAGAGCCCTGACCAAGGAGATAGTTGTGTATGACCTCGTTCCTTCTGGTGTTGAAAGACTCCAGCTCAGCCGCCACGCTTTGGCGGAAGCCCTGGCCCTTAGCCTTTCCAATCAGTTGACCGAACGTCACCTTCGAGGTTATGGGTTGCTTTGTCCTGTGGACGATGTACGCACGCAACAAAAAGTCGAGCGTAAGCATCCTGAGCGATATGGCTTCAAGGAAGAACAGGGCGTCGTAAGCCGCCTCTGCATCGCTGTGGATAGAACCAAACCGCGATACGAAGTTCTCAAAGTCGGTAACCCCGAGCATCTCCAAGTCCGGAACTTCAACAACACCCGGCATCCCGAGATGGTCCGTGAGGATACGGGTGATCTCCTCCATTTCCTCTTCGCTTAAACCACGCTTCTCGTTTTCGGCACGAAGGTACTGCAGGCGCTCGCCAGCTTCGCCATGTACGTGTTCGGAGGGAACGTCGCGCTGGAAGATCAACCTAGTCTTAAAAGGCTCTTGCTCGGACATAGCCAGAGTATATAGTCGCTCACTCGTCCCGCTTTGCATAAACATCCACGCCACAACATCTAGATGTCTGTTGCAGAGATCTTAGGCCCACAGCTCCTTGATGCGGCCTTGAGCACGATCCAGATGCCGGTTAATCAACAAGGCGTAGGTGTAGGCGCAGATCTTCGCCGCGATCCTGGTGGCCAGCCCTACCAGGGTGGTGGCCAGCGTCTGCCCGAGACCGAAGACCCTCTTCAAGCTCGAAAAGCAGATCTCTATTCGCTGCCTGAGCCCACGCCGCCGCTCGGATGGTTCGGTACTCAGGAGGATGCCTACCTCGGCCAAAGCCTCCCTCAGTTCCTTGCTGTGGTAGGCCAAGTCGCCCAAGAGTCTGCGAGCCACCCCCTCTGCCAGCTTCGCCTCGTCGATGAGTTCTTCGGCCAATCGGACGTCCGCGATGTTCGCGGCGGTGAGCTCGTAGGAGAGAGGGACCCCATTGGTGGCACAGACGAGGTGCAACTTCACCCCGTAGACGCTGAAGGAACCCCACTTCACCCATGCCGCACCACCGAAGCCTGCACCCTGAGAGACCTGCCTGGGGTGCAAAACCGAAAGCAGCGTCGAGTCCACGAGCAACGTCTCCGGGTCCCCGACCATCTCGGAGAGGACATCGCGGCGCAGCGGTTCCAGGAAGCGCCTGAGCTTCCTCACCCGCCGATGCAACGAGGAAGGATGCAGCCCCACCACTCCAGGGAACAGGTGCGAAAAGAATCTCTGGGCGTCGCGCAAGAACGAGCGTTCACTCTCCACACCACGCAACTGCTGCAAGAGCGCCAGAGTAAGCACCTCCGAGTCGGAGAGCTTCTTGAGCGACTCGTAGCCTTGGCCCTTGGGATTGAGGAAGGCGTAGGCGTCGTCGATGAGGCAGAACAGGACGGTGAGGGCTTCTTCCAGGGACTCGAGAGTGGGAGTATGCTGCGGATGGGTCATCCGAGGTTCCTTTCGTCGGGGAGTCGGATGGCCCCTTTCTATCTCATACTGAATCTACGCAACACACATCTAGGGTAGCTTTGAATGTATCCGGCCCGCAGCAGTTCGTCGACCAGGCCAGAGCATTCACTCCCGCCGGGGTCCACGCCTATGCTGACTGCCGCTCCTCGCACCTCCACGTAGGGGGCGGGGTTCCCTAGGATCTACCTGCGCATGTGCTTCAACATCCGCAGGGCCTTCTCGCTCACCTTCCGAACATCCTACGCCACCAGGGACGCCCCGCGTGCCTCTGTGCCCCCTCCTGAGCCCTTTCTGTAGCGGGCCGGGGCTCAGCCCTATCCGGCGCCTCCTCGACCGTCTCGGGCGATTCTCGTGGCCTCCTGAGGACGTACAGCTCCTGGCGCAGGTCGTCACGCTCCCGTTCGGCCTCTTCGCGTCGCCGGCGCTCCTCGGCCATCCCCTCGTGCAGCGTGCTCTCAGCCATCTCGCGTCGGGCCCGCTCGGCGCCGAGCTCATTCCGGGCCTCTCCCGTAGCGGAGTGGGACTCTGCTCTATCCGTAGCCTCCTCGACCGTCTCCGGGGCTTCTGAGGGCTCCTGCGGCGCTTCTATAGCCCTGATCGTGCGCGCCTGCTCGGCGTTGGCGGCCGAGAGCTGGGCGAGTATGGTGTCCGCCCGGCGGCGGGCCTCTCGCTCTTCCTCCACCTGGCGCTCGAGGTAGTGGATCCGGTCGCGCAGCTCGCCTACGACGTCTTCGCGGCCATCTGGTCGCGCCTGGTTGGTAGTCTGGTCGTCGGCCGGTTGGTGACCAGTTGGCGGCTGGTCGGCATCTAGTAGCACGTAAACCGTGCCCGAATCCCGCTCATGCTCCAGCGTTCCGCGCTTTATGCGGCCACGGACGGCCTCGACGGTGACTCCCAACACCTCGGAGACCTCCGCCACGGTAAGGCGCCGGCGGCCGGTCTGCGACTGGTCCTCTCCCACGAAGGGGATACTAGACCATTAGGACCGGGGCCGAAAGCCCCTAGACGGCAACCTCGGCGCCCTCGCGGGCTATTCGTAGACTTCGGGCGAGGTCTCCCGGACCGACGACCCCGGCCTCTCCCTTATCTCACGGATTATCTCGTCCTCGCCGAGGAAGTGACCGACCATCGTACCCTGCTCGCTCATAAGAGCATTCAGGTTCGTGGCCGTCCTCAGTGCAACGACGAAAGGGTGTGCCGGTAGCTTCGCTGGATCCTCGCCGAAGTAGTGGCGCTTGCCGCGGTCCATCTCGTGCAAGAAGCAATCCGGGAACACCTCACCCTCCCGAAAGTGGGAGATCGTACCATCCTCGTGCTCCACCACGACCAGCGAGATGTTCGCCTCACGCTCGAGGTTTCGGAGCCTCTGCCGCAGGGACACGCTACACCCCCCGCTCCTCTACCGCGCGCCACGTTTCTCCGAGGTTCTCACATATCTCCCTGACCAGCTCCGCATCCGCCGCTATCCCAAGCCGCTCGGCGCGCAGCTTCATATCCGCTATGCACTCCATCACTGGCTCGAGGACCACGGCGGCGATCTTCTCCGCCGGGACGCCCATGCCATTCTGGCAAAAGGCGGCGTAGCCGGTCCAGATGCTGAAAGCTTGCGTTACGCAGCGGCGCTCCAGCTCCTCTAGAACCTCTGGGAAGAACTTGTTGTACTCCTCCACAATCCCTTCTACCTCGTCCGCGTCCCGCTCCACGGCGGGGTCGGGGTCCCGCTCACCCTCGTCGGGCTCCATGATCTCGCCGTCTGGTCCGTCCTCGGGCCACGCGGGGGGCGCCCCGCCCTTGCCGGCGTAGCCCCAGGCGTGGCGGCTCCCGGCCTCGTGGCCCTTGAAGTAGGCGTCGAGGGCCGTGTTGCTCGAGAGCGTTTGTGAGTAGGGTACAAACACCCTAAGGGCATCTATCATCTGCAGCTTCGCGAGTTGCTCGCCCAAGGGGACGTAAATGCGCAGCGTTAACTCCGTCGCGCCATGCCATCGTCCCCCGAACCCCCTGTCGTTCATGGTGTAGGGGAAGCGCGGGCAGCTCGCCACGAGGCGCTCCGATTCCCGCAAATCCCCCCGCGCCATAGCCAGCACGTCGAGGCGGAAGCGCTCCTCGGGCGCGAGCCGGTCGTAGTGCCTGTGGAGCCTGTTCTTGCTCACCCTACCCTCCTGTCCTTCAAGACCTCCTCCAAGGCCTCCAGGCGCTCGGCCAGCTCCCCGAGTTCCCTGATCTTGCGCTCCTGCTCTATGGCCCTTATGAGGGTGTTGTAGAGCTGGTTGGCCACAGCCGCCCGGCCTCGGTCCGCCGTGCCGTCCAGCACCCTCGAGGCGAGGTCCTTTATTAGTTTCTTCAACTCCCCGAGTTCACCCTGGCCCTTGCTCTTGCCGCCCCTCGAAGCGTTGCGCTTGCGTTCCTGAGAACGGTCGGGGTCGTGGGCGTAACAATGGCTCTGCTCCGACCCAACGACCACAGCACACCGCCCCCCGTCCCGCTTTATGCCAGCGCATTGGGGCATCAGCTACGTACCCCCCGCCCCCGGGCGCCCCCTATCCCGTCCTCTATGGCCAGACACTTGGTGCTCCCGCTCCGCATGGACCGCGCCATCAGCCGGTCCGTTCCGTCGTGGGCGTGCTCATCTTGCCCGTCCTTTCTCTCTACTACAAACATTTGTTTGTCCCCGTATTATGCCTTTCCCAGAGGGTGTTGTCACTACCTGCACCCAGGCCGGTGAGGACCGGTGCAGCGCAATATTCCACCTGAGTGGAAAAGTCCCGGCCTCTCACCGGATGACCCTCACAAGGAACACGGCCGCGGCCGCTGCGAATAAGAGGACCGCGAGCCCCGACGCGCGGGAGAGCGCGCGGTTCTCCTCGACCACCCCGGCGACGTAGTAGTAGAAGAACCCCACCGCAAACAGCAAAGCCAGCACGAGGTCGAGGACGTCCCAACCTCCCGTACTCACGCCGGACGCCCCCTCTTCGGCCCGCCCTTCTCCTCTTCCTCCTCGCTCGGGTGATTGCGGCGCCAGGATTCCCTCAGCTCATCCGAGCGACGATCATGTTCTTCTTGCCGGTGTTTGTCGGCCTCCTCTGTGTTCTCTTTCCACTCGCGCTCGTTGCGGCGGTCTGTCATGCAGCTCCTCTCCGAATCCTTACTCCGTCTACCTAAGACTTCCTGATGGTGATTGGGGCGACAGAATTACGTCGCTCAAGACGGGAGACGACCGGATGCTAATGTTGTTCGAGCACATCAATCTCCAGGGGGACTCCTTGACCTTTTTTGGGGCCGAGCCACAATTTGTCACGAATCCTGGTCCAGGGCATCCTATTTGCGGACCCGGCGGTTTTTGGTCGACCGTGGGACGACAAGAAGTGGCATCCCTCCGCCCGTTTGGCTGGAACGATCGTGTTTCCTCCATGGTTTCATATGATTTCTGAAGATGATAGGGTCTCAACCAAAAAAGACAGCTGACGGCGCGCGGGCCGAGAAGGTAGAGACACTACAGACGCCATAACTGATGGAGCAGGGCCGGGGCTAACTTAAGTACCGACCCTCCTTCTTGCCTTTATTCATCAGCGTGCGTGGAAGAAGAATACTCGGAAGTTCTTACAGCCCCATTCCTATGCTGAGCGGTGTTCTTATGTACAGGTTAGATGGGGGTCGCTCCCCATCCTACATAAGAAACTCATAATATCCTCCGCAGTACTATCGTCCCTCGCGGGGGCGGGTTCTCTGGACCGGGGCCAAGCGAACTTCGCATAGTGTGTCGATAATCCCTCCTGTCAATCTTCAACATGAATGGTGATACCGATGGCACCGGTCGGAGCGTCTTGCTCCTCCTCTAACGGAGTCTGCTCGATCACAAGTTGGGCGCTTGCCCCCGGCATGGCCTCCTCTGGCATGGTAACTAACGCCTGCAAGGGGCGGCTCTCTTGTGAACGGAGATCGACGCGAAGTTGGTCTCCGGCGTCTTCGGCAAGCTCCGGGTCGATAATCTGGAGCGCCCCCGTCGGAAAGGTTAGCGTCTCCGCGTGCTCTAAATCGGACACCACTTGGCGGACGCCGATGACATAGGTATCCGCCCTAGGGGTGCCAACGGCAGAGAAGGGGATGACGAACCGCTGACCCGGTCGGGCGCTGTGGAGAAAGATGTTTCGCACAGCGTAGTGTCGGTCGTGTAGAGCATCCCCGGAACCATTGGCGAAGTCACCAGGGGTCGTCGCCTCGGCAAACAGGCAGATATGGCTCGGCTGGCTAAAGCTCGGGACGAACGTCTGGGGCGGTGATTTTGTTTTCTCGCCAGGCACAGCAGACGGCGGCACCGGAAAGGGTTGCGCTCCGGGGAGCAGTGCTTTGTAGTCCAGCCCGGTCGCCGGTTCGCTCGGGTAGAACCGCACCGTTACCGTCCCTTTGAGCGCCCCAGTGTTAGAAACAATTGCCGAGAGCTGGTATGCCTTGCCGGGCGTAAGGAGGGCGCCGTCATACGGCGCGTCATCGATAAGGATGCTGGAGCATGCCCAATTGACGACTTCCGCCTCGGGCGGGAACGGCCGCGAGCCGTCGTCCTCGCTCATGTCCTGTCTTTCGTACGGGATGAATATATAAGGTGTAGATGGCCTTTCCTCTTGTGGCATGATCACGTCCTTTGTCGGATTACGCAGACAAGTTGTTCAATCCAGATCACTGTAATCAAGGATCTCGACTCGGACAGGCTGGGCACCGAGCGAGGAGTCGGGGCTAACCCGCCAACACGGGTGATCCTCTCCGCGATCGGCGTCACAGTTAAGGTTGTCCCGGTCACCGTCGCTATTATTCGGCGAATCCCTGTGCTTCAGCCAGAGCTCCGCCCCGGTCGCGCCGACGGTCGGGAACAAGCCCCCCGGTGCACCGTGTAAGAACACATTGGGGGTTGCCCCGGCCGGGTACCGCGAAGGACGCGTGCCCGGCTCCTCGATCGGAGAGGACGGCATGTCGAGGTAACCCACGTCCGCATGCGGCATCGGCCGGTGCGGGTAGGTCGTGTCCCCCCCCGAAGCCTGGAGAGAGGTGAACTGCCTGAACGTCGATGTGAGCAGGTCGACTTCGTCGGGATACACGAGGCCGGCCCGCGCCAGGTTGTCGCGCCCAATGACCATAGCCGTGTGGAGCATGGAGTGCGCGTGGTAGAAGCCGGAAACCATGATCAGGGCCTCGTCGGATCCCAAGAACGCTTCGAGCTTGATCGCCGCCGCTTTGAGCTCGCTCTCCGACAGGCCGGTAGCAGTGGCCTCGTCGGGGGATTCGGCCTCGTCCTGATTTGAAATGTAGATTATGATCCCAATGATCGTGAGGGCGAGAACAATGATGGCAATAGCGAGAAGGCAGCCTCCGTCACCGCCGGTAGTTTCCTGGCCCGGCATTGTAGGCTGGGCAGGAGGGAGGGTCGGATCAGGGGGATCTTCACTAAACGGGTCTCTCGCGGTCTGCGGTTTCGTCTGGGCGTCCTTAACGCTCTGATTCGTACTCTGCATAATCGGCACAAACAACGAAGCTCTGATGTCGGGCGGCTCCGGCTGGCGGGGGAAGGATTCGAGCAGTTCGAGGTGCCGCAGCAGGGACGCGTACCCTTCGTCGAGGTCCGGGACTGCCCCCAGCGACCCCGCGGGGAAGGTCGCCGCAAAGGCAGCCGTGAGCTGGTCTCGGACTGCGTTCGGGAGTTTGGGGGCAAGCGGATTCCCACTCGTCGCTCTGGTCCGGAGATCGTTCAGCGAGGGGCAGAGCGCGGGCTCGTTCTTCCTGAGCCACGCGCCGACGGAGTAACGGGCGATCCGGTCACGGATGGGATGGGAGCGCCTCGGTCCGCCCACAACCTGGGAGAGGTAGCTGCTCCCGATGCAGTTCGTTGCGTACCCGGACAGGGCACCGAATGAGAAGGCGAGCGTGGCCGGTGAGCCGTCGTTCGCACCATGGAGGGCTGAGACCAAGGCGTCCGTGCGACGCGACAGGATAACGTCCCGCCATAACCACGAGGCGACCGGCTCTTCCTCGGCGATGGCATGGCCTGCCACGTGTCGGAATGGAGGAAAGAGTTTCGGCTGGAAGGCTTCGAACCGCTTTCTCAAACCCTCCAGCTTCGGCTGGAGGGTTTTTAGCTGCGCTTTTAGCGCAGAGAACTCGACGAGCGGGGCGCTGCTCGGCGTCGGTTCTTGCCCTGCGTTTGCTGGAGGATCCTCTCGAGATTCGTCTACCAGCTTCTCGAACTTGTCGCGGAGGTCCGCGAAGTTCGCCAGCACGCCCGCTGCCTCTCCGTAGAGAGCGCTGCCTTCCTCCAGGAGGTCATGTTCTGGACGAGCGCCCTCCGACCGTTCCAACAGGTGGTCGAGCAGGGCGCCGAGCACCGCACAAGCTGGCTCTGCGTCCAGAGCGGCCTTTGTCTCAGCCCATGCATCCTCGTGTCCGGAACCACTGACAGCAGCGTCGAGCTCCTCCTGGACCTTTTCCAGCCCGGCAACATGTGCATGATAGTCAATCATCCTGACAACTCCTCATCGAGAGAGTGGACATTGATGAATCTCCGTAACGCTAACCTGCTCGACATCCGCGGCTTCCTTTTACGCCTGCATATTTTCGATCCTGAAATCTATGTCCGTGGTGTCAGGATCTGTCACATGCCAATCCCGCAAATGTACAGAGGCGTCATCGAACGACTCTCGAAGCACATGCACTTGGCCGTTTGTGCGGGCAACGTCGTCCCCTTCGTCATAGAGGCGAGCCCAGACGACGACCTGAACTGAGTTGTCCGCTTGCCAGTCGAGGATAAGGAGCAACTCTGCTCGAATGTCTCCAACCGAATTCTCCACGCGAATTTCTCTGTGCGGATGACCCGGTTCAACGATCACATTGTCATCGAATGTCGGATGGGACCAGTTGTCTTTGCTGGTCGCCTTGAAGTTTTTTAGGTGCATGGTTCCACTGACGCGCACTCGACGCCGTTGGTGTGGTTGTGTGTCCACAGGCGCGGGCCAAAATCGAAGCCCTGATGTAACCTGGTGCCAGTGGTTTGCCCCCTCCGACGCGATGTGTTGGAGGTGACTAATATTCCAGAACACCACATTTTGCCCATCGACGGGCTCGTGCAGAGCGAAGTTCATTTCAGTCTGCTCGTGGAAGGGCCACTCTTCGTCTTCCTCCGGTCGATACTTACGTATGTAGACATCGATAGGACTGAAAGTATCAGGGCCAACGATACCTTCTGGCTCATTGAGCTCTGGGGGAGTAATCGTGACACTCGAGTGCGTATCGATGTTCTCGACAAGCCAACCAGGGTTGTCAGCAGGAGGACCGTTCTGGAACGAGGCTTCGTTGGGTACGATAGCGACCCGGTTCCCACCATTCAGAAAGTGAACACGGTGGCGTTCAGTGCCATCCAGCTCGAAGTCGAATCGCCAATGGGGATGGTGCCAGTGTTTGAGGTTGCAAGATAGTCCTTTGCTAAAGACCGTCGGGAGAATGTCCCCAACTTCGCCCTTACTTTGGAGATACCAGCACTGGTAGATGTGATATGCGCCAATCCGAGCGTAGACCCCGAGTTCGAGCGTCGGTTCGCCGTCTAGTTCAACCTCTCTTACGCAGATGTACCTGTCATCGCACTCGGACATTCTCATAAGGTGATGCGGGCCCCCACTAGCCCAATTGAGCAAATCCTCTCCGAAGTTGGCCGTATCCCAATAGATCTGGTCGTTATACGGACCGCAACCGCCCCCAGCTACCGGGTTCTGGGCAGGATTGTGGAGTAATGGAACTTGGTCAAGAATGTATTTCACTCGAATAACTGGGAGGGAAAGTTTGGTGAATACGCGTCGACCCGCGAACCAACCGTTCAGAAGGTTCAGACTCGCCTTACTGTACATACCGTAATCGAAAATCCAATCTTTCCAGATAATGTGACCCTCGTGATCTGACACACCATCCTCCTTATGTGGAGCGAACGAGTTACTGTGACTGGGACGAAACTTCAGCGCAGTCAGCGGGCCCGCTCATCACGACCGACTGAGTTGACAGATCCACGATTGCTCTGAAGAGGGTAGGCTGCTCAACGTGGGGATCGTCAGGTCCTGTGAACATGACTTCGATGCAGCGATGCCGAAAACACGGGTGGCCCGGCTCGAGAAAAACCCGGAGGATCGCATGGGCATCGAGATCCTGCACGGCCTCGCGCAAGTCGTCATGAGTCCGCGCGAGATTGATAGCTTGTGCCATTTCGAGTCGGGTCGCTGGATGCTGCCATGGCTCCTTGTTAGCGATCGAGGTCACTTCTCCGCCCTGGATATAAACATTCAGCATCTGATTGTCAGTGTAATTGTACAGACAAACGGTCACGCAGCCGCGCGATGGGCCACGGCGCGTCGGTGCATACGTGCGATCACAGCCAAGCGCCTCCCAGCGACCCGTCAACCGGTCCCGGACCTCTGGGTGCCGCAAAGCTATTTCGAGATTTCGACGCCTATCCGCATCAGTGAAGGGCGAAAATTCGGGCAAGCCCTGAATCGACTTGGTACGCTGAGCGTTGCGGAGAGTTGGTGGCCAACCTCTCTCAATATCCGGAGCGAACTGGCCCGGCTCGATCGCCGGGCCATCTGGCACGGGTAGACCCGATCCCACAAGGACGGGCAGAAGAATTCCGGGCTGAGACAGATCGGAAGACCCTTGCTGCTGGCCGGAACTCGAGGGGTCACGAGATGGTGCACCGCGATCGCTCATCTGGCCTCCTCCCTCCAGTTGATTATCTCTAATCGAGTAACAATGGCTTATAGCACAAAAAGAAGCTAGAAGGCAAAAGCCTAGGTAGAAAGATGTCGTCAAGGGCGTTCTGATAGCGGATATATATCGACCACGGCGCAGTGCGTCAATTGCACGTCGGTTTGAAGGCGGTGGGGCCAGTTCCTATACCCCTATTCGTTGCCGCAGCCGATTAATACAGCGTGGCTCCTACGGGCGCGCTTCCCGAGACGGGCGGAGCTCCCATAGTGGCGCTCGAAGCGGGAGTGCTGCTAGTGATCGGAGGTCTGATCGCACGTAAGATCGTCCGTAACTTCGATCTGAGACCGCCTGCAATTACTCGGGGCACTCCAGGGAGGGAGCACGTGGATCACCCCCCCGAAGGCTGGCTATGTGACTTCGAGAGCTGCGCGTGTGGCCGCTCAGACTGTCCCCATGTTTCGGCCGTAACGGTGCTGCATGCAAAGTCCGCCGCCTGAAAGTGTGCCATGCAGCACATGACGTCCCACGGACGGGTCTTGGGTTGGGGCGTCTCTGTGAGTTCAGATCACTCATGCAGTGTTCCCTTCCTCTTCCCTACAGTCAGAAGTATGGGGCATCGGACCGCCTAGAACTAGACAAGCCAAGGTGCAAGATCCTCCCTGCTTCGGCGCCCCCAACATCTCGTGGCCGCCTTCCGGTACTCGGGCGGGGAAATAGGCCCTTAATCTCGCGAAATTCTCGGAAGTCCGGACCGTAGCAAGTTGCAACCGCTCGTAACGAATTCTCGCTACTGTGGTAACTACCACGCTTGAGCCGGAGGAGAAAATCACGCTCCGGGCCGGTCCAGGCGATAGGACGGGGGCCTTGCGGGTGAAGATTGCTACGGCGAAGTTCGCAGAATTACTCTTCCACGCACTCGGGTGAATGAACCCTACCGGTGCGGGGGACGTAGCGCGTCCCGGATCATCTCTGCGGTCGGGGAGCCTTTCAGGCCCTCGGGGGTCGCATACGTTCGGCAGCCCAACCCCCAGATGTCCCGGTCGGGGACGGGGAACAGGTCCCGGCCGTCAACTCTGATCGTCGGGCTGCCCGGGAACCGCAGCCTCTCGGCCTCCTCGTTTGAGTTGACTGCGACCAGCGCTACCTCGGCCTCCGTGCCTTGCTCCGCGA
>Ga0136615_10000991_pt1 | contig 13363 bp, 11 predicted proteins | sample AntDrymUQ2882206_2_FD_106647 | JGI IMG/M metagenome (GOLD analysis project Ga0136615, IMG submission 106647) | Polar desert sand microbial communities from Dry Valleys, Antarctica - metaG UQ288 (22.06) | ecosystem: Environmental > Terrestrial > Soil > Desert | place: Antarctica: Dry Valley...
GCCAGCGCCGACAGCCGCGATTCGGTGTAACGCATCGCTGCGGGCGGGTCGCCGTCGACGGACCCGAAGTTGCCCTGCCCGTCGATCAGCGGGTAGCGGATCGCCCAGGGCTGGCCCATGCGCACGAGGGCGTCATAGATCGAGGAGTCCCCGTGCGGGTGGTACTTCTTCATCACGTCGCCAACGGCCGCGGCGCACTTGCGCCGGTTGGTCCCCGCGCGCATCCCGCCCTCGAACATCGAGAACAGCGTGCGGCGGTGGACCGGCTTGAGGCCGTCGCGGACGTCGGGCAGGGCGCGGCCGACGATGACCGACATCGCATAATCCAGGTAGCTGCGCTGCAGCTCCTGGTCGATCTCGATCGGCTCGATCCCGCGCTCGGGCGCGGGTGCGTCCCCGAAGAGGGTGTCGTCGCTCATGGTGTGCTCTCTCACTCAATCGCGGGGATGTTCAGACGTCTAGGAAGCGGACGTCCCGCGCGTTCGAGACGATGAAGTTGCGCCGGCCCTCGACGTCGTCGCCCATCAGGACGCTGAACATCTCATCGGCTCGGGCGGCGTCCTCCATCGTCACCCGCAGCATCAACCGGCGGTCGGGGTCCATGGTGGTGACCCACAGCTCGTCGGCGTCCATCTCGCCCAAACCCTTGTAGCGCTGCACGCCGGGCTTGCGCTCGCCGGAGCCGCTGCCGTTCGCACTACTGCCGTGTGCGCTACTGCTGTTGCCGTTGCGCAGCTCGTCGAGGATGAGGTCGCGCTCGCGGTCGGAGTAGGCATAGCGCAGCTTGTGCCGGTCCTTCTCTTTCATCCCGGGCGGCGAGATGGCGTAGAGAGGCGGCTGCGCGATGTAGACGTATCCGGCCTCGATGAGCTCGCGCATGTGGCGGAACGCGAAGGTCAGCACCAGCGTCCGGATGTGTGCACCGTCCACGTCGGCGTCCATGAGCATGACGACCTTGTGGTAGCGGGCCTTCTCGATGTCGAACTCCTCACCGATGCCCGTGCCGATGGCCGTGATGAGTGCCTGGATCTCCTTGTTCTCGAGGATCTTGCCGAGCCGTGCCTTCTCGACGTTCAGGATCTTCCCGCGGATCGGCAGGATCGCCTGAATCTCGCGGTTGCGGGCCATCTTCGACGAGCCGCCAGCCGAATCACCCTCGACGATGAAGATCTCGCACTCGCTGGGGACCTTCGATGTGCACTCGGCAAGCTTGCCGGGCAGGCCGACGGAGTCCAGGAGGCCCTTGCGGCGGGTCAGGTCACGGGCCTGCCGGGCGGCGAGGCGCGCACGCGCACCCTGGACCGCCTTGTTCACCACGGCCTTCGCCTCGGCGGGGTGCTCCTCGAACCACGTCTTCAGCTGCTCGTTGCAGGCCTTCTCGACGAAGCCGCGGATGTGTGTGTTGCCGAGCTTCGTCTTCGTCTGCCCCTCGAACTGCGGGTCGGCGAGCTTGACCGACACGATGGCGGTCAGGCCCTCGCGGATGTCCTCGCCGGTGAGCGACAGGTCCTTCTCCTTGCCCTGCGTGGGCAGGAGCTTGTTCATCGTGGCGAAACGGCTGACCACGCCGGTGAGGGCCTTCTTGACGCCCTCCTCGTGCGTGCCGCCCTCGTGAGTGTTGATGGTGTTCGCGAAGGTGTGCAGCGACTCGTGGTAGCTATCGCTCCACTGCAACGCGATCTCCACCTCGGACGGGCCGTCGCCGGTCTTCTCACCCTCCGTGCGGGAGGAGAACGAGATGATCTCTTCGTGGATGGGCCCCTTGCCCCGGTTCAGATGGGCGACGAAGTCACGGAGCCCGCCCTTGTAGAGGAAGGTCTTCGACCGAGGGTGGATGGGCTCGGCGGCCGGAGCCTCGCCGGCGACCTCTGCCTCGGCAGCGAGAGTCTCCAAGTCCTGGGGGCGCTCGTCGATGATGGTGATGGACAGGCCGGCGGTGAGAAAGGCCGTCTCGCGAAACCTGGTGGTGAGCGTCTCCCAGGAGAGCTCCAGCGTCTCGGTGAAGACCTGCGCGTCCGGCCAGAAGGTGATGACCGTGCCGGTGTCCCCCTGGGCCACGTCGCCCACGATCGTCACGGGACCGTCGGGGACGCCACGGGTGTAGGTCTGCTCGTACCGATGCCCGTCGCGGCGTACCTCGGCGATGAGGCGCGCTGAGAGAGCGTTCACCACCGATACGCCAACGCCGTGCAGTCCACCGGAGACGGCATAGGACTTGTTGTCGAACTTGCCGCCGGCGTGGAGGACGGTGAGCACGACCTCGAGCGCGGACTTGTGCAAGGTGGGGTGCTCGCCGACGGGGATACCGCGCCCGTCGTCCTCGACGCGGACCCCCCCATCGGCGAGCAGGCGGATCTCGATGGCCGAGCACCGCCCGGCCATGGCCTCATCGACGGAGTTGTCGACGACCTCATAGACGAGGTGGTGCAATCCGCGAGGGCCTGTCGAGCCGATGTACATGCCGGGGCGCTTGCGCACCGCCTCCAGGCCCTCAAGCACGGTGATGTTGCCCGCCCCGTAGTCGGCGTCGCGCGCAGGCCGTGGTGTAGCGTGGTCGGACAATTCTCACTCCCCCTTGGGCACCGGCACCGTATGCCGCCCCTGAGCACCACGAAGGGCGCGCCAACCCGAGTCAGAAGTAGGCCGGCAGCCGGAGGAACGAGGCGCTGTCGAGAGCGCTCGGCGTGTCAGCCGCTCTTGGTGATAGCAATACTACCACAGCAGGCCATCGGCCCTCTGTGAAGCTCACAGCGTGTTTAAGCTGGTCAGCGCGCTTTGCCGAAGTGTTTCACGTGAAACATCGCCTCCTACCGCCGATGGGCGGGAGCGTCACGCGTCCGCGCGACCACGACACGCGCGACGGCACCCGCCCCCAACACGTCGTTCGCCCTGGCGATGATCTCGCTGGAGAGGTAAGGGATCTGCGCGGCCCACGACGATGAGCTCACCTGGATCACGAGCACACCGCCGTGGAGGCGAGCCGGCGAGGTGTGAGTCGCCAGTTGCGGCCCCGCGATCTCCGCCCACAGGCCGTGCACCCTGGCACCTTCGAGTCGACGAGCCCAACCTCGTGCGGACGCGTAGGCCGCCAGCGCTGCATCGACTGCCCTCGGCGCCGCTCCGGCAGGTTCCGACCACGGTTCCGCCGTCTCCTTGGGGTCGATCATGGCAGGTCCTCGGCGTCCCGCAGGTCGCCCGGGCCCACCGGATCGGCGGTCACCGTGCCCGCGTGGACGAGGTGACGTGGGCCATCCAGAGGGACGTCCTCATCCACCGCTGCCGTCACCAGGACCTGCTCGAAGGTGCTGCAGCGCGCCGCTAAACGGCTTCGCCGACGCTCGTCCAACTCCGCAAAGACATCATCCAGGAGCACCACGGGCTCCGGCCCTACCTCCGCCAGCACGTCCCGGCTGGCGAGCCGCAGGGCGAGTGCCAGCGACCAGATCTCCCCGTGGCTGGCATAGCCCTTGGCGGGGAACTCGTTCAGTGCCAGCAGAAGCTCATCGCGGTGAGGGCCCACCAGCGTCAGCCCGCGCTCGCGTTCGGCCTCGGCCGCGGCCGCTATCCCGTCCTGCAACTCGGCCGCCAACTCTGCGGGGTCGGGGACACCGCTGCCTTCGAACGCGGGTACCACGCGGCCGGTCGACAGCTGGTAGGAGAGCGTGACCCGCCCCGACGCCTCCCGGACGGGCGAGGAGGCGACGAGGTCGCCGTACGCCGACTCGGTCGGGGCGGATAGGGCGCGTACCACCGCGATGCGTGCGGCCAGCAACGTGGCGCCCGCCTGCACGAGGGCCGCGGACCAGGTGGCCAACGTGCTGTCGTCATCCGGCTCGGCGCGTCCGCGGGCGCCCGACCGCAGCGAGCGGAGCAGCGCATTGCGCTGGCGCACGATGCGCTCGTACTCCTGGCGTGCCGCAAGGTAAGCCGGGCGCCGCTGGCCGAGGAGGTCGTCCAGGAATCGGCGCCGGTCCGCAGGGTCGCCATGCACCAAGCCCAGGTCCTCGGGGGCAAACAGCACCGACCGGATCTGGCCGATGGCGTCACGGAAGCGCGGCTGCGCCTGGCCGTTCAGCCGCGCCCGCGCCCGACCTCCCGGCCGGAGCTCGAGTTCGACCCGCAGACGACGGGAGGACACCTGTGCATCGGCTCTTATCACCGCCACCTCGGCACCAGAGCGCAGGAGCGGCCCATCGCCGGCAACCCGGTGGCTGGAGCCGGTGGCAAGGTAGTGAACGGCCTCCAACAGATTCGTCTTCCCCTGCGCGTTGGCGCCGACGAGCACGCGGACGCCGGGCCCACACCGGAGCTCGGCGGATCGGAAGGACCGGAAGTCGACGAGCTCCAGGCGCTCCAGGTACATGCGCGTGGAGCCGCCGGCCCCCACCTAGAGCCGGACAGGCATGAGCAGGTAGAGGAAGTCCGCACCTACGGCTGGAGCGCCACCCTCGCCTTCCGCCACGGGCACCGGGCGCAGGACGGCCGGCTTCAGCGCGTCGCGCAGTTCGAGCCGGATCCGCTCCGTGCCGGCCACGTCCAGGCCGTCTGTCAGATAGCGCGGGTTGAACGCGATCTCCATCTCCTCGCCGTCGAGAATGCCCGGCAGGGACTCCTCCGCCTGCCCTACCTCACCGCTGCCAGCCGTCACCCGCACGGTGTCCGCGGAGAGATGAAGGGTAACGGGCGTCACCGTGGCCGTGCTGTCGCCGCCGACCACGGAGACGCGCTTCACGACCTCGATGAGCTCCGCGCGGTCCACGTCGAGGCGTCGCTCCCAGTCGCTGGGCAGGAGCTGCCGGAAGTCAGGGAATTTGCCCTCGATGAGTCGCGTGGTGAGCCGTCGGTCACCGAACAGGAAGGTGACCTGCGACGGTTCCAGCACGATGCGAACCTCGCTGCCGAGCGCGTCGGCCGCTCGCTGGGCCTCCACCAGCGCCCGGCGCGGCACGAGGGCGGTCATGTCTGTGCCTTGCTCCCAGGGCACGGTCCGCACGGCGAGGCGGTAGGAGTCGGTGGCGGCAGCGGTGAGCGCGCCGGCGGTGGCCTCCAGGCTCACGCCGGTGAGCACCGGCCGTGCGTCGTCAGCGCTGGCCGCCCGCGCGACCTGCCCCACCGTCCGCACGAACTCCTCCGCCTTCAGCACCGCCGTGGCAGCGCCGTCAGCGGGTCCCGGCAGGGGCGGGAAATCCTCCGCGGGCATCAGGCGCAGGTCGAACTTCGCCCGGCCGCAGGCGAGATTCAGGCGGTCAGCGGTCGCCTCGGCGGCCACCGCGGCCGGGGGCAGGCTGCGTACCACGTCCCCGAGCAGCCGACCGGGAACGAGAGCCACGCCTTCCCGCTCGGCCGAGACGGGGATGGACAGCTCGCTGGCGATCTCCAGGTCCGTGGAGGACAGCACAAGCCGCTCGCCGCGCACCTCGAGGCGGACGCCCGAGAGTGCTGGCAGCGTTGCCCGTGCCCCGACGGATCGCAGCGCCCACGTGGCTGCCTCAGCGAACTCGGCGCGATCAGCACGGAACTTCATCGGGTCCTCCCGGGGTTGTCCACGACCTCGGCGGACGCCGATGGTGTTGATCTTCTTGGAAGTACAGAACCTTCAACGTCGTAGAGGCGGGCCGACCCTGCGGACAAGCGGCGTTCGCGCAGGTCACGCCCGGTTGTCCCTGTGCGCCGGCTGTGCGCCGGCCTGTGGGCGCGGCTGTGAACAGTGCGGAGTTGTCCCCGTGACAGCGGTGTGATTCTCCCTGCCTGGGTACAACCTCGGGCTGTCCACCGGATCTCCACGCGGCGTCTACAGCGGCGTCCACAAGCGGCAGGCACACCACCAGCCAGCGCCTCACCGCGCGCTCCGGGCGGTGGTCTTGATCCGGCTGGTGAGCTCTTGGACCTGTTCGTAGATCCCCGCGCGCTCCCGCATCAGGCCGCTGATCTTCTTGTTCGCGTGGATGACGGTGGTGTGGTCGCGTCCGCCGAAGGCCTCCCCGATCTTCGGCAGGGACAGGTCGGTGAGCTCACGTGTCAGGTACATGGCGATCTGGCGGGCGTTCACGAGTTGGCGCGTGCGGCTGCCGGAGCACAGCTCGTCCAGCGTGAAGCCCAGGTAGCTCGCGGTCTCCGACATGATCAGGCTCACGCTGATCTTGGAGCCGCCAGCGTCCGGAAACAGGTCCTTCAGCACCATCCGGGCGAGATTCAGCGTCACCTCCGTGCCCTGGAGACTCGCGAATGCCGCGACCCGGATGAACGCACCCTCGAGTTCGCGGATGTTGGCCGAGATGCGGTCAGCGATGAGCCCCAGCACCTCGTCGGGGACCGGGATGCCATCCTGCGCGCTCTTCTTGCGCAGGATGGCCAGGCGGGTCTCCATGTCGGGGGGCTGGATGTCGGTGATCAGTCCCCACTCGAAGCGTGTCCGCAGCCGGTCCTCGAGCTGGCCGATCTGTTTCGGCGGCCGGTCAGAGGAGATGACGACCTGCTTGTCAGCGTTGTGCAGGGCATTGAAGGTGTGGAAGAACTCTTCCTGGGTCCGGTCCTTGTTCTCCAAGAACTGGATGTCATCGATGAGGAGGATGTCTACATCGCGGTAGCGCCGCTGGAACGGGTTGTGTCGCCGGTTGGAGATCGCGTCGATGAACTCGTTCGTGAACTGCTCGGACGTCACGTAGCGCACGCGCAACTGGGGGTACAGCCGGGTCGCGTAGTGTCCGACGGCTTGGAGCAGGTGCGTCTTGCCCAGTCCGGCGGGCCCGTAGACGAACAGCGGGTTGTAGGCCTTCGCCGGCGCCTCTGCGACCGCAAACGCTGCGGCGTGCGCGAAGCGGTTGCTGTCGCCGATGACGAAGCGCTCAAAGGTGTTCTTCGGGTTCAGCGCGCTGTCGTCCGCCTCGGTTCTGGGAAACGACTCGGGTGCGACGTGCTCGCGGTGGGCGACGGGTTCCGGCTGCTCGTCCGGCTCGCGGTCTCGTCCGTTCGCCGCGTCCGGGGCGACCACGACGACCACGGTGAGCGCCCGACCAGCGGCCTGCGTCAGCGCGCTGCGCAGCACCGCGCCGTGGCGGATGTCCAGCTGCTCCCGCGCGAAGCTGTGGGGAGCGGCCAGGACGACGGTGTCACCCGAGAGCCCAACCGGGGAGGTCTGGTCCAGCCAGGTCCGGGAGGCGGGGCCGGTCACCTCCACACGAAGCTGTTGCAGCGCCCGTGTCCACAGGTCCTCGAGGTCCATCGTCGTATCCGTCAACACCCGGTCCTTCCCCGTCACGGTTCGAGCGTCCTGCGCCCGCAGCCTTCGCCTTGCACGCCAGCCGGCTCACTATCCACAGCACCCTCCACACCTGTGGAGAAAGGAGGGGCCTTGTCGCCGGTCCTCTGACTGCACGAGCGTTCAGTTGGAGCGCTGGACTCCGCTACTCCGGGGAAGTGTTGCCATCCCCCGACGGACGGGCACCGCAACCGGTGCCCTCCCCGCCGAGACGAGCTGGGTGGGGTGATGCTGACCCCATACCCGATGCGCGTCCTTGGGACCGCGGGAGTATAGGGACGCTTTCTCCGCGCTTGCAAGGGCTTGCTCACAGCACCGCGAGGTGCTCTAGCCGCAGGTCAGCGCCGTTTATGGCGGTCACGACCGAGGGTTCCTAGACTGCGGCGTCAGCCGCTGCTCCCAAGCGACCTGCGCGGGCGCGGGCCGTCCCCGGTCGGACCTCCCGCCGGACCCAGCTGCAGCCATCCGACCACAGGACTCACCCGTGAAGCGCACGTTCCAGCCGAACAACCGCCGCCGCAAGCGCAAGCACGGTTTCCGTTCGCGCATGCAGGCCGCCGCGGGTCAGGCGATTATCCAGCGCCGCCGTGCAAAGGGCCGTAAGCGGCTGACGGCCTGAACCTGCTCCTCGGCAAGTGGAAAGGACTTCGCGGCCGAAGCACCGGCAGCACGAGGCACGCCGCAGCGGTCTCGGGACGCCTGCGGGCCGCGCCTGATCACACTCGTGCCAGCGCTCGGTCAGCACTCGCCTTATTGTGGGGTGGCTGTCCTCCGACCACCCCGCCACCCTTCTTGGTTCGGGCCCCTCTCCATGCCCTCGACACTTGCGTCCAGCCGTGATATCCGCGCCGTCTATGCGGCGCGATCCGGCGTTCACGGACTTGGGATGAGCGTCCACGCACATGCGCGCGCGGACGGTGGGCCGGGGCGAGCCGCGGTGGTGGCGGGCCGACGGGTGGGCGGCGCCGTCCAGCGGAACCGCGCAAAGCGGCGCCTGCGCGCGGTGCTGCGCGCCGAGGGGTTGCCGGACGGCTTCGACATCGTCGTCGTCGCGAAGTCGGGCGCAGTCGTCGCTCCCTACCCCCTCCTGCTCCGCGAGTACGCCCGGCTGCGGGGCCGCATCGTCGAGCGGGTCGCGGTGCCCGCTTGAGTGCCGCGGCTGGGCACGCGCGCCCGTCGCCCCTGGCAGGGTTGTTGATGATGCTGGTCCGCGTGTGGCGGCTCGGCTCGCAGTTCGCGACGCCCCGCTGCCGCTTCCACCCCAGCTGCTCGGCCTACGCGCTGCAAGCGCTCGAGGGCCACGGCGGGCTTCGGGGCTCGGGGCTGGCCATACGCCGAATCGCTCGCTGTCACCCCTTCCATCCCGGGGGCGTCGATCACGTTCCCCCATTGCGCCGTGCGGCGGGCAGAATGACCGCACCCGAGGCAGAGGGACCTGTCGATGTTTGAGCTGTGGAACGGTCTGCTCGACGGACTGGCGTCGCTGCTGGTAACCCTGCACGACCTCGTGGAGCCGGTGTTCGGCCCATATGCATGGGGCTGGGGCATCGTCCTGCTCACGCTGGTCGTGCGCATCGTGCTGCTGCCGCTGGCCATCAAGCAGACCACCTCCATGCGTGCGATGCAGGGTCTGCAGCCCGAGATCAAGCGCATCCAGGCGAAGTACAAGACCGATCGCGGGCTCGCGCGCAGCGACCCGGAGAAGTTCAAGGAGCAGCGCGAGAAGCAGCAGGGCGAGCTGCAGTCGCTGTACAAGGATCGCGGCGTCAACCCGGTCGCCGGCTGCCTGCCCCTCGTCGCCCAGATGCCGGTCTTCTTCGCCCTGTTCAATGTTCTCCGAGGCGACGGGAATCGAATCCCGGCGTTGCAGGAGGCACCCTTCTACCTCGTGAACCGGCTGGCAGACAGTGCGCCTGATGGGGCGGGGATCGGTGCGTTCGTCCTCATCGCGATCATGGGTGCCACCACCTTCTTCTCCCAGCGTCAGATGATGGCGAACAACCCGACCCTGCGCGATCAGCCGCAGCAGAAGATCATGCTCTACGCCATGCCGGTGATGCTGACGGTCTTCGGCGTGAACTTCCCGACCGGCGTGCTCCTCTACTGGGTGACCACGAACCTGTGGACGATGGGGCAGCAGTTCGTGATGTTCCGCAGGCTCGGGCCGGTTGGAGCGGCTGGTACCACACCTGCCCCGGCGGTGGCACCCAAGCTGAAGCCGGCAAAGGCGAAGGCGCTGCCTGAGACCGAGGTCACGGCGAACGGCGATGGTGCGGGCAGCGCCCCTTCGGCGCCGAAGGGCGCACCCACGCCGAAGCGCGCGGACGCGCGGAAGGCTCGCGCGGCCGGGCAACAGGCCAACGGCAAGGCGCAGACCGGGAAGGGCCAGGCCGGCAATGGCCGCGGGCCCAAGGGCCGCGGGTCTTCTGCGGCGCCGACGAAGCCCAAGCGCGGCTGAGGCCGCGCCGCACCGGGGACGTCGCGCCGCCATCGATCGACACGAGCACGACAGCGCACGGAGAGGCTGGAGGAACGGGTGGCGGATACGGAAACCGAAGCGGCGGAGCAACTCGGCGTCGATGAGGTCGAGGAGGAGGAGCTTTCTCCGGAGGAGCGTCTCGAGCAGCTTGACGAGGAGACGCGGCTGGCGGCGGACTTCGTCGAGGGCCTACTCGACATCCTCGACCTTCCCGGCGACATCGTCGAGGAGGTCCAGGAAGAGCAGGCGGTGGTGAAGATCACCGAGATCGGCAGCGGCCTGCTCATTGGGCGCCGGGGCGCCACCCTCGACGCGCTACAGGAGCTCGTGCGCTCCGCGGTGCAGCGGCAAACGGAGCGCCGGTCCCACGTGCGTGTGGACGTGGAGGGGTACCGCGCCCGCCACATCGACAAGCTTCGCGAGAAGGCGCGCGACGCCATCGCCCAGGTTCGGGAAACCGGTGAGCCGGTCCGGCTGGAACCGATGGATGCCTACGAGCGCAAGATGATGCATGACCTCGCCGCCCGTACCGGAGGAGTCACCTCGTCGTCCGAGGGCAACGAGCCGAAGCGACGCGTGGTCATCCACCCCGAGCGGTGAATCTGTCGACAGCGCACGGATCGGCCTCCCCGGCACCGCCAGGGGACCGATTCCCGCGAGGCGCTGGCGAGCGCCAAGCCGATGGCGAGCGCGACCTGGCTGGATGCGTTGACGATCGCCTCGCCGATCGCTTCGATCGCCTCGCCGAACTGATCGGCGGGTCACCCCACAACCTCGTGTCGAGGGGTGAGCGCGACCGCGTGCGATCGGTGCACATCGAGGAGTCTCGCGCCGTTGGGGAGGTGCTCGCGCCCGTTCCTGGCGCGAGTTGGGTCGATCTCGGCACCGGCGGCGGACTCCCGGGCCTAGTCCTTGCGCTGTGCTACCCGTCTACCACCTGGACGCTGATCGACGGCACCGCCAAGAAGGTCGCCGCGGTGGCCATGTTCGCGGCCGCGTTGGAGTTGGAGAACGTGCGGGCGGTTCATGGTCGTGCGGAGGAGCTCGCCTGGAGTCCACAGCACCGCGGCGTGCACGACGGGGTGGTCAGCCGCGCGGTAGCCGCGCTTTCCGTGTTGCTCGAGCTCAGCCGCGGCTTCCTCCATGACGGAGGAACGCTTGCGGCGCTCAAGGGCGCCCGCCTGGAAGAGGAGATGGCCGCGGCGGAGACGGCTCGGCTCAGCCTGGCCCTCGGACCCTTCCACAGGCGCCAGCTCTCGACCGGCGACCGTCCAACGGCGGTTGTTACGATGTGTGCCCAAGGACCCCCGCCGCGGCGCTACCCGCGGCGCACCGGTGTCCCGGCTGCCACGCCACTAGGAGGAGCAGGACGGTGAGCGCACGCGGCAGCACGTGGTACCGCTACTGGGCGCGCCCCCCAGCCGAGGTCGTGGATCTCCGCGACGCCGCCCACACGCCGTCGACGGCCTGGCCTACGGCGACGCCGGGGACCGCTGCGACGGGGAGGAACGTTGCTTCAGAGACACCCGCGCCACTGTTTCACGTGAAACCACACGACGCGGCACCTCGGCGAGGGCCGGTCTTGACGGTGGCAAACCAGAAGGGCGGTGTGGGCAAGACCACAACCGCGGTGAGCCTCGCGGCTGCCCTCGCCGAGCTCGGCTACGAGGTTCTGCTCGTCGATCTGGATCCCCAGGGAAACGCGACGTCGGGTGTCGGCATGCGCGCTCGCCAGGAGGCCGCGACCATCTACGACGTGCTCGTGGGGGACACGCCCATCACCGACGTCATCGAGCAGACCCAGGTCCAGCACCTGTCCATCGTCCCGGCGAACCTCGACCTCGCGGGGGCAGAGATCGAGCTGGTCAGCGCCTTCAATCGTGAGCAGCAGCTTCGTCTCGCGCTCGAGGCCGCTCGGGGCATGTTCGATCTCATCCTCGTGGACTGCCCGCCCAGCCTCGGCCTGCTGACGGTGAACGCGCTATCGGCCGGCGATGGCGTAATCGTGCCCATCCAGTGCGAGTACTTCGCGCTCGAGGGACTGGGTGCCCTGCGCCGCAACACGGACCTGATCCGTACGCAGCTGAACCCGTCGCTGGTGATCGTGGGGTTCGTCCTCACCATGCTGGACGCCCGCACCCGGCTGAGCCAGCAGGTGGTCGACGAGGTCCGCAACCATTTCGGGGATCTGGTCTTCGACACGCGGATCCCCCGCTCCGTACGCCTCGCCGAGGCGCCCGGTTTCGGCCTCCCCATCACCGTCTTCGACCCGTCATCGCGAGGTGCGATGGCCTATCGCGCCCTCGCGACCGAGGTGCTGGATCGCGTCGCGCCCGGGGAGTCCCCGCGGGAGCGGCTCCGAGAGGAAGTGAACTGAATGGCGCGACCCAGCGGCCTCGGCCGCGGTCTGGGCGCACTCATCCCGACCGCCGGTCCGGGAACCAGTGGCCTGCTCACGCTGGACCTGGCAGTCATCGTGCCGAACCCCCGGCAGCCGCGAGGCGAGTTCGAGGAGGTTGCGCTCGAGGAGCTCGCGCAGTCCCTGCGACAGATCGGGATGTTGCAGCCGATCCTCGTCCGCCCCCGGACGGACGGTCGCTACGAGATCATCGCCGGCGAGCGGCGGTACCGCGCTGCCCGCCGCGCGGGCATGGACCGGATCCCCGCTATCGTGCGGCACACGGCCGATGATCAGCTTCTGACCGAGGCGCTCGTCGAGAACATCCACCGCGCGGACCTCAAGCCGCTGGAGGAGGCTGCGGCGTACGACCAGCTGCTTTCTGATTTTGGCATGACGCACGAGGCGCTCGCCGCACGCCTGGGTAAGTCACGATCCGCCATCTCCAACACCCTGCGGCTGCTCGGACTGCCCGCAGGTGTGCAGCAACGGCTTTCCGAGGGGTCGCTGAGCGCGGGTCACGCCCGTGCACTCGTGCCGCTTGAGGACCGCGACCTCCAAGAACAGATTGCACAGCGCGTGCTGGCCGATGGACTCTCAGTAAGATCCACCGAAGAGCTGGTCCGCTTAGCTCAGGTACCGCCGCAGGCGGATCAGGGCACCCGGGAAAAGCTTGCGGGCGCCGACGCGTCGCGTTCGTCGCCGCTCAGCGGACTGGAGCGCCGGCTCGAGGACGCTCTCGCCACCCGCGTCCAGATCAAGGGCACCGCTCGCCGTGGACGGCTGGTCATCGACTACGCCGGCCGTGAGGACCTAGAACGTCTCCTCGACATCCTCGGGCGCGGTGCCGGCGCGGATCTGCTGCAGGAGTAGACCCAAGCGCCAGCGACCGACGCAGCCTCAGACGCCGACCGGCGCGCCGGTCTCCGCGGCCAGCGTGACCACGCGCTCCACGAGGTCGGCGAAGTCCCAACCGGCCGCGGCGGCGGCCATCGGCACCAATGAAGTCTCCGTCATGCCGGGACAGGTGTCGAGCTCCAGCAGCCACGGCTGACCGTCGGGATCCACGATCAGGTCCGCGCGTGTGATGTGGCGGCAGTCGGCGAGCTCGTAAGCCGCCAGCGCGACCTCACTGCAGGCGGCGAGGACCGCGGTGGGCAGCCTGGCCGGGGCAAAGAACTCCGTGGCACCGGCGGTGTAGCGCGCGGCGAAGTCGTACGCCGCACCC
>Ga0136615_10000996_pt1 | contig 13327 bp, 15 predicted proteins | sample AntDrymUQ2882206_2_FD_106647 | JGI IMG/M metagenome (GOLD analysis project Ga0136615, IMG submission 106647) | Polar desert sand microbial communities from Dry Valleys, Antarctica - metaG UQ288 (22.06) | ecosystem: Environmental > Terrestrial > Soil > Desert | place: Antarctica: Dry Valley...
CGGAGGAGCTGTGGCAGCGGCTCGGCCACGAGCGCCTGTGGGAGGAGCCGTGGCCGCAGGCCGACGAGGCGCTGCTCCGCCGCGACACCTTCCAGCTCGTCGTGCAGGTGAACGGCAAGGTGCGCGACCGCATCGAGGTCGCCGCTGACCTGCCGGAGGCCGACATGGTCGCGCGCGCGAAGGCGTCCCCTAGGGTGCAGGCGTTTCTGAACGGCGGTCAGATCCGGCAGACGATCGTCGTGCCGCGCAAGCTCGTGAACCTGGTCGTCCGGTAGCGGCGCCTCAGCGCAGGATCTGAACGTTGGTCACCGTGTAGTTCTTCCGCGCGGTCTGGTGGTACTTGAGCCGGTAGCGATGACCCGAGTCGAGGGCGCCGGTGCACACGAGGTGGTAGTAGTAGCCGACCTTGCCGCGCACGAAGTAGCCGTCGTTGCGGATGCCCGTGCACCGGGCGGAGACGACCTTCGCCTTGCCCGAGAGGCCGAAGCCCTCGACCGTCGAGCCCATGACGTTGTCCTGTGCGATCTTGCGGGTCGCTCCCCACACTTTGTGGGCGCTCGCCGCAGGGACGAGCAGCAGGGCGGCGAGCGAGCTGAGCAGTAGGAGCTTCATCGGTTCTCCGGGTGGGCGAGGGCGGAGGTGGTTACGCGGGCGCCTACAACGTACAGTGAGCTCGTGCGGGCGCTCGCCTTCGTTCTCGCAGTTCTCGTCGTCAGCGTGCTCGCCTCTTCGGGCTCCACAGCCCGGGCCCAGTGCTTCCCGAGCGTGCGGTACGAGGGAACGACGTACTTCCTCTCGTTCTTCTCGCCGCCGGAGCTCCGTCGCGGCCGCGCTCTGCCGGTGGAGGGCGTCCTGCCGGGCTGCAACGACGTCGTCCTCCACGGCCCCGAAGGCATCATCCCGACGCCGCGCGAGCCAGACTGGCCTGTGCAGGTCCTCGCGATCGCGGGCGTCGACCCGCGAGTTGCAGTCATGGCCCCGTCGGCCACGGCCCCATCGGTCACCGAGCCGCCGTTGCTCGCGCCGGGTCGCTGCCGGGGTATCGCTCGCCGGGGGCTCGCCCGCTGCCTGCTCCAGCCGCTCGTCTTCGCCGGGCGCACCTATACGAAGGCGGCCCTCGGACCGAGGTTCACGGCGGGCGCGCGGCTCGGCCTCGCACTCAGACCCAGGCGCGGCCCGTACCCCGCGGTGACCGTCGAGGTCGCGCAGATCGAGGGCGTCGATCCCGGCGTCGCGCTCCTGTCCGTCCGCGATCAGCGCGTCGTCTACGTCGCCCTCGACGCGTGCCGCGCGGATCTTTCGCCGACGCTCGACGGCTGCCTCCCCTCGTCGCGATCCTGAGCCGACCGCGCGCGTAGACTCGCGCGACCGTGGAGACGCCCTGGTTCGACGAGCTCGCCGAGTGGCTGCGCATCCCGAGCGTCAGCGCGGACCCCGCCCATGCCGGAGACGTCCGCCTGGCCGGCGACTGGCTGGTCGACTTCCTCCGTCGGGCGGGCGGAACCGCCGAGATCGTCGACCGGGGAGGACAGCCGCTCGCGGTCGGCGAGCTGCGCGCCTCGAACGGCGCCCCCGATGCACCGACCGTTCTCTGCTACGGCCACTTCGACGTCCAGCCGCCCGAGCCTCTCGAGGGCTGGGAGAGCCCGCCGTTCGAGCCCGAGATCCGCGGCGAGTGGCTCTACGGGCGCGGCGTCGCCGACGACAAGGGCCAGCTCTATCTGCTCGCCAAGGCAGCGACGCAGCTGGCGGCGGAAGGCGCGCTCCCCGTCAACCTCCGCTTCGCCTGCGACGGCGAGGAGGAGACGGGCGGCCATTCGATCGTCGACTTCCTGGGCGAGGACGAGCGCGGCGCGGACGCCGGCGTCATCTTCGACACGGACATGCTCGCGCGCGGGCGGCCCGCCTTCAACGTCGCGACGCGCGGGCTCTGCTACTTCCACGTGCGCTGCCGGACCGGCGGGCGCGACCTCCACTCCGGGATGTACGGCGGCGCGGCCCTCAACGCCCTCAACGCCCTCGCCCAGGCGCTTGTCGCGGTGGGCGCGCGCGACGGGCGACTCCCCGAGGCGCTCCGTGCCGGGATCACCCCTCCGACCGAGGAGGAGCTCACCGCCTGGAAGTCGCTCCCCGCCGGCGCCACGGAGCTCTCCGACCAGGGCGCGCGACCGCTCGACGCCCGGGCCGAGGAGGAGTTCTACCTGCGCACCTGGGCGGAGCCGGCGCTGGACGTGAACGGGATCGAGGGCGGCTCGCCCCAGCTGCAGAAGACCGTGCTGCCCGTGCTCGCGGAGGCCAACGTCTCCATTCGCCTTGCGCCCGGCCAGGATCCGCAGGCGATCGCGCCCGCGTTCGAGCGGCTGCTGCGGGAGGCGGCCCCGCCCGGCGCGGAGCTCGAGCTCGAGCTGTGGTCGTGGAGCGAGCCCGGACTCGTCGATCCCGACTCTCCGGCGATCCGACTCGGCCTCGACGCCTTCGAGCGCGCGCTCGGCGTCCGTCCGCTCCTGATTCGCTCGGGTGGAACGCTTCCGATCGTCCCGGCGCTCGCCAAGAAGGGGATTTCGACGATCATCACGGGCTTCGCGCTGCCCGACTCGAACATCCACTCACCCAACGAGCGCCTGCTCGCCGAGTACGTGCCGCTCGGCATCGAGGCGGCGAAGGAGCTCTTCGTCAGCCTCGCGAGGCTGCGGTGAAGGGCTCGTCCACGAGCCACTCGTGCCCGAACTGGCGCATCGCGTCGATGATGGGGAGGAGAGCCTCGCCCTTCGCGGTCAGCTCGTACTCGACCCGGGGCGGCGACTCGGCGTAGGAGCGCCGCAGGACGATCTCGTCCGCCTCGAGCACGCGCAGCCGCTCCGAGAGGGTGCGCGGGCTGATGCCGAGGCACGAATGCTCGAGCTCGGAGAACCGTCGCGCGCCCTCGGAGAGGTCGTGGAGGAGGAGCGCCGTCCACTTGGCGCCGATGATCTCGGCGCAGGCGGCAACGGCGCAGCAGCCGGACTCGTGGATGGGTCGCATCGTGCGCATAGCTACCTGCATCGTATCGCTCCCTCGCTCCCTATGACTCCGCGATCGGGTTTTCCCAAACAAGTCCCTGAAAGCGCGCGAAGTCCCGATCCGCCGAACAGAGTTTGAGCCCGTGCTCGATCGCAAGTGCCGCGAGGTGGGCGTCGGGAACCAGCCTGGACGCCTCCTCCTGCACGAGTAGCCCGCCCAGGATGGACGCATGGCGGCTGCCGGGAACCGGCACCCAGGCCGACGGCCGTGCGAGCCATGCCGTGACGCGCTCCCACGCATCGCGAACCGTCAGCGGCCTCTGGTAGACCCGCGGATCGGAGACGAGCCGTACGAACGCGAGCAGAGAAGGCCAGGGGAGCCCCACTCGCGGGACCTCGCTCAAGCGGGCGTCGAGCCACGAGCGCGCCTGTTCGTGGTGCGGCGACTCCTCGAAGACCGCGTAGAGGAGCAGGTTCGCGTCGACGAGGATCAGAGTCGCGCGTCCTCCTCGTCGAGGAGATCGAGGGCCGCGCTGACGTCGTCGATGGGGATGAGAAGACGTCCGAGCGATGCGGGTTCCGTCCGGAACGGCGCGCCCTCGGGGGCAGCATCCGCGTGTCGAAGCCCCACACGAAGCAGATGATTGACCTCCTCCTTGAGCGATTTCCCGCCCTCGCGGCGGCGGCGTTCGAGCTCCACCGCAACATCCGGGTCGAGTGTGAGCGTCGTTCGCACGCATCGAATCATAGCGCTGATGATGTTTTGATGCTGCTAACCGCTCCACTCCGCGACAGGTGTCCCAGGCTAGGGTTCCCTACCGTTCGGTGCGGCTGCGTGGGTGAGCTCGGCCGCGTCCCCGACGGTGAGGCGGCCGCCGTCGATGCGCCAGACCACGTCGGCCCACTCGAGGATCTCCGGCCGGTGGCTGACGACGAGAACGGTCGACCTCCCGCGCTGGGTCTGGACGATGCGGTCGACGAGCTCGCGGGCCTCCCTGTCGAGGTTGGCGTCGGCCTCGTCGAGGAGGAGGACTCGCGGGTCGCCGACGAGGGCGCGGGCGAGAGCGATCCTCTGGCGCTGACCGGCCGAGAGATTGGCCCCTCCCTCGACGACGCGGGTCCCGGCGCCCTCCGGCAGCTCGGCGAGCAGCTCGGCGAGCGAGCAGAGGTCGATGACGCGGCTCAGCTCCTCGGGCGACGCGTCGGGATTCCGGTAGCGGAGGTTGTCGTGAACGGTGCCTCGAAGCAGCGGCAGATCCGGCCCCGTCATCGAGATCGCCTCCCGGATCGAGGACTGGCTGTGCAGCGCGAGCTCCTGCCCGTCGAGCAGCACGGCGCCCTCGTCGGGGTCGAGCAGGCGGGCGGCGAGCGCGAGCAGCGTCGACTTGCCGGCGCCGTTCGGTCCGACGACGGCGGTCAGGCTGCCGGGCTCGGCGACGGCCGTCACGTCCTCGAGGACGCCTTCGAGCCGGACGCGGACGAAGGCGAGCCTCCCTTCGGCCGCCACGAGATCCGGCGCGTCCCGGCTGATGCGGAGGAGGTTCGGCGTCGCGAGGAACGAGTGCACCTTCTCCATCGAGATGCGTGCGTTCGTCCAGTACTCGGTGACTCGACCGAGGTCGCGCAGCGGGCCGACGAGCAGCCCGACGATGGCAAGGGCAGCGACGATCGTCCCCGGGGTTGCCCTGCCGGCCGCCACCTCGCGGGCGCCCACCATGAGGACGGCGACCGAGGCCATCGTGGCCGTGACCTCCGTCAACCCTCGCAACCGGCCGATCGCCTGCGCTCTCGAGACCATCGCGAACCGGAGCTTGCTGCTCTGCCGCCGCACGCGCTCCCGCTCGCGTTCGGTCTGGCCGAACACCTGTGTCACCCCCATGGCAGCGACTTTCTCGTTGACGTTCGCAGCGAGCCGCGCCCGCCGCCGGCGCGCCTCGCGCGAGCGCGATCCGAGCGTGCGGGCGGACAGGAGCGCCACGCCCGCGCCGAGGCCGAGGACGACTGTCACCGAGCCGGCGAGGGCGAGCGAGACGAACGCGAGCGCGGCCAGGGCTCCGACGACGAACGTCACGCCCACGATCAGGCGGGACAGCCCGAGGCTCACCCAGCGCCCGATCGCGGTGAGATCGCCGACGAAGCGCAGCACGACGGCGCCCTGGCTGCGCGTCTGGAGCGAACGAGGCGAGAGCTCGGAGAGGCGGCGGTACATCGTCGTGCGCAACGCGTGCACGTAGCTCTGTCCGAGCCGCTCCGCGTCGACGCGCTCCCGCGCGCGCAGCACTCCGAATGCGAGCGCCGCGAGCGTCAGGCCCCCCGCGAGCGGCGCCAGCTCGCGCGTCGACGCGCCCGTTCCCGCCACGATCCGGTTGAACGTGGCCTCGACGAGCAGCGCCGTGCCGATCGCCGCCACCGCCTGCCCGATCCCGTTGAGCACGAGCAGGAGCAGCCGCCGTGGCCGCTTCCCGCCGAGTAGCCGTGGCGCCGTCGCATCGAGGCGCCGTTCGAGATCCTGAGCAGGGCCGGCCACCGGGCTAAGCGGGCCCGTGTCGGGGGCGCTCGAGCAGCCCCGTCCTCTGCGCGGCCAGTGCCATGCGCGCACCATCGTGCCCGACCCCGGGCACGTCGAGGAGACGCCACGGAGAGCCCGCATCGATCGCTTTCCCCGCCGCGTGCATGTGCCCCGCGCGAACGTAACGGTTGCATCCCTGGGCATCCGCGCGGCGCGTGGTGCGGAGGTCGGAATCCCGGATCGTGTCCAGCGTCGCTCGCATCAGGACGAGCGGCTTCTGCACGAGGGCGCGGGCGTGCTCGTCGGTGAAGGGGAGCGCCGGGTGGCGGAGCCCGTAGGGAAAGCCGACATCGAGGTCGGGCACCGTGAACCAGCCGCAGCCGCTCGCAATCGCCACGCGCACCTGCGCGCGCGGCTTGAGGAGGAGGAAGCGATGGACGAACTGGCCGCCCGCAGAGTGACCCCAGAGCGCGAACTGCTCGTCGTCGAGCCCGAAGTCCTCCCGCGTCCGCTCGTGCAGCGCCTCGACGACCGTGAACGCCCACTGCCGCTCCGGCAGCCGCCTGCCGCTCCCGGAGAAGACGTTCCCGAGGTTGTAGCCCCTGCCGCCGGGCCAGCCCTCGCGGTCGAAGCAGGGCGCAAGCACGATCTGATCGGCCTCGGCCGCCCACGGGACCCAGGGCTCGAGGTACTCGGCCGCGTTGCGCAGCTTGCCGTGCAGCACGAACGTGACGCCCGTCCGCGACGAGAGCGTCGGCGGTACGCAGACGTGAACCACCACCGGCGGCGCATCCGCGTGCGCGAAGGAGAAGGTCGAGCGGGACCGGCCTGCGAGGGCGAGGCTCATGGCAGCCGGAGCCTCGTCAACGCTCGCTCGAGGTCGAAGAACGGGGCGTAGATCAGGCCGGCGAGCTGGTAGCGGAACCTGATCCCCATCACGCCGTAGATGCCCCAGTGCATGCCGAAGGAATTCGCCGCCCACAGCCGCGCGAGCCGCCGGTCGACGAGCGCCAGGGGCGCTCCGAGCTCGAGCGCGAGCGAGCCGAGGGCGAGCAGACGGTAGAGCGCGAGCTGGCCGTACATCCGCGCCGCGAGCGGAGCCGCCTCGCCGCCGAGCACCTCCTTGCGCAGGCAGTCGACCGCCACCTGGCTGCGCAGCGCCTCTCCCGTCGCCCAGCTCCGGCCGAGCGGTCCCTTCAGCTTCGCCACCCCGGCGAGGAAGTACGTGAGCGCGGTCATGGCGTTCATCAACTGGATCGGCCAGCCGTAACGCCAGTGCGGCTCGGGGTGCGCGCGTCTCCCCCGGCGCGCGTCGATCGACAGATCGTCCGCAGCCGGTGTCAGCCCCAGCGCCAGCGCGTGGAGGACGAGGACGTTGTCGCAGTGGTAGACCATCGACCAGGAGTTCCGGTACGAGAGGAGGCAGAGCAGGGAGCCCCCGAAAGCCGGCCCGGACTGCCGGTGGCGCCAGCCGGCGATGAACGCCAGGTTGGCGAGCTGGTTGAGGCGAAGCAGCGCCCCGAACGCACGCGGCGAGAGCGGCCGCTTCAGCACGGTCACGGGTCCGACCGGCCGGAACAGCGTCTCGTCGGTGCGGGCGACGCGCTCGAGCATGGGCCGGCGCCGGCCCACGTAGTGGAGCGTCCAGACACCGACCAGGATCCGGAGGAGCGCCGGCCGCCGCGCCGGCACCCTCGGAAACCAGAAGCGCTCGAGCGACCTGACCAGGCGGCTCACGCCCGTCCCTCCACCGCAAGCGAGGCGTACACCTTCTCGGAGAGGGGCCGCTTGTCGCCGCCGAAGTAGTCGGCCAGGCTGTACTCGCTCCGGACGGCCTCGACGCTGACCACGTCCGCGAGCGAGCCGTCTCGCTCCCGGGCGAGACGCTGCACGACCCGCTCGCACAGCTGCTCGGCCTGACCCGCACGCATGAGCCGGCGCAGCTGTCGCCTGACCTGGTTCAGGCCGCCGGGGCCGCAGAGGTGATGGGCCAGGAGTCGCCGTTCGCCGGGCGCGGTGACGGCGACGAGGTGGTGGACCTGCACCCGCTCCGAGCGCCGCGCGCTGAACATCGGGTAGTAGGAGAGCGGAAAGCCGTCCCGCTTGGCCGCGCGCCAGTTCTGCCTGATCGGCCACAGCACGAGGCCGAGCGCGAGCATGCTCGCAGCAGTGGCGACGCGCCGTTCGTCGGCAACGACAGCGTCGGGCGCGACCGGTCTCACCGCGCGACCTCCAGGCGCTCGTGCAGGTGCGCCGCGCAGTCGGGGTCCCGCAGCAGGTCGATGGTCAGGACCGGCAGCCCGGTGGAGAGCTCCGCCTCGCGGATCGCCAGTGGCGAGCTCGTGAGCACGCCGCTCACCCCGTGCACGGGCACGCCGCGGCGCGCCAGCCAGTCGACGCCCGCCGTCGCGGCCAGGGCGTCGCCCGCCGCGAAGAGCACGGCATCGACCCCGCCTGCGAACTCCGGCGAGCCGAGGAGCGCCTTCGTCTCCCGCTGGAACAGACCGTCCGCGATCTCGAGGACGATCGTGTCGACGCCGCTTGCGGCCAGATGCCCCGTGAGCATCGCCAGGATGCCCTGCACCTCGACGAGCGTCGTTCGGTAGGTCGTGGCGAAGCCGGCGTCGGTGAAGTCGAGCACGTGGCTTGCGCCCGCATCGGCCATGAGCCACGTGTCTCCACCTGCGGCGGTGCCGGTGATCTTGGCCGCTCCGACCTTCTTTCCGCTCGCGACGAGGCCGTGTATGAGATTCGCGACCGTAGTCGTCTTGCCCGCGTTCATGCACGTGCCGACGACGGCGATCGTGTGCGGTCGTCGCGTCGAGGGCGCCGCCTGGCCGAGCGCCCAGTCGGCCAGATTGGCGGGCCTGCCGTGCCCGTTGTCGAGCAGCCCGAGCGGCGTGATCTCCGTCGGCGATCTCATGCGCGCGTGACGGCAGAGCTCGCGGGCGGCGATGCCACCCGCGGCGACGAGATGGCACGGCGAGAGATCCTCGGGCACCTCGGCTTCGAACTGGTCCGGCGCGTAGCGATGCCCGTAGGCGACGACGATCTCGTCGCCGGGGAACAGGTCGGCCCGCCGGCCGCTCGGCAGTTGCAAACCGTCGTGCTGGCCCAGGCGATCGACCCGGGCCAGGACGAGATCCCCGGCCTTCGGGGCGCGATCGGCGATCAGGTCGAGATCGGCCAAGCGGACGCGGCGGGCGCTGTAGGCACGCTTCGCCGCCGTCCCCCGGCCGCTGCTCGCTGTGGACGGAGGTCTTGCTGCAGTCATCGTCGCCATCAAGTGCCTCACCTCTTTCTTCGGAAGGCTCGGGGTGCTGGACCGCCTGTTCGGGTTCCAGGTGCTGCGCCTACAGTCAGCCCGCGCTCTCTAAGAAGGCGATGAGCGCTGGGTGAGAGCTTTCTCACTGCTCCGACGCACGAGTGGCGGCCGCACGCATTCAGCGGCGCTGGGGGTGAGCTTCGCCCGCTGTGAGAGATGTCTCACCTCGGTCTCAGGCTCACCACATGGGCCGTTCCTAGTTTCCCCTCGGTCGCAATCCAGGCACAGGCCAACGAAAGAGGGAGGACAGAAGGTGAAGAAGATGCTCGTACTTGCCGCACTCACCGCCGTTACCGCGCTCAGCGTCTCGCCGGTCGCCCAGGCGGAGGAGCGGACGTGTCGGGGCACGCTCGGGGCCGTCACGGTTGACAACGTGCGCGTACCGCAGAGTGCCACCTGCACCCTGAACGGGACGAGGGTGGGGGGCAACGTCGTCGTCGAGCGCGGCGCGACGCTCGCCGCGAACAACATCCGCGTCCGCGGCAGCGTGCAGGCCGAAGGCGCACGGTCGGTCCGTCTTCAGGCCGGCTCGCGCGTGAACGGCGACGTCCAGCTGAAGGCGGGCGGAAGTGCGACCGTGCGGGACTCCTTCGTCGGCGGCACGCTCCTGCTCGACACGAACAACGGCACCTTCGATCTCAGCAGGAACAGGATCGAAGGCAACCTGCAGGCCTTCCAGAACACGGGCGCGCTCTCGATCTTCAACAACACGATCGACGAGAACCTGCAGTGCAAGGCGAACAACCCTCCCCCGACCGGCGGCGGCAACATCGTCGGTGGCAACAAGGAGGATCAGTGCGCGGGCCTCTAGCCGCGTAGCACCCGACGCTCCCGTCCCGAGGCGAAGGTCGCTTGGCCGGAAGGAGACGCTGCGGTAACGTCGAGCCGGCCGCCGGGGTGGGCGGCGGGAGGAGCGAAGAATGCTGAGTTGGCACTGAATGTCCGCGGGAGGAGCGGGGAGGGCATGAACGCCGGCCTGCCTTTCAACCGGCCCCTGACGAGCCTGCGCAGCCGCGTGCTCGGGTGGTACGCGCTGCTCCTCGCCCTGGCTCTCGCCCTCGTCTCGCTGCTCCTCTTTCAGGCTGCGTCGCTCTACCAGCAGCGCCTGACCGAGCAGAAGCTGCGCGAGGAGATCTTCGATTTCGAGGCCGCGCTCGACTCGCGCCCGGCCGGCCAGTCGGTGCGCGAAGCCGTGCACCTCTTCCTGGCCCACTGGCCGGCGGAGGACGAGGAGGCTCTCGCAGTCGTGCTCGCCGGCGCGGCGCCCGCGGCGGCCGGCCCCGTCGGGCTCGAGCCCGACGTCCGGCGGCTCCTTGCCGCAGGCGAGCCGTCGAGCCGCATGATCGGGACGGAGACGGGTGAGGCGCGTGTCCTCGTCCGGCCGGTGACGGAGGCCGGCCGCCGGCTCGGTACCGTCGTTGCCGTCCATCTCACCGAGGACGACCGGAACGTGCTCCTGCGCGCCCTCGCCGCGGTCATCGGTGTGGCGCTGCTCGCGTTCCTCATCGCCTCGGCACTCGCGTGGATCACAGTGGGCCGGCTGCTTGCGCCGCTGCAGCAGATCGCGCGCACGGCCGGGGCGATCTCGAGCGGCGACGATCTGACGCGGCGGATTCCCGAGACGGGACCGCAGGACGAGGTGGGCCAGCTGACAGCGACCTTCAATCGCATGCTCGATCGGGTCGAGGGCGCGTTCCGGCGCGAGCGCCGGTTCATCAGCGAGGCGTCGCACGAGCTGCGGACGCCGATCACGATCTGCCGTGGGCACCTGGAGGTGCTCGGTACGAATCCGGCGCCGGACGAGTTCCGCGAGAGCCGGGAGATCGTCGTCGACGAGCTCGGCCGTATGGGGAGGATCGTCGAGGACATGACGACGCTCGCGCGCGTCGAGGACCCGGAGTTCGTGCACAAGGAGCCCGTTCGTGCCGACCGCTTCCTGACCGAGGTCGCCAGCAAAGCGATTCCGCTCCTCGATCGGCGGCTCCAGCTCTCGCCGCTCCCCGCCGGCGCCGTGGTTCAGGCAGACGCGCAGCGGCTCACCCAGGCGCTCATCAACCTCTTGCAGAATGCCGCTGTGCACGGCCGCAACGGGCACCGGGTCGACCTCGGTCTCGTCGAGGAGCCCCGCGCGTGGCGCTTCGAGGTGAGGGACGAGGGCGGGGGCCTGCCGCCGGGCAGGGAGGCCGAGCTCTTTCGCCCCTTCGCGCGCGCCGGTACCTCCACGGGCGGGCGCGGGCTCGGTCTCGCGATCGTGCGCGGGATCGCGGAGGCCCACGGCGGCAGCGCCGGAGTCGAGAACCGGCCCGGAGAAGGGGCGACCTTCTGGCTCAGGGTGCCGCGATGAAACTGCTCGTCGTCGAGGACGAGGAGCGGATCGCGAGCTTCCTCGTCAAGGGCCTCAGAGCTCAGGGGTACGCCGTCGACCGTGTGGCAACCGGCACGGAGGCGCTCCAGGCCACTGCCTCCGGCGAGTTCGACCTCGTCGTCCTCGACCTCCGCCTTCCGGACGTCGACGGGCTCGAGGTGCTGCGCGGGCTGCGTCGCGGCCGCGAACGGATCCCCGTGATCATCCTCACGGCTCGCGGCGAGATCGGCGAGCGCGTCGAGGGGCTCGACCTCGGTGCTGACGACTACCTGACGAAGCCCTTCGCCTTCGACGAGCTGCTCGCGCGTGTGCGCGCCCGGCTCCGGGGGCCGGGCGAAGAGGCCGCCGTCCTCCAGGCGGGCGCCGTCCAGCTCGACCTGCGGACGCGCCGCGCGCTCGTCGAGGGGCGCGAGGTCGACCTCGCGGCGCGCGAGTTCGCCCTGCTCGAGACGTTCCTCCGCCACCCGGGCCAGGTGCTCTCACGCGAGCAGCTCCTCTCCCAGGTCTGGGGCGTCAGCTTCGACACGACGACGAACGTCGTCGATGTGTACGTCGGCTACCTCCGCAAGAAGCTCGGCGGCAACCAGATCAGCACGGTCCGCGGCATGGGTTACCGGCTGGCGGTGTAGCCGACTGGTTACGCTTCACGTCTCGGGCGTGACCCTGTCTGGCGAGTACAAGTCGTCTCTGCTGGCCCCGCGAAAGGGCGAAAACGGATGCCCTCAGCGAATCCCCAGAGGATCGCCCGCGATCAGGCTTCCGCGCGGCCCCTTGACGCACGGTGGGCAGTAGACGACCGCCCGGTAGAGACCGGGCGCCACCCGGGGAACGCGGAACAGGAAGCTCGGCCGACCCGGGAAGAAGCGGCCCAGCCAGATCCATCCCCTCCGACGGGGAGGGCCGAGAGAGGTTGGGCGACAGATCGCTCCGCGGCGGCACTCATGGAGGGGTGGCACCGCCTCCGCCGGCGCAAGGTACAGCGAGAGGTAGAACGCCCCGCTCGTTGCTCGCACCTGATCGCCCGGACGCGCGTTCCAGTGGTTGAGCCGCACGGTGATGTCCGCCCTGGCCTCCGTAGGAAGCACGAGCGCGAGTAGCCCGATCACCAGGCACTGCTTCACCGCCTCTCTCTACGGGCGAAGAAGCACGAGAAGTCCCTGGGGATCCCGCCTCACTCAGCGTCTTGGGAGACCGAGCGAGATCGGCCGACTCTAAGAAAGGTCTCATCCGGCTCTTAGGCCGCCCTCATGCGGGCGCTTCACCATCCCCCGCGAGAGCTATCAGGGGGTCGAGGGTGAACAGTGTGCTGCGAAGGAGCAGGAAAGACGTCGTCGGTCGGGGCGGCGCACGTGCGCTGACCCTCGCGCTCGCCCTCGTCCTGGCGGGCGGCGCCGCCACGAGCGTGCGCGCGGACGGAGCGCAGATCACCGTGCTCGTCCGTGAGCAGGCGCCGGAGAGCGGCGCCGCCGAGGCCGTCGTGCGCAGCCTGGGCGGCCGGGTGACCCGGCAGCTGCCGATCCTGCACGGCTTTGCCGCTCGGGTTCCGGCCCATTCGCTAGCGGAGCTCGGGCGCGCGCCGGGGATCGCGAACGCCTGGCGCGACGGGCCGATCGTCATGAACGACGACGGGTTCGACGAAGACGACGTCCGCGACTACGACCAGCTCCCGCCGAATACGGTCTGGCGCGAGGCGATCCGGCTCCCCGCTGTACCGGGGGGGCTCGACGGTGACGACGTCAGGGTGGCCGTGCTCGACACCGGGGTCACGCGCACCGCGGACCTCGAGGACGCCGTCGTTGCCCGTGTTGACGTCACGCCCGATCGGGACGGGTTCGACCGCTTCGGGCACGGCACGCACATGACCGGAGTGATCGCCGGCGACGGCAGCGCTTCGGGTGGGCGCTGGCGCGGGGTCGCACCGGGTGCCGAGATCGTCTCGGTCAAGGTAGCCGGGTGGGACGGGGCGAGCGATGTCTCGGCCGTGCTCGCCGGCCTCCAGTGGGTCGTGACGCACAAAGAGCGGCACAACATCCGCGTGCTCAACCTCTCCTTCGGGACGGACTCCTACGGGAGCTACCTCCGTGATCCCCTCGACTTCGCCGTCGAGCGCGTGTGGAGGGCAGGCATCC
>Ga0136615_10000997_pt1 | contig 13315 bp, 10 predicted proteins | sample AntDrymUQ2882206_2_FD_106647 | JGI IMG/M metagenome (GOLD analysis project Ga0136615, IMG submission 106647) | Polar desert sand microbial communities from Dry Valleys, Antarctica - metaG UQ288 (22.06) | ecosystem: Environmental > Terrestrial > Soil > Desert | place: Antarctica: Dry Valley...
CGGTTAGCAGGAGAAGAAACCCCCGGACAGCGGGACGTTGTGGAGATAGAGGAGTTTTCGGATGCCCGTATATAGAACCCGAACGGCCTTCGAGGTGGCGCGGAGGATCAAGGTTTTCCTGAACCTGGAGGCGGGCGCGGTACGCAAAGGCACGCCCGTGCTCGGCGCGGATGAATCATCCGGCGGGAACCTGGCTCGGGAACAGAAACTGGAGCGGGCGCTCGAGGAGAAGGAGCATGAAGTCTCGCGGCTGTCGGCGAAGCTCGTCGCCTCTGAAAGTGGTGGTGAGAGCCGGGCTGGCAACGTCAACCCGGAGAACGTTATCTGGGTTCTTGGCACGGCGAGGACGGGGAGCACCTGGCTCGGGGACATGATGAAGGGCCTGCCTGGCCACGATCTGTGGCACGAGCCCCGCGTCGGGGAGTTCTTCGGGTTCTACGCTTACGAGCGGGCGGCGGGACGCAAGACAGCCAACTTCATCCTCGGCCCCCAGCACCGCGAGGTCTGGCTGAAGTCCATGCGAAACTTCGTGCTCGACGGCGCGGAGGCCCGGTTCCCGGAAATGAAAGCGTCAGACTACCTGATTATCAAGGAGCCCAACGGCTCCATAGGCGCGCCGCTGCTCATGCAATCCATGCCCGAGAGCCGGATGGTGTTCCTGATCCGGGACCCGAGAGACGTCGCCGCCTCCGCCCTGGACGCCGCCCAGGAAGGCGGCTGGCTCAGGCAAAGGATGAAGAACAGCCCGAGGGTCAAGGCCAGAACCAGGATCGCCACCGAACAACCAAACACCCTCGTCGCCAACCGCGCCAAAATGTACCTCCAGGCCGTGAGCAACTCCAGGGACGCCTACGAATCGCACGAAGGACCGAAGACGCTGGTCCGCTACGAAGAGCTGCGGGCCGACACTCTAGGGACCATGAAGCGCATCTACTCGGAATTGGGGATAGAGGCGGAGGAGAAAAATCTGGCGCGGGTCGTGGAGAAGCACGCCTGGGAGAACATCCCGGAGAAGAAGAAGGGGCCTGGCAAGTTCGCCCGCAAGGCCACGCCGGGAGGATGGCGCGAGGACCTGACGGCGAAGCAGGTCAGGGTAGTAGAGGAGATCACCGCTCCCCTCATGAAAGAGTTCTATCCGGCCGGCTGAACTATTGCCTGGTCACGCGGATCGCGTCGGCGATTATGTAGCCTTTGGCTGAACTCTTCCTGGAGATGCTCACGTACGCACGGTCTCCAGCTTTCATCTCGAAGACGCCCAGTCCCACCCACCGTCCGCCGTTCTGCCGCTGGTTCACTGTCCTCGTTACGCGGCCTGCCGCGGTCTCGATCCGGAACCTCGCGCGGCTGTTGTACCCGGAGTTCGCGGGCCAGCGGGCGGCGACGGCGTAGCTGCCGTCGCTGGGGAGCCTGACCCTGAACCTCACGGGGTCCGTGACGTTGCCGGGCCTGGCGAACCTGTAGTTCTTGCCGTAACGCTGAGAGCTATAGGAACTCTTCCCCCACGCGCCCGAGGCCCCGAACCGCGAGGAAGCATTGTCCACCGTCTGGGTGTACGCAGTGCCCCCGCCGGAGACCCCGGCGTATTCCCTCACGTAGTCCATGTATCTGGTCCAGTTCCAGTACGCTCCGGGGTCCGTGTGGGTGGCGCCGGGCACCTCGTTGTGTCCAATTATGTGGGTGCGGTCCATGGGGATTCCGTACTTCTTGCACAGGTACGCCGTCAGCTTCGCCGAGGACCGGTACATCGCGTCGGTGAACCAGGACGGCTCGCCCACGTACCCCTCGTGTTCTATCCCTATCGAGGTCTGGTTGTACTCCCAGTTGCCGGCGTGGTAGGCGATGTCCTCTTCGTCCACCGACTGTCCGATGAAACCATCGCCGGAGCGCACGGTGTAGTGCGCGGAGACCCCGGCCGCCGGGTCCTTGAACCAGTTCATGGCGCCCGCCCATGACCCCTGCGTGACGTGGACGATGACCTTGTTTATGTCGTTCGAGACCGGTCGGCTGGCCTGGCAAAAGTTGATCGAATCGTAGCAGCCGGAGTAACCGTTCCAATAGGCCCCGTACCAGGTGGCGCCGGCGTAGTCGGCGGTGGACTGGATGGTGAACATCTCCTGCTGCTCGGCCTCCGGCTGGGGAGAGAGCTCCATCCGCTCGCCGGTCGAGATGGCCGCCGACGCTCCGCTCTCCAAGACCTCGTAGACCTGCCGTGCGTACAGGGAACCGCCCCCGTACTCCGCCACCGCGTCATGCCAGCCGTTCAGGCCGGCTGGCCTCTCCTGGCCCTGTATCTCCGCCAGCACCGCCGCGCCGCCGCGGACGTTGGCGGCGCGGCGCGTCTTCAACTCTTCCTCGGAGAGCCCTGTCAACTCCGCGGCCCTGCCCAGGGTGTTCCGGGACGGGTTCTGGTAGAGGCTCATGACGCCGTAGTTGCCGCGGGCGTCGATCTCGCCCTCTTCGTAGTCGCCGGCGCCCGGTGGCGGCATCTCCCAGCGGGTGTTGACATAGCCCATCGCCAGCAGTAGTTCTTCCGGTACTCCGTGCTCTTCGCTCGCGGCCCGGAACTCCGCCGCCAGGGACTCTTCCTCGGCCATGCCCGGCGCGGAGCCCGCAGAGCAGAGGATCGCGGCCGCGCTCAGGGCCGCGAAGATGATCGTGATGTAACGCAACGTCCCCCCAGGTAAACATCGGTACCGTGTCCATGATGGTTATCGGAACGGAGGGACGGACACTTTAGCGTGCCGGGCGAGCCTCCGAAAACGAGGTCTCGGGCCGAACAAGGACCGGCACCCGCTACTCAGAGGCGCGAATTTATGTCAATATATGCGGGTTGCGTAAAAGCCGGGTCGTATCTCGGGAGGATCTCTGTTTTGCCAGTATTGAAGAACCGCGTGGCCTTCGAGGTGGCGCGGGGGATAAAAGCCTTCTTGAACCTGGAGGTCGGCCTCACCCGCGGCGAAGCGCCGGGCGTGGGGACCGGGACTTCGGGGACCGGAGCCACTGCCGCGCGCGTCCGAAAGATCGGCCATCGGCTGACGAGCCGGGGCCGGGCGCTGGCCGGTTCGGTCGGGGCCACGCCGGCTAGCAGTGCCCAAAGCGATCCGCAACCTCGCGATGCGCGAGACCGGTGCGTTCGGGCTGAGAACCTCGTCTGGATCTTCGGCTCCGGCAGGTCTGGCTCCACGTGGCTGAGGAGCATGATGAGCGAGATGACCCACCACCGGTTCTGGGAGGAGCCGATGGTCGGCCAGCTCTTCGGCTCTTTCTACAAGCACGCCCAGGAGGGGCAGCTAAACTCCGCCAACTTCATCATGGGCGAGCCGACGAGGAAGGGGTGGACCCGCTCCATCCGTAACTTCGTCCTAGACGGCGCCATGTACGCAAACCCCCGCCTGGGACCGGAGGATTACCTGGTCGTCAAGGAGCCAAACGGCTCCACGGGAGCGCCGCTACTCATGGAGGCGTTGCCCGAGAGCCGCATGATCCTGCTGGTCCGGGACCCCCGAGACGTGGCGGCCTCGGTCCTGGACGGGGCCAGGAAAGGTAGCTGGCTCTACGAGCGCAAGGACAAGGGCCGGTGGAAGGAGAACGCGCTCGCCGACACCGACCCGGAGGCCATCACCAGGCGCCGGGCCCACATGTACATGTCGCAGGTTGGTCGCGCCAAGCAGGCTTTCGAGGCCCACGAGGGCCCAAAGGTCCTGGTCCGCTACGAGGACCTTCGCGCCGACGCGTTGGGAACCATCAAGCGCATCTACTCCGAGCTTGGGATACCAGCGGAGGAGAAGGACCTGGCGCAGGTCGTGGAGAAGCACTCGTGGGAGAATATCCCGGAGGAGAACAAGGGCGAGGGCAAATTCTACCGCAAGGCCACTCCGGGGGGATGGCAGGAGGACCTGACGCCCAAGCAGGCCGGAATCATCGAGAAGATCACCGCGCCCCTCCTGGAAGAGTTCTACCCCGCGTGAGCCGGAGAGAGTAAAGGAGATTCGCTAGATGCCGATATATCGCCAGAACGTGATCCTGGAGGTAGCGCGAGGAATAAGAGCCTTCCTCAACTTCGAGGCGGGCCTCACCAGGGGCGAGGTCTCGGAAGATGGTCGGCAAACCCGGAAGCTGGAACAGGCCCGCAGGTGGCTCAAGGACCGGAACCGCCAGATCACCGAACTCGAAAAGAAGCTCAACGATGACAGGTCCGGCGCGCCGGCCGGCGACCTGAAGCCCGAGAACGTGGTGTGGATGTTCGGCACGGCGAGGGTGGGAAGCACCTGGCTCGGGTCCATGATGGACGGGCCGTCGAGGCACACCATGTGGCACGAGCCGCTGGTGGGGGCGCTCTTCGGGAACTTCTACTACGGTCGGGGCGCCCACCGCGGCGGGAAGCACGGCATCCTCGGCGGCACGGACGCGAAGCGTTCCAGGGCCATCCGGGCCTTCGTCCTCGCCGCCGCCCACGAGAAGTTCCCCGAGATCACCGGCGACGGCTACCTGATAGTCAAGGAGCCCAACGGTTCCAACGGAGCGCCCTTGCTGGCGCAGGCGTTGCCTGAGAGCCGCATGATCTTCATGGTCCGCGACCCCCGAGACGTGGTGTCCTCCAACCTCTCTGGCAAGTCCGAGGGCGGCTGGACCGTCAAGGCATACGAGAGAGGGCACCGCACGGGCACGCCTCCCCCCACGGACCCCGAAGCCATAGTGAAAAAGGGAGCCAGGAAGTATCTGGAGTTCATAGGGAAGTCCAAAGAGGCCTATGATGCTCACCAGGGTCCGAAGGTGTTGGTCCGCTATGAAGAGTTGCGGGCGGATACGCTTGGGACCATGAAGCGCATCTACTCCACGCTGGGTATGAGCGCAGACGAGGTCGAGGTCGCCCGGGCGGTGGAGAAGCACTCCTGGGAGAACATCCCCGAAGAAGAGAAAGGACACGGCAAGTTCTACCGCAAGGCCACGCCCGGAGGATGGCGAGAAGACCTGACCCCGGATCAGGTGAAGATGGTCGAGGAGATCACCGGCCCCCTGCTCGAAGAGTTCTACCCCGACCGGACGGGTGTCTGAGGTCTTTTCGGATGCCGCTCTTCAGGAGCCGCTCGGCATTTCAGATAGCCAGGAACGCGAGGGCGTTTCTCCATCTCGACGCTGGCGTGGTCGAGGGCGAGGCGCCGCCCTCGCCGGAGGAAGTCCAGATGAAGCTTCGCCAGCAGCTCGCGAACAAGGACCAGCAACTCGTGGACAAGGACCAGCAACTCGAAGAAGCCCGCCGGGCGCTGGCGAACAAGGACCATAGGATCTCCGGTCTGGAGAAGGAACTCGGCGCGCACAGCGTGGATGCCGGGGACATAGTCTGGATCTTCGGCACCATCAGGACCGGGAGCACGTGGCTTGCCTCCATGATGCGCGAGGGCGAAAATCACGCCATGTGGAATGAGCCCCGCGTCGGAGAGCTATTCGGCTCTTTCTACGAGAGCGCCGCCCATCGCCGCGACAACGAGAACTTCGTCATGGGGACGCACCGCAAGCTGGCGTGGCTGAAGTCCGTGCGGAACTTCGTCCTCGACTCGGCGAGTGCGAAGTTCCCCCGGTTCGCCAGGGACGGGCTGCTGGTTATAAAAGAGCCCTCCGGCTCCATAGGCGCTCACATCTTGATGGAGGCGCTGCCGGAGAGCGCCATGGTGCTCCTCGTGCGCGACCCGAGGGACATCGTGGCCTCCGCCCTGGACGCCGCCCGAGAAGGTAGCTGGGCCTACGAGCTGCGCGGCACGAAGAGGAGAGAGAGAAAGGGGCTCGTCGGGGCGGTGGATGCTCCACTGGACGACTTCACCGGCAAGCCGCCGGACGAGGTGGTCGAGGACCAGGCGTCCATGTACCTGCGCTACGTCGGCGCCTCGAAGCGGGCCTTCGACGCCCATGACGGCCGCAAGGTCCTGGTGCGCTACGAAGACTTGCTCTCGGACACTCTGGGGACCATGAAACGCATCTATTCAGAGCTGGAGATCGAGGTGGATGAAGAAGGTCTCGCAAGCACGGTCGAAGGGCACTCGTGGAAGAACATCCCCGAGGAAGAGAAGGGCGAAGGCAAGTTCTATCGCAAGGGCGTCTCCGGCGGCTGGCGGGAGGATCTGACTCCGGATCAAGTGACGGTGGTAGAGAGGATCACCGGCCCGCTATTGCGAGAGTTCTACCCGGACGGGACCGGAGGGACCGGATGAAGGCTTCCGTGGTCGTCCGGACCCACAACAACGAGGGGACTGTGGGCGAGGTCCTCGAAGCCGTCTTCTCCCAGGGCTTCAGGGAAGGCTTCGAGTTGGTGGTCGTTGACTCCGGCTCGACGGATGGGACGCTGGAGGTCCTGCGCCGCTACCCGCACGTGTTCGTGGACTACTCGAAGGAGAGGTTCAACTACGGCGGCTCGCTGAACGCAGGCATCTCCGCCGCGAAGGGCGAGTACGCTATTTGCCTCTCCAGCCACTGCGTGCCGCTGGAGCCGGAGTGGCTCGCGGAGCTCGTGGGGGCGATGGACGCCGACGAGCGGCTGGCGGCGGCGTGGGGGACGCTGCTTTTCGACGTGGAGGACTATCCGGTTATGGGCGGCGCCGGGGTGGAGACGATAGACCTGGAGGAGTTCTACCGCCGGCCCAACCGGGGCTTGCAGAACCCGAACAGCATCATCCGGCGCAGCCTGTGGGAAGAGCGGCCTTTCTCCGAGGAGATCGAACGCTGCGAGGACCAGGATTGGGCGCACCATTTCCTGAAGCGCGGCTACCGGACGGCGGTGGTCCACGGGGCGCGGGCCCTCTACCGGGTGCCGCACGGTCCTTACAGCTTCGGAAGGAAGACGATGCGGGACTTCGTAGTCCTGAACGAGTTATTCGGCTACCGGGCTAACGTGCCGGTGGCTGACCTCGCCCGCCGCTCGGCGTGGCTGGCGCGGGCCTCCACTTTGGGCAAGAAATCTCCCAGGGTGAGCACGCTGATGGTCGCCAGCATGACGGGCCGGTGGGCCGCCGACAAGGCCATTCGCTACCGCAGGCTCCAGGAGTACCTGGAGGCGGGAGAGGGAAGCAAGCCCGCGTTGCTCGGGAGGCTCGTGGCACGCAAGGCCGGGCAGGCGTTCGACGGTGCGCGGCGGGCCGCCGGGATGAAGGCATTGCCGGCGCCGGGCGCGGCCGGTCAGAAGACCCGGTTCTTCGTGGTGGGGGAGATGCGTTCGGGGACGTCGTGGTTGCAGCGGACGCTGAACACCCATCCCGAAATCTTCTGCAAGGGTGAGGGGAGCTTCTTTGGTCGGGATCAGGAAATAGAGGAGATCCCAGTGTACAAGGCCCCGACCCCGAGCCTCCAGAACGCCATCCTGAACTGCGAGGGCATCAGGACCTGGCACGACTTTACCTGGAACGGCTGGGGCAAGGACGACACGGACGAGGACCTCCGCAACCTGATGCGCCTGACGGTGGACTACTTCATGGACAAGGACTCCGCCGCCTCCGGCAAGCGCATCGTCGGGGACAAGAGCCCGTTGCACACGGATCACGTGGATGAAATCCACGGCCTCTACCCCGAGGCCAGGGTGATCCACATCTACCGCGACGGCCGCGACGTGGCCGTCTCCCTGATGCACCATTTCTGGCGCCTCTCGAAAGACAAAGGCGGCATCTTCGACCTCGAACCAGAGGAACTCGAGAAGCGCGACGCCTACGGGGAAGACCCCGAAGGTTTCCTTGCTTCGGGAAACAGTATCTTCACCGAGGAGCGGCTGCGGCAGATGGCCGTGCGCTGGAGCCGGCGGGCCGCCAAAGCCTCCGGCGACGGCCAAAAGCTCTTCGGCGAGGGCTTCTTCCAGCTAAGTTACGAGGACCTCCTGGCGAAGCCCGAGGAGAACCTGAAGGCGATGTTCGACCTCCTCGGCGCCCGATCCGACGAGGCTACCGTCAGCCGGTGCGTGGAGAAGAACAGTTTCGAGAAGCTGGCGCGGCGGAAGGCTGGCAGCGAGGATTCCGCCTCCTTCTTCCGCAAGGGCGTGGCCGGTGACTGGCGCGGCGTGTTCACGGAGCGCGACCGTAAGATATACGAAGAGATAGCCGGCGGCACCCTGCGGGAGATGGGGTATTCGCTTGACTGACCGGAAGAAGCCCGGATGCCGGTTCTGAGGAACCGCGTGGTCTTCGAGGTGGCGCGTGGGATCAAAGCGTTCCTCGGCTTCGAGGCTGGCCTGACTCGCGGGGAAGTCCCTCCGGCTCCTGACGGGAGAATCGAACGATCCCGGCGGGAAACGGAGCCATCCAGGGATGACCGGGCGGGCAGCCGGGCGAGCGGCCTGGACCCTGGCAAGATAGTCTGGATCTTCGGCACCGGGCGCAGTGGCTCGACGTGGCTGATGAACATGATGGCGGAGATGCCCCATTCCTCATTCTGGAACGAGCCGAAGGTGGGGAACCTCTTCGGGCGGTTCCACGAAGGCGCGCAGGTTGGGGAGCGCAACTCCGCGAACTACATCCTCGGGGAGCCGGCGCGAGAGGGGTGGATACCCTTGATCCGGAACTTCGTCCTCGGCTCAATAAGCCATCGCCGTCCGCGCATCGGCCCGAATAGCTACGTGATCGTCAAGGAGCCAAACGCCTCCGTGGGCGCAACGCTCCTGATGGAAGCACTGCCCGAGAGCCGCATGGTCCTCCTGGTCCGCGACCCCCGAGACGTGGTCGCCTCCGCCCTGGACGCCATGCGCGGGGGGAGCTGGCTCTTCGAGCGCCGGAGCCGCGGAGATGAGAGCCGGGAATCCCTGGCGGACAACGACCCCGACGAGGCCGTGAAGCGCCGCGCCCGCACCTACCGGCGGGACATCGGCCACGCCAAAGAGGCGTTCGACGCCCACGCGGGACGCAAGGCGCTCGTGCGCTACGAAGACCTGCGCCGCGAACCCTTCGAGACGCTGAGGCGGGTCTACGAGAATCTGGAGATCCCCTTCGATGAGGAGGACCTGCGGGCGGCGGTGGAGAAGCACTCGTGGGAGAGCATCGCGGATGAGGAGAAAGGGGAGGGCAAGAAGCTCCGCAAGGCCAGCCCCGGAGGATGGCGCGATGACCTGACCCCGGAGCAGGCGCGGATGATCGAGGAGATCACCGGCCCCCTGCTGCGGGAGTTCTACCCGTGACGAAAGGCGCTCCCGCATGCCCGCGCTGAGGAACCGCGTGGTCCTGGCGGCGCGGGGAATGAAGGCGTTCCTCGGCGTCGAAGTTGGCCTCGCTCGCGGCGAGGCGCTCGAAGACCTCCACCGTCAGGTGGCGGAGAAGGAAAAAGAGATCTCACGCCTCCAGGGAAAGGTCGCCGCTGGCGGTAGCCGGATGCCCGGCGTCCGGGCTGGTGGCGTGGACCCTGAGAAGATCGTCTGGATCTTCGGTGTGGCCCGCGTGGGCTCCACCTGGCTGGCCTCGATGATGGGAGAACCGGCCGGTCACACCGTCTGGAACGAGCCGCGAGTCGGCTCGCTCTTCGGGGACTTCTACTACGGACGGGGGGCGCATCGCGGCGGACGTCACGGCATCCTCGGCGGTTCGGAGGAGGGGCGGTCCCGGACCATCCGCGCCTTCATCCTCGCCGCCGCCGGGGCGAAGTTTGGCAGGAGGATGAACGGCGGATACCTGGTCATCAAGGAGCCCAACGGCTCCAACGGCGCGCCCTTGCTGGTCCGGGCGCTGCCGGAGAGCCGTGTGATCTTCATGGTCCGCGACCCGCGCGACGTGGTCGCCTCCAGTCTCGGGGCGGCGACCGGGGGCGGCTGGTACGCCGAGGCCCGCAAACGGCGCGGAGCCTCCAAAGAGCAGAGTCCGGAAGAGATAGTCGAGACCCGCGCGAAACGCTACGTGGAGTACATCGGCCGTTCCAGGGAAGCCTACGAATCCCACGAAGGCCCGAAGACGCTGGTGCGCTACGAAGACCTGCGGGCCGACACTCCGGGGACCATGAAGCGCCTCTACTCGGACCTGAAGATGTCCGTCGGCGAAGAGGAGATATCTCGGGCCGTCGGAGAGCATTCGTGGGAGAACATTCCGGATGAGGAGAAAGGGTCGGACAGGTTCTACCGCAAGGCCACGCCTGGAGGATGGCGCGAGGACCTGACCCCCGAGCAGGCGCAGACCGTCGAGCGGATCACCGCTCCCCTGCTCGAAGAGTTCTACCCTGGCTGAACCGCCGCCGACGGGGTTCTGTGAGATTATGCTAAAACCGTGGCGGGAGAAGCCTGTCGTGGGGACGAGGTCCCGCGACTTCCTGGCGCAACATCGAAACTGACGGGAGGATGCCGGGCTTGAACGACGGAAAGAATAGCGGGAACGCTCAGAGTTTGAAGGCGTTTCTCGGCTCTCGGGCGCATGGCATCTACAACAGGTTGTCGGGAGGAAGGATCTCCACCCTGGAAGACCAACTCAGCCGCTCGCGCGAGCGGCTGGAGAAAGTCCGCCGGCGGCTGGAGAAGAAGGACCAGAAGATCTCCACTCTTCAAGCGCAGCTCGACCAGGCGTCCGGCGAAGACCGTGCGCCGGTGTTCTTCGTGGTGGGCCTGGGAAAATCCGGCACGGGATGGCTCATGAAGCTCCTCGACACCCACCCGGAAGTGCTGTGCCGGGGAGAAGGCAAGTTCTTCGGGCAGGAGTGGACCGAGAAGACGCTGGAGCGGATAAGAGCGGGCGAAGAGAGGACCGCGAACCGTCCGCCGGGTTCCCTCTACGGCGCGGTGACGGGCTCAGAGGCCCTGCGGTTCTGGATCGAGCGTTCCATCTGGACCAAGAACGACGACCCGGACGAACGCCTGAACCGCCTGGCGGGCCTCGCCACCGAGCACTTCCTCCACGAAAGGCTACACGCGACCGGCAAGCGAATGGCCGGGGACAAGACGCCGCTCCAGAGTCCCGATGTCGTCAGGGAGACGAGCCTCTCCAACCCGGACGCGAAGGTCATCCACATCGTGAGGGACGGGCGGGACCAGGCCGTCTCCATGATGCACCAGCATTGGAAGGGCGCGCAGGACCAGGGCAGCTTCTACCGGCTGAAGCCCGAAGAAGTGGCGAAGCGCGACGAGTTCTACCGGACGCGCAGGGTGCCGCTGGAGGTGGATGGCGAAGGCATCTTCACGGAGGAGCGTCTCGGGTCCTTCGCCGAACGCTGGAAGGAGCGGGTGGGCCAGACCGTGGAGGACGGCTCTGCCCTGTTCAGGGACCGCTACGCCGAGGTGAAGTACGAAGACCTGCTGGAGCGCCCCGTGGAGGAGGCCCGCAGGCTCTTCGGTTTTCTCGGGGCCGATGCCGGCGAAGAAGTCGCGCGCCGGTGCGTCGAGGAGACCAGCTTCGAGGCGCTCTCCGGGAGGGAGCGGGGCGGCGAGGACTACGGCCTGGACTTCAGGAAGCACCGCAAGGGCATCGCGGGTGACTGGAAGAACGTCTTCACCGAGCGGGACAAGGCTGTCTACAAGGAAGTCGCCGGAGAACTCCTGATAGAACTCGGCTACGCGGAGGACAACGACTGGTAACGCCGGACGGTTCGGGCCGCCGCGAGCCTCGCTGTGCAGCGTGGGATCTTTGTGAGAGCATGAAGGGATGAAGGTCTCGGTGGTCATACGGACGTTCGACAGCGAGCGGACGATAGGAGAGGTCCTCGAAGCGGTGTCCTCCCAGCGACTCGCTGACCGCGAGGTCGTGATCGTGGACTCCGGCTCCACGGACGGGACGCCGGAGATCATCAACCGCCACCCGCACGTGTTCGTAGCCTATTCGAAAGAGACGTTCACGTACGGCGGCTCCCTGAACGCCGGTATCTCCGCCGCGAAGGGCGAGTACGTGGTGTGCCTCTCCAGCCACTGCGTGCCGCTTTGGGACGACTGGCTGGACGGGCTCGTCAGGGCGATGGACGCGGACGAAAGCTTGGCCGGAGCCTGGGGGCCGCTGGTCTTCGAGCGCCGGGATGGACTTGCGCCGGATCCAAGCGTCGAGGTCATGGACCTGGAGGGGTTCTACAGGGAACCGAACCGGGGTTTGCAGAACTCAAACAGCGTCATCCGGCGGAGTTTGTGGGAGGAGCGGCCGTTCTCCGAGGAGGTCCCGACGGCAGAGGATCAGGAATGGGCGCATCACTTCCTCTCGCGGGGCTATCGCACGGCCCTGGTCCGGGGCGCGCCCGCGCTGTACCGCATCCCGCACGGTCCCCTCCGCTACGGACGCAAGATGTCCCGTGAGTTCCTGGTCCTGAACGACATGTTCGGCTACGAGTCCAGTGTCACTGCGTTCGACCTCCTTCGGCGGCTGGCGCGTTTGATCGGGGCGGTCGCCCTGGGCCGAAGGTCCCCGTGGACCAGCTTGAAGGTCTTCGCCGGCATGGCCGGAGGCTGGCACGCCGCCCGAACCGCGCGCCGCAAGCGCAAGGAGAACTCTTGATGGAGAAAGTCCGGCGTCTGATGGCCGCCAGGTACAGGGAAGTCTATCTGAGGCTCGAAGACCTCCGGGAGCGGTTCGCCGGACGCTCCGGGAACGAGAGATCCCGCGGTCTCAGGCCGGAGAACCTGGTTTGGATCTTCGGCTCCGGACGCTCTGGCTCTACGTGGCTCAGGTCCATGATGGGTGAGATGGAGCGCCACCGCGTGTGGGAGGAGCCGATGGTCGGCCGGCTCTTCGGCTCTTTCTACAACGACGCCCAGGAGGGCCAGCTCCGCTCCGCCAGCTTCATCATGGGCGAGCCGACGAGACGAGGATGGACCCGCTCCATCCGCAACTTCGTCCTCGATGGCGCCCGCTACGCGCAGCCCAGGCTCGGCCCCGATGACTACCTGGTCGTCAAGGAGCCAAACGGCTCAATGGGCGCGCCGCTCCTCATGGAGGCGTTGCCCGAGAGCCGCATGGTGTTGTTGATCCGGGACCCCCGCGACGTGGTGTCCTCGGTCCTCGACGGCGCGCGGCGCGGTAGCTGGCTCTACGAGTGGGGCGAGAAGGGCGGCTGGAAGGAGAACGCCCTCGCCGACGAGGACCCTGACGGCTTCGTGAAGCGCCGGGCCCGCACATATCTCCACCACGCCGGCGCCGCGAAGCGGGCCTTCGACGCCCACCGTGGCCCGAAGACGCTGGTTCGCTACGAAGACCTCCGCGCCGACACTCCGGGGACCATGAAGCGCGCCTACTCCGAGCTGGGGATAAAGGTGGATGAGGACGAATTGGTCCGGGCGGTCGAGAAGCACTCGTGGGAGAACATCCCCAGGGAGAAGAAAGGCGAGGGCAAGTTCTATCGCCGGGGCGCTTCGGGCGGCTGGCGCGAGGATCTGAGTCCGGATCAGGCACAGACC
>Ga0136615_10000999_pt1 | contig 13314 bp, 14 predicted proteins | sample AntDrymUQ2882206_2_FD_106647 | JGI IMG/M metagenome (GOLD analysis project Ga0136615, IMG submission 106647) | Polar desert sand microbial communities from Dry Valleys, Antarctica - metaG UQ288 (22.06) | ecosystem: Environmental > Terrestrial > Soil > Desert | place: Antarctica: Dry Valley...
CAGCGGGACGCCACGTTGACGACGAGAGCAACCTGTCCGCGGGTGAGCTCCCCCAGCGTCGCGGCCGAGCCGTCGAGGCGGCCGAGAGGGGTGTCGAGCAGTGTCATCCCGGCTAGCCTCTCATGCCTGCCGCTGTCCTCTCGATGGCAGATCCTGCTCAGTTACACGTCGCTAGGACTCTGGCTCTGCCGGTTGGCACGGCGGGCCGCTGCCCGACGTCGCTTCTCCTCGGCGTCGAGGCGCTTTGCCTCTTCGGGTGTCGGCGCCGTACCGCCGTATCTTCGCGGCACCCACCAGGCGCCCTCCTCGTGGTCGGGGTAGTCGCGGATCGTCTGGTCCAGCAGCTGGCTCATCCGCTCGCGCAGCCTGGCTGTCTCGGCGACGGCGTTGCCTCCGGCCACGTTGATGGGCTCGCCGACCGTCATCGCCAACGTCTTTCCCCGCGAGAAGTCGCGGGGGTGGTCCTTGGTGTACATCCGCTGGGTGCCCCACAGGACGAGCGGCACGATAGGTACGCGGGCCGCCTGTGCAAGCCGGACGGTGCCGGTCTTGAAGTCCTTGAGCTCGAAGCTGCGGCTGATCGTCGCCTCGGGGAAGACGCCCACGACCTCGCCGGCGTCCAGGTAGTCGAGCGCCGTCTGGAAGGACTGTGTGCCCTCGGCCCTGTCCACCTCGATGTGGTGCAGCGATCGCATCAGCGGTCCCGTCAGCCGGTGGTCGAACAGCTCACGCTTGGCCATGAACCGCACCAGCCGCCTTGACCGTTGGGTCGCGAAGCCGCCGAAGATGAAGTCGACGTAGCTGATGTGGTTGACCGCCAGGACCGCTCCACCCGTGGTCGGCACACGCTCGTCGCCGCTGATCCGAAACGTCAGGTTCAGCGCCCGGAAGGCGGCCTTGGCCGTGAGGATGATCGGCGGATAGGTGATGTCACGCACGGCCACACCGTAACCTAGTGGTCCGTGGGGACGGAGCGTGTTGACCGCGGACCGGCACGAGCTGGTTGCGCCGTCATCGGTGAGGCGCTGCTCGACCTGGTGCAGCCCGAGCCCGGCCGTCCGTACGTCGCTCACCCCGGAGGCGGCCCGCTCAACATCGCCGTGGGACTCCAACGCCTCGGCCACGGGACCCACCTGCTGGCGAGGCTGTCGACCGGCCCGCTCGGTGAGACGCTACGCCGGTATGCCGAGGCGAGCGGCCTCGACGTGTCAGCCTGTGTCCGCACCGACGAGCAGGCGACGCTGGCCTTCGCCACCGTGGATGACGAGCAACAGGCGTCATACGACTTCTATGTCCAAGGCACCGCCGACTGGGGATGGACCGACGACGAGCTGAGCCGGCTGCCGGCCGTCGCGCAGGTGCTGCACACCGGGTCCCTTGCCACGGTGCTCGCACCAGGGGCAGCTGCCCTGGCGCGGCTCTTCGCGCGCCTGCACGGCGAGGGACAGCGGCTGTTGAGCTTCGACCCGAACGTGCGACCAGCACTGGCCGGTGATCGCGCTGCTGCAGTGGATCAGGTGGAAGCGTTCGTCGCGTCCGCACACGTCGTCAAGGCGAGCGACGAGGATCTGTCGTGGCTCTACCCCGAAAACGATCTCGACGAGCTGCTCGACCACTGGGTGACTCTGGGGCCGTCGCTTGTCGTCATCACCTCCGGCGCGGACGGCTGCCAGGCGGTCACCGCCAGCGGCGACAGGATCGTGGTGGCTGGCGAGCCGGTGGCCGTCGTGGACACGATCGGCGCCGGTGACGCGTTCGAGGCTGGCCTGTTGTCGGGACTTGTCGATGCCGGCCTCGCCACCCCGTCGGCGCTCTCGACGATCAGCCCCGAGGTGGCCGTGGCCGTCCTTCGACGCGCGACCCTCGTGGCGGCTTTGACCTGTCAGCGACCGGGTGCCGACCCACCATCTCGCGGTGAGTACGCCGCTGTTGCCGGCAGCGGCTCCAGCCCCGACCCCTGGCTCGCCGCCCGGTCACGGTAACGAGCGCGAAACATTTCGCCGGGAGGATGCCACTCGTGAGTCATCTGCTGCGAATCGCGCTACCCGACGTGCCGGGGTCGCTCGGCACGGTCGCGGCAGCCATCGGTGTCGCGGGTGGCAACATCCTCGCGGTCGAGGTCCTCGAGCAGCACGCCGGGCAGGCGGTTGACGACGTGTTCGTGGAGTTCCTGCCCGGAGTCATGCCAGACATGGTCGTCTCCGCAGTCCACCGCCTCGCCGGGGTAAGGGTTGTCTGGGTCTCCCGCTATCCCGCAGCCGGCTCCCTGCAGCTCGACCTCGAGGCCGTCGAGGAGATCACGGAGGACCCGGCGACGGCTCTCGCAACGCTCGCTCGCCTGGTGCCGCGGGCGTTCCGCGCCGACTGGGCCATGGTCGTCGTACGCCGTGAGGACGCGCTCGTCATGGTCGAAGGCTCGAGGGGAGCACCGGCTGTGCCGCCAGAGGCACTGGCGTGGGTGCCGATGAGCCGAGCAGACCGGCTCCCGACCGGCGCTGACTGGGACGGCTGGGCCTCGACGGTCGCGGCCGGAGCCCCGGTCGGGTCACCGGAGACGCTCGTCGTGTTCGGCCGTCACGGCGGCCCCGACGTCCTGGCCTCGGAGGTCGCGCGACTCGGCCACCTTGCCGCTCTGACGGCATCGATCAGGCCGCGTCAGACTGCAGGGGGAGATTGAGAGTCGAAGACGGTCTCCAGCGACACCTCGAGGAAGGGCGACTCGCACGGCGGCCCCTGCGAGACGAGCATCAGCCGCTCGTCGAGGTCCATCACGACCGAGCTGCACGTGAGTGACCGCAGCTCGACCTCGTCGTCCTCGTTGACGTGTCGGCAGAGCGCGTACGGGAAACCGAGATGGTCCCGGAGGGCGTCGGCCACGTCGTCCACACTCACCTTGAGCTCGGCTGCACGGTCGGCCAGGAGCCGCCGAAGCCGGTAGTCCCGGAAGAGCGACGACCCGCCCACGTCGTAGATGGCGTCGGTGACGCCGATGTCGGAGACGAAATGGTTGGCGTGGGTGAGGAGACCGTCGGTGGGCAGGACCCGTCCGGTGGCCCCCGGCGCCACCTCGAGATCGACGGCCACGCCACCCGCAGCCGCGATGACCAGGTTGATCGACGCGCTGCGCGGCAGCGCGGTGACCTTGAGGGATGTGGAGATCCCGTCGGGTTGGTCGAGCACGGCGCGGATCAGCACGTGGTACGGAACTCCGCCGGGGAGGCCGTCCCGGTCGCAGTGGAGCAGGTTGACGCAGACACCGACGCCCGCCGAGTTGAGACCCGTCTTCGCCAACATGCCCGCCTCGGCGAGACACACGATCTCGTGGCCCCGCTCGTCTCGGGTCGCCAGCACCAGGGAGTAGGGAAGCTGGGAGGGATACCAGTCCCAGTTCTGCGCCAGCAGGGTGTGTCCCGCCGCCGTGTGCTCCGGCATCACAGCGACCCCGGTGCACTCGGGCAGCTGCGGACCCGCCGGCAGCATCAGCTCGGTGCGAGCGTTGAGCGCGTAGATGTCGCCCACCGCGACGCCGCTGGCCTCGGCGACGGCGTCCAGCGTCGCGGCGATCCGGGGCGTGTGGTCGTGGGTGGTCGACCTGAACGCCTCCCCGAGCCGGCACGCCTGCGCCGCGTGGAGACCGACCGCGGCGAACTTCGTTCGGTAGTCCTCGACGTTCGCTTGGATGAGAGCCCGCGCCTGCTCGCCGTACGCTGAACCGATCTCAGTGGGGCTGCCCTGCGCGACGATCACTGGAAGGGGTGACATGGCGCAAGCCTAACCAGCCCTCGAGCATCGGCCGACGACGACAGCGCAGATCTCACCGCGGTGGGTGGAAGTGGCAGCCTCGTCGTGGGCACTAGGGTTTCACCCTGGGACGGATCATCGAGGCAGGGAAGGGCTCGCCATGGCCACCGACAGCTCGGCCACCACGGGTGCGGCGACGTCGAGCGCACTGACCGTCGAGCGCAACGGCATCAACGTGATCTCGGAGGGAGAGCGAAAGGGCCGACCACGCGACCTCTTCTGGCCCTGGTGCGCCGCCAACATCTCGGTCTTCGGCATCTCCTACGGCTCGTTCGTCCTCGGTTTCGGGATCAACGGTTGGCAGGCAGTGGTCGCCGGCATCGTCGGCATTGTGGTGTCGTTTCTCCTCGTTGGCCTGGTGTCGTTGGCGGGCAGACGCGGATCCGCCCCGACCATGGCGCTGTCGCGGGCGGCGTTCGGCGTCCGGGGCAACTCGGTGCCCAGCCTCGTGTCATACCTGATCCTGGTCGGATACGAGACGGCGCTCGTCGCGCTGGCGACCTTCGCGACAGCGACCGTGTTCGGCCGCCTGGGATGGAGCGACGGCGACGTCACGAAGATCCTTGCCTTCATCGTCGTCGCGTTGATCATCGTCGCTGGCGGCGTGCTCGGCTTCGACACGGTGATGCGGCTGCAGAGATGGCTGACGATCCTCATGCTGGTCGTGACGGTCGGCTACATCGCCCTGACCGTCGACGAGGTCACCTGGTCGGCTGTCGGCGACCTGCCGGCTGGAGAGGGCAAGGCGGTGTTCGGCGCCTTCGTCGTCGTGGTCTCGGGCTTCGGGATCAGCTGGGTCAACGCCGCGGCCGACTACTCCCGCTACCTGCCACGAGGCGCCTCCAGCAAGGGCATCGTCGGCTGGACGACGTTCGGGGGCAGCCTGCCGCTGGTCATCCTCATCACGTACGGCGTCCTGCTCGCGGGCTCAGACCCCGACCTCTCGTCCGCTCTGGCGGTAGACCCGATCGGCGCCCTCACTACGACCCTGCCCGACTGGTTCCTGGTGCCGTTCGCAGTCGTGGCAGTGGCCGGGTTGGTGTCGGGGGCACTGCTCGACATCTACTCGTCGGGGCTGACGCTGCTGACGCTCGGACTGCCCGCTCCTCGCTGGGTCGCCGCGGCCATCGACGGGGTGATCATGATCCTCGGCACGATCTACATCGTCTGGTTCGCGGGCGACTTCCTCACTCCGTTCTTCGCCTTCCTCGTCACCCTGGCCGTGCCGATCGCCGCGTGGTGCGGGGTCTTCCTCGCGGACCTGCTGCTGCGCCGCCGCGACTACGACTCCGTCGACCTCTTCGACTCGCGCGGACGGTACGGGTCGGTCAACCTGGCGGGTCTCGGGTCGATGCTGGTAGCCACGCTCGTCGGATGGGGACTCGTCGTGAGCACAGCCGCCGACGGCTACCCGCCGGAGGCGGCAGGCTTCGGCTGGCAGGGCTACCTGCTGGAGCCGCTCGGCCTCGGCCCCAAGCTCGACGGTCCGTGGACCTATGCCAACCTGGGCGTCATGGTGGCCCTCGTGCTGCCGTTCCTCGCGTACCTGCTGCTGGGCTACAACGAGATCCGGCGACAGGAGGCGCTCGAGCCTTCCACCCAGACCGAGGGGTGAGCATCGTCGACCTCTGGGGATCGGACAAGGCGCTGGTGCCTGCCGTCGAGGCCCGCTCGGTCTGCTGCTCGACAGCGCAGGTCTGTATCGCAAACACCCGGTCTGCATCGCAGGTTTGCGATGTAGACCAGCCACCTGGCCTGTTTACATCGCAGATCGACGGGGCGGCGGCGGCGGTAGGGTCGGCCGCATGACGGGATCCGACGTGTCCGAGATCTTCGACCCGCAGGCTTGGCGGGAGGTCGACGGGTTCGACGACCTCACCGATGTCACGTATCACCGGGCGGTCCACCAGGGGACCGTGCGGATCGCGTTCGACCGACCGGAGGTCCGCAACGCCTTCCGGCCGCACACCGTCGACGAGCTCTACCGCTGCCTCGACCATGCCCGGATGTCGCCTGACGTCGGATGCGTCCTACTGACGGGGAACGGGCCTTCGCCCCACGACGGCGGGTGGGCCTTCTGCTCCGGCGGTGACCAGCGGATCCGCGGACGATCGGGCTACCAGTACGCCCACGGGGACACCGCCGACTCGGTCGACGCCACCAGACTGGGTCGGCTGCACATCTTGGAGTGCCAGCGGCTGATCCGCTTCATGCCCAAGGTCGTCATCTGCGTCGTGCCGGGTTGGGCTGTCGGCGGCGGCCATAGCCTGCACGTCGTCTGCGACCTCACGCTGGCGTCGGAGGAGCACGCCCGCTTCAAGCAGACCGACGCCGACGTGGCGTCGTTCGACGGTGGCTTCGGGTCGGCGTACCTGGCCCGGCAGGTCGGCCAGAAGTTCGCCCGGGAGGTCTTCTTCCTCGGCGATGGGTACGACGCCGACGCAGCCCATCGGATGGGCATGGTCAACGCGGTCGTGCCGCATACCGAGCTCGAGCAGACGGCGCTCGAATGGGCCGCGAAGGTCAACGCCAAGTCGCCAACCGCTCAGCGGCTGCTGAAGTACGCGTTCAACCTCGTTGACGACGGGCTCGTCGGCCAGCAGTTGTTTGCCGGCGAGGCCACCCGCCTCGCCTACGGCACGGATGAGGCCGCCGAGGGACGCGACGCCTTCCTCGAGAAGCGCGCCCCCGACTGGGCACCGTACCCGTACTTCTACTGAGGGTCGGTCCACCTGGTCGGCATTACGGCGGGTGGTCGGGCTTGGGGTTGCGCGTCTTCCGACGTGTGTCGGCATACGGCGGGTGGTCGGGCTTGGGGTTGTGCGTCTTCCGACGTGTGTCGGCATACGGCGGGTGGTCGCCGGACCATGAGTGGTTGCTGCGGGCAGGTCCTTCTTGCTCTCCGCCGTCGTGTCAGGCGGTGCTTCGTTGTGAGACACCCGACCCTGGTGGTGTCGCTGCGCCACCGCGTGCTCTAGGTTCGGCACGTGTTGGTCGCAGTCATCAAGGAGAGCCTCGCGGGTGAGGCACGGGTCGCTCTGGTGCCCGAGTCCGTCGACAAGCTGACCACCCTGGGGTATGACGTCGCGGTCCAGCCAGGGGCGGGCCTTTCAGCGCAGTACGCCGACGAGGAGTACGAGGCCGCGGGAGCAGTCCTCGACGCGGCTGCACTCGACAGCGCCGACGTCGTCTTGTCGGTCCAACCACCCACCAGCCAGCAGTTGCGCGCCCTGAGGCAAGGCGCCGCGACGTTCTCCTTCCTCCCGACCTCGCAGTCACTCGATGTGGTGGCCGAGCTGCGCGACCTCGGTGTCACCGCCTTCGCGATGGAGCTCGTCCCCCGGATCTCGCGCGCTCAGTCGATGGACGCGCTGAGCTCACAGGCGCTTGTCGCCGGCTACCGGTGTGCCATCGTCGCTGCGCAGCGACTCCGGCGCTTCTTCCCCCTCAACATGACGGCGGCCGGCACGGTGCCACCGGCCGAGGTGGTCGTCCTCGGGGCCGGCGTCGCCGGGTTGCAGGCGATCGCCACCGCAAAGCGACTCGGCGCCGTGGTCAAGGCGTATGACGTCAGGTCCGCCGCGGCCGAGGAGATCCGCTCGGTGGGCGCCGTCGCCATCGAGCTCGACCTCGACACCCTCGAGGGCGCGGGTGGCTACGCCCGTGAGATGACGACGGACCGAGCAGAGCGGCAGCGAGATCTGTTGGCGCCGTACATCGCCGCCGCGGACGCCCTCATCACCACGGCCGCTGTGCCCGGTCGCCCGGCGCCGAAGCTCGTCACCGCAGCGATGGTGGAGGCGATGAAGGCGGGTTCGGTGGTCGTCGACCTGTCGGCCGAGTCCGGCGGCAACGTGGAGGGCTCGGTGCCGGGGAGCGTGGTCCAGCTGGGCGGAGCGCAGATCTGGGGTGCCTCGAACGTGCCGAGCCAGATGCCCGGCCCCGCGAGCAAGCTGTACGCCCAGAACCTCGTCAACATCGTGACGCTGATGACCGGGGACGAGGGTTTCGCTCCCGACTTCGACGACGAGATCGTCGCGGGTACGTGCGTGACGCACGCGGGTGAGGTCACGCATCGACCCACCGCCGAAGCCCTGGAGGAGCGCGAATGAGCGAAGCTGACCTGATCTGGCTGACGATCTTCGTGCTGAGCGTCTTCGTCGGCATCGAGGTCATCTCCAAGGTCTCCTCGACACTGCACACACCCTTGATGTCAGGCGCCAACGCGATCCACGGCATCATCTTGGTCGGCGCCGTCATCGTGACAGGGCTCGCAGACTCGACCGGCGCTCTCGTCGTCGGACTTGTCGCGATATTCCTCGCCACGGTCAACATGGTCGGCGGATTCGTCGTCACCGACCGGATGCTGCAGATGTTCACCGCCCGCAAGAAGGAGCCGCGAGCATGAGCGAGACGACGGCACAGCTGTTCTACCTCGTCGCAGCCGTCTGCTTCATCCTTGCCCTCAGGGGGCTCTCGTCGCCGAAGACAGCTCGGAACGGCAACCTCATCGGCGCGGCCGGCGCGATCCTCGCGACCGTGACGGTGTTCCTGTACGGCGATCTGGACCACGAGCTGCTGATGCTGGGGGCAATCGCCGTCGGGTCCCTGTTCGGTGTGGTGGCCGCGCAGCGGGTCCAGATGACCCAGATGCCGCAGCTCGTGGCGCTCTTCAACGGAGTCGGTGGCGGTGCGGCGGCACTCGTCGCGCTGCTCGAGCTCGACGGCATCGTCGCCGTCGGGACCCGGGACGACGTACCGACCGTCACGTTGGTGGCCACGGCATTCACCGTCATCGTGGGAGCGGTCAGCCTCTCGGGGTCGTTGGTGACATTCGCCAAGCTGCAGGGTCTGATCACCTCGCGGCCGATAATGTTTCCCGGCCTTCCCGTCCTGTTCGGCGGCGGACTGTTGACCGCTGTCGCCGTGTCGGTGTTCCTCGTCGTCGAGCCGCGGATGTGGCTCGGTGTCGCCCTCGCTGTGGTCGGCCTTGCCGTCGGACTGATGCTGGTGCTGCCGGTCGGCGGTGCCGACGTACCGATCGTGATCTCGTTGCTCAACGCGTTCACCGGGCTGGCCGTCGCGGCCGGCGGATACATCCTCGGCAACACTCTGCTGCTGATCGCCGGCACGCTCGTCGGAGCAGCGGGGACGCTTCTGACGAAGCTGATGGCGAGCGCGATGGGGCGATCGCTGTTCAACATCCTGTTCGGCGCGCTCAAGGGCGGCTCGACCCTGGGTGGCGGTGAGGCGTCCGACCGCCCGGTGCGGTCGGCTGGTCCCGCGGACGTCGCGATCCTGCTGGCGTATGCCGACCGGGTCATCGTCGTGCCGGGCTACGGCCTCGCGGTGGCGCAGGCGCAGCACACCCTGCGCGAGCTCGTCGATGTGATGACAGCCAAGGGCATCAAGGTCGACTACGCGATCCACCCGGTCGCGGGTCGGATGCCCGGCCACATGAACGTGCTGCTCGCCGAGGCGCAGGTGCCGTACGAGCAGCTCAAGGAGATGGGCGACATCAACGGGGAGTTCAAGCAGACCGACGTGGTGTTGGTCGTGGGGGCGAACGACGTCGTCAACCCGGCCGCCAAGACGACGCCGGGGGCCCCGATCTACGGGATGCCGATCCTGGCGGCCGACGAGGCGAAGCAGGTCGTGTTCATGAAGCGCTCGATGCGTCCCGGCTTCGCCGGCATCGAGAACGAGCTGCTCTTCGACCCCAAGACAACGCTGCTCTTCGGCGACGCGAAGGACACGATGAGCAAGCTGCTCTCCGCCGTCAAGTCCCTCTGAGGGTCCCATCCCTCGGCCATCCCTCGGCATCGCCCCTCGGGGGTTTGCGATGTCAACAGTCCAGTTGGCGTGTCTACATCGCAAACCTGCGATGCAGACCGATGGTTTGCGATGTTTACATCGCAAACCGCTTCTCACCGAAGTAAGGCCGCCTGGCCGACAAGGCAGCTGCCTGCCGACAAGGCAGAGTCTGGACGGCGGCCGCGATCAGCCGGCCAGGCCGTACAGCCTGTCACCGGCATCGCCGAGGCCCGGGACGATATAACCCTTGTCGTTGAGCCTCTCGTCCATTGCCGCCGTCACGACAGAGACCGGGATCTCGAGTCCCGAAAGGTCCCGCTCCAGTCGTGAGCACCCCTCGGGCGCCGCGAGCAGGCAGATCGCCGTGATGTGGTCAGCACCCCGCCCGACGAGGAAGCTGATGGCCGCAGCGAGGGTCCCACCAGTGGCGAGCATGGGGTCGAGCAGGTAGCACTGGCGGCCCGACAGGTCGTCGGGAAGGCGCTCGGCGTACGTCGAAGCCAGCAGGGTGTCCTCGTCGCGGATCATCCCCAGAAAACCCACCTCGGCCGTCGGCAACAGCCGCACCATGCCTTCCAGCATGCCGAGGCCGGCGCGCAGGATGGGTACGACGAGTGGCTTCGGGGCGGCGAGCTTGACACCGGTCGCGGCTGCGACGGGCGTCATGATCTGGACCTTCTCCGTCCGGACCTCCCGGGTGGCCTCGTAAGCCAGCAGTGTCACCAGCTCCTCCACCAGCCTGCGGAAGGTCGGCGAGTCAGTTCGCTCGTCGCGCAGCGCGGTGAGCTTGTGGGCGACGAGAGGGTGATCGATGACATGGGTCTGCATGGTGGACAACCTAGTGCCCTGATCCCGTCCCCGGCACGGGGGACGGGATCGTCAACGGGGTCGTCAAGGCGGGAGTGATCTGCGACGATCTAGCCATGAGCTCCATTGATGATGCGGCTGCCGCGGGGATCGACTTCGCCGTGGCTGCCTCGCGCGAGGACGGTGTCTGGACGCTCTCGACGTTGCCGCCCCGCGCAGCCACCGACCTGACCGCTCTGGTGCGGGTGCTGGCGCAGCTGCCGTCGGAGGTCGGCACGATCGGGATGGTCAGCGTCGAGGAGGAGTTCTTCCTCCTCGCCCGGGTCGCGGGAGCGGGCCAGGTCCGGCTGCTCCTGTCGGATGTCGGTGCCGCGACCGAGTCACCGCTGGCACGCGCCGTCGTCGACCGGCTCGAGCTGCCGCCTCCCGACGACGACGACGACCAGATCCAGCCCGCCGGCGATCTGGGCATCCTCGCCGACCTCGGCCTCGCTGCCATGGAGCTGGGCGCCATCTGCGACGACGTCGACCTCTACCCCGACGAGCTGCTCGGTGACATCGCGAGTCGGCTCGGTTTCGGTCGGGCCTTCGACGAGATGCTCGACACCGTTCTCGCCTAGCCCATGCCAGGCCCTCCGCGGTCCTCCGCGGTCCGAGGCGCGTGGGAGCCCGCGATGCGCCGCGCCCTCGCCGTCGCCTCCGGTGGTGCAGTCGGCCTGGCAACCTCCGACGACGTACCCGTGGGAGCGATCGTGCTGGGCCCCGACGGCGGTCTGCTCGCCTCCGCGGCCAACGAGCGCGAGGCAAGGCACGATCCCACAGCTCACGCCGAGGTCGTCGCGATCCGCGCAGCGGGGGAACGGCTCAGCAGCTGGCGCCTCGACGGCTGCACCCTCGTCGTGACGCTCGAGCCGTGCACGATGTGCGCCGGGGCGATCGTGCTGTCGAGACTCGAGCGGGTGGTGTTCGGAGCGTATGACGCCAAGGCGGGAGCGGCCGGGTCGCTGTGGGACCTGGTGCGCGACCGACGCCTTAACCACCGACCCGAGGTGGTGGCCGGGGTCCTCGCCGACGATGCCAGCAGCCTGTTGCGGGAGTTCTTCGACCGCAGGCGATGACCCCTGCCGGGATTCGGGGCCCGCCGAGGTCTCCGGTACCCTAGCGCGCGGTGGCGTGTCCGAGTGGCCTAAGGAGCACGCCTCGAAAGCGTGTGTGGGTGCAAGCCCACCGTGGGTTCAAATCCCACCGCCACCGCCATCCGCCGTTGCGGGAGGAAGCATTGCGGACCATGAGCGAGCGTGGTGTCCGGCGCCCCAGCTCATCCATGTCCATAGGATCGTAGAAAGGGACCGTCAGGGCAGCCGTGCCGACGACACGCGAGGAGTCACGATGACCGAGCCTGCTGACGGACTCCCGCGCTTCCACCTGGCGATGCCGGTCGACGACCTCCACGCAGCAAGGGTCTTCTATGGGGAGCTGATCGGTTGCGAGCAGGGTCGCAGCTCGGACTCCTGGATCGACTGGAACCTGCGCGGCCACCAGTTCGTCACGCACCTGGCGCCGGACCGGCAGCAGGCGATGCACAACCCGGTCGACGGGCACGACGTGCCCGTTCCGCATTTCGGCCTGATCCTCTCGGTCGCGAAGTTCCACGAGCTCGCGGGCCGCCTGAGAGCGGCCGGGGCCACCTTCGTGATCGAGCCTTACCGGCGCTTCGAGGGTGAGCCGGGTGAGCAGTGGACGATGTTCCTGCATGACCCTGCGGGCAATGCCTTGGAGTTCAAAGCTTTCGCCGACGACGCGCAGGTCTTCGCGGTCTAAGCTAAGCGCTGTAGCCCGGGCAACGATCCGGAGACCAAATTGCGGCTGTCGACTTGCTACACAACGGCGTCTGGCCCTGCAGGCACCGCAGGCAGGCAGGCGACCTGCTCGGTCTCGGCAATGGTCAGTTCGTACCCCAGGCAACAGAGAATCCGTTGAGCGGTGTCGAGTGATGGCGAGATGCTGCCGGACTCATAGGCGTGGATCGCCGACCGCGACGTGTGCGCTCGTCGGGCGACTTCGGCAATCGACATGCCCACCCGCTGTCTGGCCGTGCGCATCTGGACACCTAGTGGTGCGGACATGATCCCCTCGGGTTCTTGCAACGGCTACCCGACCGCGTCAGGGCCCCGCACCTCGGGAACATCTCCTCCACCAAGAACCGAACCTTCGGCAGCAGATTCGCTCTTGACCCCATGACCTGCTCGGTGACGGCGAGGACCGCCCCGGCAGTCGTCAAGCCACAGATGGTGGCGAGCGCCCGGATGTCGTCAGCATCGCGGTCAACACGGGCTGCCGCCACCTTGAGGGCCAGCAGATAATGGGGGGAAGGAACGCTCACCGAGATACCTCGGCTCTGGAAACATTCGCGGGCGTTCGGATCTTTGCCCGGTAACAGCCCTTTGACTGCGTCGTTCAACCAGTCTGCAGGAAGATTGTGACGAGCCGCCAGGCGTTTCGCCGCTTCGTAGACCGCCATCTTCGGCTCGAAGACGGCATCGATGTCGCGGGTGGCGCGCCGAGTGTTGTACGCAAGGGCCATCGCGGCACCGCCGACGATGAACATCTCTGCCCGCAAATCCTTGTCTGCGAGGTCGTCGCCAAGCTCGCCCAGCAGCGCGACGATGTCCTCGTGGCTGAACGTGACGTCACTCCTCACACGGACTCGAGTGAATCGGCTTCGATCAGCAGACCTCGAACCGAGAACGACAACGGGGTGTGCACCAAGGCGTTCGGCATCAGAACATCCGGACCGGGGTACCACAATGTCTCGGTACGGCGCTGGGGTTCTGTCGTCCATCGGGGGACCGCTTCGCCGCGGCTGAAGCACACATGAGCGGCGGCGGCCGC
>Ga0136615_10001000_pt1 | contig 13313 bp, 10 predicted proteins | sample AntDrymUQ2882206_2_FD_106647 | JGI IMG/M metagenome (GOLD analysis project Ga0136615, IMG submission 106647) | Polar desert sand microbial communities from Dry Valleys, Antarctica - metaG UQ288 (22.06) | ecosystem: Environmental > Terrestrial > Soil > Desert | place: Antarctica: Dry Valley...
GGCGTGCGCACCACCCCCGAGGCGACCGACTTGCAGCGCCTGCTGGCGCGGATGCGTGGTGCGGGGGTCACGGCGACGGCGATGGAGGTGTCCAGCCACGGTCTGGCGTTGGGCCGAGTCGCCGGCACGCAATTCGCGGTGGCCTTGTTCACCAACCTCAGCCAGGACCACCTGGACTTCCATGCTGACCTCGAGGACTACTTCCAGGCGAAGGCGCGCCTGTTCACCTCCGCCTACACCCCGACCGCGGTGATCAACGTCGACGACCCGTACGGGCGGCGGCTGGCGCAAACGAGCGACGCGGAACTGGTGGCGGTGAGCCCGTCCGGCGCGGCGGGCGGGGACGCAGCGACAGCCACGCCAGCCGACGTGACCGCCACGGACGTGCAAGCCACCGGGGACGGCTGCCGCTTTGTGGCGCACCTGCGCAGCGGGTCCGTCGTGGTGCGCACGCCGCTGGTAGGCGACTTCAACGTGGCCAACGCGCTATGCGCGATGGCCGCCGCCGAGGTCGTCGGGGTCGACCTGGCCACGGCCGCTGCGGGGATCGCCGCCTGCGACGGGGTTCCCGGGCGTATGGAGCCCGTCGACGCCGGTCAGCCGTTCACCGTGCTGGTGGACTACGCCCACACACCGGATTCCCTGGAGCGGGTGCTGGTCGCTGCCCGCGGGATCATCCAGGGCCGGACGGATCGCAACGTCGTGGTGGTGGTCGGCTGCGGCGGCGAGCGCGACACCGGCAAGCGGCCTCTGATGGGCAGGGTCGCCGCGCGCCTTGCCGATCTGGCGATACTCACCAGCGACAACCCGCGCGGCGAGGACCCGTCGAAGATCCTCGCTGCGGTTGCGGGCGGTGCCGCTGTCGTCCATGGCGCGCACTGGCAGGTGGTCATCGACCGCCGCGACGCCATCGCCACCGCGTTGAACGCCGCCGGCCCCGGCGACGTCGTGATCATCGCTGGCAAAGGCCACGAGACCTACCAGGAGCTGGGGGACCGCACGGTGGACTTCGACGACCATCTGGTCGCGCGGGCGCTGCTCACCGCCACGAAGGCTCCGGGAGAGTCCCGATGATGCGCCTGACCCTGACAGACCTGGCCGAGGTGGTCGGCGGTGTCCTGCTCGACCCCGCCGACGGTCGCCGGGCCGTGGACCACGTCACGATCGACTCGCGAACGGTCCGGGCCAACTCGTTGTTCGTCGCGCTGCCCGGAGCCCACAGCGACGGCCACGACCACATCGCCGCCGCTGCGGCTGCGGGCGCCGGCGGCTACCTGTGCCGGGTCGGCTACCACGCAGGACCCAGGGGTGGGGTGGCCGTAGACGACCCAGCGGACGCACTGCGGGGTCTTGGCGCCTGGGTGCGCGCCACGGTCGACCCCACCGTCGTCGCCGTCACCGGCTCCAGCGGCAAGACCACGACCAAGGACCTGATCGCCGCTGCCGTCGGCGCTGGCCGCCGGGTCGTTGCCAACCCCGGCTCCTACAACAACGAGCTCGGCGTGCCCCTCACGTGTTGCCTGCTGGAGCCCGGCGCGCAGGTGCTGGTCGCCGAGCTCGGCGCGCGGGGGCTCGGCCATATCAGCCAGATGGCGCAGATCGTGCGCCCCGACATCGGCGTGGTCACCAATATCGGGGTGGCACACCTGGAGATGTTTGGCGACGTCGACACCGTCGCCCAGGCCAAGTCCGAGCTGGTGGCGGCGCTGCCGACCGACGGCGTGGCCGTGCTCAACGCCGACGACGCTCGCGTGGCCGCGATGGCGGGGCTGGCCGCCTGCCGGATACTGACCTTCGGCACGGGCCCGGACGCCGATCTGCGCGCGGTCGACGTGCGGTTGGACAGCGCCGCCCGCCCGACGTTCCGCGTGGGGGACGTGCAGGTCCGCCTGCCCCTGCCAGGCGCCCACAACGTCGGCAACGCCTTGGCCGCGATGGCGGCCGCGGACGCGTGCGGCGTCGACCTGGCGGCCGCGGCGCTGGCCCTGTCGGACGCCAGCGTGTCGCCCTGGCGCATGGAGCTGTCCACCACCGCCGGGGGCGTCACGGTGCTCAACGACGCCTACAACGCCAACCCGGCCTCGATGGCCGCTGCACTGGAGACCCTGGCCGCTATGACCGCGCCCGGTCGGCGCTTCGGTGTGCTGGGTCAGATGGCCGAGCTTGGCGCTGACGCTGGTGCGGCGCACCGCGAGATCGGCCGCCGTGCTGCCGCACTGGGCCTTGACGGTCTGGTGGTGGTGGGCGAGCTTGCCGCCGCCGTCGCCGAGGGTGCCCGGCAGGCCGGCCTGCCCGCCGAGGCCGTGGCTGTGGTCGCCGACGCCGACGAGGCGATCGTCACGGTCGTGGGCTGGTTGACCGCCGGCGACGCGGTACTCGTCAAAGCCAGCCGCTCGGTGGGTCTTGAGCGCGTCGCCGCCGCGCTGCACACCCCGGCGTCGACGCCGCGCGTGGCGGGGCAGGCCACGTGACCGACATCTTCGGGATGCGCAGCGTCCTCCTCGCCGCCGGCGTCGCCCTGATCGCCTCGTTGGTGGGTACACCGCTGGTCATTCGCTTCTTCCGCCGCCGCGGCTACGGCCAGCTGATCCGCGACGACGGGCCGCAGGCTCACATGTCCAAGCGCGGGACCCCCACAATGGGCGGCACGGCGATCATCCTGTCGGCGATCCTCGGGTATGTCGTGGCCACGCTGACCGGCTGGTGGTCGGCCCGCGGCACCGTCAGCTTCTTCGACGCATGGTCTTCCGGCGGCCTGCTCGCCGTCGGGGTCTTCGCGGGGATGGGGGCGGTCGGCTTCCTCGACGACTACATCAAAATCCGCCGCAACCGCAGCCTCGGGCTGACCAAGACGGCCAAGTTCACCGGTCAGGCGCTGGTGGCTGGCATCTTCGCCGTCGGTGCCCAGTACGTCGCGGAGACCTCGACCAACTTGTCGTTCATCGGCGCGACCAGCTTCGACTTCGGGCGTTTCTTCGTGCTGTGGTGCTTCATCATGCTGGCGGCCACCTCCAACGCCGTGAACCTGACCGACGGCCTTGACGGGCTAGCCGCCGGCGTCAGCGCCCTGGTCTTCGGCGCCTACACGATCATCGCGTTCTGGCAGTTCCGCCACGAGGGCGACTATGCCTTGGCGGTCACCCTGCACGCCGACGCCCTGGCGATCGCGGCCGCGGCGGCCATGGCCGCCTGCCTCGGCTTCCTGTGGTGGAACGCGTTTCCCGCCAAGATCATCATGGGTGACACAGGATCTCTGGCGATCGGTGGCCTGCTCGCCGCCCTGGCCGTGCTCACCGAGACCCAGCTGCTGCTGGTGATCATCGGCGGGCTGTACGTGGTCGAGACCGCCAGCGTCATCCTGCAGGTCGGCAGCTTCCGGCTGTTCGGCCGGCGGCTGTTCAAGATGGCCCCCCTGCATCACCACTTCGAGCTCGGTGGTTGGCACGAGACGACCGTGATGGTGCGCTTCTGGATCGTCGGTGGCCTGGCAGTTGGGTTCGGTCTTGGCCTGTTCTACGCCGAGGCCATCAACCGGGGGGTGGCCGGATGACGCCCGGCAGTCGCGTCCTCGTCGTTGGACTTGGCGTGTCCGGCGAGGCAGCCGCCCGCGAGCTGCTGCGCCGCGGGGTCGCAGTGAACGTGGTCGACGCCGCGCATGGGCCAGCCTTGGTGGCCCGCGCCGAGGCGTTGCGGGCCGCCGGCGCCACGGTCCGGCTGGGACGCTCGGCCGCCGCCGACGTGGAAGCCGTCGATCTGGTGGTGACCAGCCCTGGCGTGCCGCAGGACGGCCCCGTGCTCGCGGCGGCGATCCGCCGGGGAGTGCCCGTGTACAGCGAGCCGGAGCTGGCGTGGCGGCTGGTCGCGGGGCGTACCCGCCTGCTGGCAGTGACGGGAACCAACGGCAAGACCACCACCACCGAGATGCTGGCCGCCTGCCTGGGTGCCGCGGCGGCCGGCAACATCGGCACGCCGCTGGTGTCACTGCTCGGGGCCGACGAGCCGGCCGGGCTGGTGGTCGCCGAGCTGTCCAGCTTCCAGCTGCAGTTCGCCCAGACGCTGCGCCCCGACGTGGCCGTCCTGCTCAACCTGGCGCCGGACCACCTCGACTGGCACGGCGGGTGGGACGGCTATCAGGCGGCCAAGGCGCGCGTGTGGCGCGCGCAGCGACCGACGGACTGGGCGGTGGTCAACGCCGACGATCGCGGTGCGCAGGCAGCGGTGGTGGCCCATCCCCCTCCCGGTCGCCGCGCCACCTTCACCCTGTCGCGGCCGCGGCACGGGCAGGTGGGCATCGACGATGGCGCGATCGTGGCCTTCCTGGGCGGCGAGCCGGTCGAGGTGATCGGCGTCGGCGACCTGGCGCTGCGCGGTCCCCACAATCTGGCCAACGCCGTCGCCGCCGTCGCCGCCGCCTGCTGCGCGGGCGCCGACCCGCGCGCCCTGGCCCCGGCCCTGCGCGGTTACCGAGCCGGGGCACACCGCCTCGAGGCCGTGGCCACCGTCGACGGGGTCGCCTATGTCAACGACTCCAAGGCCACCAACCCGCACGCGGCGGCGGCCGCGCTGGCGTCCTTTGGGGATGACGCCGGCGGCGGCGGCGACCTCGGGAGGGAAGACCGCGGCGACGGCAGCCTCGGCGGGGACCGCGGCAGCGTCGGCGGGGATCGCGGCCGCGGCAGCGGCAGCGTCGGCGGGGGCGGCCGGGTGGTGTGGATCGCCGGCGGGCTGGCGAAGGGCTTGACGTTCGAGTCCCTGCGCGACGACGTGGCCCGCTACGTGCGCGCGGCCGCCACCATCGGCACCGCGGGCCCTGATCTCGCCGCCCTCGTCGCTGGGCTTGGCCTGCCGGTGGTGCAGGCCGGCACCCTGGACGTCGCCGTCCGCGCGGCTGCCGACCTGGCCAGACCGGGCGATACCGTGCTGCTGGCCCCCGCCTGCGCGTCGATGGACCAGTTCAGCGACTACGCCGAGCGGGGCCGTGCCTTCCGCACCGCCGTGGCCGCGCTGCCCAGCCGGGAGGTCGGCCAGCCGGTAACGTCGCGCGGAGGCGCTGCGATGGCGACTGACGTCGCGCGGGAGCGCTCCCATGACCAGTGACGTCGCGCGGAGGCGCTGGAGTGGGACGGAAGCGGTGCGGTGGACGCGAGCCACCGTCGCCGGCGAGAGCACCCTGGAGTTCCGGGCACTGGTGGCCACCACCGCGGTGCTGTGGTTGCTCGGGCTGATCATGACGTTCTCGGCGTCGTTTGTCGCGTCCACCGCCGAGAGTGGCAACGCCTTCGGGATCTTCGCTAGACAGCTGCTGTGGAACCTGCTCGGGCTGCCGCTGATGGTGGTCGCGGCCCGTTGTGACTACCGCCGCTGGCGCCACCTGGCGATCCCGCTGCTGGTCGTGTCGCTGGTGGCGGCGGCCGCGGTGGCGATACCCGGGGTCGGGATCGTCGTCAACGGCGCACGCCGCTGGCTTGGCGTGGGGCCGCTGCGCTTCCAGCCCAGCGAGCTGCTCAAGCTGGCGGTGCCGTTGTATCTTGCGCACGTGCTGGCCCGCCGCTGGCGGGTCCTGCGCCGAGGCGACCTGCGCGCGCTGCTGCTGCCCGCCGTCCCGCTCCTCGGGCTCGTCGGCCTGCTCGTCATGCTCGAACCCGACCTGGAGACCGCTGTGCTGATCGCCTGCATCGGCGGCGTGACGCTGGTCGCGGCAGGGCTGCCGGTGCGCATCGTCGGTGCCGGGGTGGCGTTGCTGGGGGTGCTGGCAGCGGTGGGGATCGCCACCTCGGACTATCGCCGTGGCCGGTTCATGGCCTGGCTGAATCCGATGTCGGACCCGGCGCACTACGGCTACCAGACGGTGCAGGGCTACCTGGCGCTGGGATCGGGAGGCTGGACGGGCACCGGGCTCGGCCAGGGCCGCGGCAAGTGGCTGTACATCCCCAACGCCCACACCGACTACATCTTCGCGATCATCGGCGAGGAGCTTGGCCTGGTCGGCTCCCTCGGCGTGCTGTTGCTGTTCGTGCTGCTGGCGGTCTTCGGGCTGCGCACCGCTCGCCGCGCGCCCGACCCGTTCGGCCGGCTGCTGGCTGTCTCGCTGACCGGCTGGCTGCTGCTGCAGGCCGTGATCAACATCGGGTCAGTGGTGGGTCTGCTGCCGGTCACCGGGGTCACCCTGCCACTGGTGAGCTTCGGCGGCTCATCACTGGTCGTCACCGCCCTCGGGCTGGGCATCCTGCTGGCGATCGCCCGCGCCGGCGAGCCCCGCGCCGCTGGGGCCAGCGCCATACAGGCCGGTGCCGGTAGTGCCCACGCCAGTAAGGTCGGCGCCATCAAGGCCGGCGCCATACAGGTAGGCGCCGCAAAGGCCAAGCGCGTGAGGCGGACGTGACGGTGGTCCTGCTCGCGGGCGGTGGCACCGCCGGGCACGTCACCCCGGCCCTGGCCACCGCCGAGGCGTTGCGCGACCATGATCCGACGTTGGACGTGGAGTTCGTCGGCACGGCGACGGGATTGGAGTCGGGCATGGTCCCAGCCGCCGGCTGGGTGCTGCACGAGGTCGCGGCCGCACCACTGTTGCGCCGGCTGTCGCCGCAGACGGTGCGCCTGCCGTTCGTTGTCGTTCGGTCCGCCCGGTCGCTGGCCCAGCTGATACGCAAGCGCGGCGCCGCCGCCGCCTGCGTCTTCGGTGGCTACGTCTCCGGGCCGCTGGCGCTGGCTGCCCGGCTGGCCGGCATCCCGTTGCTGATCCACGAGCAGAATGCCGCGCCGGGGCTGGCCAACCGCATCGCCGCGCGCTGGGCCTTCACGGTCGCGGTGAGTGTCCCCGGCACACAAGGACGCTTCCCCCGCTCGGCGCGCACGGTCGTGACCGGCAACCCCGTGCGTTCCGACCTGCGGCACGCGGACCTCGCGGCGCTGCGACCACAGGCGCTGGAAGCCCTAGGGCTCGATCCCGACCGGCGTACCGTCCTGGCCTTCGGTGGCAGCCTGGGGGCACGTCGCATCAACGACGCCCTGCTGGCGGCGGCCTGGCCCGACCCCGCCGGCGTGCAGGTGCTGCACGTCACCGGCGCGCGGGACCACGCGCGTGCGGCCGCGGCGTGGACGGGCGCTGATCCTGCGCTGCTGGTGCGCTGCGATGCGTTCCTCGACGACATGCGCCTGGGCTATGCCGCCGCCGACATGGTCGTCTGCCGGGCTGGTGCGTCCACCATCGCCGAGCTGACCGTGGTGGGGCTGCCCAGCGTGCTGGTGCCCTTCCCCCACGCCGCCGCCGACGAGCAGACGGCCAACGCGCAGGCCCTGGTCGACGCCGGCGCCGCCACGATGATCCGAGATGCGGACTTGGATGGCTCCAGCCTGGTGGCGGCCGTTGCGCCGCTGCTGTGCGATGACGCTCGCCGAGCAGCCGCGGCCGCAGCGGCTCGAAGCCTTGGCCGTCCCGATGCCGCTGCTCGTCTGGCCGAGCTGGTGGCCGCCGCCGCTGGGCGGCACGTGACTCGTCGGGCAGTCCAGCGATGAGCGCTGCGGATCACCGCTCGCCGGACGCTGCGCCGCGGCGGCTGCCCGCGGGGGCCGCGGTCCATCTCGTCGGCGTGGGCGGGGCCGGCATGAGCGCCCTGGCGACGATCCTGCTGGAACGCGGGCATCGCGTCAGCGGCAGCGACCTCCGCGGCGGCCGTGCCATCGGCGTCCTGGTGGCGATGGGCGCGCGCGTCCACGTCGGCCACGACGCGGCCCACGTCGACGGCGCCACCCTGGTGGCCGTCTCCACCGCCGTCCCGGCGAGCAACCCCGAGGTCTCCCGGGCGCGGGAGTTGGGCATTCCCGTGGTCACCCGCGCCGAGCTGCTGGCCGCCCTGATGACCGACCGCCGGGCGCTGCTGGTCGCGGGCACGCACGGCAAGACCACCACCACCTCGATGACGACGGTCTGCCTGCAGACCGCCGGGCTCGACCCTTCGTTCGCGATCGGCGGCGCCCTGCACGAGTCGGGCACCGCCGCGCACCACGGCACCGGCGACGTCTTCGTGGCCGAGGCCGACGAGTCGGACCGCTCCTTTCTGTCCTACGCCCCCGACTGCGCGATCGTCACCAACGTCGAGCTGGACCACCATGAGACCTACGACGACCTGGACGCCGTGGTCGAAGCCTTCTGCGAGTTCCTCGCCCGCCTGCCGGCGGACGGCCTGGCCATCGTCTGCCGCGACGACGCCGGAGCCGAGGCGCTGCGGGCCAGGGTCGCCGGACCGCTGCTGACGTACGGCGAGCACCATGACGCCGGCCTGCGCCTGACCGATGTCACCCTCGACGCGCATGGGTCGAGCTGCACCCTGGCGCGTGACGGCGACGAGCTGGGGCGGCTGATCCTGCGCCTGCCAGGCCGCCACCACCTGCTCAATGCCGCTGCGGCCACAGCCGCCGCGCTGTGGGCAGGCGCTGGCTGGGATGCCATCGCGCGTGGCCTGGGGGGCTTCACCGGCGCGCAGCGGCGCTTCCAGCGCGTCGGCGTCGCCGCGGGTGTCACGGTCGTCGACGACTACGCCCACCACCCAACCGAGCTGGCCGTCAACCTCGCCGCCGCGCACCAGACGGCACCTGCCGGGCGCGTGGTGGCGGTGTTCCAGCCGCACCTGTACTCGCGGACCGCCGCCCTGTACGCCGAGTTCGGCCAGGCATTGGCCGCCGCCGACGTTGTGGTCGTGACCGACGTCTACGGCGCCAGGGAGGCACCCGTCCCTGGCGTCACGGGGGGGTTGATCGCTGAGGCGGCGAGGGCCGCCGGGGCGCAGACACACTACGTCCCCGCCGTGTCGGACCTGCCGGCGAAAGTGGCCGAGCTGGTGTCGGCCGGCGATCTCGTGCTCACCTTCGGCGCCGGCGACATCACCGAGGTCGGACCTGCGCTGCTGGCGGTCCTGCGCGGTCGGCCCGGTGGCGGCGATGGCTGACGCTGTTGTCGCCGCGCTGGCCGCCACGGTCGAGGGTGAAGTGCTGGCCGGGGAGCCGCTCGCCCACCACACCACGCTGCGGGTGGGCGGTCCTGCCGCCGCGCTGGTGCGCGCCCAGACCCCGCAGGACCTCGTCGCCGTCGCACGGGTCTGTGCCGAGCACGACCGCCCGTGGCTGATCGTGGGCAGAGGCTCCAACCTGCTGGTGGCCGACGCCGGCTGGCCCGGTGTGGCCGTGATCCTCGGGCGTGGGTTTCGGGGTGTGGCGGTCGCCGGCGGCGCCGATCAGGCACTGGGTGCCGCGGTGCTGGTCACCGCTGGCGCCGCCGAACCGATGCCGGTGCTGGCCACGACCGTGGCGCGCCAGCGGCTGGGGGGCCTGGCCTTTGGCGTGGCGATCCCCGGCAGCCTGGGTGGGGCCGTACGCATGAACGCGGGTGCGCACGGCCACGAACTGTCCGAGGTTCTCGTCGACGCCGAGGTCGTGCGCCTGCGGGATGGTGGCGCGGTCGAGCGGCTACGGGCCACCGACCTGCAGATGCGCTACCGCCGGACGGCGTTACCCGCCGATGCGGTCGTCGTGCGCGCGACGCTGCGCCTACGCCGCACGGATGCCGAGAAGCTTGCGGCCGACATGGCCGAGATGCGGCAGTGGCGCCGCACCCACCAGCCGATCAACGAACCGTCCTGCGGCAGCGTGTTCCGTAACCCGGAGGGGGACTCGGCGGGACGGCTGATCGAGTCGGCGGGAATGAAGCACCATCGCGTTGGCGGCGCCGCCGTCAGTGCCGTGCACGCCAATTTCATCACGGTGGGCAGTGGGGCGCGCGCCGACGACGTTCACACGGTCATCGCCGACGTTCGCCGAGCGGTGCTGGCAAAACACGGGGTGCGGTTGGACACCGAGGTCGTGCTGGCCGGCTTCGACGGTACGGGGAAGCCGTCGTGAGCAGCAGAGCGCCGGCGTCGGGCCCGACCGCGGACTCCCGCATCCTGCAGCGGCGCCGGGAGGTTGCCACGGCGGAGTATCGCCGGCGGCGACGCTGGGCGCTGTCATTCCTGGGCCTGATTGTCGTGGCCGTGGCGGCGGTCGCCGTCTCTCGTTCCCCGCTGTTCGCGATCACGGGTGTGCGCGTTGACGGGGTGGTCCCCGCACAGGGCCAACTGGTGCGCGACATCGCGGGCATTCGCAAGGGCCAGAACCTGGTGACGGTCGACCTGGCGGCGGCGCGGCAGCGGGTGGCTGCCCTGCCGTGGGTGAAGCAGGTGCAACTGCAGCGCGAGCCACCCTCGACCGTGACGATCGTGGTCACCGCCCGCGTGCCGCTGGCGTCGGTCCGTGCGGGAGGCCAACCCTGGCAGATCGACGCCGCCGGCGTGGTCATAAGGCCAGATGACGACGCGCGCCCCGGGCGGCTGCCGCGCATCGACGCTGTGCAAGCGGTGCTGCCCGCTCCCGGTGTCGCCGTTGCAGACCCGGCGGTGCGAAACGCCTTACGGGTCCACCGGGCGCTGCCGCGGCGGCTGCGCCGGGCGGTGTCGCGCTATGACGCGCCCAGTGAGCCGGGGCTGCGGGTGCAACTGCGCCTGCGTGGCCTGCGGGCCGAGGGCCGAGCGCTGGACGCGCTGCCGCCGCGAGTCTGGGTGCGACTGGGCGCCGCCGAGCGGATGGACGTCAAGAGCGCCGTGCTGCTGGAGCTGTTGGCGCAGCTGCAGCGTCGCGACGCGGACCTGCAAATCGCCGAGATCAACCTCACCGCCCCTGGCAACCCGGTGGTGGTCCCCACCAGCTGAGTGATTTCCGCCAAAAGCGGACTGCTGCTTGACGCTCCCGAACGCCGGGTCTATCTTCACCGCAACAAGAGGTTTACATAACCATAACCCTCAACCTGAGGGTGACTAAAGGCTCCGGTGAGACCCGGTGAGAAGGGGGCCCTCGTGGCGGTACCGCAGAACTACCTCGCGGTCATCAAGGTCGTCGGGATCGGGGGTGGCGGCGTCAACGCCGTCAACCGCATGATCGAGGCGGGGCTCAAGGGCGTCGAGTTCGTCGCCGTCAACACCGACGCGCAAGCACTGCTGATGTCCGACGCGGACGTCAAGCTCGACGTGGGTCGCGAGCTCACGCGCGGCCTCGGCGCCGGCAGCGACCCGGAGGTCGGCCGGCGAGCCGCCGAGGAGCATCGCGACGAGATCGAAGAGGTGCTCAAGGGCGCCGACATGATCTTCGTCACCTCCGGCGAAGGCGGCGGCACCGGCACCGGGGGTGCTCCCGTCATTGCCGAGATCTCCAAAGGCCTCGGGGCGCTGACGATCGGTGTGGTGACCCGGCCGTTCTCCTTCGAGGGCAGGCGCCGCGGCATGCAGGCCGAGAGGGGCATCGAGAACCTGCGCGAGGCCGTGGACACCCTCATCGTGATTCCCAACGACCGGCTGTTGGAGATCTCCGACGAGGAGACGTCGGTGCTGCAGGCGTTCCGCCTCGCCGATGACGTCCTGTTGCAGGGTGTCGCCGGTATCACCGACCTCATCACCACCCCAGGACTGATCAACACTGACTTCGCCGATGTGTCCACGGTGATGCGCGACGCCGGCGGCGCGCTGATGGGCATCGGCAAGGCGCGGGGTGCCAGCCGCGCGCTGGAGGCGGCCCGCATGGCCGTCAGCTCGCCATTGCTGGAGGCGTCCATCGACGGGGCGCACGGCGTCCTGCTGACGATCGCCGGCGGCAGTGACCTCGGCCTGTACGAGGTCAACGAGGCCGCCGAGGTGATCTCCCAGGCCGCTGACCCGGACGCCAACATCATCTTCGGCGCGGTGATCGACGACGCGCTGGGCGACGAGGTGAAGGTCACCGTCATCGCCGCCGGCTTCGCCGAAACCGGCACGACGATGAGCGGTGGGGGCGGCAGCGGCGGCGTGTTGCGGCCCATGGAGCGTCGTGACTCGGGATCACGCCGGCCGGTGCCGCCTGCCACCTCCCAACCGCTGCACGACGATGACGACGAGGAGAATGACGTGTTCCGCCCGCGCGGCGATCGCTCGCCCGTGGTTCACAGCGACGACGACGATGACCTCGACATCCCATCCTTCTTGAAGCGGTGACGCCGGTCCACGACGTCCAGCCGCCGATCGGCACCCAGGTCGCCGAGGATCCCGCCGTCCGGGCGGTGTTCAGCGGCCGCGTCGCACCGATCGCCGTACCTGCACCAACCGCAGTACCAGATGCCAACCTTTCGCTGGTGGTGGGAGCCGGTGACGTGGCCTCGGCGCGCCGCGATGCCCTCGCGCTGATCGGCGCCACGCCGGAATCGGCGGTGTTCATGGAGCAGGTCCACGGCGGCGAGGTAGCCGTCGTGGGGTCGGCCGATGCAGGCCGGGGTGTCTGCGACCATGCCGACGCGATTCCGGGCGTCGATGCTCTTGTCACCTTCGAGTGCGACGTGGCGCTGGCGGTGCTGGTCGCCGACTGTGTGCCGGTGCTGTTGGTGGACCCCGGTCGCGGCATCGCTGCCGTGCACGCGGGGCGCCGCGGGGTGCAGGCCAACGTGGTCGCCACGGCCGTGCGCACCCTCGCCGACGCCGACTCCAGCGGTGTCGTGGCGCTGGTCGGCCCGACTATCGGCGGCTGCTGCTACGAGGTTGCTCACGCCCTACACGACGAGGTGGCAGCTGAGTGGCCACAGGCCGCGGCCCGCACAACCTGGGGCTCGCCGTCGCTTGACCTGCGGGCAGCGGTGGCCGCCCAGCTGGCGGCGGCGGGTGTCGCCGGGGTGGAGCATCTCGGCGGCTGCACGCGCTGCGCGCCGGCGGCATGGTTCAGTCACCGAGCCACCACCGGTGGCGGGGCCGGCGCCGCCGGTTGGGCGGCGGGGCGCCAGGCGGGCCTTGTCGTGCGTCGAGCAGCGGCGGGGCCTGCGCGGTCGGCTGCGGCGGCTTCCCTAGACTGAGCCTGATGCCTGTCCTGACCCAACTCGCCGGCCGCCTGGCCGACGTCGACCGGCGCGTGACGGCCGCCGCCGAGCGTGCGGGTCGTGCCCGCGCCGAGGTCACCGTGGTGGCCGTCAGCAAGCGCTTCGACGCGGACGCGGTGCGCTCGGCGCTGCAAGCCGGCCAGACCGACTTCGGCGAGAGCCGGGCCCAGGAGCTGCGGCGCAAGGCGGCGCAGGTAGGCGACGGGGTGCGCTGGCACTTCGTGGGCCGCCTCCAGCGCAACAAGGTGCCCGAGCTGGTCGGCCTGGTCAGTCTGGTGCACTCGGTGGATCGCATCGAGTTGGCCGAGGCCCTGGCCGCGCGGGCACGGGCGGGCCGGGCCAGCACGGGTGCGCCGGCCCAGCGGGTCCTGGTGCAGGTCAACGCCGGCGAGGA